>Ga0163150_10009046_pt1 | contig 11131 bp, 7 predicted proteins | sample OliLakLV19P2IB_FD_148628 | JGI IMG/M metagenome (GOLD analysis project Ga0163150, IMG submission 148628) | Freshwater microbial mat bacterial communities from Lake Vanda, McMurdo Dry Valleys, Antarctica - Oligotrophic Lake LV.19.P2.IB | ecosystem: Environmental > Aquatic > Freshwater > Lake >...
GGGCCAGCGTGTATTTGCCCTCAAGGCCCTCAGCGCCGACCAGGCGGTTTCGGAAGAACTACAGCGTGTCGATGACCCATATTGGGGCGTCTATGTCGCTGAGGCTGAATATCTCGATCAGCTTGACGAACAGTTGAACCCGTATTACGGCCCCTGCGTATTCACCCCTGCTGGCGAACTGCTCACCCGTGTGATGAGCGTCGATGGCGACCAGATCGACATCGCGGCAGAACTCGACACGTTGTCCGAATCTGCCGATGCCTGCCTCGCAGAATCAGCGGAGTCCGGTTCAGCGAGCTAGTTTGTCGTTCTCGACATAGCGCTACTGAAAGCATTGTAGGGGCGTCTCGGTGCAACCAAAAGTTGCCTCAGACGCCCCTACTTACACTATCCTCTAGGAGGCAAGGGTGGCCGCTCTACAACGCAGATTCGGTTTGAACCTCTCCTCGATGGCCGGACGCGAAGCACTCACTTTCTATATTCTCATTCTCCCATGGCTGATCGGCTTTATCGTATTTCTCGGCTACCCCATGCTGCGTTCGCTGTATCTTTCATTCACCGACTATGATTTGCTATCCGCGCCGCGTTGGATCGGGTTTCGCAATTACGAGCGCATCTTCCGCGACCCTGAATTCTGGCAGTCGCTCAAGGTGACGTTGATTTTCGCGCTCGGCAGCGTTCCCGGCGGCACAATTATCGCCCTCGCGTTGGCGATGGTACTCGCCCAAAAACTAAAAGGGGTGAACTTCTGGCGCACGATCTTCTTCATGCCGTCTATCCTCAGCACGATTGCGGTTTCGATCCTCTGGCTGTATATCTTTAAGCCCGAAGGCGGACTGCTGAACATCATGCTTGGCTGGTTCGGCATCGAGGGGCCCGGTTGGATCGCCAGCGAACAGTGGGCGCTGCCCGCGCTCATTATCATGAGCTGGTGGAACATCGGCGGGCAGATGGTGATTTATCTCGCCGGACTAAAAGGTATACCTGAAAGCCTGTACGAAGCCGCTGAAATCGACGGCGCGAATGGTTGGGCCAAGTTCCGTCATGTCACCATCCCCATGTTAAGCCCGACGATCTTTTTCAACGTCGTGCTGGCTATCATCGGCGCGCTGCAAATATTCGACGCGGGCTGGGTCATGACACGCGGCGGCCCCAATAACGCGACGCTTTTCTACATGATTAACCTGTACGAACGCGCCTTTAATTTCGTGCAGATGGGCTATGCGTCGGCGCTGGCATGGATACTATTTATCATCATCATGGTCATCACCGTGCTCGTCTTCCGTTCTTCTGCCCTCTGGGTGTTCTACGAATCGGAAGTGAAATAAGCTGATGGATACATCACGACCTCTCTCTACCCCCAGAGCACAATCGAGTCTAAAGACGCTACGTGCATCGAAGCAGTGGCAAAGCGCGCTGCGACTTTTCCTCAGCTATACCGTTTTGTTGTTCGGCGCGGCCTTCATGCTCTTTCCCATGCTATGGATGCTCTCGTCCAGCTTCAAACCAACGTGGCAAATCTTCACCGACCCGCCCATCTGGATTCCCCAAGAATGGGAGCACGTTCGCGCAGGTAACACCAATCGGATGCTCAGTCTGTGGCGCGTCGATGTTGACGGCGAATCGCGTCAGGTCATCGAAATCGGCACACGGCGCTACACCACTGTTGTCGATGGCAGCCTGCTCCAGAATTTACAATCCATCCCCGGCGATCAGATTGGCGAAGCGGCCTCGACGCTCGTCGGCACGACACTGCTCAATGTGCGTCCGCTGGTTTCCGACAGCGCCACGCAGGTCGTCGCCCTTGCCCGTGATGGCGATAACATGGTTGTTGCCAACCTGAGCGATATTCAAGCGGCAGTTTCACGCCTGCCGCTAGATGAAGTAAATGCGGGTGAACGCGCTGACATCACCGTAGAAGGTGTCGAATTTCGTGGGCGAGAAGTGACCACCGATGCGGGTATAGTACAAGTTATACCGCTTGGCCCGGAGTCCGCGCTGACCATCGTCGGCCCGCCCGAAATCGCCGCCGACGCGATCCTCGTCCCTGCCGAACAGCTTCAAGACGCGGACTTTGCCAGCATTGGCGACACCGAACTGCGCCTGTCCCATTTAGTGGATGACACGTCAGCAACGCCCTATGTGACGCTTTCGCTTGAATCGTGGCAACCAGTCATCAACGAGGAAGCCGTTGATACGCTGGCATTTATCGCCCCCGCTCAACTGCTAGGCGAACGTGAGATTGTGCCCGTCGGCCCCAACGATGTGGCGATGCAAGTGACTGAATATACGCCAGAAGGCGATGAAGCGCCTTACGACGTGACGATCTTGATTAGCGGTACAGCCTCTAGCCTCGTTATCCCTGCTGACCAGACCAACAGTTTGCGCTTGGCCCAGCTTGGCGGCCTCACCAGCGCCAGAGGTGACAGCTTTGGCCGCATCGCCTACCGTGTTCAAGATGGTTTCGTGGAAGGCGAGGCGTTGAACTCAGTCGCGCTCGTTGGCGACCCGCGAGACATGGCCTTGATCGTGCCGCAAACCGCTGTCACCGATGCCTTCGACGTGAGTCCCGATCAAATGCAGCGCTCTACACACACCGAGTTTCGCCTCGACGGCTACCGCGAAGCGCTCGAAACCAAAGTCGCAGAAACCCAGTTCCCGACGTTCTTCAAGAACTCGTTTCTGTTGGTGTTCCTTAACTGCTTGGGGCATGTGCTGTCATGCGTCGTCACGGCCTATGCCTTTGCGCGGCTGCGCGCACCGGGAAAAGGCTTCCTGTTTCTAATTCTGCTCAGTACGATGATGCTGCCATTCCCGGTGACGATTGTGCCGCTTTACGAACTGTTCCGCGATATGGGACTCATCAATACGCTCGGCCCATTGTTCATCCGTTCGTTTTTCGGTAATGCCTTTTTGATCTTTATGCTGCGCCAGTTCTTCGCCTCGATCCCGCGTGAACTTGAAGAGGCGGCCCGCATCGACGGCGCGAACGTGTTACAGATACTCTGGAACGTCATCGTTCCACTCAGCAAGCCCGCTATCGCCACCGTGATTATCTTCACGTTCTGGTGGTACTGGAACAGTTTCCTTGAGCCGTTCATCTACCTCAGCAGCCCCGAACTTTTCCCGGTATCCGTCGGGCTGAACTTCTTTAAAGATCAGTACGGCACGATCTACTTTGACCGCCTCATCGCCGCATCCGTGATGAGCATGGTTCCGATGATCGTATTGTTCTTCTTCGCGCAGCGCTACTTTATCGAAGGCATTCAACTTACAGGCATGAAAGGCTAATCGTGATCGGCAATGGCACACTCGCAAATCTGGCTTTGCTGCGCCCCGGCGTCCGCCGCTTACGTGCATCGAGCTACGATCCAAAAGGCGGCAACAGCGATTGGTGGGAGTTCGAGCCGGGACAAGCCCGCGCCATCGCAGACCTCACCGGGCCGGGCTGCATCAAGCACATTTGGATGACGATGTGGTGCGACGACAAATATCAATACCGCAAAGTCATCCTGCGTATGTATTGGGACGGAGAAGAAACGCCAAGCGTCGAAGTCCCTATTGGCGACTTTTTCGGTATGGGCCATAACATGACGCGCAACTTCGTTTCGCTGCCGCTGCAAATGAGTCCCGAGAACGGGCGCAGTTTCAACTGCTGGTTTCCGATGCCCTTTCAGTCAAACGCCCGCATCGAAATCTTCAACGAGGCCGATAAAAAGCTAAACTTCTACTTTTACATCGACTACGAAGGCTACCCCGCCGACACGGATTTGAGCGATCAAGGGCGTTTTCATACTCAATGGCGGCGCGTCAATCCGACTCCCGGTTGGGTCGGCCCGACACCTCGTTTTGCAGATAGCGTTGAAGCCATGCGCGAAGCGTGGCGCACCCCTAACCTAACCGGTGATAACAACTACGTTATTCTCGATGCCCAAGGCCGCGGCCATTATGTCGGCTGTCACCTCGACATCGACTGTTTTGAGCGTCAAGCCAACGATTGGTATGGTGAAGGTGACGACATGATCTTCATCGACGGTGCGACGTGGCCCGGTCTGCATGGCACAGGCACAGAGGATTATTTCAACACCGCGTTTTGCCCCACACAGGAATACAGTGCGCCCTATCATGGCCTTATTCTCTATCAAGGCACGGCGGATTGGCCATGGCGCGGCAAAAACACCATCTACCGCTACCACATCGAAGACCCCATCTTTTTCGAGCAGTCGATTCGCGTCACCATCGAACACGGTCACGCCAACAAGCTGACGAACGATTATTCGTCTACAGCCTACTGGTATCAGGCTGAACCGCATAAGCCATACCCGGCGCTGCTGCCTGTCGAACAGCGCCTACCCCGGTTATAGCGATGCTCGAAAACACCAACTCTGAAACACTCTCGCTCAACGGTGAATGGCAGTTTTCGTTAGGAGGTCAATCTGGGCCGATCAACGTCCCGGGCGCGTGGGAAGCTCAGGGCTACCCCGACGATCTGCAAGGGCCGGCCATCTACCGCCGCAGCGTTGATGTGCCCGAAACGTGGCAGCGCTCACGTGTCTTTCTGCGTTTTGGCGCGGTCAGCTATTACATCGAAGCGTTCGTCAACGGTCAGCCCGTCGGCACACATGAGGGCCTATGGACGGCCTTCGAGTTCGATGTAACCGACGCGCTGCATTTTGGGCAGCCCAATGACATCGAGCTGCGCGTCATCAAGCCGGGAATAGACGGAGACCGTTTTCCCTATCGTGATGTCTTGGTCGGCTTCATTCCCTATGTGTCGATCACGTTCGGCGGAATCTGGCAAAGCGTCGAACTAGTCGCCATTCGTGATTTGACGTGGCAGAACTTTCACGTTGCGGCAGATTGGACAACAGGCGAAGTTCATCTAAAAGCCAATGTTGCTCCATTTAAGTTGCGGCATTTACGGACAGAGGTCGAAATCCTCGATCAGCACGGAAACGTTGTTACGCACGGCGAAAGCGTCCTTTCGAACGATGGCGCATTTTCGCTGTCCCTCAAAGTCGATAATCGCGCTGAGTGGAAGCCCGAAGCTCCCGCGTTGTACACACTGTCGTTGACTCTCTTTGACAACGATGACAACCGCCTCATCGCTGAATTATCGCGCTCTTTCGGCTTCCGCAAACTGAGCGCTGACGGCGATCAACTGCTGTTCAACGGCCAGCCCGTGAACTTGCGTGGCATCCTCAGTTGGGGTTGGGATCCTGCCACGCTTGCGCCCATGCCAAGCGACGACGAAGTACGCGACGAGTTTCGGCGTATCCGGGCGCTCGGCTTCAACATGGTCAAGCTGTGCCTGTTCGTGCCGACGCGCAACGTGTTCGACATCGCGGACGCAGAAGGCATGTTCCTGTGGCTCGAACTGCCGATGTGGTATCAACGCATGAATGATCATCTCCGCGAACAGTCGGTTATCGAATACACCGACATTCTAGCGGCAGTTCATCACCACCCCTCGATCATCATCTATAGTCTCGGCTGCGAACTCGGCGCGGAAATGGCCGACGCCTCACTGCTCGACCAACTCAACTCGATTGTACGCGGTGTGGTGAATAATGTACTGGTTTGCGACAACAGCGGCTCCGGCGAAGCCTACAAGGGCCTCAGCTTCGATTATGCCGACTTCAACGACTATCACTTTTACTGCGACCTGCACTACTTCGTCCCGCTTGTCGACCACTTCCGCCGCGATTGGCGTGAAGCCCGTCCGTGGATTTTTGGCGAATTCTGCGACAGCGATGACTTCCGCGATGTAGATGAGATCAATGCCGCGAATGGCGGTCAGCGCCCTGCATGGCGTGAGATGATGGGCGCAGGCGCGACACTTGAGCGTTGGGCCGGAATCGAACAAGAGCAGCGCATGGCAGCGCTGAACCTGCCCTTTTCATCGCAGCAGTTAGTCGATATTTCGCGCAGACAATCTTTCGTCATGCGGAAAACTGTCCTCGAATACGTGCGCTCACGATCTGGCATGGGTGGCTATGTCATCACCGGATTGCGCGATACGCCGATCAGCACATCAGGCGTATTTGATGATCTAGGACGCTCGAAATATGATGCTGCAACCTTTCGCGCTTTCAACGCCGATTCGGTACTTATTCTTGAACAAGGCCGCAGCCGTGTGTGGCAAAATGGTGGAGACCGGCCCTCACCGATAGATCGTTTCAATCATGTTGCTGGAAGCGATGTTCGCTTTAGAGTCGTTCTATCTCATGTTGGCCCGTCAATCAATGACCAAATACTTCGTTGGCGATTGCAACTTCCCGATGGTTCTATCTACGCCGAAGGTGAACAGCCACTTTCCAAGCCTATTCCCCCCGGCAATCCATCTGAGATCGGCGTAATCGAGTTTGCAATGCCTGACACAACGAGGCCAATGCAATGTACGCTGCGGATAGAGCTAGGCAATATCGCGTCAAATTCTTGGCCGCTGTGGGTCTACCCCGCTGCTCACTGGCCCTATCGAATCCAGGCTTATTTAAGGCCGGGCGGTTTGGAGTGGTTCGATGAACTAGTGAAGATAGCAGCTTCTTGGGATTTCACCCTTCCAGACGCCTTTCCCGGCGTGCTTATCACCAGCATAGTTGATGATAGAGTTATTGACTATGCGAAGCGCGGCGGTAAAGTGATTGCGCTTCAATCAGGGGATGGTATGCTGCCAGCCGTGCCCGTTCCATTCTGGCGCGAGTCAATCAAGCTGCTGTACGATCACCCCGTACTGCAAAACTTCCCCCACGATGGACACGCCGACACCCAGTTCTATCATCTAGCGACAGATTACGCGCTGGCAACCAACGCGATTCAGCGCTGGTATCCAGAAATCACCGATGTAAAGCCAATCATTCAGCGGCTCGATGCGCGCCTATTTACCACGCTGGACTATTTGGTAGAACTTCAAATCGGCGAGGGGAAAATCCTTGCATCTAGCCTTCGTTTTGGAGGCGGCGCGGGCGATCAAGTCAATGGCTCGCAAAACAATATCGCGGGCGCTTATCTACTACAACAGATGATGTGGTACTTGCTGGGTAGCGAAGGGGATTAACCATGAAAATATCGCGTGAAGAAATCGAATCCGGTGCGCTCACCCCTGAGAATCTGCAAATCGCGCTACGGGAGATGCAAGACAGTGGCTTCGTCCTCCTCGAACAGGTTCTAGACCGCGCCTACATCAACCAGTTAGACGCCACGTTTCAAAAGCAGTTCGCGCTGCACGTCGAAAAACAGCCGCTGAAAGATCAAATCGCCAACGGCAGAATCTATGTCGAAATGCCTGTTCCATTTGAACAACCGTATTCCGACGAGCAGTTGTGCGCCAATCCCTTAGCCCTTCAGATTATGGAAGCGGCGATGGATGAAATTGTCTGCTGCTTTTATAACAGCAACACGGCGATCACTGGCAGCGAACCGCAGCAAATTCACATTGACATGAAGCGCTTGTTGTTTCCGGGCTTTCCCGTTCCCCTACCGCCTTGGTCGATGGTGGTGAATATCCCACTCATCGACTTCACCGAAGAAAACGGCAGCACCGAAATCTGGCCCGGTACGCATCTCAACAGCAACGACACGAACTTGGATACTCGTTACCCATCTCTGCATTCAATCCGCACGAACGTCAATGTGGGCGACCTTGTTATCCGCGATCTTCGCGTATGGCATCGCGGAATGCCCAACAAAACCTCTGCGGTACGCACCATGCTGGCCATCGTCTACACTCGGCCTTGGCTTAAGATGAACCGCCCGCCGATCCAGATTCCTCGCGCCAGTTGGGATGCGTTATCCGAACACGCGCAGGCAATCTACAAGGAAAATCTGATTATCGACTAAATCCGCAAGACATCAGCAGCGTTATCGCTAAACGAGTTTTCGCCGACTTCAACGCCCGGTTCGCCTTCGAGCAAGATGGCGCTCCGGGCGTTGTTCTCGAACTGATTATGGACGATGCTAGAATCGCGCACACGGGCAAAGCGCGCCCCGTGTCGGTTATTGCGAAACGTGTTGCCGCTGACGTGATAGCCGTAGCATATCCCCTCGACAGGTTCGGGGCCCGTGTAGCCATTGAAGCCAATACCATTATCATCAAACACGTTATTTTCTACGTCGAAATCGTGCGCCACCTGAAAAGTCGGCCAGTATTCCAGCACCGAAATCCCCCGCGTCCACAGCCGCATCCCTTCGCGGTTACGCAGAAAGCGATTGTTGATAAAGCGAACGTGATGGCCGTGTTCCAGCGCCACACCAGCGATACGGTTGTCAGCAATCGTGTTGTCCTCAACGAGATTTTCCCACGAGAACCCCATCCAAAAACCGTAGTTCGAGCCGCTGCAAATGTTCCGCCGGAAAATATTGCCTTTGCAGAACGTCGATTCAATCGCGTTGTTCGGGCTAAAAGAGCAGTCGTTATCCTCGATCAGATTATCGTTGCAGCCATTGATGACACCCGGATGTTCATAGCCGACGATGAAGATACCATCGCCACCGCAGCGAAACCGATTGCGAAGAATTTTGTTGCGACTGCTGCCATGAACCATCACCAGTCCCGCAGCATCCGCTTCGACGCGCTCCGTGCCATCTTCACGGCGAAAGACGCGGTTGCAAAAATCCGATGTGTTATCTTCGATCAAGTTGTCGCTTGAGCCAGCGAGGTAAATTCCCCATCCGCTGTTGAACGACGTATTGTTGCGCGCCACCGTCACGCGGGAGCAGCCGTACATCAGCACACCGTTTTGTTGATGCTGCAAATCGTTATCCTCAACGTGAGCTTGGTCAACGTTATTCAGCAGCACCGCCGCGCCGAATGCCTGTTCAACCGGTCTCCATAAGTACAAGAAATGTAGATAAGGCTCAACTTCAGCCGTGCGTGTGATCGTGCTGCCGCTGAGTTTGACATTCTCGCAGTCATCAAACCGAACACCATAGTAGTAGTTCGAGAGGGTGATATTCTTGACGAGCAGCCCGCGCCGTCCCTTCGCCGCGAGTCCCACGCCCTTATAATTTGAGCCGACGAGATGCACACCATCACCCTCGATGGTGACGTTATCCGCATCAATACGAATCCCGTTAGGAAGGGCATAGATACCGGGTTCGAGGCGCGTGTCTTGGGTGATGCTCATGCCATCATACGGGCGAACGGTCTGCATGGAGAATCTCCTAAATGTCATATGGCGCGGCGCGTCAGCAAAAGTTGACAGGAAATAACGCGCAACGTATAGTAAAAGGTATAGACCTATTTTTCAATTGTACAGTCAATGTAGATTTGGCATCTAACTTTTATGGGTGATCATCTCGAACGGGGAGCGGACGCTCAACCGTTGTACATACAAGTCGCCAATATCATCAAAGAGCGCATCGAAAATGGCACATGGCGCGATGGCGACAGCATCCCGCCGGAAAAAGCCCTGTGTGCCGAGTTCGACATCGCACGCGGAACCCTGCGCCAAGCATTACAACTCCTCAAAGCCGAAGGCTACCTGCGCCGCGAACAGGGTCGCGGTACATTCATCAAGCTCTCAACAGCCAATTCTAACCAACCTGACAGTGCCCGAACCCGTCACTTAGCGTTTGTCGTACCTTATGTGCGCGATTCTTCCGTCTCCACAATCCTGCTTGGCTTCGAAAAAATGGCAGAAAAAGCAGGTTACTCGGTCATCTTCAACCACGTCAATAACGACCCGCAGCAGCAAGCCGAAGTCGTGCAAAAACTGGTACGGCAGGGTGTAATGGGAATTGCCCTCTATCCGGTAGACTCCGAGCATATCGGGCCGATTGAGCGGCTGGTAACGTCCGGCTTCCCTATCGTGCTGGTAGACCGCTACCTCAAGAACTTATCCACCGACTACGTGATGTCCGATCATTTCGGCGGCGCGATTCGCGGCGTTCACTACCTCGTCAATCAAGGTCATGAGCGCGTCGGCTTTGTCACATGGATTTCGCCCGCCGTGAGCATGGAACATCGCAAGCTCGGCTATCTTCAGGCAATGCGAGAACGTGGCATCGAGCCGGAGAACGACCTTATTTGTCAGGTGCAGGGCTACCCCACGATTGACCTCACGCCCCTGCGCGACTATCTTTCCAGCGAGAACCGCCCAACCGCCATCTTCGCCGCGAACGATCAAATTGCCATCGCGTTATATCGCGCCGCCGCGCTCGTCGGGCTGTCAATTCCCAACGACCTAACTGTGCTTGGTTTCGACAACCTTGACCTTACGCCCCACTTAGACCCACCCTTGACCACAATCGCGCAGCCATTCTCGAAAATCGGGCAAGTGGCCGTTGAACTGCTGTTGAACCGTATTCGCGGCGAGGCCGGCTATCTGCAACAGGCAACGCTGGCCCCTGAACTCATCGTCCGCAAATCATGCCTACCTTTTGACATCAATTCAACTACCCTCAACCATAATCAAAAAGTGAGTATGTCGTGACTGATCTATCCAAGCCGGACAGCGCGCAAACGTGGCACATCAACCTCGTCAGCCATACACACTGGGACAGGGCGTGGTACGTCACGTTTCAGGAATTCCGTATGCGGCTGGTGCAGTTGATTGACCGCCTGCTCGACATCCTTGCCGAAAACCCCGATTTCACCTACATGCTTGACGGTCAGATGAGCGTCTTAGACGACTATCTTGAAGTTCGCCCGCAGCGTAAAGCGGAACTTCAAGCGCTCACCCGTTCAGGCCGCGTTCAGGTCGGGCCGTGGTACGTGCTGGCCGACGAATTCCTCGTCAGTCCAGAATCGCTCATTCGCAACCTGATGCTCGGTCATCGCATTGGCGAGGATTACGGCGGCGTGATGAAGATCGGTTACGTGCCGGACGGCTTCGGACATATCGCCCAGCTTCCACAGATTTTTCGCGGCTTCGACATCGATAACGCTTTCTTCTGGCGCGGCATGGGCGCGGAAGGCGACGAGATGGGTACAGAGTTCGACTGGCGTTCGCCGGATGGCTCATGCGTGACGACCATCCTCATGCCCTTTGGCTATCATACGTCCAGCAATCTCGGCTATGGTGTCCACTGGGGCGACTTTTCGCATATGCAGTTCGATATGAATCTGGCGCAGACGAAACTAGATCGCTTCGTCGCCAAGCTCACGCCGATGGCCCACACTGATTCGATT
>Ga0163150_10009047_pt1 | contig 11130 bp, 13 predicted proteins | sample OliLakLV19P2IB_FD_148628 | JGI IMG/M metagenome (GOLD analysis project Ga0163150, IMG submission 148628) | Freshwater microbial mat bacterial communities from Lake Vanda, McMurdo Dry Valleys, Antarctica - Oligotrophic Lake LV.19.P2.IB | ecosystem: Environmental > Aquatic > Freshwater > Lake >...
TAGTTTAGTTTCACAATTACCAGTGCAGGAATTAAGAGCAATATTGCAGGGTGTGGGTAGTCATCCAGATGGAAGCCATTTTTTCCGCCAAGTATATGATGAAGCATATAAAGATTTAGATAAGAAGTTAAGAAAAAAGAATCCAGAAGAAAAAGAAGCAATAATAGAAAAAACTAACTTAGTCATGAAGGATTACCTAAAAGAGTTAGATGCCCGAGTAAAAACTAGTATAACTCATGCAGGAGAAACCCCAATTCCTCACCGCAGTTTTATTAGAGATATTCATATGCTCTTAAAAATAGGAGCTAGTAAATGGTCAAAAATATCTTCAGAAGAAATATATATGAATGCAGATGCCCAAGCTACAAGATTACAATTAAAATTTGCACGTATTGATCCAAAAATAAAAACCTAAAGGTCGTTTAGCTTACGAACGATAATCTTGCATCGTTTGCAAACTTCGTTTATACTTCCCGTATGGGTTTAATGGATTCAATGAAACAACTTGGTGATCTCAAAAAAATGCGAGATCAGGCAATGGAAATACAAAAGAAATTAGCAACAATAAAGATCACAGTAGAACACAAAGGCGTGACTGTGGTAATGACTGCAGATCAAAAAGTAGTGTCTATTGAAGGTGACCAAGACTTCAACAAAATTACAGATGCAGTAAATGAAGCACTAAAAGAATCTCAAAAAGTTGCAGCAGAAGAGATGAAATCTCTTATGGGTGGTATGGGTCTTCCAGGAATGTAATTAAATTCCTAAATTTTTTCAATCTATTTTTCAGTTACTGTTGAATGTGCAAGTACTTCTGATTTTAAAAAAGGAGAAATTCCTGATAACTCATATACGGAGTAATAAAGAATAATACAACAACTGCGATTGAAGCAATTGATTAACTTAGGGCATTGTCATCTACAGTGGGCATTAAAATAACTGTACGATTTCCTAACTAAACTGTCAATATCACAAAATTATAGGCTTTTAATATAACATGTGGAACTTGGTTAAGGGCATTTCTTACTAAATGAGACTTCTGTAATTACATTACTAAGTGATGGTGTTCCATAAGTAAAAGGCGCAGCATATGCTTTGGAAACATAATTTCTACCATCCCCACTAAGTGATAATGAAGAGCCTCTAATTGGTCCAGTTGGCGGTATGTTTGCTGCAACATGAGAAGTAGGTTGACCCTGATTTCCGGTGTATTCATAGGTCATAGTTTGTCCATTACTTTTGTCTTCGAGCACCATCCAAATGCCAGTATCAGAACTATTTGGTGAAGCAACATTACCTGAAATATATAAATTCAAATCAGATCCATTACAACTCGCTTTAACATTCAGTCCGCCATTACTAAATGTTTCACTCGAAGCAGGTGCTGGAGTGGCTGTAGGTGCAGCAGTTGCTGTGGTGTTTGTGGTTTGGGTAGTAGTTGTACTTGTAGAGTTATTTGAAGAGTTAGAAGATGAAGAAGTACTTCCTGAATTATTATTTGAACTAGTTGATTCCGAGTTAGATGAAGGTGAAGCAGTAGATTTAGCTGCTGGTGTTGGTGAGGCCTTTTTTGTTCCAGGTTTTATAGTCGCAGATGGGGTGGCAGAAGATGATGCATCGATGGCATCCATACTTAGTCCTTCAGCTCCTTTATCAGGTGTAGCTTGGGGCTCACCAACAGGTAAATTTCTCATAACAAGAAAGCCCGCTGTCGCAATCAAAATAACAAGCAGGATAATAAGTGGGGGAGCAACAATTCCTTTTTGATCTTTCAATATAGTAGGCATTATATAAACTGTATGTCCTTGATCTCTATACTGTCAATTACTAATCATAGTAGTAATTTTTACACTTGGCTGATACACTCTTTGGCGATGGCAGTTCCTAAAGTTGTAAAAGAATTAATCGAAGCATTTGAGCGTCTTCCTGGTGTTGGACCTAAGTCTGCACAACGCTTGACCTACTATTTATTACATGCCCCAAAAGAAGAAGCAGAAAAGTTAGCAGCTGCAGCAATTGCTATGAAAGAAAAAACAGTTATCTGCCAAACCTGTTTTAATATATCTGAACAAAATCCTTGTGAATTTGATACTGACCCCGGACGTGATCATGCCACAATTCTGGTAGTTGAGGATCCACTAGATGTGCTAGCTGTTGAAAAAACAAGTTATAGAGGCCTCTATCACATACTTCATGGTTCAATATCTCCATTGCAAAATATTGGCCCAGACGAATTACACATGAGAGAAATTTTACCGAGACTGCGTGATGGAAGTGTAACTGAAGTAATTCTAGCCACAAATCCAACAATGGAAGGTGAAGCAACCGCAATGTATATGGATCGACTAATAAAACCATTAGGCATAAAAGTCACACGTATTGCACGTGGTTTGCCTGTAGGTGGAGATTTAGAATATGCAGATGAAACTACATTATCTAAATCACTTGAAGGCAGAAAAGAATACTAATATTCGTCATTCTCGCCTGTGCAAAAATGACGAATAAAAAAACTAAAAACAGATCCTCGCTTGCGCAAGGATGATGTACATAATATACTTGCAACTATGTTAAAACAATTTGAACTTAAAAATGGTTTAAAAGTGGTCACGTATTCAATTCCTCAAATGCGCTCAGTATTTTTAGCAATTTCTGTTAAGGGTGGGTCGGTTTTTGATTCTGAAGAAACCTCTGGTGCGGCACACTTCATGGAACATTTGCTTGTTCAAGCAATTCCAAGTTTCCCAACTGTTGAACAACTTTCTGCATTTATGGAATCTTTAGCTGGTGGATATAATGCCTCAACAGGATTCGGAAACATTCGTTTCAACGCCTCAGCTCCTGCATTCTACACTGATGATTTATTAAAAATTGCAGGAGAAGTTTTTTATGAACCACTATTTAAAGAAGATGATTTGGAACGAGAACGCGGTGCTGTTATGCAGGAAATTTCTCAACGCCAAGATGCACTCTGGTATAAAAATGGAAAATTTTTTAGAGAAGTAAGATTCAGAAAAGATCATCCAATCCAACTCGATGGTGGTGGCTCACCTGAATCAGTAATGAAGCTTCAAAAAAAGGATCTCGTTGATTATTGGGAAAAATTTTTTGATCCTAAAAATAGCTATTTAGTTGTTGTAGGCGGATTTGATAATGATACGATTGAAGAAAAAATTCAAGATATATTTAAAAAATACAAATCTAAAAAAGGCTTTAGTGGTTTTCCTAAAATAACAAATGAAGATTTACTTGGCAGAAAAGTCGCAATTCGAGAAGATAAAGAATTAAAGACCTGTTATGTTGATCTTTCATTTCCTGCAACAGTAGGAAATGATTCTATAAAAGTCCGCTCTTCATATCGGATTGCTCGAGCAATACTTGGGAACTTAAGAAGTAGTAGATTATTTACTGAGCTTCGCCAACGTCGTGGATTGGTCTATGATGTAGGATTTGGTGCTTCAAGTTTCGAGGATTATGGATATGGAGCCATAAATAGCCAAGTTTCTGTGGAGTATTTGGATGAAGTAATAACTATTATTGCAAAAGAATTAAAGCGGTTTGTCGAAGAAGGCCCAACACAAGCTGAACTAGATAATGCAAAACATATCGCTAAAAACCAATCTTTAATGCAATTTGATCATCCTTTAGGAATCGCCTCATGGATTGAAGGAGATTTATTATGGGAAGATAAAATTTACACACCTGAGGAAGATGTCGAAATTATCGAAAGCATAACTCAGTCAGATATAACAAACACAATTATAAAAAGTTGGGATTTCAAAAAACTCCAACTTGTAATCCAAGGCCCAATTGCAGCTTCAAAAGAAAACATCAAAAAATACACCGACCTCATAAAAGACTTAAAATAAATCACAAAATAAGAACCATTATCGACGTCATTGCGAAGCGAGACGGTTCATACCGTCATTGCGAAGCGAGACGGTTCATACCGTCATTGCGAAGCGAGACGGTTCATACCGTCATTGCGAAGCGAGACGGTTCATACCGTCATTGCGAAGAAGACGTAGTCTGACGCGGCAATCTCACTTGTTATGAGATTGCTTCACTTCGTTCGCAATGACGTTTGTAATTTCATCTAGTTCTGTGTACATTTACTGCATATGGCAGATGGTTTATCTAATGCAATGGGTGAAGCAGTATTAAAACCAATTTCAGATGAAGTTGGTCAAATGGTAGAAGCTGGAGTTCAGTCAGTGACTGGTAAACAGCAATCTGACAATAACGATAAAAAAAAGCAAAACCAAAATCTCCCCAATCAACAACAATTAGCCCAAGATGATGCAAAGAAAAAGCAAAATATTATGCAGTATCTCCAGAATTACAAGCAAACAGAACAATCATTAGTCCAACAAAAACGCCAAGATGAACAGAATAAAGAACAAGAAGATACACATGAAAAACATGAAATTAAACAATACGAGTTTTCCAAAAAACAAGAACGCACAACAATGCAGCAGCAAGAATTAATGCGCGCAAAGTCACGTTCAGAAAGAAAAGGTGGAGCAGGATAATAACATAAAACGATATAAATGGTATAATTTAACCAATGAAAACCGAAAAAGAGCAGAAACCGTTTGAACTTGTCACATCTCCAGTCGAAATAGATTTGCAGTTGCCGACTAGACCACTCCGCCCGCTTTCTATAGGTATGAGAGATTTATTGGAGCAGATAAGCAGGGATTCTGAATATGATGCAACAAAAGATGCCTTTCGTGAAGTAAATTTGCCTGATCCAGGAGGACATACTGCATTAGGTGATAGTATAATGAAGAAAACCGATGGAAACATTAACCCCACAGATTAGAGAACAACTTCGATATGCCATTCCTGGTGGAGAAAGAAAAGTCTTTGATGCTGAAGAAGTTACTCGAAAAGGTACACAAGATGCAGTTGAGTTCATAGAAAGCGCTGTACAAAATAGAAATACACCATTTGATCGAGATCTCATTAATGGAATACATGGTGAGCTCTTTTATTTTTTACCTGAGGCGATTGGAAGATTAAGACCCGAAAATACTGCACTAGATGAAAATGGAGAACCAATAAAAGATCAAATAGGATATGGCAAAAATGAGGGAGATCGCATAGTGCAAAAATGGATACCTCTAACCCCTGGTGGTAAAAACCTTGAGGAGCGTATGAAAATTTATAGTAGCTGGTTGAATACAGAGGTTGAAAGAATAAAACACGTGCCTGATAACTTGATTGATGGTTTGCACACAGCTTGCGAAGCGCACTATATCTTTACATCTCCTGAGTTTCATCCTTTTGTAGATGGGAATGGCCGAGTAGCCAGACTATTATTAAACAGTATTTTAATGTTAAATGCTCATGAATTAATGTATTACGGCATAAAAATTCTCCCAGTACCACTTTTGCGTCAAAAATCGCAAAAAAACATTGCATCAATTGATGATTGGAAAGAAGATTCTTATTTAGCGGCATTACGCGTAGCTAATGAGACGAATGATTTAACCCAACTGGAAGTACTAATTGCTGAAAAATGGTCTGGTAATATTGCACAAATGCTAAATCAAATGGAGCAATTACAATCACGTCCTCGTGTAAGAACAGCAGATAAAAACTTAATCGCCATTTTTCATAAAAGAAAAGATATCCTTGATGAATTTGTACAAGAACATGGCACACAATATTGGCAAAAATGCTATAGTACGACCAATGCCTGTGACAAAGTTATTTAACCAAAAATGAAACTCTATAACACCCTTTCCAGATCAATAGAAGAATTCAAACCAATCGCAGAAGATCAAGTTACCCTATACACCTGTGGACCAACAGTATATGACTACACCCATATTGGACATGCCAGAAAGTATATTGGCGACGATATCTTAAAAAAAGTACTTCGGGCAAATGGCTATAAAGTAAATCATGTTATGAACATAACTGATGTCGGCCATTTAACAGGTGAAGAAACAGACTCAGGTGATGACAAACTAGAAAAAGGTGCAAAAGAGAGAAATATGACAGTCTGGGAAGTGGCCAAATTCTTTGAAGAATATTTTTTCACTGCAATGGATTCAGTAAATATTGACCGTCCAAATACAATTGCGAGAGCCACAGAACATATTTCAGAACAAATTAAGCTAATAGAACGATTAGAAAAAAACGGTTTTATTTATGTAACAGATGAAGCTATATATTTTGATATTTCAAAATTCCCCACATACACAGAACTCTCAAAACAAAAACTAGAAGACAAAGAAACAAGTAGATCAGGAGTTCGTGTGGACACCCAAAAAAGGAATCCTCAAGACTTTGCTGTTTGGTTCTTTACGGTAGGGCATTTTGCAGATCACACCATGAGATGGCCATCACCATGGGGTGAAGGATTTCCTGGATGGCATATTGAATGTTCGGCGATGAGCATGCAATATCTCGGCGAAACAATCGATATTCACACAGGTGGAATTGATCACATTGCTGTTCATCATTCAGACGAAATAGCTCAAAGTGAGGCTGCAACAAATAAAAAATTTGTAAATTATTGGGTTCACTATAACTTTCTAAATGTAAACGATATAAAAATGTCTAAATCCTTGAAAAACTTTTTACGTGTTGAGGACATAATCGAAATGGGCTTTGATCCGATTGCTATGCGCTATGCATTTCTCCAAACTCATTACCGTGACCAAGTAAACTTCTCTCAAGAGAGCCTCCAAGCTGCACAAAATGCACTAAATAACTTACGTGAAACTGTGAGAAATTGGAATAGCAATGTCATCCCGACCGAAGTGGAGGGATCCCTCGACTACGCTCGGGATGACAGTCATTATGAACAATTTCTCAATGCATTGAATGAAGATTTAAATACTTCAAAGGCTCTTGCTGTTTTGTGGAACTTTATAAAATCAGATGTTGATAGTGGTATAAAAGCCGCAACAGTTTTAAAAATGGATGAAGTGCTAGGCTTACAATTAAATGAATATATTGGCAAACAGATTGAAATTCCAAGTGATGTACAAAAGATTATGGATCAAAGAACAAAAGCTCGTGATGAAAAAGATTTTCAAAAATCTGATGAGCTACGTGACGAAATAAAAAGATTAGGATATGAAGTTTTAGATACAGCTGATGGTCAAAAACTGCGCAAAATATAAGTTGATATTCGGATAGTTTTCGGATAATATGTTCATTATGCCTCCACTCGCAGATCGTTTACGTCCCTCAACTTTAAAAGATTATATTGGTCAAAAACATATTCTAGGTGATGATAAATTACTGTTTAAATCAATAAAAAATGGACAATTATTTTCTATGATATTCTGGGGTCCACCAGGAGTTGGTAAAACTACACTTGCTAGAATTATTGCCAACGAATCAAATGCAAACTTCATGGAATTTTCTGCAGTCACCACCAGTATTGTAGAGCTCAAAAGAATATTTGAAGAAATAAAAATTAGTTACAACAGACCAAGACTTGGTGATGACCCAAATAAAAGAACAATCATCTTTATTGATGAAATTCATCGATTTAATAAAGCCCAACAAGATGCATTTTTGCCCTACGTAGAAAATGGAACAATTACGCTGATTGGTGCCACCACAGAAAATCCAAGTTTTGAGATAATTGCACCATTGCTCTCTCGTTCAAGAGTGTTTGTCTTGCAATCTCTAGAAAGTAAAGATTTGGAAGAAGTGACAAAACGGGGCATTAAAGAATTAAAAGTAAAAATAGATAAACCAGCCAAAGAATTCCTCAAAGAAATAACAGGAGGCGATGCTAGAATGCTGCTCAACACATTAGAAATAGCAGCTGCATCTATCACGTCATTGCGAGCGAATAAAAATGAGCGCGGCAATCCCATACAGCATGAGATTGCTTCGTCGCCAAAGGCTTCTCGCAATGACGTAATTTTAACTAAAGATGATATTGAACAAGCTGTCCAGAAAAAAGCTTTAATGTATGACAAAGCAGGAGAAGAACATTACAACACAATCTCTGCCTTTATCAAATCAATGCGTGCCTCAAATGTAGATGCTGCTTTATATTATCTGGCTAGAATGACTGAAGCTGGAGAAGACCCGAAATTTATTGCCAGAAGAATGGTAATATTTGCGTCCGAAGATATCGGAATGGCCCAACCAACTGCACTTGTTGTAGCAAATGAAGTCTTCAGAGCAGTTGAAACAATAGGTTACCCAGAAGCTCAAATTAATCTAGCACATGGCGTGGCATATTTAGCCTCAGCTAAAAAAGATAGAAGTGCATACAATGCATACTTTTCTGCACTTGAAGATGTGAAAGCTCACGGTAATTTACCAATTCCCATGAATCTACGAAATGCCCCAACAAAACTTATGAGAGAAATAGGATATGGCAAAGATTATGAAATGTATACAAATGAAAGCCTTTTACCAGAAAAGTTAAAGAGTAAAAAATATTATAAAAAAGCTGACTAATATTCTACATAAATAGTGTCATTCCAATAAGGATGAGGATGATACGCTTTCAGTAATGCCTTTATATCATCAACAGTTCGGTGTTGAAGAACAAGTCCACTCAAACCACTTTGTTGTTGCATATCTCCATCTTGTTTATCTTTCCATTGATTAATATATCTCCACATACCATATGTTCTCTCGCGGACATCTTTTCCATAATTCACATCTCCAATTTTAAGGCGTAGTGGAGTAAGATCCAAAGCTAAATTATATGATTCAATTGGCGTATTCGCTGGTCTCGGTTTAAGCAAAGAGTAAATATCGGCATAGGGAACTCTTTGCTTAGGGGCTTTTAATAAACTTTCTAAAATTACCGCCTCATTTCCTGTTAAAAGTATTTGAACTGTTCCTTCATCACGGATAATTAATTTCTTTTCTGGATCATACTGAAAAAACCCCCATGAATATAAGCCTTCTTGCTGTTGTAGCACCTGTGCCTCAGTCATGCCTGTGATTATACATTTTGACACCTTATAGAACAATGCCCCGTATCTGCACAAATGAAAATTCCTTTTCTAGAACTATCCCAAAATAGAAAAAATCTAAGCTCAATGGTGATGATTATGGAGGATAAATTGAGCCATAAAAAATATTATAAAAAATGTTGACAAATAATTAAAACCTATTATACTCGACTGATGGCTAGTATAGATCACGAGGGTACATTTGCGCTTGGGTTTGCTGGTGTATGTTTTGGAGTGAAAAGTCCTGCAATTGAGTATTCTTCTGTCCGAGGTGAGAAGTATCCAGAAGCAGATTATGTAAGTAAACTAGCTGATAAGCGCCTAAACACTAACCGTTCAGTAAAAGATTTAGTGTAGCAAGCAATAGCTAGACAAATGATTTAGTGTTCTATATAGTTAATTAATATATGGATCCAAACACTCCACCAGCTACACCGTCAACTGCTCAATCAGAAGCTCCTGCAGTTCCAGCAACACCAGAAGTACCAACAAATACACCAACCACAGAAGCTCCATCTGAACACAAAAAAAGTTTTCTTGAATCAATTATGACAATGTTTGGTATGGGACCAAAAGAAGAAGCACCTGCAGAAGCCACACCTATAGAAGATGTGGCAACAACGGATGCACCAGCTGCAACCCCAACAGAAACAATACCTACACAACAATAATCATTTAAAATCTCATTCAAGTGCTCTTGCCAAAAGGTACAAAACAGTGATTTAATACCAAAGAGTGAATAACGTAATCACATTAGACGGACCCACATCTTCAGGAAAAACTTCTGTTGGTTATCTTTTCTCTAAAAAAATCGGTTTCCATTATATTGATTCGGGTGCAATCTATAGAGCAGGTTCTATTGCAGCTATAAAAAGGGGCACAGGAATTGATGATGAAGAAGCTTTAGCGAAACTATTTTCTGAAATTAAACTAGAATTTAAAGAAATAGAGGGCAAGCAACACACGTATTTGAATGATGAAGATATTTCAGATATCCTTCATAATCCCGAAGTGACTGCTGTAGTTCCCACGATTGCTGCGTTTGTGAAAGTACGTGATGAAGCAACTATCATAAAAAGGGGACTATCAGAAAAGATGAATATGGTAATGGCTGGACGTGATATTGGAACAATAATTTTTCCTGATGCCAAATTAAAATTTTATCTCACTGCAGATATTCAAATTCGGGCTCAAAGAAGGCTTGTTCAATTGAAAGAAAAAGTTCCTGGAATTAGCTATGAAGAAGTTCTTGAACAAATGATAGAACGTGATAAAGCTGATATGATTCGAAAAGTCTCACCACTTCGTATTCCAGAAGGTGCAATGATTATTGATACTTCTACATTAACCGCAGAGCAAACTGTCGAGAAAATGATGGAAGTCTATGAAAAGGCATACCCATGACAATTATTGATTCAATCATACTTTCAATTGTGGAGGGTATAACAGAATTCCTCCCTGTTTCCTCAACAGGTCATCTCGTCTTAACTTCCCATATACTCGGATTACAACAAACAGAATTTTTAAAAAGCTTCGAAGTAATAATTCAACTCGGCGCAATACTTGCAGTAGTTATCCTGTTTTATAACAAATTCTTCAACCTTAAAAAAGGCATCGCTATAAACAAAAAGGTCTGGGTTAATGTAATTGCAGCATTTATTCCCACTGCAATAATTGGTTTCTCATTATATAAAGTAATAAAAGGCTTCCTCTTAGGGAATGAATTAATCACTGTGGCAGCATTATTTATCGGAGGAATTGCGCTGATAATTTTAGAAAAAGTTCATGCTAATCGTCATTCCCGCGGAGGCGGGAACCCAGTTAATAATGGTGCAGATTCGATCGAAAAACTCTCAATTAAACAAAGCATTGGCATTGGTCTTGCCCAATCTATCTCTATTATCCCAGGTGTCTCCAGATCTGCTGCCTCAATCCTGGGAGGAATGTTTCTCGGTGCAAATCGTCAAACTGCAGTAGAATTCTCATTCCTTTTAGCCATCCCAACTATGATGGCAGCAACTGCCCTAGATTTAATTGAAACAAATTTTACCTTTAGTACGAGTGAATGGCAGCTGCTCATTGTCGGATTTATCGGTTCATTTATTGTGGCATTACTGGTGGTTAAATGGTTTGTTAAATATGTTCAAACAAACACATTTATAGCATTTGGTATCTATAGAAT
>Ga0163150_10009049_pt1 | contig 11128 bp, 10 predicted proteins | sample OliLakLV19P2IB_FD_148628 | JGI IMG/M metagenome (GOLD analysis project Ga0163150, IMG submission 148628) | Freshwater microbial mat bacterial communities from Lake Vanda, McMurdo Dry Valleys, Antarctica - Oligotrophic Lake LV.19.P2.IB | ecosystem: Environmental > Aquatic > Freshwater > Lake >...
CACCCGACTCTTTACGCTGCTGCACGCCCATCGTCAACCGGCGATTGATACCCCAGCGACGAATGCAAGCGGGTGTAGTTGTAGAACTGCCCGTAGCGCCGCGGCGCCTGGCGGAGTTCCGTCACCGACGTAAACGATCGGCCGTGCGTCAGTTCAGACTTCAGCGAATGGAAGAAGGACTCCAAATGGGCGTTCTCATCGGGCGCGCCGTCGGCGTCTTCTTCACCGCCGACGACAGGGACACGGGGCCACGGAGCACGCCCTCGCGCGCTTCCTTCCGCCACCGCGACAACATGAAAGGATTTATCGAGGGAGGTTCCGCCGTCTGGTGCAGCGGCTGGTATGCACCGTGCCCTGATCGGCGGTGCCACAGGGAGGGAAGGCGCCCACCTGGTCGACTACTTGGCCGCCGGCGATCCACTCGAACGGTTCCTCGACCACTTTCCATCGGTCGCCCGCGAGCAGGCCGTTGCAGCCTTAGAGATCGCCGGAGACCTGTTGGCCGCGCGTGCGCATCCTGCTCGATGAGTCGCTGCCGCGTCCACTGAGTCGATTGCTCGTGGGGCACGACGTCTCCACGGTGGCGCAGCAAGGGTGGACCAGCCTGAGCAACGGCGCCCTGCTTCCTCAAGCCGCCGAGACCTTCGACCTGATGCTGACCGCCGACCAGAACATCGAGTTCCAGCAGAACCTCTCGGCCCTGCTGCGAGTAGGTGCATAACGGCCAGGCTTCAGCCGCGGCGGCTCCTAGGCGATCGGCTAGGCGTCATGACACATCAGGCTCGGAAGTAATCGCCCTGCCAGTCCTTGATCTTCAGCTTGATTTCTTTCCTCGCTTTCAAGCCGCCCCCCAGCACCTGACGGACCAACTCGGGGAGTTCGGCATCGCTCGCGAAACGGAGCCCAACAAGCTGATCGCGTGTCAACTCATTGATTCGACCCTGCAGATCGGGCGGAAGCAGATCCCGCAAGCGGAGTCGCATTTCGAGGCGGATGACTCGATCCTGGACTGTCACCGCCATTGCGCGCGCGAACAGAGCCAGCCCGAACACCGCCGCTGCCACAATCAAAGCCAACGCCGTGCTCCTCGATGGGCTCGCCCAGAGGTGCCGCACGCTGTTCAGAAAGTTGATCAGAAGCACGGGCAGCACAAAGAAATGAAACGGCGGCAACCAGCGAGTGTGGTTCTTGTAGGTCTGTGGGGTCGGTGGCATGAGTGTTTCTCCTATGCTGTGGATTCTACAGTGACCTGAGTGGCCGTATAGGCAATACCGATTCGAACGCTACGGTCGGTCCGACCAGCCCACGCTGCCATAGAGACCACAACACCGTTATCCCAGACGAAGAGGCGCTGGCTCGCGATGTCCTCTCGCACTGTCCGAACGGGGTCGAGCGGGCTACCGGTGCGCGCCTCCTGATGAAACGCGACCATTCAAGGGGTGACCGTGGGGAGATCAGACTCCCCAGCCATTCTGGTTCCGGGCCCAGGACCGCCGGCAGGGCGCGAATTCAGACATTAAGTGCAACACACGCGACCGTCGCGTCGTCGCGCTCGTCGAGCCGTCGCGGTATTGTCCCCTTGGATACCTTCGTGCTCTTCGTGTCTTCGTGGTTGTATTTACGTGGCCTGGTCGCGTTCGCGGTAGAAGCGAATGAGATCCTGCGATTCGGGCGCCGGGGCGCCGAGTTGGCGGATCATCGCGGTGATTTGCCCGCGGTGATACGTGGCGTGATTCACAACATGCTGGAGCATGTGACAGAACACCGATTGCGCCGGCTCCCCGTTCATCAGCTTGTACTCAAGGGTCCGATCCAGGTCCTGCTGAGTCATGGTCCCGACATACCCGCGCACCTTCACTTCCTGATCGGTCCACGCGCGGCGAACACTCCATCGGTCCGGAAAGGTCTTCGGATCGAGCATGCTGACGGGCGACGCACCCGTCCACCGGGAGTACCAGTTCCACTCGGCGGAGTACGTGTGCACGATCGTCTCACGCACCGAGGTAAAGCTGCTGCCGAGGGCCCTGGTGTACTGCTCGACGCTGAGTGTGTCGATGGCGTCGAGCACCCGATCGCGCGCCCAGTAGTGGTAATCGACCAGCGTCTGCGCGTCCTGCGGGTTCACCGCGCGAACCTTCGCCCAACGGCGGCGCCCACCGCAGCCGGCACCATGCACATGGCGCCAAAGATCGCGAACATGATGAGGCCGAGCGGGAGCATATTGGCGGTAGGATTTTGCAGGACGCCAATGAGCGCCTGAGCGGCGAAGGGAATCATCGCCCACCGCCAGAACCGTGACGGCACGAAGAACGATACGACGGCGGCGACGAGCCCAATCAGCGGAATCGCCAGGCTGAAGTAGATCTCGTTGTCCCACGCCTCGCGCCTGGTGCCGACCTGCGCGACATAAATCCACGTCGCAGCCCCGATGGCCGCCGCCGTCACCACCGCCCAGATGGGCTTGAACATCAGGCCTTCGCGCCGGCCGGCGTCTTCTTCGCGGGCGCATTGGCAAAGAACTCGTCGTGTACGGCCTTGACCCCGCGGTCGACATGGTCCAGCGCGATCACGCACGACATCGTCATCTCCGACGAGCTGATGCAGTCAACGTTGATGCCTTCCCTGGCGAGCGCCGCCAGCATGCGGCCCGACAGGCCCGGCGTGGCCGCCAGGCGAGAGCCGATGATGGCAATGGTCGCCACGCCCTTTTCGACCGACCCTTCCCTGGTCAGTCCCTTCCGCTCCCACTCGGCGACCAGCTTGCGTGCGGTCTCGGCGAACTCATCTTCGATGATGAACGTGATCCCCGCACGATGATCGGCCGCGGCGCTCTGAATGATCAGGCGGATGTTGATGTCCCTGTCGGCGACGTCCTTGAAAATCTCCGCCGCGATGCCCGGCCTGTCCGGCACGTTGAGCAGCGTGACCTTCGCGATCTTCTTGTCGCTCGTGACGCCGACGATTTCTGCCTCTTCCATCGAACTGGCTCCTTCACGAATCCACGTGCCCTCTTTCAAATGAAAGCTCGAGCGGATGTGGATGGGAATGCTGTATGACATGCAGATTTCGGCCGCGCGGGGGTGCAGCACCTTCGCGCCGCTGGACGCCATCTCGATCGCCGCTTCGTAGCTCAACTCCGGCCAGAAGCGCGCATCGGGCACCACGTTCGGGTCGGCCGACAGTACGCCGTCCACGTCGGTGCAGATCTCGCACACCGACGCGCTCAGCGCCGCCGCGACCGCTGCGCCGGTAATGTCTCCGCCACCTCGCCCCAGCGTCGTCACTTCGTCGTTTTCGGTGACGCCCTGGAACCCGGCGACGATGACGACTTTGCCCTTGCCGAGCTCTTCCTCGATGCGCGCCGTGTCGATCGACTGAATGCGCGCACGGTTGAACGACCCGTCCGTGCGGATGTTGCACTGCGCGCCGGTGAGCGCGATGGCCGGCACGCCCTTATCCTGCAGCGCGAGCGCCAGCGTCGCGACGGCCACCTGCTCGCCCGACGCGAGCAGCAGGTCGTAGTCCCGCCCATGCGGGTTGCTCGACACCTGCCTGGCGAGCGCCACGAGCTGATCGGTGGTCTTCCCCATCGCCGAGACCGTGACGACGAGATGCGGGGCCTTCTCGAGGTAGGTTCTCACACGATCCGCAATCGCAAGAATCTTCTCCGCCGTCGCGACAGAGCTGCCGCCGTATTTCTGAACGACAATCGAGCCTAGGGCCATGAAGTGATCCTGAAAGCAGGAAGTAAGACCTACGTCTCACTTACTGCAAAAGTATCCCTGTCTTCCATGAACGCGTCGAACTCGCTCAGCGCCCGGCCGAGCGTGACCGGCTTCTGAACGCGCGAGGACATCACCTCGGCCGTCTTGTAGCCGTTGCCCGTGATGCAGACGACAATCGACTCGTCGCGGGGGATCGAGCCGTTCTCGATCAGCTTGATCGTGCACGCCAGCGTCGTGCCGCCCGCCGGCTCCGTGAAGATGCCCTCGGTCTGGGCAATCAGCTGCACCGCATCGAGGATCTCGGGGTCGGTCGCCATCGCGCCCGATCCGCCGCTGGAACGAATGGCGCTCAGCACCTGGAACCCGTCGGCCGGGTTGCCGATCGCGATCGATCGCGCGATCGTGTTCGGCTTCACCGGATCCGGGAACTCGAGACCCTCGTTCAGCGCGTTGATGACCGGCGCGCAGCCGGCCGCCTGGGCAGCATGGATGGCCGGGAGATCGCCGTCAACGAGCCCGACTTCGCGAAGCTCGCGAAACCCGCGCGCGATGCGCGGCAGCAGCGTGCCGCCGGCGACCGGCGACACGACATGCTGCGGAAACTTCCATCCAAGCTGCTCCGCAATCTCGAATCCGTAGGTCTTGGCGCCTTCGGCGTAGTAGCTGCGCAGGTTGATGTTGGCGAAGCCCCAGCCGTATTTCTCCGCAATCTGCGTGCACAGCCGGTTCACATCGTCGTAGTTGCCCTTGATGGCGACGACCTGCGGGTCGTAAATGGCCGAGCCCAGAATCTTGCTGGCCTCCAGATCGTGCGGGATGAACACGTAGCACCGCAGGCCGAGGCGCGCGGCATGAGCCGCCACGCTGTTGGCGAGGTTGCCGGTAGAGGCGCAGCCAAACACGTTGAACCCCAGCTCGACGGCACGGGTCGCGGCGACCGATACGACGCGATCCTTGTACGAGAAGGTCGGATGGTTGACCGAGTCGTCTTTCAGGTACAGCTCGCGTACGCCGAGCTTCTTCGCCAGGCGATCGGCTTTCACGAGCGGCGTGTATCCCGAGTAGTGGCCGGTCTGCGGCTCGCCTTCGATCGGCAGCAGCTCCCGATATCGCCAGAGGCTCTTCGGCCGCGACTCGATCTTCTCGCGGGTCATGTCCTTCTTGACTTTCGCGTAGTCGTAGACGATTTCCAGCGGGCCCAGGCACTTGTCGCACACCCACAGCGCCTGCGCAGGAAACATCGCCTTGCACAGGTGGCACTGCAGACCGGTTACGTAACCCATATCTCCTTTACCCAACGGTCCGGCTGAAGCCGGACACGACGTACTCACCAAAAATCGGCACCGCCAACGGCCGCTTCACGTGAAACGGCAGCGCGTTGATGTCGGCGAGCGCGGCATCCAGCACCGACACCGGGCACGCTTCCAGGGTCATGACGAACGGCAGTTCCGCTTTATCGTGACCGGGAAGCTGCAGCACCGCGTCGATGTTGATGCCGTGCGCAGACAGCAGCGCAGCCAGCGAAGCAATGATACCCGGACGGTCGGCTACCGTGAAGCGGACATAGTGAGGGGCGATAAAGTCGGTCCCGACCTCGACCGACCCTTCGATGTTCTGCACAAGATGCATCTCCGCGCCGACACCCGACCGCGCAATCGACATCAGATCGGACACCACCGCAACCGCGGTCGGATCGCCGCCGGCGCCAAATCCCGAATATGTGGTTTCTCCCCCGAATTCTCCCTGCACGGTCACCAGGTTCTGGCTGCCCTGCGCACGCGCGAGCGGTGAGGACAGTGAGACCAGCACGGGACGCACCGACGCAAACAGCTGCGCGTCCGGCCCCACCGCGCGCTCCGTCCACGACACCTGCCGGATGGTGCAGTCGAGCTTCCGCGCGTACGTGAAATCGATGCGCTCGATCGACGCGATCGTCCGGCAGGGGATGTGCTCGGCATCGACCTGGCATCCGAGGCCCACGGCGATCAGAATCGCGATTTTTGCGCGCGCGTCGTATCCGTCGACGTCGGCCGTGGGATCGGCCTCCGCGAAGCCGAGCGCCTGCGCCTCTGTCAGCGCCTCGGCGAATGACAGTCCCGCGCTGTCCATCCGCGTGAGGATGTAGTTGCACGTGCCGTTGAGGATGCCCGCGATGCGAAGCAGACGGTCGCCCGCCAAACCCTCGCGCACCGCGCGAACGATCGGAATACCACCCGCCACCGACGCCTCGAACAGCAGCTCGCGCTTCTCCCGGCGAGCCAGTGCGAGCAGTTCGACGCCGTGCGTCGAGAGCAACTGCTTGTTCGCGGTGACGACGGACTTACCCGCCTGCAGCGAGCGCCTGATGAGATCGCCGGCCGGCTCGAGGCCGCCCATCAACTCGACGACGATGTCGGCGTCCGATCCGACCACGGCATCGAGACTGTCGGTCCATTGGACGGAAGACGGGACCCAATCCACCTTCTTCCGCTCGACCCCGCGATTGCAGATGGCCGTCAGGCGCAGCGACGGATGAATGCCGCTCGACAGCACCTTCGCCACCGAGCGGCCCACGGTGCCGAAGCCGACGACGGCGACGTTGAGCGGAGCGCGCGCAGCCCCCTCGACCCGCTGCGATCGCGCTGTTTCTGCTTTCTGCACACTCACCTACTTCTTACTTTCTCCTCACTGTCCCGGCTTGATCGTCACCGGGTCGAGGAACGGCATCATGCTGCGCAACTCTGCGCCCACCTGCTCGATCTGATGATCCTGCTCAGAGGCGCGGGTCTTGTTGAACGTTGGCCGGCCCGTCTGGTTCTCGCTGATCCAGTTCTTCGCGAACGTGCCGTCTTTGATCTCGTCGAGCAGCGTCTGCATCGCCTTCTTCGTGTCGTCGGTGACGATGCGCGGTCCCGCGACGTAGTCCCCCTGCTCGGCCGTGTCGCTCACCGAATAGCGCATGTAGTTGAGACCGCCGCGATACATGAGGTCGACAATCAGCTTCAGCTCATGGAGACACTCGAAGTATGCGACCTCGGGCTGATAGCCCGCTTTCACCAGCGTTTCGAAGCCCGCCTTGACGAGCGCGCTCGTCCCGCCGCAGAGAATCGCCTGCTCCCCGAACAGGTCGGTCTCGGTTTCTTCAGTGAACGTGGTCTCGATGACGCCCGCGCGGGTCACGCCGATGCCCTTCGCATACGACAGCGCCAGCGCTTTCGCATGCCCGGAGGCGTCCTGCTCGACGGCGATGAGCGCCGGCGTCCCGCCGCCCTCGACGTACAGCTCGCGGACGCGGTGGCCCGGCGACTTCGGCGCGATCATCGTCACGTCGATGTCCTTCGAGGGCTTCACGGTGCCGAAACGGATGTTGAATCCGTGCGCGAACATGAGCATCTTGCCCTTGGTCATGTGCGTCTCGATATCCGCGTAGACGGCCGGCGCGGTCGTGTCGGGCACGAGAATCATCACCACATCGGCCCACTTGGCCGCCTCGGCGGGGGTCGTCACCGAGAGCCCGTGTCCCTCGGCCTTGGCCTTGGACTTGCTGTTGGCCGCGAGCCCCACCTTCACCTGGACGCCGCTGTCCTTGAGATTGAGCGCGTGCGCGTGCCCCTGCGAGCCGTAGCCGATGATGGCCACCTTCTTCCCGCGAATCAGCGCGAGATCTGCGTCGTTGTCGTAGTACATCTTCGCTGCCATTGGTTGTCCTTATCTACACAGAGTGAAATACGTTTTCGTCTTCTGAGGGGCCGGCGGCGGCCTCGCCCGGTGCCGCCGCGCTGCTGCGCAGCCCGCGCGACATGGCGACACGGCCGGTGCGCACCATCTCCATGACCCCGTACGGCCGCAGCACCTCGAGCAGGCCGTCGATCTTGTCCTCGGTTCCCGTAATCTCGATGATGAGCGAGTCGGGCGCGACGTCCACCACCCGCGCGCGGAACACATCGACGAGCTGCATGATGTGCGTGCGCGACTCCGCGGACGCCGCCACCTTGATCATGGCGAGGTCGCGGAACACCGCCGGCGCGAGGGTGATGTTCTCGACGCGCAGCACGTTCACCAGCTTGTAGATGTGCGCCTCGATGCGGCGCGCGCCCAACTCGTCGGTGTCAACGACGATCGTCATGCGCGACACGCCGGGACGGTCGGTGTGCCCGACCGTGAGCGACTCGATGTTGAACGCGCGGCGCCGGAACAGCGACGACACGCGCGTCAGCACGCCAGGTTTGTTTTCCACGAGAATCGCAAAGGTCGTCATCATGATGTCCTCTACAGAACGTCCGCGCCCGTTTCGACAATCGGCGACGGGCTGGGACGTCTAATCATCGCGTCGAGATCCGCGCCGGCCGGCACCATCGGATACACCGTGTCTTCCTGCTCGACCTTGAAGTCGATGACCACCGTCTTCCGATTGCTGCGCGCCGCCTCCACGGCCGGAATCACTTCCGAGCGCATCGTCACTGTCTGCGCCGGAAGACCAAAGGCTTCCGCCAGCTTCTTGAAATCCGGATTCACCAGCGGTGTCGCCGCATACCGCCGCTCGTAGAAGAACTCCTGCCACTGACGCACCATGCCGAGGTACCCGTTGTTGATGATCGCCACGTTGATGTCGATACCTTCCTGCACGATCGTCGCAAGCTCGCACATCGTCATCTGGAAGCCGCCGTCGCCGACGACCACCCACACTTCCTTGTCCGGACACGCCAGCTTCGCCCCGATCGCCGCCGGCAGGGCGAAGCCCATCGTGCCCAACCCGCCCGAGGTGATGAGCGAGCGCGGCTTGTCGTGATGGTAGTACTGCGCTTCCCACATCTGGTGCTGGCCGACGTCGGTCACGATGATGGCGTCGCCGTTGGTCGCGCGCCACAGGTCGTTGATGACGTGCGCCGCGTACAGATGGCCGCTATCGGGCAGGTTCTGGATATCGCGCACCGCGGAATCCCCTTTGAGATCCTGAATGTGCGCGATCCACGTGGCGCGATCGCCGGTCTTGACGCCCGGCATGAGCACGTCGAGGGATTCTTTCAGGTCGCCCACGATGCCGACGTCGGCGCGCACGTTCTTGTTGATCTCGGCGGCGTCGATGTCGATGTGAATTTTCTTCGCGTTCAGCGCGTAGGTCTTCAGGTTGCCGGTGACGCGATCGTCGAACCGCATCCCGAACGCGAGCAGCAGGTCCGCCTGCTGAATCGCCGAGTTGACCCACGCTTCGCCGTGCATCCCCATCATGCCCAGGTTCAGCGGATGCGACGCCGGGAACCCGCCGATGCCGAGCAGCGTCGGCGACACCGGGATGTTCGCCTTCTCCGCGAACGCGCGGACGATGTCCATCGCGTTCGAGAGGATGATGCCGTGGCCCGCGAGAATCAGCGGCCGCTCGGCGGCGTTGATCAGATCGAGGGCGCGCTGGAAGTCCTCGGGGCGCGCGCTCCAGTCGGGCCGGAACTCCGGCTTCTTCGGAACGGCGGCATCCCAGTCGAAATCGCACGAGGACTGCTGCGCGTCCTTCGTGATGTCGATGTGCACGGGACCGGGACGGCCCGATGCCGCGATCTCGAACGCCTCGCGGAAGGTCGGTGCGATGTCGTCGGCCCGCGTCACCAGGTAGTTGTGCTTCGTAATCGGCAGGGTGACGCCGGTGACATCCGATTCCTGGAAGGCGTCCGAGCCGACCAGCTTGCTGCCGACCTGGCCGGTGATGCAGACGATGGGCGACGAATCCATCATCGCCGTCGCGATCCCGGTCACCATGTTCGTCGCGCCGGGACCCGACGTGGCGAGCGCCACGCCGACCCTGCCGCTCGCGCGCGCATAGCCGTCGGCCATGTGCGTCGCGCCCTGCTCGTGCCGGACGAGAATGTGCCGGATCGGATAGTCCAGCATCGCGTCGTAGGTCGGAAGAATAGCGCCGCCGGGATACCCGAAGATGTCGGTCACTCCCTGCCGCACGAGACATTCCCAGACGATCTGCGCACCTGTGCGTTTCATACGTTCTCTCATTCTTGAGTTCGCGTGGGGCCCCACCCCCACGCGCTGCCGTCGCTTACGCTCCGGATCGTGACGTGATCGCGTTCCTGCTTCGTGACTGCTACGTAATCGCCCCCAGGGCGTAGGCCGGGTCTTGCTCTCTAGACCCGGCGACTATGTAATCGCCCCCAGCGATGCCGACGACACCAGCTTCGCGTATTTCGCCATGACGCCGGTCTGGAAGCGTGCCGCGGGCGCCTTCCAGCTCGACAACCGTCCCGCGATTTCCTGATCGCTCAACTCCACGCGCAGCTGCCGCGCGGGGACGTCGAACACGATGATGTCGCCGTCCTTCACCGCGGCAATCGGCCCGCCCACCGCGGCCTCGGGCGCGACGTGCCCGGCCATGAGGCCGTGCGTGGCGCCGGAGAACCGGCCATCGGTCAGCAGCGCGACGGTTTCGCCCAGTCCCGCGCCCTGCAGGGCGCCCGTGACCGCGAGCATTTCCCGCATACCAGGCCCGCCCTTTGGTCCTTCGTATCGGATCACCACGACGTCGCCTGCGGTGATGCGCCCATGTTCGACGGCAGCGAAGGCCGCTTCCTCGGTATCGAACACCCTGGCCGTGCCGCGGAAGGTCAGCACCTTCTTGCCGGCAATCTTGATCACGGCACCTTCGGGAGCGAGATTGCCACGCACGATCGCGAGCCCGCCGTTGGGGCTCATCGGATTCGATAACGGCCTGACCACTTCCTGGCCCGCGGGCTCCTTCGCCAGATCCGCCTCTTCGCCGATGGTGCGGCCGGTCACGGTGATGGCGTCCGGCTTGAGGATGCCGGCTTCTTTCAACCGTTTCGCAATCAGCGCCGCGCCTCCCGCCTGGTACATGTCGGTCGCGACGAAACGGCCGCTCGGCTTGAGGTCCGCCAGCAGCGGCACCTTCGCGCTGATGCGATCGAAGTCGTCGATGCTCAGATCGACGCCGGCCTCCCTGGCGATGGCGAGCAGGTGCAGAACGGCGTTGGTCGATCCGCCCGTCGCAGCGACCGACGCGATGGCGTTCTCGATGGAATCGCGCGTGATGAGCTGACGCGGCCGCACGTTTCGCTTCAGCAGATCAAGCACGAGCGCACCGGCCTCTCTCCCCACGCGTGGCTTGTCTTTGTCGAGCGCGGGGACATCGTTGAAGCCCATCGCAGAAATGCCGAGGAACTCCCCCACTGTTGACATGGTGTTCGCCGTGAACTGCCCGCCGCACGCCCCGGCGCCCGGGCACGCCTGATTCTCGATGGCCAGCAGGTCGGCATCCGACATCTTGCCGGACGAGTGCGCGCCCACCGCCTCGAACACGTCCTGAATAGTGATATGGCGCCCGTGGAACTGCCCAGGCGCGATCGAGCCGCCGTAGAGCATCACGCCGGGGATATCGAGACGGGCCAGCGCCATGATGGTGCCCG
>Ga0163150_10009052_pt1 | contig 11125 bp, 5 predicted proteins | sample OliLakLV19P2IB_FD_148628 | JGI IMG/M metagenome (GOLD analysis project Ga0163150, IMG submission 148628) | Freshwater microbial mat bacterial communities from Lake Vanda, McMurdo Dry Valleys, Antarctica - Oligotrophic Lake LV.19.P2.IB | ecosystem: Environmental > Aquatic > Freshwater > Lake >...
ACTTCCCATACTGCATTACATGTGCTGGTTTCGATGTCCTCCATCGTGTCGCTCTAGTCAATGAAGTATCGGTATAATACTTCCCAGCGTTGATAACTGCAACTTGCACATAGGCGGTTCCTGCTACATTCATCCGACTTACAACGGTACCTTCTTCAAGAGCCAAAATTCGCACCCAGTTCTCGACCTGACTCCTACGATCCGCTGTGTACAGCATGGGAATGGTAACGAATGTTGTGTCTGCAAACTCATCCGGCATTAATACTTGGTAAAAATTGTCACGAATGAAATGCGCAGACGAAGCGAAAAAACCAGTAGGGGGTAGTATGGGGTATGTAAGTCGGAGCGATGCGTGTGCCAATGGCAGCATTTGCTGCAATGGCAACCGGTGATTTGATTGTAACGACAGTGCTGTTCTCGGACGCGACGACGACAATCTGTCCAGCTCTTCGCTGGAGATTGGGAGACACATTGTACTCATCTTGCGGAGCGCTGAACACGCGATATGCTTTACCCCATGTCTCAACCGGAAAATACCGCGTGCGGTTGCCATTGCCCTGATACGCCTCGTACGTCGACACTGTAATGGGGACTGTCGACTTGACGGTAATCCCAAGCGGACCTACGCCTCCGTTGCTCGACGGCAGATGTGAGGTCTGTACAGGCCACGAGTATCAGATACGCGCGTAGAAACCAGTTCATATGTACCCCTAACAAAGAATGCAATTCTATATAGCTCTTTCAGCAAAGTCATGCCCCCTGCCGCAGCCCCATACTATATGGCAGGAACGAAGCAAGTGGTATGCCATTGATAGGATGGAGATCTGGCCCGTAACGATTACCCCACTTAGTTGTTATTACACGACAAACGCACACTGTCGAACAAACCGTTATGTTGGGGTTAATGGCTCGCTTTCAAGGAGGAGTATCTATGCGCGTATTGATCGTTTTGTTGATGCTTACTGCGCATTGTGCTGTGAGCGCCCAGAGCCTGTCGCTGTTCGATATCGACGGATCTCTGTTTTCACGCATTTCTGCTCAATTTTATGCCTTCGATGCGCAATGGCAACAAGCACGTCCGTCCCTGAATGAAATTACTGTGCGCGAGGATGGATTCTCGCGAACGGTACTGTCGGTCACGTGTCCATCGGGTACTCCCCCGAGTGCTGTGTCTTCTGTGCTTGTAATGGACGTTAGCGGCTCGATGTCCAACGGTAAGGGCACGCAACCGAATATCGAGCTTGCGATAACAGCGGCGAAAGTTTGGATAGCAGGACTGCCTCTAGGAACAAGCGAATGCGCAATCGTGAGTTTCGATGATGCCAACTACCTGAATCAGGATTTTACAACAAGCAGAGCAAAGCTCGTAACAGCAGCAGATAGTCTGAAGGCAAACGGTGGAACGGATTACGACGTCGGACTGCTCACACCAAGTGCCGGAGGATTGGTTATTGCTGCAAGAGGTAAGTACAAGAAGGTGGTTGTATTTCTTACTGATGGTGAGTCTTCGAAGCAACCCAATGTTGGTGCCATTGTTGCCGAAGCACAGCGACTGAATTGCGCTGTCTATTGTGTTACACTTGGAATGCAATGCCCTCAAAGCCTTCGCGATATCTCCACCCAGACCGGCGGAATGTGGTTTGAGAATCTAACAACAAATGAAAATGTTAATACTGTTTACGAAACCATCCTTATGGACGCGCAGGATGGTACCCCGTGCACTGTCGAATGGTTGAGCGCATTCGCCTGCGCTGAGCCGGGTCGGTCTGTTGTCTTAGGCTGGAATGGTGTTACTTCAGAACGGACCTATACATCGTCACCTGGTGCCATTACCGATATCGTCGTAACTCCGCAGCCCCTTTACATCCGTTCCAAAAGAGTGGCCGTGCGATTCGACACGACGATTACCATAACAAACGGGCAAGCAGCAACAACGGTGTCGACAATATCGAGTTCACATGCAGCATTTGACGTCAACCCGAAAACATTTGCTCTGTCGCCGGGACAAAGCATGCAACTCACGGTAAGTTATACTCCGGTGGACAGCGGGTATACCTATGCATCGTTTACAATAGAGAGTGATATCTGTCGCACCACATTCTATGCGAGTGGATCGTTTCCTGGCAAGCGACCCACACAAAAAACCTTTAAGGTTGTAGCTCCGAACGGCGGTGAACTGTTTGCTGCGGGGTCGGATACAATAATCACGTGGACAGGAATTCCGTTAACAGACCATGTGCGACTTGAATACAGCAACGATGCCGGCATGACCTGGACCGTTGTTGCGAATGATGTGACGGGAGGCAGCTATAGGTGGCGAGTACCTGGAGTTGCGAGCGATAAGTATCTTATCCGAGCTACTCAACTGCCCCTAGACTCAATCCCTCTTACCGAAGCCAGCGTTGTACTTGTGGGACATTCCGGTCTTGTCATCGATGTATCGTGGGACGTGCAAGGTGATAGAGTACTTACGGCAAGCAGCGACTTTACAGCCAAAATCTGGGATGCTAAAACAGGTTACGATATCCACACGCTGAGAGAACACACGTCCGGACTTTCGAAGGCGCGGTTCAACCCGGAAGGGACAAAGGTGGCAACATCTGGAAATGACACACGACTACTTATCTGGGACGCGTTTTCCGGCAGCATGCTTAGATCGCTGATAGGACACGAATCCAGCGTCAGGACAATCGGGTGGAGTCCGGACGGTACACAACTGGTATCAGGAAGCTGGGACGGAGATTGCAGAGTATGGGATCCTGTAACTGGTGCCTATACCTGGCCCTTTGGAGGCAAAGCAGGTGTATGGACGGCTATGCATTGGCATCCGGATGGGAATGCATTTGCAATTTCTGGACTTGATGCCTTTGGAAGTGATGCCATCAAAATTCGCAATACGAAGCCAGGGGGCATTCGCTCCGATCGTTCCGGGTGCGGAGGAACTATTAACAAAATTGAATGGGGTGATAGCGGAACTGCACTGCTTGTTGCTAGCAATAACGGCGTAGCGTGTATATGGAGAAAGTGGGGGTTTGGAGACCAGCCTGTTTCACTTATCGGACATACGGGTAATGTAATGGACGCGACATGGAGTCCGGATGGTAATAAGGTTGCCACCGCAAGCGCAGACGGCACCGTCAAGATATGGGATGGCAAATTCGGCCAGCTTTTACAGAGCTGGGACCACGCCTCGCCCGTACAAAATATTGGCTGGAGTTCGAGAGGTGTTTGGATAGCAACCTCGAGTAACGATACTGCAATGGTCTGGAATGCACTCACTGGTAAGCTGATTGAAAAACTTGTCGGGCATCGTGGCTTGATCAGAGAGCTTGAGTGGAGTGCCGATGGGCTTCGCCTTGCAACTTCAAGTAACGATTTAACTGCACGCATCTGGGAAGTCGATGCTGGTCTTCAGCGCGACGTATCGGATGCGACGTTCTCTGTTGTTGCGCCGCAGCCCCTTGCCCAGGACATAGATATGGGAAAGGTCCTTTTAGGGCGTGCAAAGGATTCTGTAGTAATAGCTGTTGTGCGTAACACAGGTGTGTTGTCGTTTCGCGTCGACGATATTCAGGTTGGGGGTGTCGATGCGTCTGATTTCAGCATTGTGTCGGGTGCGCCACCGTTTACTGTAGACCCTGGCAGTGCGAGAGCAGTGGAGTTCAGATTCAGACCGACATCCGTAGGTCAGAAGGCCGCAACGCTCAGCATCAGAACGCAATCCGAAACATTAGAGCGAATCATCATCGGCGAAGGTGTGCTGCCCGTGCTGGAGTTTGTTTCTACCATCATCGACTTTGGATTGGTCGATGTCGGGCGTCGTAAGGACACCTTACGAGCCACTACGATAAAAAACATTAGTAACGACGCTCTTGTTGTGCATGCTTCGCGACACGCGGGTCCCAACGCCATAGATTTCTCGACGTTAGCAGGAGCAGGGTCGCTCACTCTGCAGCCGGGCGAGACGTCCGTTGTCGATCTGCGCTTCGCGCCGACCAGCGTCGGACGAACAAGCGGAAGGCTGCTGCTCGACTACGAGGGCGTTGGTTCACCAGCTATGGTGACGCTGTTTGGTGAGGGTCGTCTTTCTGGACCAATGATTTCCGCAACAGCCCTTGCAATTGCCCCAATCGTGTGTCCTAGCGAAGCACAGGATACTATCGTTGTTTATAATCTGGGCATCGGCAACCTGGTGATTTCTGACGTTGCAATTGGTGGTCCAGATGCTGGTGACTTCGCATTGGATAATGTTGTAGTGCCAATTACGATTCCTCAGGACAGTTCAACCAGAATTAACATACGGTTCAGACCAGGCCAAGTCGGTATGAAGAGGGCGGACGTTGTGTTTTCAAGCAACTCGTTTGTCGACAGCGTGTTTGCAATCCCTCTATCCGCACAGAAGGACGAAGTTTCCTTCGCTACTAGCGCCGAGACTATCGACCTTGGTCTGTTATGTCCGGAGCAGCTTGTCACAACATCGGTGTCGATTTCAAATACAGGCACTGTTCCAACACACATCCATGCCGATGCGACGGCCGTTCAACTCACTTCGGCTTCACTACCTCTTGCGTTAAGTGAGACAGTAAAGCTCGGCATATCTGTTACTGTAGGTACAGAAGGCATGATCGATGAGATCGTTGTATTGACAGACAGTGTTTGCGGCGTTCGTAAGGAGGTTCGCATCATCGGTGCCATAGAACGTCCCGTGATAACCTTACGTAACCTCGACATCGTCGGCGTTGTAGGTGGTGTGACAATTACCAGACAACTGGTAATATCGAACCCCAGTCGCCATACGATTACGATTCCAACAGCGCCCCCTTTTGACCCATTCATTGTTGCTACAGGTGCTTTTCCGATTACAATTCCTGCGCAAGACAGCGTAACAATTGACATCAGTTACCTCGCAACCGATACTATATCGCGAAGCGTTAGTCTGATACTCGACTTTGTGGCGGCTACTCCAGGTAATGCAGGCACGTGCGCTGGTGCAGCCACTGCAGCGATTTCTGGACGTGGCGTAACGTCCTATGCGAGGATTGCAATCGGTCGTATCGAAGGTTATCCGGGCGACATCATACACGTCCCCATCGTGATTGATGAAGCAGTCAACCTAAACACTGCAGGCGCTACAGCAATCGGTGTACAGCTAAGGATGAATGCGACATTGCTCGATCCGATAGACGCAACGCCGCGTGGTGTCATCGAGGGCAGCGAACGCGTTATCGACATCGAACTACCTGCGACCGGAATTGCTGGTGCCATACTTGCGACATTGCCTTTTAAAGTCATGCTCGGAAACGACACCGTCACACCAATTGCGCAACTCAATGCACAAGCAATAGGCGCAAACGTATTCATCGAGTCTGTCGACGGCGAGTTCCACCTTCTCGGCACCTGTTTGGTAGGGGGCGCGCGGCTGCTCAATCCAATCGGAACTGCACGTATCGTCGGACTCACTCCGAACCCTGCTGACAACTCCGTTGAGATTGTAATCGAAACAATCGAAAACGGTAGAACGAGCATCGTTGTCGTCGACGAAGTGGGCCGCGATGTCGCACTTGTGTTCGATGGTGAACTCACACGAGGTTCGCGCATGTTTAAAGTCGATACCAGTAGGCTAGGCTCGGGGAATTACTTCGTGAACATGCGAACGCCAACTATTGGCCAAACCGCGATACTTCGCATCCTGAAATAGAAGTGGACTTGTTGAAATACTTCGCGTTAGTCGTGGCATTTGGCGTGTCTTTGCTTGCATCTGCACAGGATCGCAAGGCTTTTGGAATGTATGGCCAATACGCTCTGAACGTGCATGCGGCAGACTTTCAGCAGCTACCGGGAGTACCGAATTGCTGTCCACGTTTTGAACGCGGCATCGGTCCCGGATTCGCACTTGGCGTACTATACGACATACCGTTTAACGATCTGTTTAGGCTTCAGCTACGTGCAGGTTATCGATCTCTTGGTGGAGAGCTCTCAACGATTGAGCCTACGACCATTTTAGAAAACGGAAGTGCTACACCAGGCGAATTCACGCATACACTAGCGGCATCGTTGTCGAACGTCGGCATCGAGCCTATGATTCGCATCCGTGCGTTTGAGAATTTTAGTATCAACGTTGGTCTAAGTGCGGGCGTGGTATTCGCACAAACCTATGATCAGCGCGAACAGATAACGCAGCCAGAAAACAGCGGTACGTTTCTCGATTCGTTGGGCAACGATACACACATGCGCGTTCGAAATCAGTCATCGGGTGATATACCAAACGCTTCGCCATTCCACGTGGCGTTGCTTGGCGGCGTCTCATACTCCTTGCCACTCAACAACAAGCGTACGCTTTTTCTCGCACCCGAAGCCACGTACACATTTGGCATTACACCGTTAGCAAGTGGACTTAGCTGGAACGTGCATGCAATTCGACTAGGCGTATCTGTTCTGTACTCGCCTGCCGATGAAATCGATTCGAGTCCGCTCGTTCCTGTTATAGTTGATAAAGTTATTACTATTCCCGAGCCAACTCCAAAACCAAGTCCCGCACCAAAGCCCCCAATCCTTGTTTCCGTTTCAATTGTCGGTATTGAATCAGACAATCACGAGGTTCCTCTGGTGCGGCTACGTCTCGAAGAGTTTGAGTCTACACTCATGATGTCCTTTCTGAATTACATCTTCTTCGAAGAGAACAATGCATCGCTACCAGTCCGTTACCACACACTCACGGTAGCCGAAACCGACACCTTCAATGTCGATCATCTCAGTTCGACAGAAAAGATGAGAAACTACTATCAGGTATTGAACATCATCGGACGCAGACTAGTAGATAATCCGAATGCGACAGTTAGACTAACGGGTTGCAATCAGGACATTCGTGATGAGAAGGACAATCTCATGCTTTCGCGCAACCGTGCATTGGTGGTGAAGAAGTATCTGTCCGAAGTCTGGCAGATTAGTGATGCTCGCATAAAGATCGAGGAAAGGAATCTTCCGGTTAAAGCAGCCAACACTACGATGCAAGATGGTGCAGAGGAGAATCGACGCGTTGAAATCACTTCCGACAATGCAAAAATTCTCGCGCCAATCATCAAGCACGACACCGTTCGCTCGGCGTCTATTCAAACAATTCGCATCAAGCCTGTGGTGACACCAGACGCGCCTGTTGCGCGCTGGCGTCTGACAATAAAGCAAGCGGGTAGATCGCTGCATGTTCTTGATGGCAAGGGGCTGCCTCCTGTATCGATCGACAGTGATATCAGCAACAGTCTGCCCATACTTCTCAAGAGTGGAGGCGATATCACTTGCTCTCTCGCGCTCTTCGATTCTGCTGCATCGGAATATGCAACCGAGGCTCCACTACCGAACGTTGTAGCCGAGGCTTCCATACCCATCGACCGCTATACCATTAAGCGCAAACAGACAGAACGACTTGGTAATAAAGGAATCGATCGGTTTAGCCTGCTACTCTTCGACGTTCGTTCAGCAGAAGTTTCTGCACCCGATATCGCAATCATCGATCTTATCAAGGCGCGCATTCATCCCGAATCTATCGTCCGCGTAATCGGATACTCAGACAGACTGGGCGATACAAAGTACAATCAGCAACTCGCCGAAAGCAGGGCCCGCTCTGTTGCATCCAGGCTTGGTGCAACTGTAGTTACGACAGAAGGCATAGGTCAGGCAAACCTCTTCGAAAGCTCACTGCCCGAAGGCAGGCTCTACACGCGAACGGTAGACGTCGTGGTCGAAACACCCGTAAGGTAGCTCATACCAATCGTTCGCTCCAACCAATGGATACCGAGAGCATGTCCCGAGCCTACATCTCTAAGCAACGTTGCATAGTCGCACCACAAATACTTCAGGCGAAGTCCAGAATCGTTCGAACCGCCAGGTATCGTATAGTAGAATTCATCTGTTACAATCTCATCATCGACAATCGCAACGAGATGCCGGTGATGCACGACTCCAGCGTCCCATGCAGGGAAGAACGAATACTCGTTGAACACGACGTGTTCGGCATTCGTGCGGAGTCCGGACTCTTCTAATAACTCTCTCTTTGCACATGCAACGATGCTCTCCCCTTCTTCCACCGTACCTCCAGGTACTTGGAGTCCGGCCTCGGGATAGTCGTAATGCACGAACGTTAGGATGCGGCCGTGCGAGACGAGGTAGACGAGGACTTTTATTTGTAAGCTGATGCCTGATGCTTTCATTTTAAGAGGCGGATTCCATCGAAGGCTTTCTTTATAATAACCTCATCAAAATATTTAGCATCAGGGATAACCATGCCTAGATCCTTACCATACTCATCTACCAAGTCAAAGTCACCATGTATTTCGTCATATAATATTAGAACCAAACGCTGGGGTGTAATGTCGTTCTCATTCCACTCTACCGGACGATTCCACTGGCATGTTTCAAGTATCCTTTTCTTTGATGAAATACGCTCCAATACATGATCAACTTGAGGCTTCCTCGACCAACCACCAATACTGCGTTCCACGGCTGGATGAGTATGTCTGTGAATTCTTAGATGCCTAATCGTAAGAATGCCATGCTTATGGAGCTTCTCCTCATCAATGACATCGCTACCGGACTCATGAGTTGTGACAATTAAGTCCGCCATTGTATTAGCGTCAATTTTGTTCAGTTGGCATTTCAGTTCATGATTAGGAATTTTTCTGAAACTGAGCAGAACAGAAAGATGCTCATCATTATGGCGAAGTTGAAGAGCCTCATTGATACGATCCATGCACTCTCTGTATAAACGATCCCGCTTCGCGTTCCTTTCCCCATCTTTTTTCCCGCCGCCAGGAAAGAATCGCGTAACCTCGTATCCTATACATGTCCGTCCGTCGCATGGAATGGAAATGACGTCTGGTGATTCATGCTCAATGTAGAGTCCTCTCCAAAGCCCGCTAGCTTCACCAAACTGTTCTAAGCGCGTGAAATAAGTAATGAGGAACTCCCCAATTTTCTTTTCAGCTACATCACCAACAACTTCACGGCTTAGTAATTGAAACCGTTGGCGAACCTCGTGACGATCCGTGGCGTCACGTAAATCGAATACTAAAGCAGACAAAGTTTCTTTCACATATACGCCGAATCAGTCACGACTCGGTACGATATTCCAATTTGGCTTTACTCAAGCGAATTCGCCGATTACTTGTCCGCTTCGCCCATCACGGGGTCGATGGATCCGATGATGGCTACTACGTCGGAGATCATAGAGCCTTCGGCCATGTGTTTGAGGGCCTGGAGGTTGCTGGACGACGGACTGCGGATCTTGAGCTTCCAGGGGTTACCTGTGCCGTCGCTGACGATGAAGAAGCCAAGCTCGCCCTTGGGAGACTCGATGCAGGTGTAGGTTTCGCCGATCGGTGGAAGGACGCCGAAGTTGATGATCATAAAGTCGTTTATTAAGTCTTCCATCTTGGTGTAGACGGCGGCTTTTTTGCTGACGACGTTGCGCGGGTCCGGGGTAAGGATGTCAGAACGTGGGAGTGTCTCGAGTATGTCGAGCACCTGATGGATGATCTTAACGGTTTCCCATACTTCGCCAACGCGGCACATGTAGCGGCCGTAGCAGTCGCCATCATTGCGCGTAATAACGTCGAATTCCATCTGACTGTAGTACATGTACGGCTCGTCTCGACGGATGTCGTGCGCAACACCAGAGCCCCTTAGCGTCGGACCCGTAAGCCCAAGCGCCACTGCTTTTTCGGCCGTGATGTGTCCGACACCAGCCATGCGGTCGACAAAAATGCGATTGCGATTCACAAGCGCTTCGAACGATTTCATTTCATCGGGGAATGCATTCAGCCACTTGCGGATGTCGCGCAGTACGTCGTCTGCAATGTCATTTGCAACGCCACCAATACGTGCATAGCTTGTTGTGAAACGCGCACCACAAATGCGTTCGAATAAATCGTAGAGTTTCTCGCGTTCGGTAAACGTCCACAAAAACAGCGTCATCGCACCAACGTCCATCGCCGATGCACCCAAGGCAAGCATGTGCGACGAAATGCGCGCCATCTCGCACACGAGCATGCGAACCCACACAGCGCGTTCGGGCACTGCAACGTTCGCAGCTTTTTCGATGGCCATACACACTGCAACATTATTCGACATCGGCGAGAGATAATCGAGGCGGTCTGTGAAAGGTATGAACTCGTTATACGTCAAGTTCTCCGCAAGCTTCTCGTACCCGCGATGCAGATACCCAAGCTCTGGAATGCACTTCAGCACCGTTTCGCCATCGAGCCTTAGCAGCACACGCAACACACCGTGGGTTGCGGGGTGCTGCGGACCCATATTGAGAATCATGTCGTTCTCAATCGGGTCTTCGAACATCGCAACCGTGTCTTTGTCCATTACCTCGCGCAGAATCTTGCTCTGACGAAGCTTCTCAACACGTTCAATCGTGGCCGAATTCGAAATGGGTAGCGACATAGGGTAGGGGGCTTTTGTGGAGCACAAATTTACAACCTCACCTCCAAACCCCACACGGTTGTTACATCTCATTCCGGGAGATAATGATTCCCGGAATAAACGGGTCGGCGGAATAAACCGCTAGGCGGAATAAACGGCTAGGCGGAATAAACCGCTCGACGGACCGTGATTTAGAACGAATGGCCAAAATCCATCACTACACTTGGTAAAATCGCCCTGTCCGATATGACATACGCGCACCCGACGCCGATTCTGAACACAAAACCACCGGACTCTTTCTCGTAACGGTATCCAAGCATTCCGCCCGGATTAAACAGCGAGGACGTAAGCCAATTGGTCATATCGTCCGGATCGTCTGGTTCCCAGGCCACTTGAGTCAGGAGTCCGGCGACGACATCGATATGATCACTTCCATGAAAAAGGATATACCGTAGTTCGATAGGTACAAACGTGGCATTCAAGTATGGAGGACCGTAACTGGCTGCAATCCGCAGCGACTGACTCACACTTTGCGAATCGAACTTTACAATGGTGGCCTCGACACCGATATGGCACCATGACCATCCAAGGTTAAATGTCCCACCCTGTATGCTGAAATCGGGTTGCGCTCGTGAAGTGTGTACGCAGAGGACAAGCGCGACGAGGAGAGTGGAGTATCTCACACAAGAAATGTATCTCATTA
>Ga0163150_10009053_pt1 | contig 11124 bp, 10 predicted proteins | sample OliLakLV19P2IB_FD_148628 | JGI IMG/M metagenome (GOLD analysis project Ga0163150, IMG submission 148628) | Freshwater microbial mat bacterial communities from Lake Vanda, McMurdo Dry Valleys, Antarctica - Oligotrophic Lake LV.19.P2.IB | ecosystem: Environmental > Aquatic > Freshwater > Lake >...
GTTCTCGACCGCGTTGGCGGCGGGGTCGGCGGCGGAGTTTTTGGGGGGCTGCGGTTCCATCGGCGTTGCGTGCGACGATCTGACAAATGCGTCAAACCGCCGGCTCGTACGGCGCGGGGGCGGTCTTTACCGTGACATCCACGGTCGCGGGATTCGATTTGAGATAATTCAGCAGCGCCGGTCGGCCGATGCGGCGGAGGAAAGCGCCTAAGTCGGGGTCGGTGGCTTGACGGTCGCGCTTGAAATAGTCGAACAGCGCCGCGGTGACGGTCACCACCATTGCGCGCGGGACTTGGCGCAGATAGAGCGCGCCGTCGACGTTCAACGGCAGTCCTTGATGCCGGCCGTCCTCGCTGCCGCCGATTTTCAGCATGTACATGTCCGGGCCTTGTCCCACCCAGCCGATGCTCTTGGTGGCCGGACGGAAACACTGGCGTTCGCAGCCGGTGATGCCGATGCTTTCGGCCAAATCGCCGTAGCCCAAATCTTCAAGTTGATCGAGCAGTTCGGGGATGAACCGTTCGCTTTCGGTGTAACTCAGCCGGCATGTGGGCAAGCCGACGCACGCGCCACTCAGCACGCGCAGCGTGGAATAGGGCTTAGCGCGTCGCGTTCCATAACCGAACGATTTTGCAAACTCTTCCAGTTCCGTTCGCACAACCGGAGCGACGTTGACATACAGCAGATCCTGATTGGCGGTGATCATGGTTTCGACATCGAAGCGATCCATGATGCCGCGCGCCATCGACTTGAGCCGCTCGTCGCCGCGATCGATTAGCCGGCCGGATTCGATGAACAATCCGAGCGCGCCTCTTCCGTTGGGCAGATTCTCCCAGCCGTGGTGCATCTTCCGCGGGCCGGGGTCGAGCGATTCATCCGGCGCTTCAAACGATGCGCCCATCGCCCGCACCTGTGCCTGATACCACGGAATACCCTGGGCGTTTACGACGTACTTCAGGCGCGCCCAGTGGCGGTTCTTGCGATCGCCCCATTCCTGATGCACTTTGACGATCGCATCCATGCCGCTCTGCAAAGCTTGCGGCGTGAAGATGCCAAACGGTTTGCCCAACGCGCAGAACGTGGCCTTGCCGACCTTCTCCCCCTGCCCGCCGCCGATGAATACCTGCCAGGCGACAGTTTTGCCGTTTTCGATGATCGGGGCAGCGCCCAGATCATTGGTGCGCATTTCGACGCAGTTGTCGCGTTCGATTTCGCCGGTGAGTGGATTGCGGTGGGCGGTGGAGAAGCCGATCTTGAATTTGCGATTCAGAAGATTCGGTGCGTACGCAAATCGTTCGCCGCTGGCTTCCTGCTCGACGCGATTCATCGAGGTATCGATTTCAAACACCTGAATGTGAGGCGTGGCATCGAGTTGAAAGTAGCGGGCCGTGTCGACCGCGATGTCGTAGGCGTTGCATACATCGCTGAACTTGCTCAGCGGGCAGGCCATCACGTTTCGCGTGTTGTCGCCGCAGCCGTTGAGGGTGTAGAATCCGGTGGCGGCGATGGTGCGCACGACGTCGACGAGCTGCGCTTTTTTGATCCAGTGAAACTGAATGTTCTGCCGCGTGGTCAGCCGAATCGAAGGCCGGCCTTCATCGTCTGCGGTGACGCGGGTTGAAAGGTCGTCGATGATCCGCCACTGCTCCCGATTAAACGCACCGCCGCCGGGCACGGTGATGCGGATCATGTACATCCAGTCTTTTTCTTTGCCGGTTTTGGCGCGATTATATTCGAGGTAGATGCCGTGGCTTTTGGCTAATGCCTCGGTGTCATGCTGAACATCGCCCCTGGATTCGTCTCGAAAGTCTTCGAAAAGGTTTCCGCGGATGCCCTGGGCAAGTTTGATCTTCTCGTTCTCGTTGAATTGGTCTTCCGGCGTGTGCAACAGTGGCGCAGGGACGCCTCTGTCGGACTTTAAGGGAGATGGATTGGGAGTGGAAGACATCTGGTGCGTTGACCCATGCTTTAAATTCTTTACATTCAATGACGAAATCAGAAACCCGAATCAAATCCGAAACACGAAATCCGATTTGAGGATTTCGATCAACTCGATGTGAACCACGAAGCTCACTAAGAACGCCAATCTCTCCTCGGAAAAACAGATGATTTCTTCGTGCCCTTGGTGAGCTTCGTGTTTAATCAAAGGTCTCAATTCGTCATTCGACATTGATCGACATTGATTAAGATTTCTCGTTTCGTCATTCGGCTTTTCCCGTCCTCATATATGCAAACCGCACTCGGTTTTGGTGAAACCGGCCCATCGGCCCGATCGCTCGTCGCCATCCAACGATTTCTTCGTGCAGGTTTTGCAACCAAGGCTGTTGTATCCCTCGGCCAGCAGCGGATTGTACGGCAGCACATGCTTGTGAACGTACAGCCAGACATCATCGCTCGTCCACCCGGCCAGCGGGCTGATCTTCACCAGTTTGTGCTTGTCGTTCCATGCCAATACCGGCGTGGCGGCGCGGGCGGCGGTCTGATCGCGGCGGATGGCGGTCATCCACGCGCGGTAACCCTGCAATGCCTCGGCCAACGGCTCGACTTTTCGCATCTGGCAGCAGCGGTCGGGCTGCCGCTCCCAAAGCGTTTCACCAAATTCCGCTGCTTGCTCGTCCATGGTTCTCTTGGGGCGAATGCGCTGCACGGTAATGCCGTAATGTTTTTCCACTTCTTCAACCGTGCGATAGGTCTGGTCAAACAGCACGCCGGTATCGATGAGCAGGACGGGGGTTTGCGGCGCGTGTTTGATGGCGAGGTCAAGCAGCACCATCCCCGCCGCCCCGCCGAATGAGGCGGTGAGTGCGAGCTTGTCGCCAAATAGCTCCCCCGCGCGGTTGACAATCTGCTCCGCCAAGGGCGATTCCCAAGCCGCCGCGTGTTCGGTGGCGAAGGCGCGGCCTTCTATAACATCAATATTATCAACTACTTGCATAAAATTAGCCGGTTTTCTCTTCAGCTAATGATTAGTGAACGACGGATGAAAGTCAATTATACTATGTGTTAATAGTGTTATTTGTTCGCCGCCCGGTCGAGGACAAGGGCGTACGACTTGGGCGGAGAGTATCGTGCAAAAGCGAGTTGCGAAGTCTGGCTGCAGAAGGCACTACTTGGCCTGAGAGCCAAGTCGTGGCACCCCGAGCCCTGGTTTGTCGATCGACCGTCGGCGGCGACTATTTTCCCGTAAACATCCGGAACAGCTTTTTCACCGGATCATAGTAACGATCCACCACGCGCTCTTTAAGCGGGATGATGGCGTTGTCGGTGATTGTGATATTTTCTGGGCACACCTTTGTGCAGCATTTTGTGATATTGCAGTAGCCGATGCCTTGCGATTTCTTCAGTTCCGGCAGCCGGTCTTCGATATCCAGCGGGTGCATTTCCAGCGCGGCGGTGTAGACGAAGTAACGCGGGCCGATGAATTCTTCGTGCTTGTGGTGATCGCGCAACACGTGGCAGACGTCCTGGCACAAGAAGCACTCGATGCACTTGCGGAATTCCTGCACGCGGTCGATATCTTTCTGGGCTATGGTCCAAGTGCCGTCGGCGTTGTCGGGTTTGCGCGGCTTGAACTGCTTGATCTGTTTTTTTACCCGGTAGTTCCACGAAACATCGGTCACCAGATCGCGAATGAGCGGAAACGCTTTCATCGGTTCGACGGTCACGGGCATGTCGAGATTGAGAGTGTTCAATCGCGTCATGCACATCAGCCGCGGCATGCCGTTGACCTCCGCCGAGCACGAGCCGCACTTGCCGGCCTTGCAATTCCAGCGGCAGGCCAGGTCGCCGGCCTGTTCGGCCTGGATGCTGTGAACGGCGTCGAGCACCACCATGCCTTCGGAAACTTCCGTCGAATAATCGACAAACTTTCCATCGGATGCGTTGCCGCGCCAGATTCTGAAAATCGCCTGGGCCATGGTTACTTCATCTCCTCGATCAAGGCCTTCAGTTCCGCCGGCATGGGTTTGATGGGCGTTCGGCGGAGTTGCATTCTTCCGTCGTCTCCCTTGTACGTGGCGATGTTAAACGTGCCGAACTCGGCGACCTTGTCAGGATAATCGTCACGAAAATGTCCGCCGCGGCTCTCTTTGCGTTCGAGGGCCGATTTGGTGATGGCTTCGGAAACGGTCAGCAGGTGTTTCAAATCGAGTGCCGTATGCCAACCGGGATTAAAATCGCGATTGGCGCCGACGCCGACTTTGCCGGCGCGGTCCCACAGTTTGCCAAGTTCGTCCATCACCTGTTGCATTTCGGTTTCGGTTCGAACGATGCCCACAGAATTCTGCATCAGGTCTTGCAGATTGTACTCGACCTCATAGGGGTTGCCCGCCGAGGGGCCACGTGTGAAGGGTTCGAGCGCCGCGTTGGCGACGGCGTCGACCTGATCGTTGTTGATGCTCCCGAGTGAATTCTCTTTCGCGTAAATCGCCGCGTACTCGCCGGCGCGCTTGCCGAACACCAGCAGATCGGAAAGCGAATTCCCGCCGAGGCGATTGGCACCATTGATGCCCGAAGCGCACTCGCCGGCGGCGAACAGGCCCGGGACGGTGGACATCTGCGTATCGGCATCGACATAAATGCCGCCCATGACGTAATGCGTCGTCGGGCCGACTTCCATCGGCTCGGCGGTGATATCGAGATCGGCCAGTTGCTTGAACTGATGGTACATGCTCGGCAGCTTTTTCTTGATGTGCTCTCCGGCGTTGGAAAGCCGCTGCTTGATCCAGGAAATATCCAGAAACACGCCGCCGTGCGGACTGCCCCGGCCGGCTTTTACTTCGCGCATGATGCACCGCGCGATGTGATCGCGCGTCAGCAGTTCCGGCGGGCGGCGGGCGTTCTTGTCGCCTTGCGTATAACGCCAGCCTTCGTCTTCGTTGTCGGCGGTGCTGCTGCGGTAATTTTCGGGAATGTCGTCGAACATGAATCGACGGCCTTGGTTGTTCCTCAGCACCCCACCCTCGCCGCGCACGCCTTCGGTCACCAGAATTCCGCGCACACTCGGCGGCCAAACCATTCCCGTGGGGTGGAACTGAATGAACTCCATATCGATCAGTTCGGCGCCGGCGTGATACGCCAGCGAATGGCCGTCGCCCGTTCCCTCCCAACTGTTGCTCGTGATTTTGTACGCGCGCCCGATCCCACCCGTGGCCAGTACGACCGCCTTGGCGTGAAAGACCTTGAACCGCCCGTGTTCACGCTCGTAAGCCAGCGCGCCGACGACGCGATTGCCGTCCTTCAACAGCGCGACGATCGTCACTTCCATATGCACATCCATCCCCTGATGGATGCCGTGATCCTGCAGCGTGCGAATCAGTTCCAACCCGGTGCGATCGCCGACGTGCGCCAGACGCGGATAGCGATGGCCGCCGAAGTTGCGTTGGAGAATCTTCCCGTCTTTGGTGCGATCGAACACAGCCCCCCAGGCCTCAAGTTCGTTCACGCGCGCCGGCGCTTCTTTGGCGTGCAGTTCCGCCATGCGCCAGTTGTTGATGTATTGCCCGCCGCGCATGGTGTCGGCGAAGTGGACGCGCCAGTTATCGCGTTCGTCGACATTCCCCAGCGCCGCCGCCATGCCGCCTTCGGCCATCACGGTGTGCGCTTTTCCGAGCAGCGATTTGCAGACCAGCCCCACGCTCACCCCCGCCGCCGACGCTTCGATCGCTGCGCGCAAGCCGGCGCCGCCAGCACCGATAATCAGCACGTCGTATTGATGAACCGGAAAGTCGGGCATTTATAAAATTCTCCAATCGGTCCAGATGCCGATGCTACATAGCCGGACATACAAATCGGCGAACGCCACCGAAAACAGCGAGAACCACGCCCAGCGCCCGTGCCCGCGGTTAAGACAGCTCACGCAATCGTAGGTTTTGTGGCGCGCCGGCGATTTTGAAATCTCATCCTTGCCCCCGCCGATTAAGTGCCGCAGCGAATGGCAGCCGAGGGCGTAACCCGATAGCAGCACCACGTTCGCCAGGAGAATGATCGTCCCTAATCCGATGCCGAATTGCTCCACGCCGGTCGATTGATTCATCCACCACATCGCCTTCCACGCATCCCACGCCAGCAGAACAATGAATAGGAGCGCAAGATATAGAAAGTAGCGATGAATGTTTTGAAAGATCAGCGGAAGCGAGTTCTCGCCCCAATACGATTTCCGCGGCTCACCGACGGCGCACGAAATGGGATCGGCCCAGAACGCTTTGTAATACGCACCGCGATAGTAGTAGCACGTGAAACGAAACCCGCCCGGCGCCCAAAGGATGAGCAGCGCCGGCGAAAACGGCATCCAAGCCGGCCAGAACGACGGCTTAGGCCCGAACCACGCGTGCTCCGAACTTCCGAACAATTCCGGCGAATAAAACGGCGACAAATACGGCCCGAACGTGTAATTCGTGCCCTGAAACGCCGCCCACGTGCCGTAAACGATGAACGCGCTAAACCCCAGAAACACCAGCAACGGCCCCAACCACCACGCGCCGGTGCGGGTCGTAGACCCAAACTCCTGTTGCGGCGGCAACTGGTCGAGCCGATGCTTTAGCGGAACAGAGTCATAACCCGACTTGGAAAGTTGCGAAATTTGAGGCATGGAGCACGGTAACCGGAGGTTGCCACACAAGTTCCGCCGCACCAAACGTAGTACGGCCACACCCATTATAGTACCGCGCCGCGAAATTGGCTCCAACTGTGTGCCGGGGCGCACAGGGGTGCGCGACCACGGTCATTTCGGCCGAGGCATGTGGTCGTTGCTGCCGATGCGGGGACGGTGGAATGCAATGTCGACAATCTCGGCGACGAATTCGTTGAAGGGGAAACTGGAGAAGCTTTACCAATTCTTCTTTTCATCATGCGGTTAACTTCATCGGACCCTCATACATCGGGGTAGAATTCGCGTTCGATCACATTTCGACGATTCGACGCTTTCCGGGCAAACCCCATAGGCTGCGTCGAGGGACGAATGTCATTTCACGGTTGCCGCCGCGTGGCTGCAGCCGCCAGTTTCAAGTTCGGCCGGCGCAGTTTGACGGAATATTCACATCAGCGCGCCGGCTCAGGAGGTATGGATATGTCTCGAATGATTGTTTCTACTGGATTTACAGTTCTGGCTGCGGCCGCTGCAAGCGCGCTTGCTCAAACCAATTTCGACAGTTTCACTCCAATTCCGGCTTCGGTCGCCGCCGGCTCATTGCCGGAGTCGGCTCCGCTTCAGTTTGGCAGCCCGTCGTTCACGCAAACCAGCATCGCCGACCGCACTGCACAACTGGCGGCTGGTCAGTTCAACAGCGGCGCGTGGGACATGAACACCGTCAATGAGACCGGCCCCGATGCCGGCCGATACCTCTTCACGGTGTTCGAAACCGGCCAGTCCGGCGTTCAGCGTACGGATCTGACCACAAACACCACCACCACTGTTTGGAGCAGCCCCGCCCCCGCGCCGGCGCTCAACAGCCACGTTGCATTTGATGCTTCCTATTGGACTCCGTTCGGCACGTACATCACCGCCGAAGAAAGCTGGGGCGCTCAGCCACAGCCGTACGGAAGGCTGTTTGAACTGACTAACGCAACCACTGCCACCGGCAACGTCGATGCCAACTTTGTTCACCGCAATGCGGTGCCGCGCGTCTCGCACGAGGGCATTCAGTTCGACAATTCGAAGAACATGTACTTCATCGACGAGCTCAACGGTGGATCGATTTACAAGTACACCTCGCAGACGCCGAACATCGGCGCGAGCTATTTCTCGGCTGGAGAGACTTCTGTGCTCCGCGTGGGCACGGGAACCACCCCCAATGCAACTGGCGCGTTTTCCTGGCTTCCGTTCACGGACGCGACCGGCGCCGCCTTGGCAGGCGCGGTCACGGTGGTCGACCCCAACGGCGTCTCGGCCGTCGACGGCCGCGCCAGCACCGACGTGGCTGCGTTCAAAGGCACCGACTACCAGCGCCCCGAGGACTTGCAGATCAAGCGCATGCCCAACGGCGACGAAGTGATGTTCGCCGCAACCACCACGACCAACGAGGTCTACTCGATCAACCTCACCACCGGCAACGTCAGTGTGCTTGCGAACCGCAACACCCTCGACGCCGCCAGCAACGTGGCGGTCGGCAACGCGTTTACCAGCCCTGACAACCTCGCCATCGACGCCGAAGGCAACATTTACATCATCGAAGACCAGCCGGGCGGGGCTGCAGACATTTGGCTTGCAGAAGACGCCAACAATGACGGCATCGCCGAATCGGTCGGCCGCTGGGCAACGATGTCGACGGTCGGCGCGGAACCGACCGGCCTATACTTCGATCCGTTTGACCCCAATGTTGCCTATGTGAACATTCAACACCCCGCCAGCGGGGTTGATCGCACACTCAGGATCAACGCCATTCCTGAGCCGACGACCTTCGGCCTGCTCGCAGCGGGCGTCTCGCTGCTGGGTCTGCGTCGCCGCCGCTAATGGTTGCACTTAGTTAGAGCGTCCTGACAACAAGTTTGAGGGCCGGTCGGTAGCTTGTGCCGACCGGCCCTCAAAAGCGTTATGTTCAAAAGCACGCCGAGACGTGGTTCTCGCCAAGGAAGATCGACATGAAACCGAGACGATCTGTGCGCATCGGTATAACCTCCATTGCCTGGGGCATCGCCTTTGCTGGAATCTTCGCGCTCGACGCGCGCGCTTGTCTAGCCCCGCTGTGTCAGCCGTGCGATGCACGTTCGACAGTGGCGCCGATGAGTCAGGAACCGTTACGGGGCGGCGGGCTGGTGGCAAATGTGTCCATCGCCAACTTGTCATTCAATCCTGCCCAGATTGTGGTTCCGTCCGGCACCACGGTTGTCTGGACACAGAATGACGTTTTCACGCACACCGTCACCTCTGAGTTTGGTGTGGCGCCGCCGTTTGAATCGGGCAATCTCACGACCATCGGTCAAACATTCCAGCAAGTGTTCAGTTCGGTTGGATTAGTGCCGTATGTTTGTTCACTTCACTTTGAAATGGCGGGGACCATTGAAGTCCGTCGACCGGGCGATGCCGACGGTAACGACGCCATCGATCTCGACGATTTCACCCTGCTCGCCGCCAACTTCGGCCAGCTCAACCGCGGCTATGCGCAGGGCGATTTCAACCTCGACCGGTTCGTCACGCTCGACGACTTCACCATTCTCGCCGCCAATTTCGGTCAGCCGGCTCCGGCGGAACCGCAACGGTCGGTGGCGGTGCCGGAACCGAGCGGCGCCATCCTCGCCGCCGCGCTGTTGCTGGGCGGGCGCAGGCGGATCCTGCCCTTTCGCGCGGATCGCTAAATTATTGATAAGATAATTCTGGTCGCTGCAATATCCGTGTGTCAACAACACACCCAACCAATGACGGGCCGCGTTTACGCGCGCCGTCGGGCTGTTCGTGCATGTTGTCTGGTCAGATCGGCTGCTCAGGTTGTCTGGGCGGCGGCGGTTGGTTTTTATATCCTGGGAGAAGGAACATGTCGTTTATTGGCTTATCAAACGTTGCGTTCTGCATTGTGCTGGCGGGCCTGAGCATTACCGGCGCCTCTGCCTGTGAAACCTCCGACTGCACCCCCTGCGCGCCGGGCAGCGTGCCGCTGGAGCAATCGATCCGCGAATCGTTTATCAAGTCATCGATTAACCCCGTCGATAACCCCCTCGACGACCCCCTCGACGGCGGCACCGGAACCCGCGGCGCGGTTGCCGCCATTCCTATTTCGATCGCAGGCTTTGCATTCAACCCGCCTCAGTTGATCATTCCCACCGCTGCCGCCGTACGGTGGACGCAGAGTGACTTTACCACTCACACCGCTTCATCCACCTCGTCGGTTTCGGCGTTTAATTCGGGCTTTCTTGGCAACGGCGCGACGTTTCAACACACTTTCGCGACCGTCGGTGCGTTTCCGTATAAGTGCCAGATTCACCCGTTCATGGTCGGCGCGGTTGAAGTGCGCCTGCCCGGCGATGCCGACGGCAGCAACGCGGTGAACCTCGACGATTTCACCACGCTGGCGGCCAACTTCGGCACGACCGGGCGAACCTATGTTGATGGCGATTTTACGGTCGATGGTTCGGTGAACCTCGACGATTTCACCGTCCTTGCCGCCAACTTCGGCACAACCCTGCCGCGGTCGACGGTTCCGGAACCTGCAAGCGCAATGTTGTTTTGGGTGGGTGCGATTTTGCTGCGTCGAAGAAAGTAATCCGCAGGCAATCAGGCCAGAATCAAGGTCGCTCGCCGGCGAGCACTGGTTGAGACGCCGGCGCAGCGGCACTTGCCGCTTCGTCGAGTTCCAGTCGGATTGCTTCCAGCAATCTAGCCTGTAGTGCATCGTCGCCGAAGGCGCCGGCACGGATTGCAATTTCGCTGGATTTGCTGGTTGATGATTTGGCGGTGACGGTCAGCCGCGTATCGCGCGCTGTTCGGCCTACCACTTTGGCGTCGACGCTGCTCGACTCGGTGGAGATGACGTTGATCTTCAGCTTTTCCATCGCCGCCTTGGTCGCCACGGCCACCTTGTCGGGCGGCGCGTCAACGGCGGAGTTGAGGTCGCCGGCCACGTAAGCCACGGTAGCCCCCGTCCCCGCCGCCGCCGCAATCAGCAGGCAACCCGACTGCAGGCACGCCGACACAGTAAGTACAACGACCGTTAACACACGTACGATGAAAGTCATGAAAGCACCTCGGTTGTTGGGTTCATCGACCGAACGCCGGGGGTGCTTTACGAATTGACGGCCAGAGGGGCATGCATCAAAAAACCAGCGAGACCGGTTTCCCGGCCTCGCTGATGCATTTCTCGCCTCATCCTGATTGCGAACAGTCGGTTCGCAGAAAACGGATGCGCGAAAATCAAACGCCCAAATTCAGACCCCCCAACTCAGACGCCCCGTCCGCCGACCGTAATCGGCACGCCGACGGGTTGGGGTTTGGGAACGTAGCTTGGTTCGATCGCCAGTTGCAGCGGCCGGCGCTTCCCGGTGGGAGGCAGGCCTTCCTGTTCAATAATGCGCTGAATGGCCATGATGCCTTCAATCAGCGTCTCGGGCCGCGGGGGGCAACCGGGCACGTACACATCGACCGGCATGAATTGATCGATCCCCTGAATGGTCGCATAAGCATCAAACACGCCGCCG
>Ga0163150_10009054_pt1 | contig 11124 bp, 9 predicted proteins | sample OliLakLV19P2IB_FD_148628 | JGI IMG/M metagenome (GOLD analysis project Ga0163150, IMG submission 148628) | Freshwater microbial mat bacterial communities from Lake Vanda, McMurdo Dry Valleys, Antarctica - Oligotrophic Lake LV.19.P2.IB | ecosystem: Environmental > Aquatic > Freshwater > Lake >...
CATCGCTGAACCCCGCGGCCTCGCACATACCCACCAGCCCCGCGTTGTTGGGAGCAAACCAGTTGGTCGGCTCGTTGCGATGCTCGGTGCCGGGATAGAACGCGCAGCACGGCCGCCGCGTCCACAGCATATCGGTGAGCGTTTCCAGGATCATTACGCCGCCCGGCGCGGTCACTCGACGCACCGCCCGCAGCGCGCCCAGCGGATCTTCGAGATGGTACAGCACACCCAGAAAGAGCACGAGGTCGAACCGGCCCGGGCTTTGTGCGGTCAGCCGATGCACGCCGGATTGAAACTTCTCGACGCGCGACCCGAGCGCCCGGTGCGCGACATCGAAACCCGCGCTCGGTGCCCCACCCGTTGTCGGATCCCACCGGTCGGCCGCCACCACTCGGGCCGCGCCGCGCCGCTCGCACTCGAACGAGAAGAACCCATCCCACGCGCCGATGTCGAGTACCGATTTTCCATCCAGCCGCTCCGGCAGCCCCAGTCGCGGTAGCCGCTTCGATGGATCGACTTTCCCCGGTGTCCGCACTCCGCGACCCAGGTCGATCTGGTGCCACCAGAACGGCACCGACGCGACCTCGGCACGCACCTGTTCCGCGGTCGGCGGGGATGGCGCGATCACCCGTGCCGGCATCGACGATTCTTGTTCGATGACATCCGGCATCCATCACCCCGCATTTGGATGCACAAACCCGCGAAACAACGTGAGCCACAGGATCTTGACATCCAGTCCGATCGACCAGTTCTTGACGTAAAACAGGTCGTATTGCAGCCGCTTGCGGAGCGACGTTTGCCCGCGCAATCCGTTCACCTGCGCCCACCCCGTCATCCCCGCCTTCACATGCTGCCGCAGCATGTATCCGCGCCAGTCCTCGCGGAAGCGTTCGACCAGTTCCGGCCGCTCCGGTCGCGGCCCGACCAGCGACATCTCGCCGAGCAGCACGTTGAACAGTTGCGGCAGTTCGTCGATGCTCGTGCGCCGCAGCCACCGCCCGGCCCGCGTGATTCGCGGATCGTTCCGCTCCGTCCACGTCGCGGCCCGCCGGTTCGCCGGATCGCCCTCGCCCGCCTCCTCCTCGACGTGGTACATCGTGCGAAACTTGAAAATGTCGAAGACCTGCCCGCCCAGCGACACGCGCCGCTGCTTGAAAATGACGGGGCCGGGCCCGCTCATTCGCACCAGCACCGCGGCGAGCATCATCGGCAACGCGAAGAGCACGATGGCCGCGACCGCCCCCATCAGATCGAGCCCGCGCTTGCTCAGCCCGCCTAGCCCGCTCGTCGGGCACTCGCGCACGCTCAGGATCGGCATCCCGTCGAGCTCGCCCACGGCCATGCTCTGCGGCACATACCGCGGGTTGATGTCGGGCACAATCCGCACGTCCACGGAAAACTTCTCCAGCCGCCCCAGCAGACCGTACAAGCTCTCCGAGCGCGAGCCCGGCAGTGCGAGATACACCGCGTCCGGCTTGTTTTCAGTCAGGATGGCTTCGAGATCCGCCAGCCCGCCCATCACCGGCTTGCCCATGCACTCCACCCGTCGCGTCTTTTCCTGGTGCGAGACGAAGTACGAAATCTTCAGCCCGGTCCAGGTGTTGCGCTCCAGGGTGCGAGCGACAATCTGCCCCAGCCGCCCACAGCCGATGATCGCGACGTGACGAAGGTTGTGCCCGCGCCGGCGCAGGTGCCGCAGCAAGTACCGAAACGCAGCTCGCTCCACGCTCAGAATCACCGGAATCAGCACCGCCAGCGCCAGGAGCTGCACCCGTCCCGCGTCGAACTTGATCCCGCTCCAGAACACCGGCGTCCAATACGACGCCGCCCCCGATTGAAAAAGGATCGACGACTCGAACACATACGCGATCGACACCACCACCAGCATCCCGCCGATGCACGCCTTGAACATGCCCAGCACTTCGCTCAGCACCGACCGGTCGCGCCGCGCCTCGTACATCCCGAACCACCGCAGCGACAGCAGCATCACCGGCACCGTGTACACCACCAGCGCTTCCTTGGGATATTCCTCCCACGACTGCGGCCGCCAGTTGTGATGGATCACCGCGTGCCGCACCGCCCACGCCGCAAAGCTGGCCGCGACGACCATTAGGCCATCCACCACCGCGAGCAAACCGACGAACAACTGGTGCTGTTGCTTGAGCAACCTCAATCTTCCATGAAAGTTTCGGTGCCCGGCCACACCGCCGGAGGAGACGCTCGTGGTCTCCGACACTTCGCCAAGGAATATCAGGCCCGTGAAAGAGTGCTGCCGAGCGTCAACTGTGGCCGATTCGCATCGAAATGTCAAATCCCGCCCGGTAATCGCCGTCTTTGTACGGGTCGCGGAAGGGCGATTCGGTCGCCTCATTCCGCTGGCTTATGAGGCATAAAAAAAGTCTCATACATCTCGTCGAACTCAGTCACCCCGGCTGAGCTGCGGGCTTCCTCCGTCGCAATGTTCGTCCAGGTGTAGTGCGCTTGTCCGTTCGCCTCCGCGCCCCTTTCCCCCTTCTTCCGGCGGCTCGGCCCCTTCAGCGACAAGTCATACTCCGCTCGCCGCGAGCGATCCGACAACACCGCATACGCGGCCGCGACGCGAGAAAACCGCCCGTGTGCTCCCTCCCCGGCGCTCACATCCGGGTGGTGCGCCTTGGCCGCCGTCCGATAGGCGCGCCGGATCTGCTCCGCCGTTGCGCCCGCGGCCACACCCAGCACTTCATAATGCGTCCGCTCGGGCATCATCGCCGCTCCGCGCAAAGCCCGATCACTTCGGCTTGTCCCCGTCCGCATCCGACCCGGGTTTCGGCAATGGAGAGGTCGCGCCCATCCCGTGCGGGTTCATCGGCATCGGCGGCGGCTGAGGCGGCGGTGTCGGCACCGCGTTGTCGAGATACACGCACTCGACATCGAACACCAGCGTCGAGTTCGGCGGAATCCGCCCATCGCGCGTGCCGCGTTCGCCATAGGCCATCGCCGGCGGAATGATGAGCCGGCGCCGCTCGCCCTGCGCGATTTCTTTCAGCCCTTCGTTCCACCCCTTGATGACCGGCCCAGGCACCCGAAGCACGAACGGCTCCTTGTTCGGCATCCGCGACGTGTCGAACCGCGTCCCGTCCGGCAGCCAGCCGGTGTATTGCACCGCCACCTGACCGTTCTCGGCCAGCCTCGGCGCATTCGCCGGTGCCGCCAGCAGCGTAATGGCAATCAATCCTCCATCCATCCGCCTCACCGCCGCGGCCGGCGCAGCCGCTTTCTTGAACACCGACCGCTCCATGCCCGTCGGCCCCCACACTTGCAGGCCCTCGGCCGAAAAGCCCGCATCGTCGAGCCGCAGCTCGCCACCGCCCACGCTCATGGTCGCGGTCATCTCAACCGCCCCATCCCGCGCTGTCGCATACGCGTGCGGAACCGTCCCCTTCCACGTCGCGCCATTCGACGACGTCATCACCAGGTCCAGGTTCGGGCTGAGCGCCTCCACCGCGATCTTCGGCAGCGCATCCGGCGCGGCCCACAACCCCGTCATCGCGTCCTTAAGCCCCGGATTGCCCGCGAACTCGAAGACCCGCAGCCACAGCTCGCGCTTGTGGCGGAACCCGTGAAAGATCCCCTGCCGAAACGGCGTCGCCGGCGCATCCGCCCGCGCCACCTCGAAATACACCCCGTTGTCCAGCCCTTCGACGTCGATCGCTGTCGAGTTCAGCACCAGCGGAGGCGCTTCCCCGGCCGCGGCCGCGGCGAACGAACCCGTCAGCCCTGCCATCAGCTTCTCGATCTCGGCATCGCTCTGCTTGGGCTTGGGGTCGATGGTCGCGGGGGCATCGGCTTTAGACTCGGTGGCTTTGTCGAGGGGAGAGGCGGGTGGTTGGGCAGTGGCAAGCCCAGCGGCTCCAACAACCAGTATTGCGATGGCGCGCTGAAAAATTACGGGAGGGATTTTCATGGAAGAAAGTACCTTGAGGGATCGGCAAAAACCAGTTGCTTCGTCGTAGTTCTGCGGAACAATTTCCATGGATGATCTCGAGTTCCGGTGATTCTACGCCATCTCCGGATACAGCTTCCCCACCACCCCCAGCAGCTCCCGCACATGGCTGATCGACTCGTTCATGAACTTCTGCTCGGTCTCATCCATCTTGAACGTGATGATCTTCTCCACACCCTTCGCCCCCAGCACGCACGGCACCCCCACGAAACAACCCTTTCCTTTTTGACCAGGTGCCACGCCGAACTCGTCCTCGCAGTACGCCGCGCTCGCGATCACCCGCTTCTTGTCCCGCACGATCGCCTCCACCATCTCCACCGTCCCGGCGCTCGGCGCATACCAGGCGCTCGTGCCCATCAGTTTCACCACCTCGCCCCCGCCCGCCTTGGCACGATCCACGCACGCGTTGATCCGCTCGGCGCTGAGCAGATCCGTCACCGGAATCCCGTTCACGCTAGTCCGCCGCGGCAGCGGCACCATGTCGTCGCCGTGCCCGCCGAGCAGCAACCCCTGAATATCCTCGACGCTCACGCCCAGCTCCCACGCCAGGAACGTCTTGTACCGCGCCACATCCAGCGCCCCCGCCTGACCCATGATCCGCTGCGCCGGAAACCCCGTCACCTTCCACGCGACATAAACCATCGCATCCAATGGATTGCTCACGACAATCACGATCGCGTTCGGCGCATGCTTCTTGATGTTCTCGCTGACGTTCTTGACGATCCCCGCGTTTACCTGCACCAGATCGTCGCGGCTCATCCCCGGCTTCCGCGGCAGCCCCGCCGTCACCACGATCACATCCGAATCGGCAATGTCCGCATACTCGAACGTTCCGGTAATCCGCGCGTCGAACCGCTCGATCGGCCCGCAGCACGCCAGGTCCAGCGCCTTGCCCCGCGGCATGTGCAGCTCCGGCTTGTCCTTGCTCGCGATATCCAGCAGCACGACATCGCCCAGCTCCTTCATCGCCAGCGACCGGGCGCACTCGCCGCCGATGTTCCCCGCACCAATGACGCTGATCTTCGCACGCTTGAGCATGGACCAAAGCCCTTCTTGGATTCCGAACGGTGTTGCTTGTGTGGCCGGGGCCTCCGGCCCGGACGCATCTTTCGACTGAGCCGCCATGATAGGTTCCATCGCCTCGATCGTCGATCACTCGATAGCTACCGGAACCGGTTTCTGATTCGCCATCCCGGGGATCGGAAGCGTGACATTCTGGGCACGTCCGGAAAGCACCGCCGCCACCAACTGCGGCTGGCCCGGAGGCGGCGCTTCGCCCTTGTCCACCGCCCGCACCAGATCGCGCACGACGCAGCCGGCGCCAAAGTCAAACTGCCGGTACACCTGCCGCATGGTGGCCGCGCGGTGCGCCGGTGAAACGTGCTTGCGGCCGAGAAAGTCCGCTACGGCCGCGGTGGCCTCGGACGAGATCTCCACGCCATTTCTTTCGGAGATGAACCCCGCCGGACTCGTCTTGAAAAGCACCGTCCCCGGCACGGGGAGATAGAGGTCGCCATCGAACCCGTCCGCAAGCAGCGCTTCGATCAGTTCGGCCGGATGTTCGACCACCAGTCGATCGCTCGCGACGATCCATTCGAGCCCTGTAAAACCTCGACCGCCAGCTCGGGAATCTCCGCCTTCACACCCGTTCTTCGCCGCGGCCAGTGCCGCCCGTGCATCATCGATCATGGTCGCAAGCTCCTCGTGCAGCGGTTCACCCTGCCACAGTTCGCGCAGCAGACCCGCATGTTTATGAATTCCCACCGCCGCCAGATCCAACGCGGCCGCGGGCCCGCCCTCCGCCCCGATCCGATCGACCTCCCCGAGCGCGTGCCCGATCGCCTGCAACCCGATGATCGCCGGCACCGCATCCCGCCACCGCTCGCCCTCGGCGTTCTTCGGAAGCGCCAGCGACGCCTGCGCAAATGCCGTCCAATGCGCGAGCAGCGCGGGCCAGGTCAGGTCGGGTTGTGCGGCAGCCGGTTCGGACACGGTGAATGGTATCAAACCAGCCGCGAACGAAGTGAGCGATGCCCGTCATTGGCTTATGCACAGCGCTCGCTTGGTTCGCGGCTCGTAAAGTCCAGAATGAACCTCGACCCCGCCTTGCTCTCGCAGCAGGACCGCTACAAACTGCTGATCGGCTGCATCGTCCCGCGCCCCATCGCCTTCGTCTCGACGATCTCGCCGGGCGGAAAGCCCAACATCGCGCCCTTTTCGTTTTTCGCGGGCGTCGGCTCCAACCCCATGACCCTCCTCTTCTGCCCGGCCAACAAGGAGGACGGCACGGACAAGGACTCGCTCCGCAACGCCAAGCCGATCGCCGACGGCGGCATCGGCGAGTTCGTCGTCAACATCGTCAGCGAAGAGTTCGAGCGTCAGATGGCCGCGTGCGCAGAGCCGCTGCCGTACGGTGAGAGCGAGTTCGACCTCGCCGGTCTGCACGCCGCGCCGGGTGTGAAGGTAAAGCCGCCGCGCCTCGCCGAAAGCCCCGTGAGCTTCGAGTGCCGAACCATGCAGGTGATCCGCACCAACCCCGGCCAGGCCGCGGGCGGGAACATCGTCATCGGCGAGGTTGTGTTCATCCACATCCGCGAAGGCCTCATGAACGATCGCCTGCACACCGATCCGGAAAAGCTCAAGGCCATCGGACGCATGGGCGGGCTTGGATATTGCCGGACTACGGACAGATTCGAGATGCCGATGGGAAGGCGGGCGTTGGAAGGGTGAAGATTCCAAAGGGCAAAGTTCGAGGAAGCAAAAAGGGTCCGGAGCGCGTCCAGCGTTCCGGGCCTGATCAAGCCGCCATCTTCATCTCCGCCTTGTGTGGCACGGGCGTCCCGCCCGTCGCTCCGCTCACAGCAAATCCTGCGCCGCCCTCCACCCCAAACTGCACGGTGATCGCATCACTCGGCGTGCCCATCATCGTGCCGCGGCGGCCCTGGATGATGTACTGCGCGCCGGTCTGCGCGGCCGAGGTCGGCACGGTGTAGTCGGTGAAGGTCATGCGGCGGGCCTCCATCGTCGAGCCCGGCGCGCCGCCGATGATCATGAACGAAGTCTGACCGGGCAGCTTGCGCGAGATGTTGAAGAACCCGCCCGTGCTTGCGGTGGAGTCCTCCGCATCCCAGGTGATCGTGATCGCGCCGCTCGGCTCGAGCGTGACGAGGATGTTGCCCGCCTTTCCGGGCGGCTGCGCGGGGACGGGCGCGGCGGGCGGCGGGATCTGCGCGATCGAGTAGACCGCGTTGGGGTTAGAAGTAAATTCGGCAAAGCCCTTAATAACACGAATAAGGTCGGCCGCGTTGGCCGTCGCCGCCGAGAGCGCCTGGTTCTGATTCGTGACGGCGGCGCGGTACGCCTGCTTGGCGTTCTGCGCATCGTTGTACGCCTTGCGGGCGTTGGTGGTGAAGGTGGTGAACGCCGTACACTGCGCCGCGGTCAGCCCGATCGCGGCCGCGTTGGCCGTCCACACCGGCGCGTGCGACTCGCAGAACTGGACCTGCTGAACCTTCTTATCGGGGATGATGGGCATGGGACAGGTTCCTTTCCTGTGTTTGTTTGGGCTTCTATCGGGCCTGTTGTGGCAGGTTGGACTTGCACCCCGGGGACATCCCGTGGTACCCTGACAAGTCGGATATCGCCACGGCCGCGGTGCGACTTCACAGGCGTTCGAAAAAGCGAAGAGAATTTCGCGCGAAGCGAGGACCAGGCGTCACGAGGTCTCGGAGATTTTGCGCGAGGTCGTGGGAAAAAGACAAATTCCCGTGACTACGAGACGCGTTCCCGTGTCCGCGAGGCATTTCCCCATGACCACAGGACAGGTTCCCATCACCACGGCGTACGAAGGCACGACCTCGCGGCACAAGCCCACATTCCCGTACGCGACGATGGTGAAACTCAAGCCAATCGGCAAGGCACCGCCCGGTGTCGAAGCAATGAGACGGCTGTTCTTGATCACTTTGGCCGCCTGTTCGCTCATCCTCTGGACCCGAGAGTCCAGTGCGCAGGTGGCAATCGACTTCGAGCGCTATCCGAATGGCAGCGTTGTCGCGGACACGGTTGTTTTGTCTAACCAGTTCCTGCCGTGGGGCGTGCTGCTTACCCACGACCTCGTCGGACGAGGGCTTGGGGCGCTGGTGGTGGCCGAGGGCGACCGCGGCGTATTCAACTTTGGAAACTCGCACACCAAGGCCGTCGCGATCGGCGACTACGGAGGCTCGACAACGATCAGCTTCGTCGATCCAGTGTCTGGCCAGCCGCGGCCCGTATCACGTGTTTGGATGTTGCTCGGAGACGGCGACCCTGCATCTGAGACCTTCACGATCGAGGCCCGCAATCTGGTGGGTGCCCTTATCAATCAAGATGGCCCGGTGACCACAACCGCGAACGGCCATGTTTACAGTTTCAACGCTGGTTCCCCTGTTATTGCAAGCGTGAAGACCATCCTTGCCTCGAATAGCGCGAGCGGTGCAGTGTTCGACGACCTGTGGATCGATCGCGAGCCATGTCCCGCAATCACGTCTCCGCCGACTTCCAGCGCAGCGTGCCCCACGGAAGTCGCCGAATTTGTCGTCACAGCGTCTGGCGCGGGCTTGCTCGGATACCAGTGGCAACTCGAAACCTCCCCCAACAACTGGATCAACGCCAACAACGGCGGCCTCCCGTACAACGGCGGCACGATCATGGCCAGCGGTGTGACCATCAGCCAGTTGCAACTCTCCCTCAACACCCTCCCGGGCGCGCCCGCCATCCGCTTCCGATGCATCGTCTCCAACGCCTGCGGCAGCGTCACCAGCGACCCCGCCACGCTCACGATTTGCGCCGCCGACTTCAACTGCTCCGGTGACATCTCCGTGCAGGACATCTTCGACTTCCTCGCCGCGTACTTCGGCAACGACCCTCGCGCCGACTTCAACGCCTCGGGCGCGATCAGCGTCCAAGACATCTTCGACTTCCTCGCGGCCTACTTCGCGGGATGCTCCTGAGCGACGGGGCTGGAAATCGGTTTGATGGAAGGGGGCGGTTCCGTGAACCAAGGAGTGCGGCCATGAAGACTCTGATGTGGGCGAGCAGGACAGGCGGGGCGGTCGCATGGGGATTGGTCGCGGCGGGGAGCATCGGCACGACGGCGGCCGCGGATATCTGTTCTGATCAGTTGAGCTGCTCGGGTCCGCCCGGGAGTACCGCGCTGCGACTGTGGACCGTGGGGCAGGCGGGGACGAACGCACCGGTGTCGTGCTCGACCTGCCACGGCCCTTCGGGGCCGGGTGTAGCGGATTCGTTCTGCAAATCCACGACTCCCCAAGCCCACGCGACGGGGACCGGCCGCTGCGGCTACCCCGCGCCGGTCCACCTGCACGTTTCGGCGAGCGCGGCTTCTTTCGCGGGACTTCCCGATCAGCAGGCCGGCGGCGGCGCTGGTCACGCGGGCGTCTCGACGCAGTGGGTGTTCTGCAAGCCCGGCATGAGCGGGCCGCTCTCGTGGCGGTTGCACTACCGCGTCACGGTGGTGAACAGTTCTCCCTCGCACGGGGGGGTGTACCTGCGGATCATGGGCTCGAACTGCGGCGCACCGGCCGGGAACACGACCGGCATCCACGACCATGTTCTTGACATCAGCAGCATCACCGACTGGGGAGTGCCCAAAAGTTACACGGCATCCATCTCGACATCGACCTTTGCCGATGGGGCTTGCGACTGTGCAAGAAGCGTCGATGTGCGGTACGAGCTGACGAACATCGAGGTCTTCGCTCCCGGTGGTGTTCCGGTCACCGGGTTTCAGGTGCGCGATGTGACCACGGGGCACGTGGTCTTCGGTTGTGCATCCGACATCAACTGCTCCGGCTCGATCACCGTCCAAGACATCTTCGACTTCCTCGCCGCGTACTTCGGCAACGACCCTCGCGCCGACTTCAATGCCTCGGGCACGATCAGCGTCCAGGACATCTTCGACTTCCTCGCGGCCTACTTCGCGGGGTGCAACTGACGTCGAGGGCCGTCAGCGCGTCTCCAAAACGGCCGCGGGGCCCCGCCCCCCTTTCGGGTTGGCCGAGGCCCCGCGCCTGGACGGCTCGCGAGCGTGTAAGCCGAGTTCTGTCGCCGCTCCGCCGTTTCCCGTTCCACCCGACCTATTGACGGGGGCTCGTGTGGGCCGGGACGTTCGGAGCCGGGCGGCCATTTCTCTGGACGCCGCGTTGCCGCGGCGTCTCGAGCGGTCTACCCGTGCTTGTCTCTTGCGAGAAGGCCCGGACAAGGCCCCGGCGGCACAGCTTTGGAAAGCTGTGCCACCGCAAGAACTGCGTGACCTTGCACGCGATGGGGTTTTCCTTGCCCCGGGTGTCGCCACCCGGGCGGTGCGCTCTTACCGCACCTTTTCACCCTTGCCTGATCTGGTTGCCCAGCCATCGGCGGTCTGCTTCTCTGTGGCACTTTCCCGCGCCCGGCTCCAGGCCTTTACGGCCGGCCCGGACGGGTGGGCGTTACCCACCACCGTGTCCTTTCGTGCTCGGACTTTCCTCTCGACCCGGCCCATGCCAGGGCGAGCGGCCGCCTGCTCGCGTTTACCGCACAATCCTAGGTTCGGTTACACTCCTGCGGCCGTGCCCGACTCCGACCCCAAGACCGCCGTCGTCTGGCTCGATCCCGATCAGGTCGATCTGATCCGCGCCGTCGCCATCGCGGCCAACCTCAACATCGTCGCGGTCGGCTGCCCAGAGTCCGGCCGCGCCGCCGAACTCGCGCTATCGCTCGGCCGCGAGGGTCGCGCCACCCCCGCAGGCGACCTCCGCGCCATCCTCACGGGCCACGATGCCGATGTCGTCCTCCTGGCTGCCCCGGGCGATTTCGGCAGTGGCGGCGAACCCGCGGGCCGTCGCTCTGCCACCGGCCGCGACGACTGGGCCGTCCTCGATGATCGCCGCGCCCGCGGCGGCACAATCCTCACCTTCGAGCCCATGCCCGCCTCCGTGCTGCAACTCGAAACCCCCGCCCTCATCCCCGCGGCCGACCAACCCGCCGTCGCGCTCGGCCCATCTTCCGCCGGCAACTCCGCGAGCGCCGGCGTCGGCGGTGCCGAGTGGGCCGCGCTGGTTCCGCTCTTCCGGCGCAGCGCCGCCATGCGCAGCGCCGCCGACGTGCTC
>Ga0163150_10009055_pt1 | contig 11124 bp, 5 predicted proteins | sample OliLakLV19P2IB_FD_148628 | JGI IMG/M metagenome (GOLD analysis project Ga0163150, IMG submission 148628) | Freshwater microbial mat bacterial communities from Lake Vanda, McMurdo Dry Valleys, Antarctica - Oligotrophic Lake LV.19.P2.IB | ecosystem: Environmental > Aquatic > Freshwater > Lake >...
CGCACATGGCCGCCGGGTGGCGTCTCAATCAAGAGGTCACGCAACTGGGTGAAATCTGCGCGCACATGGGGGAGGCTCCAGACCGTCACGTCATGGACTTTCTGATCCTGATACACCTCGCCGACTTTCCGCCCGCTGACCAAGGTGGTTACCGCCTGTCGGACTTGCCCCGCCGTCAACCCGTGAAGGGCCGCGGACTCAGGCCGGAGTTTGATCTCGATCTGCGGCACGAGGGTTTGCGCTTCGACCTTTAATGCGCTGACACCGGGAATATCCTTGAGGGCGGCGCCGACTTTCTCCGCGTGCGAGCGCAACAGGCCGAGGTCGGGTCCATAGATGCGCACCACAATGCTCGCGCTCGCTCCCGTAAGCACTTCTTTGATACGTTCGCGCAGGAACGTCAGGAGGTCGCGCACCAAGCCAGGATAGCTGTCCACCACCGCCTGCACCTTGGCGATGGTCGTGTCGTAATCGACTTTCGGGTCGAGACTGATCCAGAGCTCCGTGAAGTCCGGTCCGACGACTTCGTCGGCCACTTCGGCGCGGCCGATGTGGGCGCCCTGATTGCGCACACCGGGAATGGCGCGCAAATCCTTGCTCGCGGCAATCGTGATGCGCGTGCTGGCCTCGACGGACGTGTTGGGTTTCTCCAGCCAGTGCATCAGGAAGTCGCGCTCCTTGAAATTGGGCAGAAATTCCTCGCCTAATTTTGCGTGCCACACCCAGCCGGTGACCGCGAACGCGACCGCAAGAATCAAGATCGCCAGTCCCGGACGATGGGCGAGCCGCGGTAGCACGAAGCGATATCCGGCCTTTACGTTCCGGGCCAGCCAGGCTTCGCGGTGCGGGCCAGAATCAATCCGCAGGAGCATAAGGCTCATGGCTGGCGTCACCGTGAGCGCAACGGCGAGCGACGCGGCGATGGCAAGGATGTAGGAAAGCGCGAGTGGGCGGAAAAACGTTCCGGCGAGTCCGGGAAGAAAGAAGACCGGCACGAACACGAGAACAATGATCACGCTGGCGTAGACAACGGCACTCCGGACTTCCAGCGACGCCGAGAGCACAACTTTGATTGCGGGCAGCGGCGACGCGAGAACCCGATTCTGGCGGAGCCGGCGCAGAATATTTTCCACATCGATGATGGCATCATCGACGACCTCGCCGAGTGCGATGATGAGTCCGGCGAGGATCATGGTATTTATGGTCTCGCCGCGCCAGCGCAGCAGCAGCAGTGCGATGGCCAGCGAAAGCGGAATCGCCACCACGCTGATGACCGTCGTGCGCCAGTCCCCGAGAAACAGAAACAGAATGACGATCACGAGCAGACAGCCAATCCACAGCGCCTCGGTAAGGTGGTCGATCGAAAGCTGAATGAACGTCGCCGGGCGAAAAATCGTGGAGTCCATGTCCACCCCGGGCAGTGCGGGCTTCAGTTCTGCCAAAACTTTTTCAACCCCCGCGGTGACATCCAGCGTATTGCCCCAGGGCTGCTTCTCCACAATTAGCAGGATTCCCGGACCGTCGTTAATCACCGCATCGCCGATGGGTGCGGGATGTCCGATGCGAACCTCGGCGACCTCGCCCAGTCGGATCGGAATACCGCGGCGAAATTCCACGACGGTGCGGGCCAAGTCTTCCGGAGTCGTGATCAGCCCGAGTTGCGCGACGCTCAGGCGGAGATTCGGGGTGTCAATAAAACCACCCGCACTGATCACCGCGGCATCACCGGCCGCGCGCGTTACGGCATCGAGCGTCACTCCCGCGGCGCGCAGCCGCTGAGGATCGACGAGCACTTGAAACTGTTTGTCGCGCTGGCCCCAGATCGCGACATTCGCCACGCCTTTGACCGACATGAGTCGCGGGCGAATCGTCCAGAGCGAGAGTTCGCTCAGATCCATTTGCGAAAGCGTATTCGAGGTCAGGCCCACTTTCAGCACCCGGCTGAGCGACGAGTAGGGCGCCATCAACACCGGCGGTTTGACCACGGCGGGTAAGCGACCTTGCGCAAGATTCAGGCGCTCCTGCACCAGCTGCCGGGCCTTGAGGATCTCGGTTCCCGGGTCAAAAATCATCACGACCGACGAAAGGCCGAGCACGGATTTCGACCGGATCGTTTTTAAGAACGGCAGACCATTCAGCGAATTTTCCAGCGGCACCGTGACGAGCGCATCCACCTCCTCCGTTGAAAGACCAGGCGCTTCAGTCTGAACTTCGACGAGCGGTGGGGCGAATTCTGGAAATACGTCAAGCGGTGCATGCCGCGTCGCATTGATGCCGGCGAAAAGCAATGCAGCGGCGATGGCGACAACCAGCACCCGCATGTTGAGTGCCCATGAAACAATCGAGTTTAGCATGATCGGTCGGTCGGACGCCTCTTATTTTCCCGTCATGAACTCGGTGCCGAAAAGCTCCGCGGCGCCATCGGTAACGACGTTGCGACCAGCGGCCGGGCCGCTCGCGAGCATGGCATCGCTGCCCAGGATGCGCGCAACTTGAACGCGGCGGCGCGCGTAGGTATGGGGGGCGATATTTTCGTAGACCCACTGCCCCCCGTGGATGTCGTGCAAGACCGCGCTGAATGGGACAACGAGGCCTTCCACCTTGCTCACGGCTGTGGGAATTTCGACGGCGAGGCGCTCGCCGGGACGAAAATTGTCGGCGTCGGCGAGTTCGTAATACCAGTCCACGGTCGAAATTGCGGCATTCGCGGTCTGCGGCCCTATGACCCGTTTTGCGGTTTTGCCCGGCGCGGTTGAAGCGATGGGTCGGATGGTGGCATCCGCCTTGGCGTCCAAAATTGCAGCCTCACCACTGTAAATCGCCGCACGCACCCAGCTGCGGCGAACTCCTTCGGTCTGATTCATAGCCGAACCGAGCAACCCTCGTTGCGCCTTTGCCGTCACCATCGCGGCTTCAGCGATGGCCAGCGCCGTTTTGGCCTCGTCCACCGAACGGACGCTGCCCGCTTCGGCCCCGAGAATTTTCTCTGCGCGGGCCAGCGCGATCTTCGCCGCATCGATCTGCACCTGTGCCTGTCGGACGCGGCCATCGGCCGCAGCTTGAAGATCGGCGAGCCGCAGCACTTCTTCCAGCGTGCCACCGACTACAGGAGCAGCGCCACCGTCATCAGCGCCAAGCGGCCACACGACTTCACCCGAAAACAACCGAGCCGCAGGAACGGTGCGGCGTTCGATCGCCACCGTCTTCAGCCTCAAACGTTGTTCCGCCTCCGGCTTCAGAATGATCGTCATTAGATCGCCCTCTTTCGAAAGCGTCGCGGGGGCGGAAGCACTCGGAGCGGCGTAAAGCGCTGAGCAGGTTGCCAACAAAAAAAGGGTAACGAATTTCATGGGTAGCGTAGGGACGGTAGCGCTAAAAATCGATCAAGGTGCTGGGATGCGCAGCGGCTGAGATCGCCACACGGCCTCAGGCCAGGCGAGCGGGCGTTGCACGGCGTCCTCAACGGCGGCGATTGCTTTGGACGCGCGCAGACGCGCGTCGAGTTCAGCACGAGAAAGGTCCGCAAGCTCGATTTGGGCGCGAACCAGGTCCAAGCGTGACGTTTCTCCAGCGAGCTGCCGGGCGCGCACCGTTTTCGTCTGCGTCTCCAAGCTGGCACGCATCGCCTGCACCGTTTCCAGATCCCCGCGAGCTGCGGAGTAATCCGACACGGCGCGATCAACCTCAGCCAGCACCCGGTTTTGGAGTGCGATGAATTGCGCCGCTGCCACGGCACGCCGTGCTTCCGCCGCCGCGATCGGTCCTTGGTTCTGATGAAATACCGGCAAGGTGAAGCCAATCCCCAGTGACCACTTGCCTGCACCCTGGTCGAGTTCGTAACCCGGCCCCATGTTCAAATCCGGATACTGGCGTGCGATTTCGTGGCGCAAGGCGGACTCCGCAGCAGCATACCCAACCAGCGCGCCGAGGATATCGGCTCGATTCTGCGCCGCCCAAGTCCGGGCTTCCATCGATCCCACCGGCTCGGTCGCATCAGCCAAACCCAGAAACGACAACTGAACGTCAGCGAGGGCGGCGTGAGGCACACCCAGGGCCTCGGCGAGCCGGCTGCGTGCGGTACTAACCGCGCGCTCGCTTTCGCGTGCGGCAAGTTCCGCACGATTGACCGCGATGCGTGCCTGGCTCGCATACAACGGCGACACTTCACCCGCGCCGACCTGCGCCTCCACCAAGCGCGCAGCATCAGCCAGCAAAGGCATCTGACCGCGCCAAAGCTCGGCGGTCGCCTGGGCCGCATTTAGATCGGTAAGCGCGAGACGGACCCTGCTACGGACGGACCAAGCCGCTCCCGCGAGATGCAAACGGGCCGCCTCGGCCCGGTGCCGCGCTTCTGCGGTCCGATGGCCCCGTTTAGCGCCGATTTCGAGCGGTAGGTTCAACGCGTAGCCGAGAATCCAGGGAGTAACGCCACCGGCCCCGTCGGTATTATACGTGGGCGAGAAGCTAAACGCCGGATTCGGCCGCTCTTGAGCCGTGCGCACGCCGGCTTCCGCTTCCTGCAATTGCGCCCGAGCGATATCGAGCTCGGGGCTGAAAAACAGCGCGGCGAGCGTCAGCCGGGAAAGATCCCACTCCCGCGTCACTGCTTGCCCACGGTCGGCCAAGTAGCGCTCCAACGCCGGGTCGTTTAAACGTCGACTTTCCAGCTGCGCGTGCGTCGTCGCGGGATTCAGTTCTTTCGGTGAATATGTCGCGCAGGCAGTCAGAAGACTTGCAGCGAAGACGATTAACAACAGGCGGGGCAAGGGCATGTAATGAAGCTGGCGTGATGGGATAACCCGACGGCGTTGGGTTGCCACGCCTCCATTGGAGTGGCGGATGAAAACGGGCGAGGCAAGGGGCACTTCGAAGCTAACAAGGTTGTAATACTCGAATTATCTTCCCGTTAGAATCTTCCATAACGCAGGCGCACTGAAGAATTGTAGGTAAGGTTCGGGGCAAATTCATTCCGCGGCTTGGAAGGACCTCACGGCGCCCGCATCGAGATAACCGAGCCAAACGCCACCAAAGCAAAGCACGAAAGTGCCAAAGGCATTACCGGCCGGCCCGAGGCCAGCCACCGTCGCGTGCGAGCGTCAGCGTTTGCAGCGGGAACGAAGTCTACCTCGTTAAAGCCTCTGAGCACACCCGTCATGAAGAACTGCGCACCGGCTTTTCCGAATCACAAAAAAACCGCTTACCAATGAAGATAAGTGGTTTCTTAAAACTGGTGGCTCGGACCGGAATCGAACCAGTGACACAAGGATTTTCAATCCTCTGCTCTACCAACTGAGCTACCGAGCCAGACAAGGGAGGGCGAACAAAGGCGGGCAAATCAGGCGCGTCAACGGGAAATTCTGAAGAGTTTCTAGGAAGGCGGGCTCGCGGCCTGCCGCTCCGCCGCTGCGCCGAGCTCAAGCAGGTGCGAAATGCGATCGGCGTCATAAACACAACCGCCCCAGCTTCCGCCACTCGCGTTCTGCAAAGCCGCCCACAGCCGGGTATCAGCCGGAAGGCGTGGATCGGGTCGGAGACTCGGGTGGGAGCCGCGGGCCTCGAACTCGGCCGCGTCCACGCCCAGCACGTCCACGCTCCCTGTCAGCGTCCGCGTGTCGACGACAAGCCGGATGCGATCACCGTCGCGCACCTGTCCGATCGGTCCACCCGCCCACGCCTCCGGACTCACGTGGCCGACGCACGCTCCGGTCGAAACCCCCGAGAAGCGTCCATCCGTGATCAAGGCAATGCGTTGGCCGTCCTTAACGTATTTGAGCGCGGAGGTGATCTGGTACGTCTCGGGCATGCCACAGCCAGGTCCAATTCCGATCAGCACCATGACGTCGCCCGCTTTTACCCGGGACGCTTTTACGGCCGCGATCGCGGTGGATTCACTGGTGAAAACGCGCGCGGGCCCTTCGTGCAGAAACACGCCGTCCGCGTCCACGAGCTGGGGCGCGATCGCCGTGCTCTTCACGAGCGCGCCTTCCGGGGCGAGATTGCCGCGCAGGAATGTAATCGTGCTGGTCAAACCTTGCTCGCGGGCCCGCGCCGGTGACATGATGACATGCTCCGGATCAATCCGGTCGAGCGTGTGCAGTTTCTCGCGCAGACGCTGCCGCCGTTCGCTCTTCTCCCACCATTCGAGGTTTTCGCCCAGGGTGGCGCCAGTGACCGTGCGGGCATTGAGCTTCAGCAAGCCCGCTTCACGCAGGTGGAGCATCACCTCGGGCACGCCGCCCGCGAGGAACACTTGCACGGTCGCAAAATGCTTCGGGCCGTTCGGCAAAACATCGACGAGTCGCGGCACGAGGCGATTGATGCGCGTCCAGTCATCGACCGTCGGTCGCCGCAGGCCGGCGGCGTGCGCGATCGCCGGGATGTGCAGCACCAGATTGGTTGAGCCGCCAAACGCCGCGTGCGTGACCATCGCGTTGTGGATCGCGTCATCCGTCAGCAGGTCGCGCGTCGCGATGCCTTTTTCTTCGAGCGCGAGCAGCGCCCGGGCGGAACGTCGGGCGAGGTCGCGCCAGATCTCCGCGCCGGAAGGACTCAGCGCGCCGTGGGGCAGCGAAAGGCCCAAGGCCTCGGCGACAACCTGGCTGGTGGCCGCAGTGCCCATGAATTGACAGCCGCCGCCCGGTGAGCCGCAGGCTTTGCAGCCCATTTCCGCCGCGTACTCCAGCGTCACTTCGTCGCGCGCGAACCGCGTCGCCAGCGTTTGCACCTTGCCCGTGTCCTCCGCTTCCTCCGCCAGCAGGGTGACGCCACCCGGCACCAGAATGGTGGGAAGATCGGGGGTGCCGGCCAGCGCCATCAGCATGGCCGGAAGGCCCTTGTCGCAGGTGGCGATCCCGAGCACGCCGCGGCGCGTGGGCAGCGAGCGTATCAGGCGACGCAATACCACGGCGGCGTCGTTGCGGTAGGGGAGGCTGTCGAGCATGCCCGCCGTGCCGTTGGTGCGTCCGTCGCACGGATCGCTCACGTAACCGGCAAACGGAATTCCGCCCGCGGCCGTGAAGGTGCGCGCCGCCTCTTCCATCAGCAGGCCGACTTCCCAGTGGCCCGTGTGATAACCGAGCGCGATGGGAGTGCCGTCAGGCGCGCGGATTCCGCCCTGAGTGCTGAGAATGAGAAACTGTTTGCCCCGGAGCAGTTCCGGCTTCCAGCCCATGCCGGCGTTCTGGGTGAGCCCGAAAAGATCGCCGCTCGCCATGTGACGCAGCTGCCCCGCTTCGAGCGGAAGCTGGCCGGCCGGGCCGGCCGCCGTTGTACGCAAAGCGTAGATACGCTCATCACCGGAATCGAGGACGGGGTTCATGAAATTCGAACGAACAATGATTGGGTCATGGCGAGAGCGGGCATCATCCTGAAAACCCTGAGCGGAAGTTGCCACTTATCCCAGCGGCTGAGGTGGTTTGGACTGGCGGTAGGGCCCGAATTCGCTCGTGGCCGATCTGTTTTCATCCGACTTTCCAAGCCACGACCAAGGTCGGGCCCTACCCCTGTAACTCGCATGGGATGTTCGTATATAACTAGTCGCAGAGGGGGTCATTCACACCGGATCCCGCGTGGGCTGGCTATCGACCAGCCGGAGTAAACCGAGCGGGTTCGCATTCTGGAGGGCCGGTGGGAGCAGTTCGTCCGGCAGGCTTTGATAGCAAATCGGGCGGGCAAAGCGATCGATCGCCGCGGTTCCGACCGACGTGAAACGAACGTCCGTAGTTGCTGGATACGGGCCGCCGTGATTCATCGCGGGAGAAACTTCGACCCCGGTGGGAAAACTGTTAACCACGACGCGCCCGACTTTCTGTTCGAGCAGCGCGAGCAGCGCGCGGTTCGCCCCCAGCTCGGCGGGCGTGCCATGCAAGGTGGCGGTGAGCTGGCCTTCGAGCGCCGCAGCGCACGCGCTGATCTCAGCGGCGCTTTCTGCGATGATTACGAGCGTGAACGGGCCGAATGCTTCCGTCGCCAGTTCCGGGTGCGCGAGAAAGTGTTGGGCCGTGGTGGTCGCGACGCTCGCCGCCGATTCGGTCTTCGTGGCGTTCACCACGGCGGAGCTCGTGGCGAGCGGTTGGACGCCCTTGACGCCGGTAACCTTGGCGCGGTTTTGCAGGAAGGCATCCCGGATTCCGCTCGTGAGCATTGTGCCCGCCGGGGCGGCGACGACGGCGTCGGAAAGTTTTTTCAGGAAGCCGTCGGTCTCTCCGTCGCGCTGCACAAACACCAGACCCGGCTTGGTGCAGAACTGGCCCACGCCCAGCGTGCACGACGCCAGCAGGCCTTGTGCGAGGGCGGAGCCGCGTTGCTTGATCGCTTCCGGCAGCAGGAAAACCGGGTTGAGACTGCTCATCTCGGCGAAGACGGGGATCGGATGCGGACGCGAGGCCGCAGCATCGAACAACGCGCGACCGGCGGTGTGCGACCCGGTAAAGCCGACGGCGGCCGTGGCGGGATGACGCACCAACGCGATGCCAATCGTGGCGCCGCCGCCGTGCACGAGGGAGAAAAGTCCGGCGGGAAGGCCGCAGGCCGCAATCGCTCGGGTGATGGCGCTGCCGACGAACTCCGACGTGCCCGGATGCGCGCGATGGGCTTTGACCACGACCGGGCAACCAGCTGCGAGCGCCGAGGCGGTGTCACCACCGGCCACGGAGAAGGCCAGGGGGAAATTGCTGGAGCCAAATACCACGACGGGACCGAGCGGTATCAGCATGCGCCGCAAGTCCGGTCGCGGTAGCGGCTGGCGATCGGGCAGGGCGCGATCAATCCGGGCGTCAACCCAGGAACCGTCGCGAACCAGCTGCGCAAATAAGCGAAGTTGTCCGCACGTGCGCGCGCGTTCGCCCGTGATGCGAGCGACGGGCAGGCCGGTTTCGGCGCAGGCGCGTTGGATCAGCGGGTCGCCGAGAGCCTCTATTTCGCTCGCGATCGCTTCCAGCAGCTGAGCCCGGTCCGCGGCGGGGCGAACACGGTAGTCGACAAAGGCGGCGGCGGCGGCGTGGAGTACCGGGTCGACATCGGCGGCGCTGATGTCGTGAAACTCAGGTTGCAGACGTTCGCCGGTCGTTGGGTTGATGGCGTGGAATGTACTGCCGTTCGCCGCAGCGCGAACGCCGGCGATCAAGCTTAGGCCGTGGAGATTCATGGTCAAAGGACGGGGTTGATGAGAGTTCCGACCGGTTCGATCGTGATGCGAATTTCGTCGGCGGCTTGCAGGGTGAAGTTGTCCGGCGGGACCACGCCCGTGCCGGTCATCAGCAGACAACCGAAAGGAAACGTGTTATCGCGGAAGAGCCAGTCGGCCAGCGAAGCGAGCGGACGTTTAATTTGGCTGACCGTGGTTTCGCCGCCGAAGACCCGGACGCCAGCGCGCTTGATCTCGATCGCAATCACCGTTTCCGGACCGGGTAGCGTATCCGTAATCACGATGCATGGGCCCACGGCGGCACTGCGATCGTAGACTTTCGCCTGCGGGAGGTAGAGCGGGTTCTCGCCTTCGATGTCCCGGGAACTCATGTCGTTGCCGATGGTGAAACCGAAGATCCGGCCACTCGCGTTGACCGCGAGGGTGAGTTCGGGCTCCGGCACATTCCATTTTGAATCGGAGCGGATCCGCACGCCGGCCCCAGGGGCGGCGACGCGGTGCGGGGTGGCTTTGAAAAAGAGTTCAGGACGATCCGCGGAATAGACGCGGTCGTAGAACGTGCCGCCGCCGGTGTCCTTGGATTCCTCCATGCGCGCGGTCCGGCTGCGGAAATACGTGACGCCGGCGGCCCAGATTTCCTGCGATTGCACGGGAGCCCGCAGCGCGGTGGGAGCGGAACTGGCGGTGGCGCCAAGCAACGCACTTTCCACCAGCTGGAGCGGCGTCTCGGATTGGAAAACTGCGTCCAGGGTGAGGGGCCGCGCCGGTTCGAAGAACTTGCCGTCGCGTTCGAGAACCAAGCCGGTGGCGGTTGAATAGAGGCGAATCATGAGAGGTTATTATTCAAAAAGACGCAGTTGAATCACTGATTTTCAGGGATCACCACTGATGCAGGCACCGTATTTTTGACCGTTCATCTTTTGGGGTAGGGCCCGACCTTGGTCCTGGCCAGAAAGTTCGGGCGAAAACGAATCGGCCACGAGCGAGCTCGGGCCCTACCAGAGCTGCGGCGCCACAGTCACCCGTAGTTACTTTGGCTGCGGAATTTGATTTATTTATTTTTTCGAGCGGCCTTTTCCATATTGCTGGCGGGAACCCTGCCTTGGACCGTCCAGCCGCCGTCGACGTAGAAGGTCTGGCCGGTGACGTAGCTGGAGTCGGCGGAGGCCAGGAAGACGGCGGGCCCAACCATCTCCTCGGGTTCTGCCGTGCGACCGAGTGGGATCATGTCGCCCCACACATCACGGTAATCCGGATCGTCGCGGAGGTTGCGGTCCACGTTGACGGGTCCGGGCGCGAAGGTGTTGACGCGGATGTTGAGCGGGGCGAGTTCAATCGCCAGCTGTTTGGTGAGGCCGTGAATTCCGGCCTTGCTGGTGCCATACGCCACCAGATTTTTGACGCCCAGCTGTGCGCATTGCGTGGATACGTTGACGATGCTGCCGGCGGTCTTGGTCTCGCGCATCCAGCGGGCGGCGGCGAGGGAGCAGAAAAATGTCCCCTTCAAATTCGTGTCGAGAACGACGTCCCACTTCGCCTCGGTCGTGTCGAAGAAGCCGGCCCAACCGGTCAGGCCGGCGTTGTTGATGAGGACGTCGAGGGTTTTGAACTGCTGGCGCGCGCGCGCGAACATCCGGTCGATTTGCGCCACCCGGCCGAGATCCGCGCGGACCACGAGCGTACGGCGACCGAGCGCTTTGATTTCGGCGGCGGCCTCGTCGGCGCCGGCGCGATCGGAGTTGTAGTTGAGGATGACGTCAGCGCCTTCGCGGGCGCAGCCCAGGGCGAGGGCGCGGCCAATGCCTTTGCTCGCTCCGGTGATCAGGACGGTCTTGCCAGTTAGGCGCATAAGGGGGAAACGCACATCGCAATCAGGTCCGGGACGGATGTGCGATGTGTTTTTCAGTTCCGGGTCGTCAGGGGGTGTAATTGAAAGTGAGGTCGGTCCGCGGTGGCACGGACATTCCTGTCCGTGGCTT
>Ga0163150_10009056_pt1 | contig 11123 bp, 9 predicted proteins | sample OliLakLV19P2IB_FD_148628 | JGI IMG/M metagenome (GOLD analysis project Ga0163150, IMG submission 148628) | Freshwater microbial mat bacterial communities from Lake Vanda, McMurdo Dry Valleys, Antarctica - Oligotrophic Lake LV.19.P2.IB | ecosystem: Environmental > Aquatic > Freshwater > Lake >...
TATGGAGAGCGACTCACCCGTCACTGGCGTGCTGGTCGCGATCCGCAGTCGCTGTTGAGATGGGTCTCTTTCGGTGCCTGAGCCGGGGCCCGGCTAATACTCGTGCTGGTTGGAGAGCAGAACTTCCTCAGCAAACCAGCAGGCCTTGGAGGCATGCCCCCTCAGGCGTCTGCTTGCCGCAGTTTTGAGTCGTACTGAGACGAGGACACGTTGACGTTTTCCAGGCGCCTTCTTACCACCGCAACCAGGCTGTCCCTGTCAAGTGGATTGAGGCCAATAATCTTCACATGCTCACGAAACCAACTTTTGCCGTAACGCTCCACGATCACAGCAATGAGTTCGTCAGTGAACGAGTCGGACACCGTTTCGACATTCGAAAAGTCAAGAACGACGGGGGAGCCAGCGGCAACGATCTCGCACCGCAAGGCAGCCGCGTTGGCCCGGCTTGAAACGTCGGTGCCCAACCTCTCTGCAATGGAAATCAACGTCATAGACCAAGCTCCTCGGCAAGTTCATCTGCCGTTCCGGAGTACATGTTGGTACGCCCGATGGGGATTTCAACCTCGATCAGCAGGCCGGACCATTCGAACCTAGGCTTGGTCTCGCTGGAGAGCTGAATGAATTCACCGTCAGGTCCTTGATATGCCTGAGCATTTCCGGTCGCAACCCAGAGCCGACCTTTCATCTTGGTGACCAAGCTCCGAAGCTCCCAAAGGCCTAGACCCTGATGGTTATCGCCAGGGGCTGCTCTGTTGTCGGTCTCGTCGCGCCCCGGCGACCACTTCTGATCCCAGCTCTCACTTTTCGCGCTCGTGGTCCCTTTTTGGAAGGCCCAGACGATTGCCTTCGGATCATCTATATCCTTGGCCAAGAGTGCCCGAGCAGCATGGGTACGCAAGCCGCATCCGGCGTCCGCAATCGCCAACTCAACGCGGTTGCCTCCGTAGACCTGAGCCGTGCAGAAGCCACGCCCATTCGCGTGGGAAGCAACGTTATCATGAAGCTCTCCCACCACCTTTCCGATGTCGCGAGCAAGGCTACGATACTCGGTTAATTGCCGCCTAAGCATGCCATTGATGACGCCATTACAATGCTCGACCTCTGAATGAACAACCAGCGATGCTAGAGGAGTGTAGGTATCACCAACTTTCCCACCGTGACGTTGCGAGCTGAGGGGAGCCTCCGATTGAAAAATCCAAGGAGTGAGGCCCGTATGCCTGGCGTACTCAGCCGCTTGCCCGCGAAACTGGACTTTCTGAACTGCCTCTCGCCTCGATATCGCGAGTGCCGCGAGGGAAACCGAAACTATCGGCGAGACAAAGTCGACATCAACTGGCTCCCCGGTGCACAGTTTCCAAACGTAATCTCGTGCATCTGAGTAGTGCATCCCTCGATTTGAACCTAAGCCAAACATTGCGTGGAGAGCAATAATCCTGGCGGGACACGCGCGCAGTCCAGGTCTTCCTGTGTGGAGCATAAGACAATCGAACTGACAGTCGGTCGGAAGGAGGAGCAGCGCCGAGAGCAGGCCATCGAGCCGGCGGCGCTCTGAACCCAGCTCACCGAAGCTCAAGGAACGGTGACCCCGACGCAAAGCGGAGCTCAAAATCCCACTTCATGCGCGGGCAAACAGATCTCCGCCCTGAGCTGCTCACTTCCAGCAAAGCGAGCAGCACGCCCGAGGGCAACAAGAGCCGGGCTTCAGACCCTCAACAGAACCTGAGCTTCAGTTGCCCGAGCGAAACCGGTGGTGGCGCTGTACGCACGCCTAGAACGTCGCCCAAGCCGGGCGAGCAGGGCGGTTGCAGCTTGTTCGGTCGTGGCGGCCTTGAGCCAGGGCATGGGCCCACCGCAGCGGACACAACTATCAAGCGGTCACGTTCTCGCGCACGAACAGATTCGAGAGGTCAGGATGGCGGCACTCCCGATTGAGATGCATCACCTCGGCCCGCTTCACAGTAAGACCCGACTGCCGCACAACATGAAGCTGCACCGCCACATCCGGAATGTGCTGCTCTTTCACATCCAGCGTGCCTTTCACCTCACTGAGGACAAAGCCGCCGCGTTTACGCTCCAGGATATCGACCGACACGAAAATGTCATCAGCCATGAAGCTTGCTTCGTAGACAACCTTAGCGCCCTGAGCGAGAGCCTCTGCAGTGGCCGCGATCTTCTCCGAGACCTGGTAGTGCTGGAAATCAACCAACACACCGCCCGGCACGTGCTCACGCGCGACCTCCCCCACACGATTCCCTGCATCGAACACAGCTTGCTGCTCAGGCCCTGTCTGTAGCTCTGGCGCGTCGGGTTCATGCACCCGCCACCACAGCATCTTCGGACACTGCAGCCCCGCCATGTAGCGGGATTTGGAAAGGCGGATGGCGGGGGGCATTGATTTAAGCAGTAACACGGTCTGGCGGACTTAACCGCACAGTGAGCGGCTGAGTGAGAGCTAGGCAGGCTCTCTAATCGGGGTTATCGCGCATCGCGCATCATTTTTTCTTTGCCTTCAGAAGCTTGGATTTTGGTGCTGCAACTTTGGGCTGTAGGTTCTTAGCCTTTAGAAGCTTGGGTTTAGGCACCGCAAGCTTGGGGTGCAGTATTGCGGCTTCCGGCAAACCTTTTTCCGCATTGCGCTGGAAGTTTTCAAGAAAAGAAAGCATCGCGTAGCACGTTTGCAAATCGTTGGCTGGCTGTTTGCCACTGCGAGATAACGCTTCGCCATAGGCGGCCACTGCTTGATAGGCCGCATCGTAAAGCTCGCGGGACACGTTAGACTTTTCCCGATTTTGCGCGGGCTTCCGCGTGAAATTCAAAGCTTTCCAGAGGATCGGATTTAATTATTTGATGGCGTAGGAGCATAAGACGATGAAACTGCCAAAATAGCTCGGAAGCAAGAGCCGGCCATCTACCGATGCGCAAATAGATCTCAGTGCTCATGTAGACATTTTAGCCAAACAAGCGTTGCGAAGGGCAACAAGAGTCGAGCTTCAGAACCTCAACGGAACCTAAGGGGACACTACCTGAACGAAACCGCTAGTGGCGCTGAAAGAGGTCCGGAACAAATGAGCCAGGAGCCAAACCCAGCATACGTGCAGGGCGAGCGTTGCCGGCGCGGCCGAACCTGCACCATGTTGCCAACACCTGGTGCATGGCGATTGAATGGCCGCACCAGAGCAGCCCAGCCGGCCGTGGACTATCAGTGGCTCCCGCGGCCTCGAGCAGGATGAGCCGCAACCACTGGTTGTGCTCCGCTCCCTAGTCGAGGGGAAACAAGCCGTTGCCCGGCCCACTGAACAGAAGTGCCTCGGACATTGTCTGGTCCCAGTCTGTTGAGATACCAGTTTAACTCCGAGGGCGAATGGCGTACGTTGCAGGTTCCATGCGTACGGGAGATTCTGAGGATGCCTAATGCTAGCGTGCGGCTCATATCGTCGCCCGGAATGGACTACGAGAGTGCCCTCCTAAGTGCGCTTAGTGGCGCAACAGAAGTCACCTGGGTTACGGCGTTTGCAACGTCGTCCGGTATTGAGAAGTTCGTAAAACCCTTCGCATCGATGCTGGAGAACCCTACAAGCCAAGCGCGAATCGTTGTGGCCGTAGATCGCCAAGGCTTTAACGCGGAGCCAGCCTTTCGAGCATTGATGGCCCTGAAGCAACAGGCGGGTGCACGTCTATCGGTGAGCATCGTGCCTGAGGCGTCTGGGCTGCTGCACGCAAAGGCCCTTCTGGCACAGGGCCCTTTGGGATCCCGGCTAATTGTGGGTTCCGCAAACCTCACTTCTAGTGCCTTTAGGCGGAACTATGAGCTCGGAATCGAGATTTCTGACCCGCCGCACGAGGTCGTCAATTCATTTCGTCGTTTCGTGGCGGCCCTCAATGCACGCAGCCTGGATCAGAAGGACGCGGACGAGTTTCTGGGGCAAACGGCTTACTAAGCAGGCCAGCTGCCCTCTCGCCTGCACGTGCTGGCAGCGCTGCCGCCCCTTCAAGCGATTGGCAGCATCTTCTTCAGCGAATTGGTGACCTCGCGCCGTTATCGGCTCTTCCGATAGACGCCGGGGACACGGTGCGCGAATGGATTGCGGCTGGATTTCTCGTCGGAAAGGGGGCACGGCTTGGCGATGCGCTAGTACTCCGGATCCCACTCGACGCCCTGGAGAGGCGAGGCTTGGTGGCCGCTACCAAGAAGCGCTCCCTGGGGGGCTCAGCCAGGGAATCAAGAACGCTGGGCTATCAGATCGAACTACTCCCGCCGGACGAGGCAGAGTTGGTTCAACGAGGCAGCCGGCGCGTTTCCCGCCTGCTCAGCCGGCTCGCGCTCAACCTGCCCTGCTTTGGTCTCTGGATGCCCGCGTCGTATTGGGATGTCTTCGTACTGGCGCGAACCGAGCTCTTGAAGCAACCGGGGCTCGACCCTGCGCGAATCCTGTCGGCGGCGAAGGCGCAGCGTGCGGAATTGCTCGAGCGCGGTGCTCTTGAACGCGACGTGAGCCGGATCGTCGATACAATGATCACCCAAGAATCGATCTCGGCGCCCGATCGGGACAAAGTCTTTGAATTCTTGACCGATGAGATGCGACGCCGGTGTCTCGCGCGCACTCCAGAACTGATTGCAGATGCCGTGCAATTCAGAACCGCGCGGCAGGTGTGGGCGCCTTTCGAGAGCACGAATGAGCCACTTCGACAGCTCATGGTGGACCTTATATACTCCGTGTTCGCGCCGACGCTTCGGACAGGGGAGTGGCCCGCCAGATTCCATTCGTTTGCAGCAAAGGATCTGGCGTCCGCTTTGGAGGGAAAGCTGCGATTGAGCGGCCATGATCCTGACGGACTTGCCGCCTCTAAGTTGCTTGAGTGCTCGCGGACATGGGAGCACGTAGATCGACCCATTCAGGATGTAGTGGATGAGTTTCGTAGACTGATCCCGCTGGATCACGAGTTTAGTCCGCCGGACTTGGACGAATTGGCAAAGTTGACAGAGATTGAGGGAGATAGCGCGGACGATGTCGAATGATTCTTTCTTAGCCATTGCCGAGGTGTTGGCGCGTCGAGTAGCGGCGAGTGGAACAGGCTTTCTGACTATGAGGCGCGATGACTTGCGCGCAACCTTTGGGATCGGGCGCATCAGTGAGGGTCTGGCTGAGCAGGTCTTTGATGCACTCGTGCAAAACGGCTGTCTGTGTTATCCGCACCCTTTTGCTCAGGAACCAATTGTTCGTGTGTATTCCCTGAATCACCCTGTTGGTGCGGCTGCTCATGCCGTTGTTTTCACGGGGGAATCCACGGAGGCTCCCTTGCGTCGCCTCGCAGCTTTGCATGAACGCGCCGAGGCAGCTCGTGCCATGCGTTCGGCCGATATCCCCTGGATCGAGGCCTTCGACATTCTTCTGCAACTGGTCCTTGGTCGCTCGCCTGTGGGCTGGGAGGATGTCACTGACGACCGCCACGGCTCAACGCTTGCCCGCGACCTTGGTTTAGCTTTGGAGGTGCCCGTCGAAATTCTCACGGAGAACTGCGTTAAGCGCCTCGCGATTTGCGTGCAAACAGTCCGACCCCGGAATTGCGCATTCGTGCCCGAAGACTTGGCGCCCCCCTCAATGTTGGAAAATGCCACGGTCTTGGTCGAATACCTGAGGGATCGATGCGCGCAGATGGAGCGCACCCACCAAGAAGTGCTTCGAGCCTCAGCGCAGCTGGTTCTGAACGGTCGCCCAGTGCCCATGAAGCACGTCGAGGTTGGCTTGCTCGGACTGCGCCGTATTGCCACAAACGAAGGGAAACAAAAATGATCGCTCAAGGCAGTAGAGTTCGCCACGTTTCAGATCGTGCCCTCGGGATCGGTGAAATCAAGTTCAGCGAGACTCAGGCGGGGATTCAGAAGTTTTACGTTCAGTGGCCCTCCGGGTTCTTGCAGCACCCCGGATCGGATCTTGAGGCTCTTGTTAGCCTACCGGACCGAATGACTCCTGACCGTATTGGGCAAGCCGCTTTCGACCCATTCATTTTGCGTGTTCTCGGGCGTTGGTTTGAGGCTCGGCATGCGCTCACCGGCGAACTTTCGAATCAACCGTTTCAGATGTTGCCGCACCAAGTTATCGTGGCGAATCGCGTTGTGAACAGCGCCGCAGATGGCCGACGCTGGCTTATCGCCGATGATGTGGGTTTAGGGAAAACTATCGAAGCAGGGATGATTCTCGAAGTACTCCGCCGTCGGGCGATCGGTAGATTTAGATGCCTGATTGTTGCTCCGGCGGGCCTCGCCCAGCAGTGGAAAGAAGAAATGGATGTGCGATTTAGGCGCCACTTTCGTCTGTTCGGTAGCCGTAACCCGAATGAGTTGGAGGAGTCTGATCAGATCATCGCGTCGATCGATACGCTCAAGCAGCGTAAGTTGGAGGTGGCACTCAAGAACGTCACGCCGTGGGATCTGGTAGTCTTCGATGAAGCGCACCACCTCGCTACGGAGTCGACCGTGCAAAAGTATGACTTGGCCAGACGCCTTCATGACGGAGGACTGGCACGGAATACTCTATTTTTGACGGCCACTCCGCATTCCGGCAACAGTCAGCATTTTTACAACATGCTTAAGCTGCTCCGTCCCGACCTTTTCAAGACCGAGGGCGATGTCACCGCCGGAGACGGTCGCCTCAATCAAGTGATGATTCGCAATCGAAAGAGCGAGGTCACTGATGCTCAAGGTGTGCTGATATTCAAGGGCATCGCGCCGGCGAAGATTCTTGAAGTCAAACCATCGGTGGAAGAGGTGGCCTTCTATGAAGCCCTTCTCGCGTTTGTGAAGGAAGGGTACGGCGTCGCCAAGACACTCCGAACCAAGGGGAAGGATTCCACCAACGCCAATGCGGTCGGTTTTCTGATGTCCACCTTTCGAAAACTTGCCTCTTCGTCACGGGAAGCCATTCATTCGGCCCTTCGGAATCGGCTTCGGGCACTCGAAGAGGCAGACTCCGATGAACTCAATCTTGAGCAGCAGGATGAGCGGTACATGGGCGAAATGGAGGAGCGACAAGCCATCACTGCTGCACTCTCAAAGGGTTCGAAGGCGCGCTCCCGGAACAAGAGTCCCATCCACGACGAGATACGGTCCATCCAAGGTTTGCTCGATTTGCTGAACAAAATCCAGGCACGAGACTCCAAACTGACTTACTTCTTGGATGCAATCCCCAAGCTCTTGCCCAACGGCGAAAAAGCGCTCATTTTTACCGAGTATCGGGGCACTCAGCGCAGCCTAGTGGAAGCTTTGGTGGATGTTTTTGGGTCGGAGAGTGTCGGGGAGATCCATGGATCGATGGACATCGAAGCGCGGCAAGCACAGGTTCAGATGTTCAATAACCAAGCGTTACCTCGCTTTCTGGTCTCGACTGAAGCCGGCGGCGAGGGCTTAAACATGCAGCGCGCTTGCCACGTCATTTTCAACTACGATCTCCCATGGAACCCAGGAAGGCTCCAGCAGCGTATCGGCCGCGTCTATCGATACGGCCAAAATAGACCGGTCTACGTCTATAATCTTCGGCTTAAGTCGGAAAGCGACGCGTTTGCCGACGCACGCGTGGAGGAATACCTGGAGCGAAAGATCGTAGAGATCACGCTGCGCCTGGCGGAGGTGCAAGGCGGGAAGCCGGAAGACTTCCGAAACGACGTATTGGGTCAAGTGTCCCAGTCCCTTTCACTTGAGGAGCTCTACGAACGGACCGTTACGGAGGGCGAGGCCGCAGCCTGCCGCACCATTGATCAGGAGAGTCAGCAACTCCAACAAATCCTTGAAGATCCCGAAGGCTCGCTGGGATTGTTCAAGGGCCTCAGGTGCTTCGATATTTCTGACTATCAATTGGCCTCCGCGCGCGTGTCTGACGAAGCTCTCCAATTCTTCGTCACTCGCTACTTGGGACACGAAGAATGTCCTCCAGACGAACCCTCAAAAGGCTTACTCTCCTTCCGAGTTCCGAAATCGGTCCGCGAGGCCGCAAGCCGAACTTACAAGTCCGACCCTTACGAATCTCGTCGTGAGATCCTTGAGACGCGACTCGAAAGAGCTACCGTCTCAAGAGCTCTATCTCGTGACGTCGGAGCGAAGTTACTTCGCTTCGGCGATCCTGTCTTTGACGGCATGGTTCGACATGTCCAAGACAGCGATTTTTCTGAGGGAACAGCCTCCGTGCAGATGCCTGCGGATGCGCTGGGCTGGTCTGTAGGCAGCAATGGATTCTTGGTGGTGTTCGAGCTGAAGGTGCAACGCCAAGAGGGTTCGCTGGGTGGAGCGCGCGTGTTGCGGCAGGAGCTGGCCTCGTTCCTCGTTCCCTCCGGTGGAACACCGGTGCTCGTCGATTCCCTTATCGAGCGGTTGCATGAAGCTCTCCCCGGTCGCATCAACGTTGAGTTGACTGGCCCTTCTTCGGCGTATGCGGCGGCAAAGACAGCTTCGGACGACCGCCTCAGAGCGTTGTTTGAAGCGTGCGTTAAGGACGTCGGTTCCGACAAGGGATTGGTACCTCAAGCCGACGATTTCGCGATGGCTTGCGTGGAAGCCATTTAGGTGTTCGGCTGTTCGAGCGCGCTGCATTGTGAGCGGAAGGTCGGACTTAACCTCGATTTCGCGCGGCCCGGTGGTCTCGCGGCCTGACATCGGTGACCTAGAAATCGCAAAGTGCGGGAATTTAGCGCTCGCCGCGCGTGTTGCCTCGTTTACTTATGACAAAGATAAAACGAGCGACGAGCATCCATAAGGTGCGTCGAGATGCTCTCGGCGGCAAGAGGGGACAGGGGCACCTGTGGCAGCGCGCTGGACGGAAGGTTCGACGGCGCTGTGCCGAGCGGATCAGCGAGGGACCACCCGATCTGACGTTGACCGGCGTGGGTGGGCTTGCTGCGTTCGGGAGGTTCACCCTGTGTGGGCGTCGGCCACGCTTGGGAGGTCGAGAATGGCTTTGGCTCTTTTGCACAACGAACGGTCGAGCTCGTACGCGAAGGCGCTCACGAATTGCGCCGCGAGGGCACGGTCATAGCCGAGCAAGGCACGCAAGCCCCAGGGCAAGGAGCAAATCCAGTGAAGCACGGGTACGCGCGTAGTAGCTGCTGCCCAGGTGGACTGTGGTGTCGGCCATGCGTCGCCCCAGGCAGGAGGGGCAAACTCCACAACGTTTACAGGAGAGAGCTACAAGTTGCGCGTGGCCGCAGCTACGGCAGACGAGGTGCAGGCAGCCCGCGGACAAGATCCCGCAGCGCGCGATTGCCCGACACGCTCCTAGGTGGATCAATTCCTGATGCATGTCTTTGGATCAGTTTCTGATGCCTGCTCTCAAGAACACGAAGTCTTCACTGAACTAGAAGCGCGTCGGGCTTCCCCTGGTCTTGACCAACCGCGCGAACGAGGACGGTCAGCCCTTCCACCTCGAGCTCGTGAAGCCCGGCAAGCGGCGGTGGTCGCAAAGGAACCTCGTGGTCGACACGCCCATCCTTGAGCACCAGCAACGAGTCATGCGTTAACACGGTATATGCCTGCGGGCTGTTGCCAGCCGCTACACCGTAAAGCGGCATCGTGCTGGAGTCCCGCCAAGGGGCGAGTTCTTTCTTCCACACCTCTTCCGTTCCCCACGGGCAAGCCCTCGCGAGCCGCCCGCGCGGAAACCAGTGGGTGTTACCAATCGCCACAATCGCGCATGCCGCTTGAGTGTCCGCCGCCGAGCCTCTGATGTCTGCAGAAGCCGGTATTGGTTCACTACAACGCCGCACCGTAGCGCAGGTGGCGAGCGATGCCACGACACCGTTCAGCGTATCTACAACCCACAGGCCCTCCGACCATTCTCCGAGGCTGGTGCCCACATATACCACGCGACCGTTCGACACTGGAGTCACTACTACTCGGCTGGCTTTCCGGATCTTGAGCGCAGGCGTCAGTGGAACGGTGGCCCGCGCCACACAGGACCCTCGCTCGATGTAGACGATACTGGCCGTTCCCAGCACAGCCAGGTTCTCTCCCACACTTATGACCCCTAGGGGCCGGCTATTCTCTTCTACTTGCGCGCACCCAAGGCTCTGTGGGCGTGCGCCGTTCATCTTCAGTACTTCTACGGTCGAGCCATCTCGACGCAACGCCATGACATCGTCACCCAGCCTTCGGAGATCCAGGATCGCGCCCTCCAGCTGAACCCGAAACGAGGGTCGCCCCTTCTCGAACGACACTACCATCCCAGTTGCCTCAGGGGCCCACAGTCGATCCGCAAGGACCCATACTCGCGACCCACTTCGTACTGCCTGTCGCAGCTCCGCGAGCTTGGGGATATCCCGCGTCGTCCACTTCAGCTCGTGATCGCCGTCGGGAGGCCCCCCGTTCTGAGCGGCTGCGCTTTGCTGGGGTATACCTGCGATGACTGGAACGGCTGCTGCAGTCTCCCGCCTTGAGCAAGCAGCGTTACCTAGCAGGAGCGCGACGGCTACTCGCCAGGCGCTCCGCAAAACAGGGCTAGAATACCTACTCAGTGCCCTCGTGCGGGCGGCGAGGCAAAAACAGGATCGCATCTATTTAGCGCACGCCTTGTCTAAATAGCCGTTCGGTGTGTTCGTGTTCTTTCGGTCGGGGTCATTGGGGTCGCTCGGCAAATCCGTGCTCACTTCTTCCTCATGGCCCTGGTTGTCATATCGCAACAACGACCCGTTTGGAGTCGCCAGATACGCCTCTTCACCCGTCGCCTCGGCTGCCTCGTGGTCGTCCGTAGAGAACTCATTGTTCCCTGAGCCCTCGTACGCTCCATGCGAGTGAATGCCCGCCGCATAATCGGTCCCTTGAGGTACGTTAGTAACGACATCTACCTTATCCGAGGACCCTGTGCTTGCCGGCGCGTAGGAATAGGTTCCCGTTTTCTGATCGTAGTAGATCGCCGAGGAATATTCGATGTTGTGTTTGATCGAGTCTCCATTGTAGTAAGAGCATAAGACATTCGAAGTGCAAAATTGATCGGAAGGAGGAGCAGAAGCAAGAGCAGGCCACCTAGCCGACGACGCTCTACACCCTCCGAACCACGTCACCGAAGCTCAAGGAGCGGTGAACCCGACGCAAAGCGCAGCTCAAAATCCCACTTCATGCACACGCAAACAGATCTCCGCAC
>Ga0163150_10009057_pt1 | contig 11123 bp, 11 predicted proteins | sample OliLakLV19P2IB_FD_148628 | JGI IMG/M metagenome (GOLD analysis project Ga0163150, IMG submission 148628) | Freshwater microbial mat bacterial communities from Lake Vanda, McMurdo Dry Valleys, Antarctica - Oligotrophic Lake LV.19.P2.IB | ecosystem: Environmental > Aquatic > Freshwater > Lake >...
AAAAAGGTTGAGAAAAAAAGTGTCAGTAAAAAAACTATAAAAGTTGCAGTAAAGAAAAAACCCGTATCAAGACGTGTTTCAAAATGAAACAAAAACCCACACTCACAATAGGTATTCCTGTGCATAACGAGGAAGCCAATATTGGCAACCTTTTAGATTCTATCCTGAGGCAAAAATTCTCTAATTTCAAACTTGAAAAAATTATTATTATTGATGATTATTCAGATGATAAAACAGTTGAAGTAGTTCAAACATATAAAAAGAAATTGCCTTTAATAAAAATTATGAGGGATAAAAAGCGCCTCGGCAAATGCAGTCGCCTTAATCAAATTTATAAAAAAAATACGAGTGAAATATTAGTCACTTTTGACGGTGATGTCGTTGTGGCAAAAAATGATGCCTTAGAAAATATAGTCAAAGAATTTAATGATGAAAAAGTTGCACTTGTGTCATTTAATGACCTCCCTGTCAAGCCCCGTACTCTAGCACAAAAAATTGTGTCGGCACATTATATGCTCTGGAATGAAATTAGAAAAGACTTTAATCAAGGAAATACAGTCTACAATGTGCATGGAAATGCTCAAGCACTCCGTGGGAGTTTTGCAAATAAAGTGCAGTATCCAAAAAATATTACAGCGGATCAGGATTTTTTGTATATTTCAGCGATAAGAGAACGCAAAAAACTCGTTCATGCAAAAAACGCTATTGTATGCTTTCGAACTGCTGGAACTTTACGTGACCACTTTTCTCAGACTTCCCGTTTCCTCAACGAAAAAACCGGTATAGAAGACTATTTTGGCAGCTGGGTCCGCTATATTTATCATATTCCAACCACATATAAACTTAATAAGGCATTTATTTACTTTTTGAAAAATCCCCTGTATTCATTTTTGGCCGCAGTAGTATATGCACAGCTTATTTTCTTCAGAAAAAATTATGACCCGCTTAATGCAAAAGGCATGTGGACTCAAGCCAGTACTACCAAAGCAGCAATTGCAATAACAGGACATGAATTTGCTGACTTTTTAATGCTATGAACTATATAAATCAACGAGTACAAAAACTGAGCCTACCCATTTTGTTCATTGTGTTACTTGGAATCGTATTCTATTCAGTTACACTTCGTGGTGTGCCAGGAAATCCCAAAGGATCTGACATAAAAAATAACTTAGATCAAAATACCAAACCACTTGAGTTATCTCCAGAACGCGGCAGATATATTCTCACTATGTCACTTGCTGAAAATATGTCACTTTCCCTAACCCCAGAACTTGCAGATGCAGCATATCCTGACACAGGATATTCAGAAGGAAAATATTATATTCTTTTTGCACCTGGTGTGTCTCTGTTTGCGTTACCATTTTATCTTCTTGGGCGCTCGCTTAACCTTGCGCAAGTTGCTACATTTGCGGTCATGCCATTTTTTGCAATTGGGTCAATGATAGTATTGTATAAACTATCAACAAATCTACTTAAGTTTTCTAATTCAGCAGGTCTTGTTTCTGCCATCACCTTTGGTTTTGCGTCGACTGCGTGGAGTTATGCAACAACGCTGTACCAACATCATGTTACAACATTTTTTATTCTTTCGGCATTTTATGCCGTATGGAAATATAAGCAAAACTTGAAATCCTCTTATCTTTGGGCGGTCTATGTGTGGTTTGCCTATGCACTTGCTATCCTTGTTGATTATCCTAATGCAATGCTTATGGCACCCGTTATGATTTATTTTGGGTTGGTATCACTTAAATTTAAAAATTTAAAGAATAAATTTGTGTTCAATTTTAATCCACTTATTATAGTCTCGTCTATAATCTTTTTGGTTATTACGGGGCTACATCTTTACTCAAATTATGTCCATTATGGGGACTGGAAAAGATTGTCAAACAGTATCGTTTCGGTAAAAACGCTTCAAGATAAAAAAGTACTTTCAAAAGCAAAAATAAAAAGTCAGGAAGAATTTAAAAAGATTGAATCAGAAAAAACAGCAGCAAGCTTTTTCCGTGAGACCAATTTGCCTAGAGGACTTTCAATTCTCCTAGCAGGACCTGACAAAGGAATATTTCTTTTCTCACCAATCTTTATACTGGCTATACTTGGAATTTGGAAGGCCCTCAAAAAGGTAACACTTGAGATCGGCATTCTATTGTCACTTATAATTGTAAACTTTCTTCTGTATGCAAGCTTTGGTGATCCATGGGGCGGTTGGGCTTTCGGTCCTCGATATTTAATACTCTCTATGTCACTTTTTGCTTTATTTATTCCTTTCTGGATGGATAACAAAAAGTATTCTGTTCTTAAAAAGACTATTTACATGATACTTTTTAGTATCTCAAGTGCAATATCACTGGTTGGTGCACTCACTACAAATGCTATTCCACCAAAAACAGAAGCAATCCCTTTGGGCACAAAGTATAACTTCTTACGAAACTTTGACTTTTTGCTTGATAACAAATCTAGCAGTTATGTATATAACACTTTTATAAGCAACTTCGTATCACTTCCAACATTCTATGCAATTTGTCTGGGCTTACTTCTTATAGCAGCATGTGCAATTATTTATGGTGTACCGTATAAAAGAAAATAACCCATGGAATTAATACTACCAAAAAGAAAGATACAACATATACTTACACGACTCAAAGGTCTCAACCTTGAGAAAGTCGTTATCTGCTTGAGCGTTCTGTTTAGTCTCGTTGCGATCGGGTTTTTCTTGTCTCAGGATACACTTATTGCATACGGAGACTCAGAATCTCATTTGAATATTTCAAAACGTGTTATTCATGGATTGACTCCTGGATTTGCACAACTTGGAGGAATTTGGCTCCCACTTCCACATTTACTTATGCTACCTTTTATCTGGAATGACTTTTTGTGGAGAACTGGACTTGCAGGGGCAATAGTATCTAGTATTTCGTATATAGTATCTGGTTTTATGATTTACAAGATTACAGAGATACTTTTCAAGGACAAACTGGTATCATTTGTAGCATTTCTTGTTTTTTCACTCAATCTCAATATTTTGTACATGCAGTCAACTGCTATGACTGAGCTTCCACTCATGGCGTTCTTCCTTTTATCAACATACTTTTTCTTTAAGTATTTATTGAAAGGTGAGATGCTGATGAATTTAACAATCGCAGCATTTTTTGCATTTTGTGCATCCTTATCACGATATGATGGATGGTTTTTGGTTCTTGCAGAATCAGCAATTTTAATTGTTCATCACTTACTACAACGAAGTAAATTGCGTGATATTGAAGGACGGTTTATTGTCTTTGGTTCAGTTGCCTTCTTGGGTATCGCACTCTGGCTTTTGTGGGATTATTTAATTCTTGGTGATCCTTTCTATTTCACGAGCAGTCAGTTTTCTGCAAAGTCTCAGCAACAAGGATGGCTCGCAAAAGGACAGCTACCTACCTATCATGATTTAGGACTCTCATTTATTTATTACACCACAACCGTTATGAGTAATGCGGGTATATTTGTCTTCGCTGCATCGGTTATTGGATTCCTACGATTTTTATTCGCTAAAAGACTTCCTCACATTATTGCATCTGGACTTCTTATGGTTCCTTTTGTATTCTATGTGTTGACGCTCTATATAGGCCAATCAATTCTTTTTATACCACACATCACTCCATCTAACTTTGAGTGGACTCTTTTTAATGTGCGCTATGGAACTGTCATGATACCCGCAGTTGCAGTATTTGCTGCCTTTGCATTTATGAAATCATCCAATCCTGTCAGAGTTGTTTTGACAGCACTTTTCATAGCACAATTTGCGCTCTATCCAATTGGGTACTCAAAAGTTATATCCCTGACTGATGGAGTAGAGGGCCTCTCATCTGCAAAAAAGGTTGATGCACAATACTGGTTGGCCGAAAATTATGATCACGGACTTCTTCTCATGGATGATTACAAACGTATAACAAGCGTTATCCGAAGCCGAGTTCCAATGCAAAATATTATCTATATTGGTAGTAGACCGTATTGGGAAGAATCTTTTGTAACACCAGAAAAATATGCACGATGGATTATATTGCAAAAAGAAGATATATTGTGGGAGAAGCTCTATGATGACAAAGTAATGCAAGGACGACTTTTCAAATACTACGAAAAAGTATATACATCACCTGAGATACTTATCTTTAAAAGAAATAACATTAGCGCGCAGTTAACACGGGATTGATTAGAATAAGCGCAGTAAGGGTAAGTATGGCACATTTGGATCAATTGCTATCATCTGTTCAATAACAAATTCTGCCCTTTCATCAATGGGCATAACCGGCACTCTGATAGGATTATAACCTATGGATCTATACATACCACCTATTAAGTCATGAATTCTTCCAGCTTGTTCATCATCCTCAACCCTTGCGTAATCTTTTTTATACGGTAATCTATCAAGCAAAAAGACACCTTGGTATTGTCGTGTTTCAGTCGTTAAAACTTCTTCTGGATATAAATTTGGTCTATCTCCCTCGGGTTTCTCACCATATGATGGTACCCAATATGCCATAGAAGACCTCTATCCCCTAACACTAACTCTTGTGGAGGAATTCTATCTTCCCAACGTTCTTTCAGCCTCAGAACATCTACTTGAAATTGTGTTTCATTTTCTCTTATTTGTTGTACCGTTCTAGCTGCAGCAATTCCCTCATCTATCACAACTCGGGCCGCTTCAGGCATAGTTTTATAGCCTCGTTGACCTAAATTAGCCAAAAGTGTAGATTTTCCTGTAGAAGGTCCACCTGTTATTACCCACCATTTAGTTTGTTCGAGACCCTTAATTTCCTTTCTTTCAATACCTTGTCTACTTTCTAAACCCATAAGCACTATTATAATAAATACTTTCTCAAAGTACAGATAAATTAAAAGCTACACCACAAATACCACCTTTAATGAGATTGCCACGTCGTTCCTCCTCGCAATGACGGTATATAAATTTGTAACTCTGAAACTTTGCACCTTTATACCTTTGAGGCTCTAGATTCCCGCCTTCGCGGGAATGACATAGGGGGAGAAATTTATTACCAAACATTTACATTCCTTTTACCTGATATTAACCCAAGCAATTTACAATAAGTCTTAGTTATGAATAAAAATGAAATTATCGTAACAGAAAGGAAGGGGGTGAACTAAATATGGATTTACTAGCATGGATTATAATGGGAGCAGTAGCAGGTTGGATCGCTTCAATCATCATGAAAACTGATGGACAACAAGGATGGATGATGAATATCGTTCTCGGAATTGTTGGAGGGCTCGTAGGAGGTTTTTTAATGAGTCTTTTTGGAGCACCAGCAGCAGGTGGATTTAACTTCTATAGCTTATTTGTCGCAACAGCCGGAGCAGTCGTTTTGATTTGGCTCGGTAAAATGTTTATGCGAACATAAACGAGGAAATTAACCCTTTAAAATACACAGCACTAGAATAGTGTTGTGTATTTTTTTGTATTTTACTATGACTTCTGACAAATAACGATTCTACCTATATTTTAAGATTTGGTATTTATTTGAACAATTCTCTCTTATCAATTCCTGCCTGCTTGAGAATAGATGTAAGTGTTCCTGGTTTTAAGTCCTTATTGTGCAGTGGAAGTGTCACTCGTTTTGAAGAATCATGGGTGTGATGAAGTATCATATGGCTTCCACTTTGACGACTGATATAGAAATCCCTTTGTTGAAGAAATTTCAACAGTTTTTTGGAAGTGATTGCAGGCATATTCTCAAATCGCGGTAAGAGGTTTGTCTAGTCTGATTTCTATTTGGCCGATATATACAGCTTTATTATCAAGAGGAATTTCTTCGCCATCGGCGTCTAAGTCTTCAACATACAATTTGATAGCATCTGCAATATTAGTCTTTGCTTCTTCAAATGTATCACCTTCGCTTATACAACCAGGTAAAGAGGGAACAGTAACAGTAAACCCACCGACTTCCTGTTCTTCAAATAGTACATCATATTTGAGGATTTTTTGTTTCATAGGGCTTTATTATACGTTTTTCTGCACCCATTTTCAATAACATACCTGGGAAATTTATACCTATTTATTCCGCTCGTTGCGGACGAATAAATATGTCCCAATTATGAGAAATACCACAAAGAAGGCTACTATTATTGTGAGATTGTAGAGTGGTGTATGAAGCACAACTTTATCGTATTCTGGGGAGCCGAAATAATAAAAGTTGCGGATTAAATCTACAACATAGGTCATAGGAGAAATTCTGGAGAGCGCAAAAAGATAAATCGGCAGCTCACGAATTGGGGAAAAAGCGCCGCTGAGAAAAAATTGTGGAAAAATAACGAGAGGAAAGATTTGATTTGCGGCTCGCTGATTACTTAAGTTAGCAAGTACCATTACTCCAAATGCACCACCCAGAAGACATGCAGCAATAAGCGCTGGCATAACGGCAAGTACTTGCTGGAATGTTATAGGAATTCCCATAATAAGTCCGAATCCAAAAATTCCGATTCCTTGAGCCAAGGCAACCAAAGATTCGCCTAATATTTTACCTAATATAATAGAGTATCGTGAAATAGGTGAAACAAAAATTTCCTGACTAAAATCAGATTCTCGATCTGAAATGAGCGAAATAATTCCCGAAGCAGTTGATTGAAAAAGCGTTGATCCTAACACTCCGGTAAAAGTAAACATCAAGAAGTTATATCCAATTTCCGGTCCAAGGTTGGCCTGAAGACTCCCACCCAAAACTCCAATAAACACAAAAGGAAATACGAGAGAAAAAAGTATTCTCATACGATCTCGCAAAAACTTTATAAAGTCCCGTAACGCAATTGTTGCTATGCCTGATAGTTCTCTACTCATCTTTTTGTGGTGGTTCAATGATTTTAAAGTATGCTTCTTCCAGAGTTGGTGAGTGAATTGTCAAAAACGAAAGCTCAGTTTTAATAGTCTGAATTATTTGTTGCGCACGTTTGCCCCCCAACTCGACTTTGAAGTGTTCAGTTTCTTGAAACTTTAGCCCTGATTTTGTCAACTCACTTCTTAAATCTGACTTATCTTTGCTATCCATCAAAATATATTCTTGGATCATTTTCTTTTTTATATCCCTCGGGGTTCCGTACATTTCAATTTTACCATTGTTAATAACACATACGTGATCTGCATCCTCTGATTCTTCTAAATAATGAGTTGTTAAAAAGATAGTCGTTTTTTCTTTGGCACGCACTTCGCCTAGATATTCCCATAAATTTTTACGACTGAGTGGATCAAGGCCGGATGTGGGCTCATCGAGAAATAATACGCTTGGATGATGCATGAGGCTTCGTATAATCTCAAGTTTGCGCTTCATGCCTCCTGAAAAAGTTTTGATTGCTTTATGTAAATCATTTTGAATTCCAAGAACCTCAGCAAGTGCAGCCACTCTGTCTTTATAAGATTTTGGCATGAGGGAGTAGAGCGGACTAAAAGGGTAGAGACCGTAGAGAATTGAGTGAAATCGTACATTTTCCTCAGCAGTGAGATTCTCATCAAGACTGGGGGACTGAAAAATAACCCCAATTCGTCCGCGGACCTCAGATGGATTTTTGTCTATATCAAATCCCGCGATCTTTAAATTTCCTGAAGTTTTGGCAAGTGTGGTCGTAAGTATTGCGATCGTTGTGGTTTTCCCAGCACCATTAGGACCAAGAAGCGTAAAAAACTCGCCTTCACCTACCGTAAAACTGATATCATCAACCGCATTTTTCTCAGCTTTTTTATAACGTTTTACAAGATTTTCAACAACAATAGCGTCTTTCATGAGATCTCATTCTATCAAAAAAGCGATACAATTTCCCGCTACACTTTTGTGAAGTAAGGTACCCAAAGAAAAAAGGTCATCTTTCTTGGGAATTTGTGTACCTGTTGAGAGAAGACCTTTTTTTTATTTTTTTAAATTTTGAATTTGTTGTTAACTACAGTAATAGTAGTATTAAATCAAAAGAAATAAACATAAAATCTGTAAGAAAAATGCAAGAAGAATTGCTTGCTCATGCTCCGTGGTTTTGCTATAGTAATAGTACCAAAAATATACGAATTATGCTGCCCAATAAGTTAGTGTTTGTAGATATAGAAACAACAGGTGGACGAGTAAATTACGATCGAATTATCGAGATCGGAATGCTCAAAGTTGTAGACAATAAGCTTGTTGATACCTATCACACCCTCATCAATCCCCAAACCTACCTTTCCCCATTTATCGAAAATTTGACCGGCATATGCAGCGATACTTTGACTACCGCCCCTACTTTTCTTGAAGTCAAAGATCGAATTATGGATATGCTGAATGACTCGGTATTTGTCGCACATAATGTGCGATTTGATTACGGATTTTTGAGAAATGAGCTGAAAAGAAATGGAGAAGAGTATCATGGCAAGCATTTTTGTACAGTCAAGTTATCAAGAACGCTTTTCCCACAATTTACCCGACATAATTTGGATAGTATTATTGAAAGATTCAATATAGCATGTGAGGCACGACACCGCGCATTTGATGACGCGAAAGTTCTTTGGGAATTTTATCAAAAACTCCAGACACAGATAGAAGAGAGTACATTTGTATCAGCGGTTTCAAACGCTCTAAAAAAACCTTCAATTCCATCAACTGTACCCCTTGCGGATTTGGACGCATTACCTGAGTGCCCTGGTGTCTATATATTTTATGGCGAGAGTGGAGCACCCCTCTATGTAGGAAAAAGTGTCAATATTCGTGATCGTGTGCACTCACATTTTTCAAATGATCACACAACTTCACGACAGATGGAAATGTGCCAGGAAATACGCAAAATTGAGACAATTCCAACATCTGGTGAGTTAGGAGCACTTATCAAAGAAGCGTCACTCGTCAAATCCATGCAGCCATTATACAACCGTAAACTTCGATACTCTCGCAAAATGACTATTTTGCGAAAAACAATAACAAAAGAGGGCTATTTTACCGTCAATGTTGAAGAAATTCCTCAGATTACGCCGAGTGATATTGATTCAATAATGGGAGTATTTCGCTCACGCAAGCAAGTTAAAGAATATCTTGTAAAACTTGTTAAAGAGCACAGTCTCTGTGAAAAAATACTGGGAATTCATAAAGGAATTGGATCATGCTTTGCATATCACTTGGGTTGGTGCAAAGGAGCCTGTAGCAAGCAAGAAAGCTCGACGATGTATAATATGAGATTTATCATCGCCTTTTCTAAAAATAAGCTCAAACCGTGGCCTTTTAAAGGTCCAATTCGAATATCTGAGGAAAATCCCCTTGATGGAACACGTGAATCTATACTTGTTGATAAATGGTGCTATTTAGGAAGTGTCAAGGAAAATGAAGTGGGGGATGTCAACCAATTCAAAAACGACTATATTTTTGATCTAGACACCTATAAAATTATCGAATCATATCTGAGGCACATGAAAAGTGCTCAATCAATTCATGAAATAAAGCCAAAAGACCTCATTTCCTACTCCACATCTCTCTAAATCACTCCCATAGAAAGTCCACATTTTGTCAGGATTTTTCAATTGACAATTATAGGATGTAGATATATGATGCGTTATAAGCTTTTTACTATAGTTTTCTAGCCCTGATACTAGGCAATTATATGAAAGAAGGATATAACGAATTTATTGGTCCAGAAGATCTTACAGAATATAACTGGAGACAGGCTACATTTAAAACATATTTAAATAGCCCTTATTTCCCTTCTTCTTTTAATGCCATCAAGAGCGAAGCTAAAAAATTAGCTGAACTATTACCAAAGTTACAGCTTACAGAAACTAATCTTATCCCCTTAGACTCAAATGGAGTGTCATCTCAGGAACAAATGGTAACAGAATCTACGACAGTCAATAATAAAATTATGACTGAAGGGAAAAAAGAAATTGTTGTCACAAGTGAAGATCAACCAATACGTGTTAATAATTATTCTGAAGTAGACAGTTTGTCACCGGACGCTTTAAGACCCAACCTTGCTGAACTACAAGCACAACTTACCGATAAAATTACTGAATTCCAAAGCAAACTTATGAATGTCGCATTAAAAAAAGCTTACGGAGACGGTTGTTTTGCTGAGGATGTATTACAGGAATCGTACCTAAGAATATGGAAACAGGTACAAAGAGGAAAACTAGTGGACGAACTACAGTTTTCGTATTTTTGTCAAGTGATTGGAAGTGTAGCAATCGATGAGTTTCGAAAAAGACATAGCCGAATTAATGCCGTAAGCTTAGAAGTACAAACTAGAGATATTCCTGATAAAATTACAAGAGGCGTAGACTTAGAAGTAGCCGACATTGACTCAAATTCCAGAATTAAAGAAATAGCTGATTCTGTAATTGGAAATGACCCTATTAGAAGGGAAATCTTTGACGGATATATTGTAGGTGATACCGGTATCTCAGAAATGCAAAGAAATCTAGGGCTGACTATTGGTGTGGTAAGAGGACAAGTAACTAAATTTAAAAAACAACTGGTAACAGAATTAAGTGAGAAAGAACTAACTCCAGCACTCTTATTAAACACTTCATGAGTACTGAGATTTCTTCTTATCCAAGCTTTGCTTTATAAGCATTCCAATAAATAACACAACGACAATTCCTACACCAATATAGTGAACCACATGTACGCCCTCATACCATACCGAGCCCGGCTTATCGGAAGTTGCCATAGAATGATCCTGAGTTCTACTAACTCTAAAGGTAAATGAGTGTTTGAAAGAATCAAAAGCACCCTCACTAAGTGGAGATCCAGTAAGTACGATTTCATAGACCCCAACTTCTGGAAAAACATACTCAAATGATGGATTCGTGCTACTACTGTTTGTAAATTCCTGCGTGTGAATGATAGTGTTATCACTTGAGATAGTAACCAAACAATTACATTCTTTGAGAGAGAATTTATTAGTTTTGTCTTTTACATCAAGATATATATTTGCAGTCTCTCCAACAATCGGATCATCATCTGGATTTATATGAATTACACTTCCAATTGTCTTATCAGACTTGAGAACATGAGCCTCAGTAGGTGACACAAATATAAAGGATAATACTAAAACCAAGAGTGCTTTCAAAAGACTTTTCATACTTCTATTGTAGAGAATATCATTGACCCACTTCAACGTTACTG
>Ga0163150_10009060_pt1 | contig 11122 bp, 9 predicted proteins | sample OliLakLV19P2IB_FD_148628 | JGI IMG/M metagenome (GOLD analysis project Ga0163150, IMG submission 148628) | Freshwater microbial mat bacterial communities from Lake Vanda, McMurdo Dry Valleys, Antarctica - Oligotrophic Lake LV.19.P2.IB | ecosystem: Environmental > Aquatic > Freshwater > Lake >...
ATCCAGCTTTTCCGGACCGGAGAACATTCTGGACAACTACTATTCGGTTTATTCCGGAGCCGGGATGACCTGGTACAAGTTTGATATCTGGTACCAGTACATGGCGGGTTCGTCGATGTTTTATCACGAACAGGGATTTGATGAATTCTGGAAACCGGGTGGAACTACGGCGGCGGGTCGAAAGCCAGTTCAGCTGTCTCCGAAGGGAAAACTGGTCGACCGGTTTTTGCGAGTCACGGCCGAGCATCCCGACCGCGGATCGCCGGTGACCCCGGTTGCTTTTCTGATGGATTACGCCCACGGTTGGGAACCCTCCAGTTTTTGGCCCAACTCGTTTGTGAACTGGCAACAACAGCCGGACCGGTTTTTGCATTCGGACCACGAGCAAATGCTGCAACAGTGGTTTTGGGCTGCCTATTTTCCGATCGGCCCCAAAAGCGAAGAACCCATTACAGGAGTCAACGAGGTTTACGTTCCTGGAATTTTTGGGGATATTTTTGATTGCGTTTTTGCCTATCCGGAAATCGACCGTTGGAAAACAATCGATTCATATCCGGTCGTGATTGCGCTGGGTGACATTGAATTGACGGCTGCTGAAGGGGAGCGGTTGAGCCAATACATGCAGCAGGGAGGCACGCTGCTGGTCTCGGCAGACCAGCTGACCGGACCGGGCGCCGTGGTGTTGGAGTTGCCATTGGCAGGCGGGAAGAACCGCTCGAAAAACTGCATTTGGAATTGGGCGGACGGGGAACAGACTCCCATCGAAAGCCCGGTGTACGAGTTTCAGCCCATTCCGGTTGGTCCGGCTGGGGTTGATTCAGGCTGGCAGAGTCTGGCGACGACTGAGGCGGGGGAAACCATCGCCGCCAGTTCCGATCGGGGCAAGGGTCGAATCATTCTGCTTTCTGTTCCGCGAGGGCTGACGGTTTCCCGGTCGCTGCATCCGATCGCGGCAATTTTGCTGGCGCATCTGACGCGGGACCAGATGCCGGTCGAAGTGACAGGTGATGTCCAGTGGCTGGTGAATCGTAGCGACGATGCGTGGCTGGTTACGCTTCTCAATCCGGCTGGCCAGGCCAAACCGCAACAGGGAATCACGCCGACCGACTATCGTCAAAACAAACCGGTAACGATCCGTACACGGTTTCCCATAACGACGGCTTCTGACTGGTTGGCCCCCGGCGAATCGTTCCCGGTCGATCCGGCAAACGAACGTCAGTTACCGGTGGTTGTCCCGGCAGGGGGAGTCAGGATTATCGAATTGCGATGAGTAGGGGCAGGGGATTTTGAAACCCATATTGCTGGTTCTGATAAAATGGCAACACGTTACGTCCATTCTTGCCTGTTGGAGTCGATCATGGTCACTGCACTGACGCGATGGTTCGTGGGGCTGACTTTTTCCTGCATGGTTTTCGCGGCATGGAATGGTTTCCTGGCTGTTTCCTATGCCTGTCAGCAAACGCATGAATCAGCCCGGTTTCAGTCTGACCAGGAATGGCTCAAGACCATCGCACCGGGTGTGCGTTTGATTGGACGAGCGCCGCCGTTCGCAGAGTTGGGAAAGGTTGTGGAGATTTTTTGCCTTTCGGATGGCAAGCGAATGCTGGTTCGATGTGACCAGGGATTATGTCTGTGCGATATCGACGAACAACGGGTTTTGGACCGACAGCCGTTGTCTGGCAATGATTCGAATTTTCTGACGGCTTCGCCAGACCGAAGACGATTTGTCTGGAGCAATAATTTTGCATCTGATGAGCCGGACGAAATGGAAGCCAGCGATGACGTGCTGTATCGCGGAAATAAGCTGGATCGTGTGGAGTTGGTGTTTCTGGACGAGGACCTGCAGAGGACTGGAGCATTAACGCTGGACAGGGATGACTATGTTGAAAACGTTGTCACACCTGTAATCAGCGTTACTTTTTCTCCCGATAACGGCCGGTATGTTGCTCTTTTGCAGGGAAGACAGATTGTTGGCAATGCGGTCACAGGAGAGATTATTCGGGTTCTCGAATATGACTTCGAGTGGGTGTCGGGCGCTGCGTTTTCGCCGGACTCGAAGGGTTTGGTTTTATTTGCCAAAACACCGGTCGTGTTTGATATCGAGAATGGAGAACGAATTCGGGATTCAGTGATTGCGAAGAATCTGCCGAATCAGCCACCTTACTTTTGGATCTACAGTCCTGACCGGAAGTCGGCGATCGTCGCGTCGAGGGGAAAGATAACGCTTGTTGAGGCTGAGAGTGGTGAATCGATTCGTGCAATGGAGAGTTCCAGTCAAGTCAATGCGTTTGGGGGAAAGTTTTCGTCGGATGGCAAAATATTTTGCTCGGTCGCGAGCTTTCTTTCAACAGAATCCCCTGGTCCACATGCCGTGTTTTGGAATGTCGCGGATGGAAAAGAGATGGGCCGGGAGAAACTCGAACAGATGACATGGCTTTACGATTGTTCGCGAGACGGTCAGTCGATATTGGTGCCGTATCTGGTGACTGACGGGATTCGCGAAATCAGACTGGCCGCTGATGGTGCTGGCGCACAGAAAGTTGAGGAGTTCCTGCCAAAGGCGATTGACGTCGCGTTCAACACGTCTGGTACTGCTGTGGCGATCACCGGTATGTCCAAAGTCCGGATGGTTCAAATCGAAAATGGAACTCCGGATACTGTGGAATCAGGTTCCATATTCCTGCACGCGAATCCCACAGACGACCGATACGCAGGAATTGGTGGCATGAGTTACCTGGATTGTTATGTGGAAGAGTTGGACGGAAAAAAGCTGACGTCGCGAGTTCGCGGCAAGATCGAGGCAGTACGGGAGATCGATGTCGTGCGAGGAGCCTTGGCGTTTGCAGGAGCCAGTCCGGAAGGATTTGCGACGTTTTATCCGGACATCCCGCTCGATGCCATTTATGGTCCGGATGGCAAGCAAGTTTTGGGTTTGTTTCACCAAAGCAAGAAAGGGATTGTGTTGCGGAAGTGGAGCGAAAAGGAATCTCCGCAATCGGACCTGCTGGTGCCGATGGATAAAGTTGTTTTGACGCAAATGAACGTAGGCGGCATGGAAGGGATGGTTCGTCGTGGCCGGATTTCACCGGATGGAAAGTGGGTCGCCTATGTTCATGGTGATCGTGTTCATCTGGTCGCGACAAAAACAAAAGAAGAATTGCACAGCCTGCCCGTTCAACCAGAACTTCGCGATCTGGTCATTTCGGGCGATGGAAAATTGCTGGCGGTGGTTGGTGCCAAACAAATTGAGATTTGGGACGCTGCGACAGGTGAGTCCCTCAAGATGCTGGACGCCATCTCAGCCCATGTTGCGTTTTCTGCCCGCACGTCTCGATTGCTGATTGCGCCGTCAAGCGGCGAGATTGCCGCGCAGGTATTCGACACGGAGAATTGGCAAAAAGTACGCGAGTATCGTTCGAAAGCGGGGGACCGGGTTGCTGCCGATCTTTCCGCCGATGGCAGGCAAGTGGTCATCGGTCTGGCAGACGGGCGACTGGAACACTGGAACCTGGACGGAATGGACTGACGGAGTTGCCTATTTCTGACTGACGGGTAGCAGCTGGATTTCCTGGCCGGCATGCAGGATGTGGGTCCGGATTTCGCGGCCAGTTTGCAGTGTGCCGGGTTCAGATTTTTCGACCGTTGCCGATCGTGCGTCGAGGATGATTACACTGCCGGCACCAACAACCTGAAGTAGCCCGGAGCGAACAATGATCGCGGTTTTTTCGCTGATGCCAACTCCGATCCGGTCAGGATGATCCAGCACGGCACTCAACAGCCTGTTCAGCCGTTGCCGTTCGACAAAATGCTGATCCACAATCATCCCCGGGGTCAGTCCCAGGCCCGTTGCCATCGGCGTGTTGCCGGAGCGGATCGCGTGTTTGTCCGGAGAGTCGGTAATCATCAGTTCCGACATGACGGCTGCTCCTGCGCTGGTCCCGCCAATGACCGCGCCGGCCCGGTGACGCTCAAGGACCGCCTGAACCAGGCTGGCTTCTTGCAATGCCGCGATTAACCGTGACTGGTCACCGCCGGAAAACCAGATCAGCCCGGCCTGTTCAATTTTCTTTCTGGCTTCTTCTGGATTGTCGAATTCCACGACATCCACATTGGCCGCACCCTGGGTCCGGAATTCCTGGGCCGCGTCCTGGCCACGGTCTTCCAGTTGCGAAGCCTGGGGCAGCACAACAACCCGAATTGCAGGCCCACCAGCCATTTCGATCATGTTTTTGAAGAGTCCGTCCGGCAGTCCCCCTCCACCGACGGCGACAACCGGGCCCGGCCCGGCACTTTGCCCGTCAGTTTGTATGCCCGCCGGCAAGGAAAACCCTGGCACGAACGGGATGAGGGCCCAGCAAACGGTCAGAATCAAAAGTCGATTGGGGACAAGTGACATGAATTGAATTCTCAATTTGAAACTGCGGGATGGAAATCGTCTCAAAAATGGACGGGAAGAATGGCGGGGCCCGGTTCATCCAAAAAGGAGCCTGAATAAAACCGTGGTAAAACGACGCTTTACATTTTTTTTGCAGGCCCAAATCCGATTGGCACAGGCATTGCGTCTGTTCCCATTTCCGAACGGATGTCGTTCTTCTCTCCAATCTCTCCCGATTCTTGCCTAAACGCATCCGTTCTTTTTGCTGCCTCATGAAAGGTGGCTGGCCGAATTCATTCAGCCTGCTGCCTCTTGCCTTGAGAGCCCGCCTTTCTTTTCCGGAAGGCGGGTTTTTTTTTCAACGAACCGGGTCGTTGTACGGGGTCAGCCCTGGTCGCCGTCAGCCGGAGCTGCAGGTTCTTTGCCGACCATTGGCTGGATATTCTCGCGAATCCAGATATTGCGAAACCTCATGGGGTTTCCGTGATCCTGGATATTGAAGGGGAGTTTGGGGGCGTGTGCCTGGTAGGATGCCGCCTGGTCCCAGAAGGTGCCACCCTTCAATTCAAAATGATTGTGAACAACGATTCCATTATGCAGAACGGTCACTGCGGCAGGTTTCACAACGGTTCCCTGGTCGTCGAATTGGGGAGCCGTAAAAACGATGTCATACGTTTGCCATTCACCTGGTTTGCGACAGGCGTTCACGGTCGGCGGCTGCTGTTTGTAAATCGAAGCACATTGTCCGTCGTAATAAGTCGTATTGTCGAACGAGTCGAGGATCTGGACTTCGTATTTGCCCATCAGGTAAATTCCGCTGTTCCCTCTCCCCTGCCCTGATCCTTTGACTTCGGATGGCGTCGCAAATTCGACATGTAGCTGGCAATCGCCAAAGGCCTGTTTGGTCGAAATCGAACCTTGGCCAACCTGTGCATATCCGTTTTCAATAATCCAGCCGTCGGCATTGTTGAATGCTTCCAGACTGGTTCCGTCAAACAGCACGATGGCATCGGACGGAGCGGAGGTCGCGTCACCGGGAGTGACAACCGGCGGTTCGGGCCACTCAACGCCGCTTTTGTATTCGTCATTGGCAACGTAGTACCAACCGCCCAGGGAAACGGAAAGCAGAGCAGCCAAACCGGTGAGGGCCTGGAAAAAATTGGATCGATGCATGGATGAGGCTCCAGAAAACTTGTATTGGTTCGTCGTAAATCCGGTCAGTTGGAAGATTATTGTAAACTGGAAATCACGACCGTGATTGGGTGGAGTGCCCCACGGATCAGGTGATTTTTTGTGAAAACGGGCTTTTCTCGCCCCGAATATCGGCTTCTGCAAAAATTTGGTGTGACAACCCTGTTTTTATCCGGCTCAGACGAGATGGGGACTGCTGGCATTGAAATTCACTGATCGGCGACGACCTGCTGCTTTCGGTTGGCAGGGAAACCGACGAACTCAATGGACAATTCGGCGGGCTTCAAGTTTCACTCATCGGTTTCCGATCCGAACGCTCGGGAATACGCCAGGCTGAGGAAAATCAGCGGTGGGACCCGAAGTGAGGAGGGTCGCCGCTGTCGCAAACAGTTAGACCCGATTCAACAGTCCACCAAAACTCCGCCCAATCACGCAAAACAACAAACGAAAAAATGGATCGCCGCCGTGAAAAACACTCCGAATATGTAATTTTGACATCAGAAATTTTGAAAAAACTCTCGATTCGAAAAAAATTTGGAACCGGAATCCCGCAAAAATACGGGGATTTCGATCTTTGTATCTTGGGATACCAATTGTTTTCCGCTTTCTTCCGCCTCGCACGTCTCTCTCTCTCTCTCTAAAAATTGGTGATAGAATCACCGCACGGGAGAAGGTCAGGAAACTGCTTTATCCTCTTGGGATTCTGACCGAGGGGGACATTGAGCAGTTACTGACACACCCACATTCCGCTGAGTCGCTTGTCTTGACATGACGAGTTAGGTTCTATGTCCACTGCTTCCCACAATCTAAACCTTGACCAAGTCACGCTCGCCAGTTTCGACTTGGCATTTATAGGATTTCTTGGGCGGTTGCTTGGCGGCTCTCCGGGACCAAGGTTGAACGTCTTTAGGCCCCCACGCGGATTCACATTGACCGAATTGTTGGTCGTAATCGCCTCTATTATGTTGTTGTTGGGTATGTCCTTTCCGGCCGTACAAGCCGCTCGGGAAGCCTCGCGCCGTATGGTCTGCCAAAACAATCTAAGACAGGTCGGATTGGCCGCGCACCATTTCGAGTCGGCGCATCGTACTTTTCCGGGGCCATATTTTGATGCGGTACCTACAAGCCCTTTGTACAAAAGCGATCGAGGGCTTTTTCATGTACTCGCCCCGTTTCTTGAGTTGCCAGAATGTTCCGACGGGAGTTCAACCTTTCGTAGCGTGAACCAGGAATGGCTGACTAATTCGCCAAGGGTTCTGCTTTGCCCCTCCTCTCTGGTGCCGGAAAAACTCGAGCGAATATCAGCTGCGTTTTCGGGGCCGGAAACCGGCTTGTTTTCAGAAACCTGCGACTATGTTGGAAATGGCGGGAGTGGCAAGTCTCGCGGGACTGTCGGTGTTCAAATCGCTGGTCGGATTCGAAATGTCTCAGTTGCCGATGTTCACGATGGATTATCGAACACCTTACTCTTTTGGGAGTCGGTTGGCGGTGCGTCTTTTCTCTCGCGGTCTGGCAGTCGATTTTCCGGCGCTGTTCAATTGCAAATTCCCGAGAATTTTCGTTTCTTTGTTGGTGACACAAGTTCTGGCGTTAGTATATACCTGAATAGTTCTACTGTTGCGTCGTCCAAATCATACCTTTTGTCCTGGGCTGGCCTCAGAATTGGGAATATTCATCCAGATGACGACGTCATCAACAAGAGCAATGGATTTGGCAGGATGTTCTCAATGCACTCGGGTGGCATTGTGGTGGCGATGGCAGACGGGTCCGTTCAATTCCTGGACGAGTCAACAAACCGGGAGGTGGTAATAAGTATGGCAATTAGTCAGGACGGAAAATGAAGAATTCTGGTTGGATATTCGCTGGCCGGATCGTGGTGGGCATTTTTTTTGCCTTCATGCTTGGGGTCATCGTTTTTAGCGGCCGATCTCAATTGCCACCTACTTCTTCGTTTGCCGTGCAATCTGCGGCCCATAATTTTGGGGAGTGTACTCCAGGCGATGTTTTGAGACATACATTTGTGATCAGGAATCCCCTGGAATGCCCATGCAAAATTGAAAAAGTTGCCGCCAGTTGCAGTTGTCTTGTCGCTGGCCAGAAGGAGGAGTTGGTTGGGCAACTGGTCGCACCCCAAGGTTCAATCGAGGTTCCAATGATCTTTCCTACAGCTGGAAGAATTGGAAAGGTTGAAGGAGTAATCGTTTTGACCGTAATGCCGCAGCCTTCAGATGCCGACCCGAAGTCCAGCGACCGGTTGCCTGGCGGCGAAAAGATTGTTTTCAGGATTTTCGCTTACTTGCCACCCGACTTGGCTTCTGTACCGGGTGAGGTTGACTTTGGAACGATAGACAGCGATAGCACGCCGGATCCTATGCTCGTACGGCTTAGAGTGTCGCGTCCCGACGTTACATACGAATTTTCCAGGATAACTGACGACTTGTTCAAAGTCGAATCGATGGCAGAAAACCAACTGGCGGTTTTTGTTGATCCCGTTATCGCCCACCGTCGATCGTCCGGACCAGTAAAAGCGTTTGCGGAATTCCGTGTAGCAAATTCAGGTCAAGACAAGTTTTTCCTGCCAATCGGGGCAGTGCTGACAAACACCCTGACTGTCGAGCCGCCGTTTTTGTCGTACCTCGATGGAAAATCATCAAAAACGATAGTGTTGACGGGAGCTTTGCCATTTCGTGTTACGCAAATCTCAATAAACGGATCGCGCCAGGACCAGCTGGAGGATTCTCCGGCGGTATCATGGGAGTTGCCAATTTCGTTACCTGATTCGGCGCCAAGAGAGGGGGTGGTAGAGTTCAATGCTGAATTCGCCGGGTCGAAAAAAACTGTTGTGAGACAAATTCAATACTTTAAACTGGGAGAATAACGAATAACAAGATGAAAAACGCCATAATTGTGATGTTCGCATTATTACTTACAGCTTCGGTTGCACGAATGCTACTCGCTGATGGAACATCATCGATCTGTCGATCGCCTAATCCAAACAATGTCACACGATTCCGAACGATGGAGTGCTGAGTTGCGACGCATTAGGGTATATTATTTGTGAAAACTACAAGCAATATGAAGTCCTTAATTTTCCTGATGGAAATGTGGAATCGACACTGGGAACGACGGAGCAGAAGCAGGAAAATTGTTGGAGGGTAGCTGAGTGCGTAAGAGATATTGTAAATGGCCAATTTATATGTTTTAAGGACAATTATGGGGCTTGGCTCACTGCAGGGCAAACCAAGCAAAAAGTTTATGTATCACCAGAGGTCGAACCAGTGTGCGAAGAAGCGCTGAATTAATTAGCGGCTATGTAGCAGGCGGGGGGGAGATGCCTTGCCGACGGTGACTTGCTTTTGGGCAGGCTGTTTCTTGCCGTGGCGCGTTTCGCTGCTAGGGGCAGCTTGCCTTATTGCAAGCGGTTTGATATTGTTCCATTATATATAAGGCATTTCCTGTGCCGCCGCGCATCTGGGAGGTCGAATAACGTATTTTCGCTGAAACTGTGCGGCTCGTAAAGTGTGATTTTCAGAATTCAATAATTGCGGTATGTGTGCAAAATGGTTGTGTTTGTTCTGCTGTCCGTAGTGTTTTCTGGCGCCGGGCATTTTGTGGAAGCCGGATTGACGCTTGGAGATTTGCTAAATCAGGAGACCAGAGCCATCGCGATTCTGGAGGCCGTCGCCGAGGCCCGAGCCGGGGTCAAGTGCATTAGTTGTGAAGTGGATATGGAGTATGGTGACGGGAAGTTGGTGCGAAAGCTCTCAATTAAGCAGGATGGCACGCGGATGTTTTTGGTAGAAAGGGTTTTTGTTGAAGGTAAGCCGGTCGAAGTGAGCAGGATGTTACGTTTGAATGCCGAGTTTTTCAAGTTTTCGGAAGGAGCGGCCCAGGCGGATGTCTATTCGTTTGACGAAAGGAAGTCTGCCGAGAGTTTTTTTTCTCCAACGATACTTGGGGTTGGTACGGCGCTGATTCCAAAGGCCGAATTGCGTCCGAGCCTTGGCCTTGGGGGAAATGGTGAGCCTCCGTCAATCGATGCCAGTGTCAGCGACGAGCCCGGAGTTGTACGCATAAAGAAGAATAATGGCTTGGTGAAAATGCTCTTCCGGGTTCGACTCAAAGAACTTCAGGTACTGACGGTTGAAGCCGAGCATTCAGCAGGCGGGATCAGTGTTAATGTCAATTCAGTGTACACGCCTGGCGAAATAATTCCCACCGGTTGTTCAATTCTAAAAAATCGGGATGGCAAACTGGAAAAAACGACGGTGCGACTGTCAAAGATGAGCAACGTGTGCAGAGAAGAGGACTTTCGTTTGGAGAATCTGGATATCCCCGTTGGCACGCCACTATGTGACAACCGCATCTCCCGTTACGTTGGAAATTGGAACGGAAAGGCGTTTGTAAGTGATATGGAACCCGGGCAGTTCACTGTTGCAAAGAATGGGGCCTGGAAAGGGTATGGCGTTTGGGGTGTTTCATTACTCGTGGTTTCGTTTGTCGCGCTTTTAGTCTTCTTCAGGGTCCGGAAGGGAGCGGGACGGTCCGTGTAAAGGGTGGCGTTGACTGCTTGCAAATTGTTTTGGGCGGATAATCATGGGGAAAGGCGTGAAGTGGTTTTTGTTGCCCGGCGCAATTCTACTCTTTGCCGGCAGCATGTAGATGGTGGCTCTTTTTACGACAGGTTTCTATTTTTTTGGGCCTGTAAGGCTGGGTGCGGAACTCCTGTTCTCGGCAGTTGAGTTATTGATCGGCCTTGGCCTTATTGGCACCAATTTGAGCATTCGGACTCAACTTCTTGGAATTGGAACCTACCTTGTTCTGGCGTGCGGTTCCGGGCTGAAACTGGCAATGGGAGTCGAGAATTGCGGTTGTTTTGGCAGACTTGAAACGCCTCCAGCAGTTTCATTTGCAATCGCCATCATCTGTTTGGGGATTTTGGGGCGATGCAGCACCATTCGGGCCGGTGAGAATTCGAAAGCACCCTTGTTCGGTTACTTTTTGAAATTGGTGGCATTCAGTCTTATTGTCGCTGCTTGGGTGCGTGTTGGTGAGTCCCACAGGAAGCTTGGGGAAGAGATTCATCCAGGAAATGCGGTGGTGGTTACGACAGCGGATATGATTGGCAAGTCATTTCCGTTGTACTCGTACGTTCCCAACTCAGCCGCGCTTCGTGAAGGGACGTGGCAAGTACTTTTTTACAACGAGGATTGTCCAAAATGCCAGTCCTTACTGTCTTCACTTGAAGACTCAGCAATTGACATGGCCATACTGGAAATCCCGCCATTTGACGCCCCCCCAGATTTTCCGGACCAGTCCGACCCACGCAGGATTTGGCTCCGGTTAGACCCGAGGTTTAGATGGATTGTCGAGCCGGGGAGCCAATTCAAACTTGTCGATGGCTTGGTTGTTGAGTAGTGGCGGGTCTTTCTAAATGTGCGGTGCCATGCACCACCGTTCCCAGCTTCAATCCAGTTCGTGGGGGCAAAACTGTTGGTGATTCCGTGAGTGCAGTGGAAGCGCCCACCGGGACCGTTTTCGTTTTTTAGCCTTAAG
>Ga0163150_10009067_pt1 | contig 11116 bp, 12 predicted proteins | sample OliLakLV19P2IB_FD_148628 | JGI IMG/M metagenome (GOLD analysis project Ga0163150, IMG submission 148628) | Freshwater microbial mat bacterial communities from Lake Vanda, McMurdo Dry Valleys, Antarctica - Oligotrophic Lake LV.19.P2.IB | ecosystem: Environmental > Aquatic > Freshwater > Lake >...
GTCGATCGTAACGTTGTTCCTGCGGCAAAGCGTCGCCGTCATCATCGTCGGCAGCGTCATCGGCCTCGTGGGCGCCGTCCTGCTCGGCCGCGCTCTCGAGAGCCAACTGCACGGCGTGCTGCCGCACGATCCGTTGACATTGATCCTCGCAGTTGCCGTGATCGCGCTAGCCGGGCTCGCGGCCATGGTGGCGCCCACACGTCGCGCCGCCCGTACGGATCCGGCGACCCTCTTACGGCAGGATTAATCGCGCGTCAGGATTGATCGCTACTTCTTCTCGCCGATCGCGTACAAGTGCTTCGCGCCGCGCATGAACAACACACCGTCGGCCACCGCCGGCGACGCCATCACGGTCTCGCCGAGTTCGTTCGCCGCCAGCGCCTTATACTCCTTGCCGAGCCCGAGCACATGCGTCAACCCGTTCTCATCCGTGATGTAGAGTCGCCCTCCCGCAGCCACCGGCGAACTCGAGAATCCCGACGATCCGCCGCCCAATCGCTGCTGGTACATCTTCTCGCCCGTCGCCAGTTGAAACACCGTGAGCACGCCATTGTCGTAGCAGAAGTAGGCGAGACCGTCGTGCAGCAGCGGCGTCTGCATGTAATTTCCGGCGCGGTCGAGCGACCACGCGATCGCCGACTTGTTCTCCCCCAGATCGCCGGCGGCATTGGTACGGATCGCGTAGATCGGCCGGCCTTGCCCGTGCGCATTCGTGATCACCACCAGCCCGCCGTCAAACACCGGCGTCGGCACTGGGATGTCCCCGCCGCCCTTCATCCGCCAAAGTTCCTTGCCGGTTTTGAAGTCGTAACCGGCGATCTGCTTCCAGCCATTCACCACTACTTGCTGCCCGCCGCCTTCGCCCGTGTAAGGTACCACAGCGGGCGAGCCGAAGGTGGGCACATCGGCGCGCGGTGTCCTCCAGAGTTCTTTACCCGACTCCACCGCCAGCGCCGCCAGAAACGAGTTCTTCTGCACGTCGGCCTGAATCAGCACAACGCCATCGCGAATCACCGGCGAACTCGAAAAGCCCCACTGCGCGCCCGGGACCATGTAGAAACCCGCGTCCAGCACCCCCAGATCTTTCTTCCATAAAAGCTTGCCGTTCAGGTCGTAGGTGTACAGGCCCTCCGACCCGAAGAACACCACGAGGTGCTTGCCGTCGGTAGCCGGCGTTGGATTGGCGTGCGACGATTTCGGATGACGCTTGGTCTTCGGCTGCCCTTCGAACGCGGTGCGCTCCCAGAGAATCCTGCCGGTCTTTCGATTAAGGCAATACACGTGGAAACTCTGCGGTCCCTCATTCTCCACTGGCTTGATATCGCCGTAGAGCCCCACCTTGAGAGCCGCATCGCCGGACGCCGGAACAGCAGTGGTGATGAAGATCTTATCGCCCCAGATCACTGGACTCGAATGCGCCAATCCCGGTATCGGCGTCTTCCACAACACGTTCTTGCCGGACTCGCCGTTCCACTCCATCGGCGGCGTGCCGGTTCCAACGCCGGCGGCCCCCGGGCCTCGAAACTGCGGCCAATTTCCATCAGCCGCCACCGACAATAACGCCACAACAAAGCCCAGTGAGAGTTTCACAGCATCAGTGTACCGCCGATCTCTCAAAGAACCCTTGACGGCTGCTGGGGAATAGTCGATGCTCGATGCATCGGTATACGATGGATCGTTAAACCATGCCTCAACTCGATATCCTCCCCGGCACCCTCGACCTGCTCATCCTCAAGACTCTGTCTCACGGCGCCCTGCACGGCTACGGGATCGCTCAGTACATCCAGCGCATTTCAAACAGCACGCTCGACGTTGGCGAGGGGTCGCTGTATCCCGCCCTGCAGCGGCTGCTCGCCAACGGCTGGGCTGTTGCCGAATGGGGAGAGTCCGAAGTTACCGGTCGGCGCGCGCGCTTCTACACGCTCAACGCCGCCGGCCGCAAACGCCTCAAGGAAGAGGAGCGCGAGTTCGACCGCATGGTGGACGCCATCCGTCTGGTACTGAGGGAGGCATGATGAACTGGCGCAATCTCATCAATCGTCTGCATCGGCGTCCCCGCTCGCTCGAGACCGACCTCGACGAGGAGATGGCGCTCCACCGTGAATTGAAAGAGCGCGAGCTCGAACGTAGCGGCCTCACCGGCGACGAGGCTCGCTATGCCGCCGCCCCGCGGCCTCCCCAATACGCCAATCGGATTTATCGATCATCGGGCAGCAGCGTCGAAAACACCTGCATATGTAGATTCGCCACCCCCGCCGTGTAGCGTGAATCCACCACCGAGAACGAAATGGCGTCATCCAGCCAGTCGTGGGGCGTCCCATCCGGATCGTGACACGCGGCCGTCACAGTGTAGTCGCCAGGGCATAGATCGCAGGGAAACTTGAAGTCCACCTGGATGGTGGAGCCCGCCGCGCGCGGTTCGAATGAAAGCCCCTCCAACTGGGTGTTGGTGCCGTACACCTCAAAGCCGATCCGCGTCCGGATCATGATCCCGATCACCGGTTGCTCGATCGCGTCCCGGAACCGGATCACCGTGCGGATGGTCACGTCCTCGCTGCTCTTCACGACGCCACTCGGCACCCCTGCGAAATCGAGGGCGTCGAGCGATAGAATTTCAGCGGCGCCCGTGCCGCGCCTCGACGACAGGTCGAGCGGTTCCGTCAGAGACCGTCCCCATTCCGACATTCGCATCGCCACAAAATCACGATACTTGGCCAGCACTTCACGCGGATCGCCCTTGGCGACAATCTGTCCGTCGTTCATCCACCAGATCTCGTCCGCCACTCGCTCCAGCAATTGCTCGTCGTGCGACACCAGAAATACCGTCGAGCCGTTCCGCCTCGATCGCTCAATCGAAATCGCCGCCCGCGCCTTCACCAGCGGATCCTGACAAGCCAGCGCCCCATCCAGCGCCAGCACGGGTACAGGTGAGAAGTTGAGAGGATCGCCCAGGGATACCAGCCTGGTCTGGGCGTTGCTCTGAAGAATCGCCTGGAGCAGCGCTCCTTTTCCCGAGCCCTTCACTCCCACCACGCCAATCACGGCGGCATCGGGAACGCTCATTCCATACGGCTCGGGGATAACGATGGGCATGTACCATTTAGAATAACGAAGAGTGTTCGCATTCCTGCTCTTCGCCGCGGTGACTCTCCCGCCCACCGGCCGCTTCGTGCTCCCTCCCGGCGTCACCGCTGTCGCTCGGGAGATCCGTGTCCCGAAGGGCGCTCATGACCTCGTGATCGTCGGCCACCCCAAAGGCTCCACCCTTCGCCCCACCGCAGCCTTCCGTGGCCGCGCCGTCATCGTGCTCGAGGGATCGAGGAACGTGCGCCTGGCCGGCTTTTCCATCGACGGTGTCCGCGAACGCCGTAGCGAGCATCTTGGACTGCCGCCATCAAACGTCATCTTCGCCGACTTCTACAAACACAACGGAATCCTTACCATCGGCGTTGAAGGGCTCTCCATTGCCCGCATTCACTTTCGCCGCATCTGGGGTTTTCCCGTCCTGGCCAGCGCATCCCGCCGCATCCGAATCGACAACATCGAGGTAACCGACAGCGGCTCCCGCAACGACAAAGGCCGCAACAACACCACCGGCGGCGTCCTGTTTGAGGAGGGTTCGGAGGACTTCGAAATCCGCGGCTCGAAGTTCACCCGCGTGCTCGGCAACGGCGTCTGGACCCACTCCAACTACGGCTCCCCTCGCAATGCCCGTGGCCGCATTCTTCAGAACCGCTTCGACGAGATCGGCCGCGACGCCATTCAGGTGGGCCATGCCACCGAGGTTCGTGTCCAGGCCAACACCGGCGCCAGGATCGGATATCCGTTCGACGCGATCGATATCGAGAACGGCGCCACACCCGTCGGCGTCGACACTTCCGGCAACGTCGACAAGACCGTCTACACTCAGAACCACTTTGAAGAGCTGAACGGCAAGTGCATCGACCTTGACGGCTTCCACGATGGCGAAGTCACCTTCAACACCTGCATCAACAAAGGCGCCCCAGCCGACTATCCTCACGGCCACTTCGGCATCGTCGTCAACAACTGGAATCCCGACATGAATAGCGAGAACATCCTGATCGCCGACAACACCATCGACGGCGCCAAATTCGGAGGCCTGTTTCTGATCGGCAGCCGCCACCGCGTTGAGCGGAACCGCTTCCTGAACCTCAATCGCGCCCACTGCAACGAGCAGGCCGCGCAGTTCGGGTGCGTCGCCATCCAGGGCGAGCCCGACGTTCTCCGGGCCGGCATTTACCTTGGCCGCATCGCCGCTGAATGGGCCCAGAAACGCGCCGATGCTTCCCGCGGCCACATCATTCGCGACAACGTAATCACCGGCTTCAAGATGAGCGAGCGCTGTGTCATGGCGGCGCCCGGCGTCTCTCTCGCCCAAAGCACCATCGCTAATAATCGTTGCGAGGATACCGTTCAATGAGTCCCGAACGCGCAGTCTCAAACCGCATGCGTGACGACTGGAATCGCCGCGCCAAGGAGGACGCCAACTACTACGTCGCCTTCGGACGCCGCGATCAGAATGAGGACGACTTCTACGCCACCGCCACCGAGGTGATCGCCGGACTCGAGTGGGAGATGAAGCATCTCGGCCCAACCGCAAACCCGCGCGCCCGCCGCGCCCTCGAAATCGGATGCGGCCCCGGACGGCTCGTAAAGCTGATGAGTCCCCGCTTCGGCGAGATCCACGGCGTCGATGTTTCCGACGAGATGATCGGCCTCGCCAAGCGGCGGCTCAGCGGCATCCGCCACGCCCACGTCCACGCCAACGACGGTTCCACGCTCGCCCAGTTCGCCGACGATTCGTTCGACTTCGTCTACTCCTACGCCGTCTTCCAACACATCCCGAGCCGCGATGTCGTGCTCGAATATTGCCGTGAAGCGTATCGCGTGATGAAGCCCGGCGCCATCCTTCGCGCGCAGTTCAACGGCCTGCCTCGCGACTTTCCCACCTACGACACCTGGTCGGGCGTGCGCTTCTCCGGCGCCGAACTCACGGCCTTCGCGAGCGAGCATAACTTCCAGATCCTCTCGCTCGATGGTCTCGACACTCAGTACACCTGGACTACCTGGCGTAAGCGCGCCCCCGGCTGGCGCGTCCAGCCCGCCGTCGCGTCCGACAACACGCGCATCCGCCGCATCACCAATGCCCTGAACTCCGAGCCCGTCGTGCCGGCGCGCGGCCGCTATGCTTCGATCTCGCTCTGGGTGGAACATCTCCCCGCCGACGCCGATATCCTCGACCTGGCGATTCACGTCAACGGCCAGCCCGCCCGCATCACCTATATCGGACCGCCTTCCACCGGCGCGCTTCAACAGGTGAACGCGATTCTGGCGCCGCTCGACGCCACCGGTCTACTCCCAGTGGACCTTCGCTGGCGCGGCGGCTCCATCGCGCCTGTCTACTTCCTCCGTGTCATCCCGCCCGGACCTCAGATCCCCCGCATCATCGCCATTTCAGACGGCATCAACCTCACCTCGGGAACCCGTATCGAGACCGGGACGTTCAAGGCGACTCTCGAAGAAGTGCAGGACTCGACCGCTTTCGGAGCGGCCATCGACGGCACACCGGCTCGAGACATCGAGATCTTTTGCACCGACCCTCAGTCCCACCGTTACGAAGTGAACTTCAAGCTTCCGGCGGGAGTCGCGCCGGGCTCACACGTGTTGTGGATGACATTGGGACGGCGGAAGTTTGCGCCGGTTCCCGTGATCGTCGCCGGCTGAGAGATGATCGGAGCGAGCGCCTTGAACGGTCGAACCTCGCCGCAAGCTCACGCGTCGTCCACCAACCCCACCTATCATAATGTTCGGGCGCGGCTCCACAATCCCGCCAGTCCAAACTGAGCCGCGACGGTCAAGGAGCGGTACGCCAATGCCCTCGCACGACGCAATCCTCGATCCCGCCAACAATGCTTCTCGGCTTCTCAGGGCGGCATTGGAAAGGTTGTTTCATGACGGTCCTTTTAAGCTGCCGAATCAGCCGTGCGCCTCGAAATGCCGCGCCGTCAAAACGACCGCCCCTAACCGGCCTTCCAAGCGGTAGAATAGAAGAGTAGAATCAGAAAAGGAGGCCGCAGCATGTTGAGGTCTATTGGCCTGCCTGAGCTCCTGATCATCCTGGCAGTCGCTGTTCTGCTTTTTGGCGGAAAGAAGATTCCCGAGGTGGCTAAAGGTTTAGGTGAAGGTATCCGCAACTTCAAGAATTCCTTGAAGAGCGAAGAGAACCCCGACGAGAAGAAGCAGGCATAGGCTTCGAGAAGCTGCCCGCACCTTGAGCAGCTTTCATCTTTCGGCTTCTGATCGATATTAAAATGACCCCACCAGCCCGCGTGGCCGGTGGGGTTTGCCATTTCTGGCGATCCCACGACGTACCGCTGATTCCTGCACCCCAAAACGAAAAATACCCCGCAGCCTTGTGAGACTGCGGGGTTCGGAGGAATTTCCGCCCTGATGCAGGGCGCTATCTGAGTACTACTTCTTCTTCGGAGGAACGATTGCGTCCTTCATTGACTTTGCGACGCGAAACTTTACGACCTTCTTGGCCGCGATCTTGATCGTCTCGCCCGTTGCCGGGTTACGGCCCGTCCGGGCCTTTCTTTCCTGACGCACCAGCCGTCCAATGCCAGGGATGATGAAAACGCCGTTCTTTTTCGTTTCCTTCATTGCCAGCTCGGCTAGGGAGGTCATGAACTGCTTGGCGACCTTGTTATTTACGGCGCACGCGGTCGCGAGTTCCTTCACCACCTGCGTTTGCGTCATTTTCGTTGCTGCTGCTGCTGCTGCTGCCATTTTCGATGTCTCCTTCGATCTTTTGACCGCGCGCCCAGCCGCTCCCGAGCGCTTCGATCCGAACCCGGCTTTTGTTCGCCGCGGACTCAATGCCGCCGTCAGAACATTTTCGTCGGCTTCTGTTTTACAACTCGAATGATACGGGATCTCGGTTGCGCCTGTAAAGGGCCTTCACGCTAAAAACCCCATTTTTTGGGCTTTTTTTCACTATGAAGCGATTCGAGGCCCATTTTTACGACCTTCTGAGCACTTTAGCCGGCCGTCAGCACCAATTCCGAGCTCGTTACGTCGCTGCCGACAGTGCCGTCGACACCCAGCGCCTTTCGCAATTCTACATCCACGCGGTCGCGCATATCCGTGTGTTCCTTGAAGTACAACCGCGCGGTCTCACGTCCCTGTCCCAGCCGTTCGCCCCGGTAGCTGAACCATGAGCCGCTCTTCTCAACGACATTCTGCGCCACCGCCAAATCGAGCAGATCGCCTTCACGCGAGATCCCTTCGCCGAACAGGATGTCCACCTCCGCCTGGCGAAAAGGCGCCGCAAGCTTGTTCTTCACCACCTTGATGCGCGTCCGGTTGCCGATCATCGTCTCGCCGTCTTTGATCGTCGACATCCGCCGCACATCCACCCGGATCGACGAGAAGAACTTCAGCGCCCTGCCGCCCGTCGTCGTCTCCGGACTCCCAAACATCACGCCGATTTTCTCGCGGATCTGGTTGATGAAGATCAGGCAGGTGTTGGTCCGCGAGACCACGCCGGTCAGCTTGCGCAGAGCCTGTGACATCAGCCTCGCATGCAAACCCATATGTGAATCGCCCATCTCGCCTTCGAGTTCGGCCTTCGGCACCAGCGCCGCCACTGAATCGATCACCACGATATCCACAGCTCCACTTGCCACCAGCACGCTCGTGATCTCCAGCGCCTGCTCCCCATGGTCCGGTTGCGATACCAGCAGGTTGTCCACGTCCACTCCCAGGCGGCGGGCGTAGGTCGGATCCAGCGCGTGCTCCGCGTCGATGAATACCGCGGTCCCGCCGAGCGCCTGTGCGCTGGCAATCGCGTGGAGCGCGATCGTCGTCTTTCCGGAGGACTCGGGTCCAAAGACCTCAACCACTCTCCCCCTCGGAAATCCACCCACGCCAAGGGCAAGGTCGAAAGAAATCGAGCCACTGGGAATGGCCGCGATTGATTGCGCCGTACGGGATCCAAGCCGTTGTACCGACCCCTTTCCGTACTGCTTCTCCATCTGCGCGATGGCCAACAAGATTGAGCGTTTGCGATCGTTTTCCATTTTGAACCTATGTACGAGAGTGTACTCCCGCGCGAGAAGTTCTCATTTATTTTGCAGGGAAGAGTTCATGTGGGCTGGGCCTGATCGTTTCAGGCGGCGGTCCGCGGCAAGACCTCCCTTTCAATCTGCGGCCGAATCTCGATCTCCGCCACCTCCAGATCGTAGGCGCTTTGAAGGTTCAGCCAGTACTGCGGCGAAGTGCCGAAGTACCGGGCCAGACGCATCGCGGTGTCCACGGTGATGGACCTTTTCCCGTTGACGATGGCGCTGATCCGGTTCATCGGCACCCGAAGCGCGCGCCCCAGTTCGTTCAGGCTGACTCCAATCTCATCGAGTCATCCCGGAGCCACTGCTGTCCGGTTACGGTCCAGGGATTCCCGCTAACCGACTGTCGGCGTTAGGGACGACTGGCATTCCGCGCGTTTTCGACTTGACGTTTTTTCGGCGACTGACGGGTCAAAGGGGTGGGAGCGGGCGAAGACAATCGGGGATGTATTACAGCAAACTGGTCTTCGCGCATATCATGGAACACTGGCCCGCGCATGAGTTTCAAAATGCGTGACGCGCTACAACGGTAAAACAACGTCATCGCGCCGCGGGTAAGCTTCGGGTCGCCACGACAAACCCGGAATACCCCCCGAAATAAGCTGCCTGTGCTCGCTCAAGACCCGAGCGTTGGGCCCAACCTCTGCTGAGGCGGCATCCCTTGTGTTGACGGCATTGCGCCTGTTCCCGTTGTGCCGCCACGCCTCGGCAGACCGCTGCGCGGGGCAAACAGTGCGATCCGTAGGAATGTCCGGCAATTATTCCGTTCCTAACCCGCAAGCATGCGCTACTCCCGACCGCCATCATTTCGAGGCGCCAGAGCGGTTTCGCTTCTCTCTGCAGCCGTCCACGGCTAACATGAGCGTTCTTCGGTTCACCGCGCGGCGTTTGCAGTCACACGATTCCAGAGCTTCACAATCTTCCACTACCGATGCGGCGCGTTTGTTGTCTCCTCGGAATGGATAAAGGCGAGACCTCTATCTTGGTGGTAAACTCCCGCGTTATGAAGTCCTGAAAGCTGCGCCACTCAGCAGCGGTCATTAATTTCCTGAGGTCGGTTGATACCGTTCTCAGAATCGACAATTGCTGATTGTATAGCAGTTCGAGAGTTGCCGTTGCCGTGATTGAGGATGTACCGGACGATCCGGTCGAACGTGCCGTCTTTGCAGTATCCAATCGAATTTTGGCGTCGGAAAGAACGCTACTTAACACGCGATAGCCTTCCGGCCCGACGCCGAAGATCCGATGTAGCCCTTCGGTCCTGCTTGCGGCATGAGCCGGATCTTCGTTGTTTCGCAGCGCTACATGCCCCGCCAGGGCGCTGTGAAACTGAATCAGATGTTCTACGACTATAGGGTGCTCGTTCGACAGCGGCCCCAGTGGCTGCCCTACTACGAGGGTGTTAAGAAGAGCCGCACCCATCAAGGCCGTGGCGCGGATAAAGTGTACAGTCATGTTTTTCTTCCCCTCGGTCACTTGGTCAAAATCGATTCCACCTGCGGCAGTTCGGGGTGCGCCAATAGCCAATTTTTCCAGTAGGTGCACTCCGCATTGAGCTGTGCCTCAGTGGGATTGCGAAACGCGTATGCTTTCCACGTTTCATCATTGGAGTATGGTGTCTTGGATTGCTTCATGAACTCACCGCTGCGGATGCTCTCGGGCGTTGAGATGGGTCTTCCGTGGATAAAGGAGACGAACCCAAGTAGCGCCTGCTTTTTTACACGAGCATCCGGAGAATCGAGAAGGCGCGCGAGATAGGGAAGAGTCACCGTTGTGTGCATGGCGGCAAACGCGACCGCTATACCGTACTGCAAATCCGGCGCGCCGCGCGGACCGACGGCCATCTTCCCAAGGCGATGAATGGCATCTGGATCGGGAGTGCGCCAGGCGCCAACCGCCATCATCCGGAGATCACCGTCTGTCAGATTCGGCAACTCGTGTTCCAAGAGCGTCAACGCGAGCGGGTCCTCGTAAATCAGAAGCGCAGAGATACCAACGGCCTTATGCTTTGACTCCGGCAACGCGGCGAGGTACTGAAATGCCGCGCGGAGCCGAGTGCTCGTGCGTGCTCCACGGCCTAACTTAAGCGCGTCACCGAATTCGAGAAGATTGGGCCGCTGGCCTGGCTTGTTGAACTGAGCCTCACACGCCAGTTCAAGTACCAGTCGCTCGTACGGCGTGCTCGCCGTTCCCGGAGCGAGTGGACCTTTACAGGCCGCCGGATCCGCCGTCTCGAGGTACAGAGAAACCTCTGGTTGTGTCTTGGGTCCACGCACGGAATTCACCCGATACGTTCCGTCCGGTTGGCTTTTGAGAAACCAGATCCCTGCAACAGGTTTGAGCTCGAAGGAGTGCAGCCCGTTCCCGAACGACACTCGGCCGCCGGCCCAGCTGGCGACGATTGCGACCGGCGCTCTGGATGGCTTACCAGAAATCCAGTCCTTCACTGACAGGTCAATGAGAGCACTATCGGAACGTGGCGAGACCTTGAAGGGCACAGCGATCACGACGGCATCGGAAAGGTCCAGGAGTTCGGAAATCGTTCCGGCACTCATCGAGTACGGGACGATCAGGAGCATTTGCACTACTGCTGGCCACGGAAATTGTATTTTGATCATGGATTTGCCTCACTACAATGGGTTCACGTATATGCCAGCGGAACAGGATGTTTGGGCGACGGAAGAGTTCACGTGGGCTGGGGCCGATCATTTCAGGCGGCCGTCCGTGGCAAGACCTCCCTTTCAATTTGCGGCCGAATCTCTATCTCCGCCACCTCCAGATCGTAGGCGCTTTGAAGGTTCAGCCAGTACTGCGGCGAAGTGCCGAAGTACCGGGCCAGACGCATCGCGGTGTCCACTGTGATGGCCCTTTTCCCGTTGACGATGGCGCTGATCCGGTTCATCGGCACCCGAAGCGCGCGCCCCAGTTCGTTCAGGCTGACTCCAATCTCATCGAGTTCATCCCGGAGC
>Ga0163150_10009068_pt1 | contig 11114 bp, 8 predicted proteins | sample OliLakLV19P2IB_FD_148628 | JGI IMG/M metagenome (GOLD analysis project Ga0163150, IMG submission 148628) | Freshwater microbial mat bacterial communities from Lake Vanda, McMurdo Dry Valleys, Antarctica - Oligotrophic Lake LV.19.P2.IB | ecosystem: Environmental > Aquatic > Freshwater > Lake >...
CCACTATGGGCGCCTCGTGGAGGAAGCACAGGGCACGCAGGCGCGGCCGGTATTGAAGGGCAAGGAAGTCGCCGCGGCCGTGGATGCGTTGCGCGACTAGTTCCGGTGTCGCGGGCAGCGCTTTCATTTCAAGACTTTCGTTCGTCGATATCCGCTCCCAAAGCGGCTCTCCTGTCAGTTGGTGTATCGGTACCGGTACATTACAGCACTGGTGAGGTCAGCCGGGCCACCGACTCGAGGAACGCCTGCAGCTTGTCGCCGCGCCGCCGCGCGGAAAACGGCTTGCACACGGCGCGATCGTCCTCGAAGCGCTTCGCCAGCAGTGCGATCACGCCCGCGTCGTAGAAAGCCGCGGCCACTTCGAAGTTGAGGCGAAAGCTGCGGTTGTCCATGTTGGCGGTCCCGACGAGGGCGACCGTAGTGTCGATGACCATCATCTTGGCGTGGAGCATTGGCGGGCCGTATTCGAAGATATCGACGCCGGCCTTGCGCATGGACTCGCAGTACGTGTTCGATGCGGCAGTCACCAGGCGCGAGTCGCCCTGCCTGGGCACGATGACCTGCACGTCGACGCCGCGCAGCTCGGCGATGCGCATCGCGGACTCCAGCGGCTCGTCGGGGATGAAGTAGGGGGTCTCGATCCAGACGCGCTCCCGCGCGGTGGAAATCGCCGCGAGGAAAAAGGCGTGGATCGGGAAGTTCTCGTCGTCGGGCCCCGAGGCGATGATCTGGACCGGCAGGCCGCCGCGATCCCGGGCCGGGGGCGGAAAGTATCTGCTCAACTCGACGCCCGTGGCGTTGAACTTGCCGCCCGAGTAGGTCCAGTTCTCGAGGAAGGTCCGCTGCAGGCGCCCCACGGGCTCGCCATCGATGCGCGCATGCGCATCGCGCCATGCATCCTTGCCGGAGCGCGTCGAACTCTCCGGGTCGTGGATGTTGATGCCGCCGAGAAACCCCACGTCGCCGTCGGCGATCGCGATCTTGCGGTGCGTGCGGAAATTCGCGAAGTTGAGGCTGGCTGGCGACAGGTGCAGGCGATTAAAGACCGCGATCTCCCCGCCGCGATCGGTGAGCGGTTTCCAGAATTCATCCCCGACACGCGGCGAACCCACGGCGTCGCAAAGGATGCGCACCTTGACGCCACGCCCCGCAGCCACCGCCGCCAGGTCGCGAAAATGGGTCCCGACCTTGTCCGGTTCCCAGATGTAGTACTCCATGTGCAGGTGGTGCTGCGCGGCTGCGATGGCTTTCTCGAGCGCTTCCATCTTCTGGTCGCCGCCGTCGAAGATTTCCACCGCGGAAGCGAACGTGGGATCGCCTTGCCCGAGGCGACGCGCCACTGCGGCGAGACCCGCGGCATCGGGCGCAAGCTTCGGGATCTCCGTGGCCTTGGCCTGGTCCGTATGGCCGGCCAGGCGTTCGCGCGCGATGCCGTAGCGTCGCCGGCGCCGCTGCAGCCGGCGCGGGCCGAACACCATGTAGTACAAGCCCGAGACCACCGGCAGCGCGATGAACGCGAACATCCAGGCGAGCGTGGAGGCGGGTGAGCGGCGGCTCATGAGGAGCGAGGCGCAAGCCGCGAGCACCCACAACACGTAGGACCCGACAAGGATCTCGAACCAGGGCACTGCGCTCATGACCCGAGCATACGTTGTGCCTGAGAGGCGAAGCCGAGGAAGGCGAGGCTCTCTTCAGCCGATCCGCGCCATCAGCGCCCTTTGGGCTTGTTGTTCTCCAGGATGGCCGAGGCAGCACCAGTCGGATCCAGGACTGCCTTGAGGCCGATCTGTCCCGCACCGGTCAATTTACGGACGGACTCTGCGAACCCCCCAAGCGTTGTCGGCTCCTGGCTCTGGGCCGCCGCCCGTCGATAGCCCTCTGCCTGTCGGGCCACGTCTTCCACCGCCCTGGCTTCGATCAGGGCTTTTTGGGCGGTGCGTCTTTCCCACTCCTGTGGAGGGAGGCCGTTTACGGAGACCGTCCGCTCCTGCGGAGCACACGGCATGTTTCGAAGGACCGGGCCGCCCTCTGCCCGAGTGCAGATATACATCTCGCTCCGGGCCGAGAGGCTGAAGCACGAAGTTGCGGCGGCAAAAGCCACAACCGCAAAGCTTCGGGCGCGAAACAGGGTCGTCACCTTTGTCGCCTGCATGAGCCTTCTTCCCCCCACTTATAGATAGCCTCCACTTTAGCAAGGCGCCAGCCTAGCGCTTCGGCATGGATTTCGCCTTTGCCATTCCGATTTTCGTCGCCGTCCGCCTGAGCGCGGCCATCGCACGCTGAACCTCGGCGACTACGCCGGCGCCCGCCGACGGCTTGGTCTCCTTGAGCCACGTGGCGGTCTCGTAAATCCGGCCCGCAAGCAGATGGGCGTCCACCTCGGACTGGAGATTGCTGATCCGTTGCCGCTCGTGAATCCAGAGCCGCGCTTCCTTCACCTCGTCAGGATTCAACTGGCCCAGCAGCTCGTCGGAGAGCACGCCTTTCTTGATGTTCGCCGAGCCCACCGGCACCGATTTTGACTTCAGGGTTTTCTTGTCGACCTCGGTTTTGACAATCTGGACATTGTTGCCGCGCACTCGGAAATGCATTTTTTCCACCCCTGAAAATGATCATCATATCGCGTTATAACGGGCAGGCGCGAGCAGATTCCGGAACGAAAAAACAGGCCACAACCTGTGACATAGTTCACATGGTTTCGACGCTCGTTCTTGTTACATTCGCGCAGTTGTAATTTTGCAAGGTCCATGGACTAGTACCACGGATGTATTGCGGTGCCCGGGCCTGCAATTCAGGCTTACGCGTCCGATAATTAGCGGATAGGTATGTCCAGTACTTAATTTTGCAAATATTACTCGGGAATTTACCGCCCTAATGGTGGCCCAGGATTACTATGTGGGTAGAGTGCTCCGAACGGTCTAGAACTAGTCAAATGCGGCAAAAAATCAGGCGATAACACCTGATCACGCAAGGGGGAAGGAAACCATGACGACCGACAAGAAACCAGCTGCAGGCAAGCGGTCCAGCGCAGGCAAGAGAAAGGCCACCCAGAAACCGGGTTCATCCGCGGCAACGCTGGCGGCGCTGGCAGCGGCCGGTCTTGGCGCACAAGAGGCGCTCGCCTCCACTGCGGGTTCCGAACTTGCGCGGCCGGCACAGCGCAACGATCAACCGCCTGCCGAGGCGATGGCCCTCGAGGCCGACGCGCCGCAGGCCGAATCCCAGGCCGATGACCAGGCGCAAGCACAAAGCGCCGAGGACGTCGCGGCTGGCGGGCAGAACGAGGCCGTGCAGCTTGCCGACGCAAGCGGCGCGCTCGGCATTCAGACCGATGCGGCCCAGATGCCCCTCGAGAGTGCAGAGGCGCCCGCCGAGGAACCCATTCAGCTCGCGCAAGCGAGCACCACCACGGCAGCCCCGGCTGCCGGCGGTACTGCAGCAGCAGGCGCCGAAGCCGGCGTCGTCACCGAAGGTTTTGCCGGTGTGGGTTTCGCCCCGATCGCCGCGGTCGGGGTAGGCCTTGCCGCCCTGGCTGGCGGAGGGGGCGGGGCAGCCGCAGCCGCAGTCGTCGCGCCCGCCCTGACCGGTATTGGCGGCTTCGCGGCCAAGGGCCCGCTCAATAACGCAACGGCCTTCTATGACGTGAACGGAAACGGCAAGCTCGACGCGGGTGAGCCGACTGCTCCCGTCGTCCTCGGCCTGTTCACCTTCAATCTTTCGTCTGATCAACTCACTGCGGTCGTGGGCAAGAACATCGTCGTCCAGGGCGGCACCTACACGGACAAGGACGGAAACACGGTCAATTTCCTCGGCAAGCTGATCGCGCCGCCGGGGTTGGCCGAAGTCACGCCGTTCTCCACGCTGAAGACGGCGGGTGTCTCCGATGCATTGATCAAGGCCCTGCTCGGCGGCCGCGACCTCGAAGACCTCGGCGTCGACGACTTCAGCGGGTCGTCGCGCATCGAAGCGTTCGCCCAGTCGCTCATGAACCTCCTCAGCGATCCAGCGCTTGGCCTCACCGGGGATTTCTCCTCGGACAAGCTGGAGTTCATCGCATCGTCGGTCGGGCGAACCCTCCAGGCGGCGCTCGATGCCGGCGTGGACTTCTCGCAGCCCGGTGCGCTGGACGACGTGATGGTTTTGGCGCGGGCAGGTGCGCAATCCGCCGCATCGCTCTATGACGACTCCGCGAACGCTGATGGCACCATTTCCGACGCCGCCTTGGCGAGTGCGGAGACCGCTCTCAAAACGCAAGACGTGTTGGGGCTGGCGCAACTGCAGGGGAACCTGGTCCGGATTGCGATCGAGAAATACGCCGCCGCCCACGGCGCAACGGCCGAGTTCGACGCCGCCGGCAACTTTGTCGCCTACCACGTTTCGGAAAGCAACCTTTCCGGGCTGAGCGGCGACCTGTTCGGCGCAGACAGCGATGCGCCGGTCGCCGGCGACCTGATCCTCGACGTCGAGGGCACGCTGCTCGGTTCGGCGGCACAACCGATCACCTTCTCCCAGCTCAATGCACTGGGCGTGGACCTAGTGCTGGCGGATTCGCCGGAGGGTTCAGACTCACCGGATGCGCCTTACCTGCGACTCACCGTCGGCAATATCGACGCGAACCCCGATTTCGGGATCGAAGACAACGACATGGCGGGGGGTGGCCTCGTCATCGGCACGGAGCTGCCCTCGGGCGTCACGACGATTGCCCTAGACCTGGGGGCGGATATCACGCCGGACAACGTGTTGGCCGGCTTCCTCGGCAGCAGCGGCTGGGACGATCCCCTCGACCAGGATTGACGCCGCACAGAGGCGAGAGCATCATAAAAAGCACCGCTTACCGGCGGTGCTTTTTTTTTACTTCCCCGCATTCCGGGCTCGACCCAAGGACCCCCTGATTGGCTGAGAAAGCACAGGACGTCGACGAAGACTCCGGTGAGGAGCAGGCACGCTCGCGCCTGCCGCAGACGTTCGAGGGTCCGCTCGGCGAGCTGCTCAAGCAGTGCCGGCGCTCGTTCTACTTCGTCGGCGGGCTCACGGTGGTGATCGAGATCCTGTCGCTCGCCCCGATCATCTACATCCTCAGCCTCTACGACCGGGTGCTCACCAGCCGCTCGCTGGTGACGCTGTTTTCGCTTTTGGCAATGATTGCCGGTGTGTATGTCTTCTGGGTGGCGCTCGACTGGATCCGCACGCGCGTGATGATCCGGATCTCGCTGCGCATCGACTGGGACCTGGCCGCCTCGGTGTTCGACTCGGCCTTCCGGCGCTACATCCTGCAGAAGAAGGTCAACGTGCACCAGGTGCTGGGCGACCTGCTCAAGCTGCGCCAGTTCCTCACCGGCGAGCCGATCCTCGCCCTCATGGCGGCGCCGTTCTCGATCATCTTCGCGCTCGTGGCGTGGTTCTTCCATGTGTACCTGGCGATCTTCATCGTGGCCTCCACGCTGATCATGATCGCCGCGGCCTACATAACCAAGGAGCTCTCCTCGCCGATCCTCAAGGCCTCGAACGACTCCAACGCCGAAGGCAACCGCCTGGCGGCGCAGAGCCTGCGCAACGCCGAAGCCGCCTTTGGCCTGGGCATGCAGACCAATCTCCGCCGCCAGTGGATCACGCGCCACCAGACGTTCCTCGAGTTGCAGGTCAACGCGAGCGAGGCGGCGGGCGTGCTCGGCGGCATCACGAGTTTTCTGGGCAAGCTGCTGCCGTCGCTCACCATATCGCTTGGCATTTATCTGGCGATTTCGGGCGAGATCACGGGTGGTATGGTCATCGCCGCGGCTTTCCTCTTGCGGCGCGCGATTGCGCCGATCCAGACGGTGCTGCGCCGGTGGGACGACATTGCCGGTGCAAGGATCGCCTACGACAACCTGAACCGGCTCCTCATCGAGGACGAAGCCTTCGCGGAAAAGATGAGCCTCCCGCCGCCGGCCGGGCAGCTGCGGGTCAAGGACCTCTCGGTGAAGCCCCCCAAGGCGAAGAAGACCGTGCTGCAGGACATCAACCTGTCCCTCAACCAGGGCCAGGCGCTCGCCGTGCTCGGGCCGAGCGCCTCGGGCAAGAGCACGCTCGCGCGCGCCCTGGTGGGCCTGTGGCCGCCCGAAGCCGGTGCCGTGCGGCTCGATGGCGCCGAAGTGTCCGAGTGGCTGCGCGGCGACCTCGGCCAGTACGTCGGCTATGTGCCGCAGGAGATCGAGTTCTTCGAGGGCACCATGGCCGAGAACGTGGCGCGCATGGGCGCAGTCGATGCCGACCTGGTGGTGGCGGCGACCCGCAAGGTCGGCTTGCACAGCATGATCCTCGGGTTTCCCAAGGGGTACGAAACCAGGCTGGGCGAGCAAAAGCATCCGCTCACCGGCGGGCAGAAGCAAAGGCTCGCGCTCGCCCGCGCCTTCTACGGTGACCCGAAGTATTTCGTGCTCGACGAGCCCGACGCGAGCCTGGACGAAGACGGCCAGCGCGCGCTGCTCGCCGCGATCCGCGAGGCCAAGGCCGACCGGGCCACCGTGGTCTTCACGACCCACCGGCGCGAAATGCTCGAAGTCGCCGACCAGGTGCTCGTGCTCGCCGACGGGCGCATCCACTGGTACGGCCCCGGCGCCGAGTTCAGGGCGTCGCTCAAGAACCCCGAGCAGGGGCGAAAGGGACGGCTTGCATCCGAAACCGCCTGAGGCTGGCGGCGTAATGCGAACCACGCACAGCCGATGATCAATTTCATCATCCGGCCCATCCGGCGATGGGTCCAGTCGATCAACCCCTACGAGCCCTCGAAAATGGAGCGCGACGGGGTGAAGCCCATCGAGCTCGAGGAATCCGATTTCAAGCGCAACACGGCGCGCTTCGTGATGACGTTCTTCGTCGCCTTCGCCCTCTGGGCCTTCCTCGCGCCCATCGATGCCGGGGTCACGGTCCCGGGCACGGTCGTCATCCAGGGCAATCGCAAGGCCGTGCAGCACCCCAGCGGCGGCGTGGTCGAGAAGATCCTCGTGCAGGAAGGCGCGCACGCAAAGCAGGGCGACCCGGTGGTGGTCCTGAACCCGCTCAACGTCGATGCGTCGCTTGGCGCGGCGGAACTCGAATACGTCAACACGCTCACCACGCTTTCGCGCGTGCTGTCCGAAAGGGTGCACCGCCGCGCGATCGAGTGGAGCCCCAGGATCAAGCGCTACGCTGGTGACTCCCGCCTGCTCGAGGCCATGCGCCTGCAGACCGAGGTCTTCAAGTCTCGCGTCTTCGAGCTCGAAGGCCAGCAGAAGATCCTCAACGAGCAGCTCGTCGGCCTCGATGCGCAGATCAAGGGGATCGTGAGCGCGCTCAAGGAGCGCGAGGACCAGCTCGTCATGCTGGCCGAGGAATCGCGCGACACCGCCGTCCTCGCCAAGGAAGGGTTCGTCCCCCGCAACCAGGCCTACGCGGTCGAGCGCTCGAGGAGCGACCTCGTCGCGGGCATCGCAACCATGCGCGCCGACCAGGCGCGCGCGCAGGCGTCCATCGCCTCGACCAAGCTGCAGCTGATCCAGCTCCTGTCCACCTATCACAAGGACCTCGATACGCAGATCTCCGAACTGCAGAAAGTCGAGCAGGCGCTGCAGTCCAAGGTCGATGCGCTGCGCTTCGAGCGCAGCCTGATCGAGATCCGCGCGCCGGTGAGCGGCACGGTCGTGGGCCTCAAGATCCACACCCTCGGCGGCGTCGTGAGCGGGGGGCAGGTCCTCATGGAAATCGTGCCGGACGACCGGCGCCTGCTCGTCGATGCACAGATCCCTTCGCTCTACATCGACAAGGTCCGCGTCGGCATGGAATCCGACATGCGCTTCACCTCCTTCAACGTCACCACCACGCCGGTGATTCCGGGCAAGGTCATTCTCGTGGGCGCCGACAAGCTGACCGCCACGTCGCAAGCGCCGACGACGGCCGCCGCCGCCGCGCAGTCGACCGACTACTACCTTGCGCAGATCGAGGCGACACCCGAAGGCCTCAAGCTGCTGCGGGAGCTCAAGATCCAGCCGGGCATGGCGGTCGACGTCGTCATCAAGACGGGCGAACGCAGCTTCATGAGCTACCTGCTCAAGCCGCTTCTGGACAAATTCGCCCTGGCCTTCAAGGGTGAATGAGGCGATGCGCGCGCTCGCCCTCGTCTTTGCAATGGCCTTGCCCTGGCTCTCGCCGGCGGCGCTCGCCGGCGAGCTCGTCGCCGGTTACCAGAAGTCCCTGGCTGCCGACCCGTTCTACCAATCCGCCCTGGCGGAGTACGAGGTCAACAAGATCGGCGCCGAGCGTGCCGGCCGCGCCTATTGGCCCGAGCTCGCCTTCAAGAGCGGCCAGCGCACGGAAGTCAGAGGGTCGCAGACCACGATCCAGATCGCGCAGCCCCTGGTGGACGCGGACCGCTATGCCACCTGGCGCGGGGCCGAGCCCCTCGAGATCCGCGCGGCGGCCACCATGCGCCAGCGCGAGGCGGACCTGCTCCAGCGCTACTACAAGGCGGTGCTCGACCTGGTGCGCGCGGCCGAGCAACTGCGCCTGAGCAAGGCAAAGATCGAAGCGCTCCAGAACCAGTCGGTGGCCTCGGCGCGGGGCCTCGCTCTCGGCACGGGCACGCGCACGGATGTCTACGATACCGAGGTCAGGCTTGCGCTGGCGCGCGCGGACGCCCTGACCCTGCAGACGACCCTCGAGGCCGCGGACCGCCAGTACCAGGCCCTGACCGGCGAGCCGCCGCCCAAAGGGTTCGAGCTTGCGCGCGAAAAGCGCGTGCTCATCGTTCAGTCGCTCGAGACGATGATCCGGCTTGCCGACACCACCAACCCGCAGGTGATCACGGCCCTGCAGGCCGAGCGGCTCGCGGAGCTCGAAGTCACGCGCAAGTACGGCGCCTTCCTGCCCCGGCTAAACGCCATTGCGAAGCATACGCGTGCGAGCGACGGACTGAGCGGCTCCTACGTTGGCGTGGCCATCGATTTCCCGCTCCAGTCGGGCAGCCTGCTCGACGTGACCGGCGCCAAGGCGGGGCTGGCCAAGACCACGGCGGATGTGGTCGCGGCCCGGCTCAAGTCGAAACTCGAGGTGCAGCGGCTGCACGCGCTGGTGGTCAACGGCAGCCGCGAGCTGCCCATCCGGCTCGAAGGCGTCGAAGCCGCAAAACTCGGCCTCGAGGCCAGCGAGAAGAGCTTCAAGGGCGGCGTGCGCACGCTGATCGACGTCCTCAACAGTATCCAGACGGCCGCCGTCACAGTCGACGACTATGTCGCCGCCGTGCTCAACCTCGGCACCAATTTCGTGGCCTTGCAGGCGCTCGTCGACACGCGCCCCGTCGCGGTCCTCGAGCAGCTCGAAAAGTTCCTGTTCTGAGCGCTCGCGTGGGAAAGCACGACGAGGAGCTCCTCGGCCGGATCCGCAAGATCCTCGAGACCGCCGACCACGACCGGCTCGCGGGCCGCTGGGCACTCGCGCTGGGCAACTACCGGATGGCCGAGGTCCACCTGCCGCGCATGGCGCTCGTGCACCACAACATCGCGCTCTGCCACCTGGCCCTGTCCAACCTCGAGGAAGCCCTGCGCGAAAGCGAGATCGCGATCGGCCTGGATCCGGCGTTCTGGCGCTCGCACCTGGTGCGCATCAAGGCCTTGCGCAGGCTGGGACGCGCGGACGATGCCGTGGCCGCGATGCGGGAGCTGCCCGAAAGCGATGAGCCGCTCATTGCGCAGGAGCGCCTGTCCCTGCAATTGCACGAACTGGGCGACGCGGCAGCGGCGCACGCTACTGCGACCAGGGCCTTGGCGAGCAAGGCAAGGCTTCCGGCCGAAACCGCCGCCGAGATCGAACTCGGCGCGCTCGTCGCGCTGCTCTACGACCGGGGCGGGCAGACGGCCAAAAGCTTGAGCGAGGCATTCTTCGCGTATTCGCGCAAGCACCTCTATGCCGGGCGGCCGGCCGAAGCGCCACCGCGTGCGTCGCCCGCGCGCGCTCGGAAGCGCGTCGGGATCATCTCCCCGCAGTTGTTCGCCTCGCCGGTGTATTTTTTCGGCATCGGCGCATTGCGCCTGCTGGCGATGAGCGCGGACCTGGTCTTTTTTCATCGCGGCACGCGCCAGGACTGGGCCACGGCCGGGTTTCGCGCGCTCTCGGCCGACTGGCGCAACGTGGCGGGCCTTGAGCCCATCGCGCTGGAGAGCGAGCTTCGCAGGCACGCGCTGGACGCGCTCATCGACATGGGCGGCTGGATGGACCGCATCGCGCTCCAGGCACTGGCCGGCAAGCCCGCGCGCAGGATGTACAAGTGGGTCGGGGGCCAATCGGTGAGCACGGGCCTGGCGAGCTTCGACGGATTCATCGGCGACCTCCACCAGAGCCCGCCCGAGCTGCAGCCTCTCTACACCGAGCCGCTCGCGTCGATGCCCCGGGGGTACGCGACTTACACGCCGCCGGACTACATGCCGGCCGCGCAGGCAGCCGATGCGGGCTTCGTGGTGGGCGTGATCTCGAACCCGGTCAAGGTTTCCGCGGGGTTCCTCGAGGCCGTCGCGGAGCGTATGGAGGTGTGGCGCGAGCTCGGCCTGCAGCCGCAACTGAGGTTCATCGACAAGCGCTACCGGCATGCCGAATTGCAGGCCCGGATCTCGGCTGCATTGCGCACCGGTGAAGAGCCGCCGGCGCGCTTCGTCGTCCCGGACAAACACCGCGATTACCTGTCGGAAGTGGGCCGGCTCTCCCTGGTAGTCGACACATTCCCTTATTCGGGCGGGCTCACCACCATGGAGGCCCTCACCCTCGGCGTGCCGTGCCTCACGCGGGCCGGAAAACTGTTCTCGGAGCGCCATACGTGGGCGCATTGCCGGTACGCCGGGATGGAGTCCGCCGCGTTCGACTTCGACGCCGATGTGTGGACTACGGGGTGGACTGCGCGTACGCGCATCCCCGCACCCGGCGTTGCGCGTGCGAGCCTCGTTCCCGCCGGCTCGCCGCGGACCGATCACGCAAGCCTCGCGCGCTCGCTCTTGGAGCTGGTCGAATCATGACGGACGTCCGCGTCTTCCAGGTCTATTACCGCAAGCAGCAGCTCGCAGCGCTCGACCCGGCGTTCGAGCCCTACGACAACATCGGCGATCTCGACGCGC
>Ga0163150_10009071_pt1 | contig 11111 bp, 2 predicted proteins | sample OliLakLV19P2IB_FD_148628 | JGI IMG/M metagenome (GOLD analysis project Ga0163150, IMG submission 148628) | Freshwater microbial mat bacterial communities from Lake Vanda, McMurdo Dry Valleys, Antarctica - Oligotrophic Lake LV.19.P2.IB | ecosystem: Environmental > Aquatic > Freshwater > Lake >...
CTGCCACTGCGCGAACGCGGCGGCCGCCGCGTTCGCGCAGTGGCAGGGCTACGTCGGGGGGAAGCGGGCGATCCAGGCGACGTGGCGCTCGTCCGAGCGCGGGCGCACGTGGGCGCGCGTGGGCAGCATCGACAGCGCGCTCGTGCTCGACGGCACGTGTGGCTGGCCGCAGGAGGTGAACGGGAAGCCCTGGGTCGGCGGGTGGGACCGTCCCGAGGTCTACGTGGATCCCTGGACGGGGAACATGTTCCTCAGCATGGGCTGCGTCGCGGGCACGGCGCCTGCGTATCGCAGCCATCATCTCGATGCGGAGCTCGTCTTCGTCTCGCGGGACGAGGGGACCTCGTGGAAGCTGGCCGCGAAGCTCCCGCGCTGGGAGCCCGTGGTGATGACCACCACCTCCGACGGCCGGCTCTACCTCGTCCAAGCCGTCGGCTACGACGCGACCTCGCTCAAGTGCCACCTCGTCTGGCTCGACAGGCCGTACGTGGAGATCGCCGGACAGGCCGACGTCTCCTACGGCGACCTGAAGAAGCCCGAGAACCGCTGCGCGCAGCTTCCTGCCGACCAACTGGTGCCTCGCGTCGGGCAGCCGAACGTCGTGCCGCCCACGGTCTCGCGCGTGGCGGGACGCAACGGGGAGCACGTGATCCGTCTGGCCTATCCGGCGGTGCTCGAAGGGCGCCAGGTGCAGCGCGTCGTGGTCGTCCGGATCGGAGCCAACGGCAAGGTGGACACGAAGCCGGGGCCCACGATCGTCGCCGAGGATCCCAAGGGCTCGGTGCTCCAGGCGGTGTTCGTCGAGACCGACCGCGCGGACCACGCGCTCAAGGACGACTGCGACACGGCGCTGCTCTACTGGATGGAGACGGTCCCCTCGAAGGGACAGATGATCGCCCGGGGCGCCCTGGTCTCGGGCCCGTCCGGCTGGTCCTCGACCTTCGACCTGTCCCGCGCTGGGGGGAAGCGCCGATCGTGGAAGCCGAACGGCGAGTGGCTCGGCGACTACATGAAGGGGGCGTTCACCACCGACGGGAAGACGCTTCGGTTCGTGGCGCAATGGCCGGAGTCGAACCCGCCGAACATCGACCTCCACGTGAACGTGGTGTCGGCCAAACCCTGATGGTGTGAATGTATCGCCATCGGCAGCGTGCGGGCTGCTCGTCGAGTCCCGTGCCGCGCGGCGGCTCGCCCCTTCAGATCGGATCGGAAGGGTGTCAGTCAGGGGACACGATTGGCTCGCCGCCGCAGATCGTTCCCTGGCGGATGGTGACGTGATCTGCCCTTGCGCGAGACTGGACGATCGAGCCCGATGGGTCGGGAACGCATCCACCTCGCGTCGGGCTCGTCCGCCGCGCATTCGACGATTTCTTCACAAACTCTGCGACCGGGGCCGCTTCGTCAGCCCCCGCCGCCCCCCTACTCCTCTTCGCGGATCTTGTCCTGGATGCCCTTCAGGTACTCGTCCATCTCCTTCATGTTCGCGAAGACGGCGGTGCCCGGCAGCGCCTTCACGATCTCGAAGACCTTGCGGATGGAGGGCTGCATGTTCGTGATGAACACGGAGCCGCCCTTGGCCTCGATGTCGCGGCGGGCCTTGAGGAGCAGGCTGATCCCGGTGCTGTCCACGAACACGAGCTTGGCGAGGTCGAACGCGACGACCTTGGGGTTCGTGGCGACGAGGGCCGTCAGCGCCTTCGCGGCCTGGGGCGCGGAGGTGAGGTCGAGCGCGCCGGACAGCCGGACGGAGCTCGACTCGACCCCGTCCATCGGGGGGCGCTGCGTGACGGAGATCTCGAAGGGCATGGGGGGCTCCGGGGGTACGGGCCGATTGTCACCCGGCGACGCGAATCTGCACGGGAAGGCTCGGGACGGGCGGCGACGGGAGGCCCTCCGACCGCTACAGGCCCGCGGAGGAGACGGTCAGACCTCGGACTCCGGATGGCCGAGGACGACCAGGATCTCGTGGGCCAACCCATCGTCGGCGAACGGGATCAGCGTGCCCGCGATCTGTCGCCCGTCGAGCGTCGTGGAGGCGACCCCGCGGCTCACGCCGTTCGGGTTCTCGACGCGGACGTGGTGCACGGTGCTCCCGCGGCGCCACGTGACCTCGAAGTGCGGCCAGGCGGCCGGGATGCAGGGGTCCACGACGAGGTCGACGCCGTGTCGGCGGACTCCGAGGATCCGTTCGAGCCCGAGCCGGTAGAGCCACGCCGCCGAGCCCGTGTACCAGGACCAGCCGCCCCGTCCGTCGTACCCGTCGCCGGCGCAGACGTCGCCGGAGAGGACGTAGGGCTCGACGCGGTAGCGCTCGGCGCCAGCGCGCGTCGAGGCGTGCCGGAACGGGGAGAGCATGCGGAACCAGTCCATCGCGGTGTCGCCGTCGCCGAGGACCGCGAACGCCCAGGCGCCCCAGATGGCGGCGTGGGTGTACTGGGCGCCGTTCTCGCGGACGCCCGGCGGGTAGCCCTTCACGTAGCCCGGGTCCTGCGCCGTCTTGTCGAAGGGCGGGGCGAGGAGCAGCACGAGGTTGCGGTCGGGATGGGCGAGGTGGTCCGAGGCGGACGCCATGGCGCGCGCGGCGCGGGAGCGGTTGGCCGCGCCCGAGAGGACGGCCCAGGCCTGAGAGACGAGGTCGATCCGGGCCTCGGTCGAGGCGGAGCCCCCGAGCGGCGAGCCGTCGTCGTAGAAGGCGCGGAGGTACCAGCGGCCGTCCCACGACGTCTTCTCGATCACCGCGCGCAACGCCTCGGCGCGACGCCGCAGGCCCTCCGCGCGCGCCGACCCGCCGGGCCCCGTGCACAGGGGGGCGAACCGGGTCAGGGCGGCGTAGAGGAACCACCCGAGCCAGACGCTCTCTCCCCGGCCGCCCGCCCCGACGCGGTCCATGCCGTCGTTCCAGTCGCACGAGCCGATCAGGGGCAGGCCGTGGGATCCCTCGCCTGGGTCGCGTTCGAGCGCGCGGAGGCAGTGCTCCTCGAGGGAGACGGTCGGGCCGTCCGGCCCGTATCGGGCGTATCGCTCGCGCTCGCCGACCTCGAGCGGCTGGCCCGCGAGGAACGGGATCTGCTCGCGGAGGATGCCGGTGTCCGCGGTCCAGCGGACGTAGTGTGCGACGGCGAACGGAAGCCACAGGCGGTCGTCCGAGCACCGGGTGCGGACGCCGGCGCCGGTCTCGGGCAGCCACCAGTGGAGGACGTCGCCTTCCACGAACTGGTGGCGCGCGGCCTCGATCAGGTGAGCGCGCGTCAGCTCGGGCGCCGCGCTGACGAGGGCCATCGCGTCCTGGAGCTGGTCGCGGAAGCCGAAGGCGCCGCCGGGCTGGTAGAGGCTCGAGCGTCCCCACATCCGGCACGCGAGGACCTGGTTGAGGAGGCGGCCGTTGAGGAGCAGGTCGAGGTCGGGCTCCGGAGTCGACACGTGGATGACACCCAGCAGGTCGTTCCACGATCGCTCGACCGCGGCCCGCGTCGCCTCCAGCGTGCCCGGCGTGCGATGGCGGGCGACCAGGCGGAGGGCGTCGAGTCGGTCACAGCCCTGCCCGAGGAAGAAGCGCACCTCCCGAGTCGCCCCCGCGGGCACGTCCACGGCCACCTGCAGCGCGGCGCACGGGTCGAGGCGGCCTCCCGCGGCTCCCGAGAGGCCGATGCGGGTCAGGCCGTCGGGCGCCCGGATCCCCCCGCGGCCGAGGAACTCGAGGCGATCGCACGTGGCCCCGCGCGGGGCCGCGTCCGACGCCAGGAAGGCGACCCGGTCCCCGAACTCGCGGGAGGTCGGGTTGCGCGCGAGGAGGGCGCCGTCCTCGATGGCGGTGAGCAGGTGCGGCGCCGTCGACTCCCGCGCCGTGCCGAGCACCCACTCCGCGTAGTACGTCGCGGTGAGGCGCCGCGGGCGGTCCTCGAGGTTCTCGAGGCGCAGCGAGACGATCTTCACGGCCTCATCCCACGCCACCGACGTCACGAGCTCCTGCTTCAGGCCGTGGCACTGCCTCGCAAACGTCGTCGAGGCGGGCGCGTGGCGCACCGTGACGGCCGCATCGCCGCCCATGGGGAGTGTCGTCGGGGTCCACACGACCCCGCTCTCCTCGTCGCGCAGGTAGAGCGCCTCGCCCGGGTCGTCGCGCACCGGGTCGTTGCGCCACGGTGTCAGGCGGTTCTCCGCGCTGCTGCGCGACCACGTCCAGCCGCTACCGGACTCCGAGACGAAGCACCCGAACTGCGGGTTCGCGAGCATGTTGCCCCAGGGAGCCGGCGTCGGGCGCGCCGGCGCCACGCGGATCACGTACTCGCGTCCCCCCGCGGCCACCCCGCCGAAGCCGTTGTCCCGCAGCAGGCCCGACGGCCGGGGCGGCATCGCGGGCTCGGCGGTGGCCGGCGCGTCGGGAGCGGCGACGAAGGGAGGGAGACCGGCGGGACGGACGTCCATGTGCTCGAGCTGCGCTCGGAGCGGGCGCCGGTCGTCGAGCACGACCGCCGCCGTGGCCTCGAGGAGCCGCTCGGCCGAGGGGGAGAGCCGGTCGATCGGCACCAGGTACGTCTCGCCGCGGCGATGCGTGGCCCCCAACGCCCGCAGTCGCTCCCGTTCCGCCTCGATCCGATCGCGTTTCGGTGATGCGTACCCCGACGGCTCCTCGTCGAGGAAGACCAGATCGATCCCGGCCCCGCGATCGCTCAGGCAGGCGTGGAGCCGGAGGGCGTCGAGGACCACCGTCAGGTCGGAGGCCGCCGTCATCCGCAGGAGCACGATCGGGAGATCGCCGGAGATTCCGTGGCCCCAGAGCCCCGACTGCGGTCGCCCCACGGCATCGATCGAGCCCGGATCCGCGCGCACGCCGTGATAGGGGGCAAGGCAGGCGGAGAGCAGGTCGTGCGCGACGCGCGCGTCCGTCGGCGCCATGCCGAGGTCGCGCATCGCCCGCTCGCGCTCGCGGCGGGCCTGCTCGAGGACCGCCTCCGCGCCGCCGCTCCCGCGGTGGGCCTCCACGAGCCCGATCGCGCGTTCGCGCGACCCGGCCACGCCGGTCAGGAGGATCAGGGTCACGGGGGCGCCGGGCGGGATCGACACCACGGTCGAGATGGCCACGATCGGGTCGAGGGTGGCGCCCGAGACTCCGAGGAGCTGCCCGAGGCGCACGGCCGCCGGATCCCGATCCGTGCCGTGCCGGCCGAGGAAGCGCCCGCGGTCGGTCTCGAAAGAGCGGGTCCCGGCGGCATCGCCCCCGCCGACGAGGCACTGCACGAGGTGGAGTGGTGCCTCGTCCGCGGACTTCGGGCGGCGGCGGACGTGGATGCCGTCGAGCTCCGGCAGGATCTCGCTCTCGACGAACAGACGGGCGAACGCGGGATGGCGTCGCACCTCGCTCGCCGCCGCGAGCACGACTTCGGTGGCGGTCGTCACGCGGATCCTGCGTGCGTGGTCGCCCTCGTTCACCAGCGTGATCCGCCGCACCTCGACGTCGTCCCAGGGCGCGACCGCGATCTCCAATCGCGCGAGGATGCCGTCCTCGCGCCGGGAGAGCTCGACCACGTGCGGCCCGAACCGCGCGCTCGCGGCCCCGGCCTGCGCAGGGACGGGACAGTCCCCGACCGACCACGTGGCGCCCGACGTCTCGTCCTGCAGGTACACCCAGGTCCCCCCCGCGTCCTCGAGGCCGTCCTCCCGCCACCGGGTGAGCGCGATCTCGCGCCAGCGCAGCCCTCCGGCGCCCGTCGCCGTGATCCACGTGCTCAGCGTACCGTTCGAGAGAATCGTCGTGCGGGGCGGCAACGCGGCCGTCGCGACGGGGAAGGTCAGGGCGGCGGGAAGCGGGGGCGCCGGAGGAGGCAGCCCCTCGCCCGCGGGTGCGTCCGGCGCCTCCGTGGGCGCGACGGGCACGCGCTCGTCGAGGAGCAGGTCGAACGCGCGCACGCGGGCGTCCACGCTCAGACGGGCGACCATGCGGTCGTCGTGGAGGGCGTTGCAGAGCGAGAGCAGGATCATGCCCTCGTGGTGGGCCATGTAGGACCGGACCGGCGTCGGCGTCCGGGGCGTGTCCGTCGATCCGTAGTCGAGCGCCTCGTAGAGGCCGTAGCGGCCGAGCATCCCGAGCCCGCGCAGCCGCTCGAGGTTGCGGAGGACCGCGCCCGGTCGTCGCGTCAGGGCGAGCAGGCACGCGTACGGGGCGACGACGTAGCGCGCGCCCGTGTCCCGCTTGAGCCCGAGGCTGCGCGTGCCGAAGGCCCGGTACGCGTACGAGCCGCCCGCGTCGAGCTCGGCGAGCCCCGACTCGGAGACGCCCCAGGGAGAACCACGGCGCCGGCCCACGTCGATCTGCTCCGCGACCGCCGCGTCGCCGCTCTCCCCGAGGATCGTCCGGGGGGGCGAGCGGAGGAGGAGGTCGGGCATCAGGTACTCGAAGCTCGTCCCGCTCCACGAGCGCAGGCACGTGCCTCGCGACACGCGGGCGAGAGGGCGTCCGAGGTGGAGCCAGTGGCGCGCGGGGAGGTCCCCCTTGGCGATCGCGACGAAGCTCGCGAGCCGCGACTCGGAGGCGAGCAGGTCGTAGTGGTTCGCGTCGAGCCGACCCGCGGAGGCGTCGTAGCCGAGGTGGAGGAGACGACGCTTCGGGTCGTAGAGGAACGTGAAGTCCGCCTCGTCCGCGAACCGACGGGCGTCGGTCGCGAGGCGTCGCAGGCGCACGGCGAGCCCGCCGGCCTCCGCCGCGGAGCGCTCGAGCGCGGCCGCGGCGCGGTCGCACGGGACGAGCGCCTCGGGGTCCGTCATGGGATCCGCGGCGAGGGCCGCGCGCACCTGCGCGACGCGAACGACCGCCGCGGCGCAGGCGGCGGGGACCTCCTCGAGTCGGGGGGCGTCGGGCAGCTCTGCGAGGGCGGCGAGGAGCGGTGCGCTGACGGCCTCCCCCCCGGGCGCGTCGCGCAGGTGCGCGCAGGGCGCGAGGGTGTCGATCTCCCGATGCACGTGGTTGACGCGTTCCCGAAGCCTCGCCGTCCAGATGCGGAGGTCTCCGAGCGCCGCCGGATCCAAGCTCGGCGTGCTGCGCTCCGCGAGCTGCGCCAGGTGCTCCTCGACGGGCCCGAGCTCGCGCGCCTGGAGGTCGGCGACGAGGCGGGCGAAGGGCCGCGGCGCGCGTGCGGCGTCGAGACGGGCCCGGAGGGTCGCCAGCTCGCGCTGGGCGCCCGTCGTCGCCTCCCCCGTCCCGAACGATCCGGGTCGCGCGAGGGTCTCCCGCAGCACGTCGATCGTGTCGAGCATGCCCTCGCGCTGCGACGGCCGAACGACCGGGGTGCGCGGCCCCTCCTCGCAGCCCGTCGCGAGGGCCCAGAGGCACGCCACCAGATTCCCGCTGTCGACCGCGGAGACGTACCGTGGCTCGAGCGGCGTGAGGCGGACGGTCTCGTACCAGTTGTAGAAGTGGCCCCGGTGGCGCTCCAGCCGGTCGAGCGTGTCGAAGCTCGAGCGGAGCCTCGCCTCGAGCCCGGGCAGGCCGATGTAGCCGAGGTCGTGGGCGCCGAGCGTGGAGAGCAGGAAGAGCCCCACGTTCGTCGGGGAGGTCCGTCGCGCCACGCGGCCGCCGGGCTCCTCCTGGAAGTTGTCGGGCGGGAGCCAGTGGTCGTCGGGTCCCACGAAGCGCTCGAAGAACAGCCACGTCCGCCGCGCCAGCATGCGGAGGTCCTGTCGCCGGTCCGGGGGCACCGTCTCCCGGCGCGTGCGGCTCGGCTGCCCGAGGAGATGCGCGAGGATCGGAGACACGAACCACAGGGCGAGCAGCGGCAGGGCCATGGGCAGCGATGGCGGCGAGGCCACCGCGACGAACGCGCACGCCGACACGGCGAACAGCGGGGCGGGAGCCATGCGGCGGACCGCGGCGAGGGGGCCGCCGACCCGTGCGAAGTGACGTTCCGTGTGCGCCGCGGGCGTCCACTCGAGCAGACGCCGGCGCGAGACCGCGAGCCGCCAGATCGTGCGCGCGATCGCATCCAGGGCGACGTAGGCCTCGAGCGGGAGCAGGAGGACGGCGACGGCCCACTGGACGATCGTCTGGCGGAGCGCGTAGAGCCCGTTCGAGAGGGTCGCGCCGAGGCGCTGGGCGACGGCGCATTGGAACAGGGTCGACAGGGCGACGCAGGCGATCGGCACCGCCAGCGCGATGAGGATCGCGAGGGAGGCCGCGAGGGCCGTGCGCGGACCCGCGCCCCACCCCGCGAGCGCCGCCGCGACGAGGGAAGGGGCGAACAGGCTGCGGCGCAGGTTCTCCAGGAGCTTCCACCGCCCGATCGCTCCGAATCGGGTGCGGTGCCGCGCGCCCGCCGCGCCCGGGACGGTCGGGCCCAGCCACGGCAGGAGCTGCCAGTCCCCGCGAATCCAGCGGTGCGCGCGGGCCAGGAACGTCGGCACGTCGGCGGGGACGTCCTCGAGCAGGACGACGTCGGTCACGAGCCCTGTCCGCGCGTGCAGGCCCTCGAAGAGGTCGTGACTCAGCAGGGCGTCGTCGGGGACCCGACGCTCGAGGCTGCGCTCGAACGCGGCGACGTCGAGGAGGCCCTTGCCCGCGTAGTTCCCCTCGCCGAACAGGTCGTGATGCAGGTCGGACACGATCGTCGAGTACGGGTCGAGGCCGCGATCGCCCGCGAACGCCCGCGTGAATGGGGTGCGGCGGGCGCTGAGCGGCGACGGCTCGAGTCGCGGCTGGAGCACGCCGTATCCGTCCGTCACCCGCCCATCCGCGTCGTGCACGGCGCGGTTGAGGGGATGCGCCATGGTCGCGACCAGCTGCGCGACGCACGTCGGCGGGAGGCACGTGTCCGCGTCGCGCGTGAGCACGTAGCGGACGCCCGCGAGCCTACGGGGGTCGCCGACGCGCACGGGGAACGCCGCGGGATCGCCGTCGAGGAGCATGCGGAGCAGCTCGTGGAGCTTGCCCCGCTTGCGCTCCCAGCCCATGAAGCGCCCGCTCTTCTCGTTCCACCGCCTCGCGCGGTGGAGCAGGAGGAAGGGTCCCGGCCCTCCGCGGCCGTGGCGCGCGTTCAGCCGCTCGACGCCCCCGGTCGCCGCCGCGAGGATCTCCGCATCGGCGGGGGTCCGCGGCTCGTCGGCGTCGCGAAAGTCGGTCAGCAAGGCGAACGCGACGTTCCGATCCTCGTTGCCGACGAAGTCGCGCTCCAGTCCGTCGAGGAGCCCCCGGGCCTCCTCGACGCCGGCGAGCAGGACGGGCACGACGACGAGTGTCCGGGCGTCGTCGGGGATGCCCTCGGAGAACTCGAGCCGGGGCAGCCGCCGCGGGGGGAGGAGCGTCGTCAGGAGGACGTTGACCGCCGCGACCGCGGTCGAGACGGAGGGGACGAGCGCGAGCACGAGGGCCGCTGCGGCGCCCCACGCTCCCGCGAGCTCCGAGGCGATGGCGGCGATCCAGGCGAGGAGTCCGACGGCGAGCGCGGTGACGAGCCCGAGGTAGGAGAGGGTCGGCCGGGCCCGGACCCACCGCACCGCGAGCTCGCGCATCGACGGTCGGAAGCCCGCGCGCGCCTCGAGGGCGGCTCTTCCCGGTCCGAGGAGGTGCCATGCGACGTGCCGACTCTTTGCGTCCTCGGACGTCGAGGCGCGACAGGCCTCGACCGCGAGCGTCGCCGCGCCCTCCTCGTCGAGGGGGCTGCCGCGCGAGATCTCCTCAACCGCCTTGCGCGTCCGGTCGCGCGTCTCGAAGTCGGACCGGGGGTGCGAGCCGCCCGGGTCGTCCCGCAGGATCCTCTCGACCCGGCTTGCGTCTTCGACGAACGTCTTCCAGTCGAGGCCGGCCAGCTCCCGCAGCGCCAGCACCGCGCGGCGGGCCCGCATCTCGTCCGCGGCCTCGGGGCGCGCGCCTCCCGGGACGCCCTCGGGCCAGGCCGACGGGACGTTTCGCGCAGCGACCCGCGCGAGGTCCTCAAGGAGGGCGAGCCGGATGAACGCGGGGAGGGCCCACAGCTCGCCCGTCGTCAGGGTCACGGCCCCCTGGACCTCCTCCACGAAGGCTGCGAGCCACGGGCCGTCGATCGGGGCTCCGCTCTCGGAGGCGATCGCCGTCGCCAGGAGGTCCACGCGGCGGCGGCCGTCCGTGCGACCCCGCACCCAAGGGAGCACGCGCGTGAAGGCGGGGGGCAAGTCGTGGGCGAGGAGCTGGCGCGTCTCGCGCAGGACGTGCGTGTTGTCGAGCAGCCACTCGGCGACCGCCGACTGCGCGGCCGGGGTCTCGGGATCGGCCGTGAGCGCGCGGAGCGCCCGTTCGATCGCCGCGCTGACCACGCCGGCCCGTGCGGCGACGTCCGGAGCGCGGGGGCCGCGCGCGGCGTCGCGCACGACCACGTCGCCGAGCGTCCGTACGGCGCGTACGCCGGGCGGATCCGTGCTGGGGGCCTCGAGCAACGATTCGACCATCACGCCTCCGGCCGCGTCGCGGCCTCCCGGGCGGCGCGGACGTCGCGTCTCCCCTGCCCGGTCACGCCCGCGTCAGCGGCACCGGTTCATTCCACGGGCTCGAGAACACAGCCCCGACGGCGGGGGGTGTCTCGACGCAGGCGGGGCAGGGGAGGTCCTGGAGGATCCAGAGCGTGACCGTCCCCTCCGAGATGAGGTCCCGCGCGACGCTGCCGTAGGGGGCGAGCGCCCCCGTGCCGCGGAGGCCACCGCCGTGGGCGCTGGCCACCACGAGGTCGATCTCCTCGTCGCGGATCGAGCGGCAGACCGCGCGACCGACGTCGGGGGCGACGAGGATTCGCGTGGTCACCGGCAGGTAGGGCATGGCCACCCGCAGGCGGATCTCCTCGAGGTAGGCCACGCCCCGCTCCTGGTTCCTCGCGACGACGCGCTCCCGAAGCTCGACGTCCTCCGGCGTGGGGAGCATCGAGTCCGGCAGCTCGGGGACGGGTGCGACGTGCACGAGGAGGAGGGTCGACGCGTGGGAGCGCGCGATCGCCGCGGCGGCCTGGAGGGCGCACTCCGCGCGCCGCGAACCGTCCAGCGGCACGAGCACGCGTCGGAACCTCTGCGCCGGCTCGACCGCGCCCAGCCCGAGCGCGCTGCGGACGAGGAGGAAGGAGACGGCCCCGCTCCGGATGACCTTCTGCGCGGTGTCCCCG
>Ga0163150_10009072_pt1 | contig 11111 bp, 6 predicted proteins | sample OliLakLV19P2IB_FD_148628 | JGI IMG/M metagenome (GOLD analysis project Ga0163150, IMG submission 148628) | Freshwater microbial mat bacterial communities from Lake Vanda, McMurdo Dry Valleys, Antarctica - Oligotrophic Lake LV.19.P2.IB | ecosystem: Environmental > Aquatic > Freshwater > Lake >...
TCGCAGTGACGACGGCAGCGGCGTCTGCTGAAAACCTGAACGACGCGCTGCAAAACGCGGCGGAACTGCTGCGAGACTCGCTCAGTACCATGTCGGTAACGGTGTATCTGCCGGAAGTCTACTTAGATGAGCATGAGGACGCTCATACACTCATGCGCGCTGTGGCGATGGCCGGCTCTGACCAGCCGATCTCGGAGATCAGCGAAGTGCGCGTCGGTGACGAAAGCAACGTGATCGGTGTCACGGCGGCCAGCTTTGAGCCGATGGTCATCGACAACATCGACGACGAAAACCGCTATCTGCCAGTGGTATCGGAGGCGCGTTCAGCGATCATCGTGCCGCTTTCGTCCGGTACGGACTTGATCGGCTTGATTACGATGGAAGACGCCGCGCTCAACGCTTACGATCACGAAGCGCTGACGCTGCTGCTCACACTGTCCGGTACGCTGTCCGCCATCATCCAGAACGCGCAGCTTCTCCAGCGTGTGCAGCAGTCCAACGATCAGCTTCGTGAGCTAGACCGCCTCAAGAGCGACTTTCTGGCGAACATGAGCCATGAGCTGCGTACACCGTTGAACTCGATCATCGGTTTCAGCCGCGTGATCTTGAAGGGCATCGACGGCCCGCTGACCGAGATGCAAGAGCAAGACCTGACGACGATCTACAACAGTGGTCAGCATTTGCTGGGCCTCATCAACGACATCCTCGATCAAGCCAAGATCGCGTCCGGTAAGATGGACTTGCAGCAGGATCACTTCGAGGTCAAGCCGCTGCTGGACGGTGTGCGCTCGATTGGTATCGGTCTGGTCAAGGACAAGCCGATTGACATTCGCATCGAAACTGCGGCGGGACTGCCCCGCGCTTATGGCGACGAGTTCCGCACACGGCAGGTATTGATCAATCTCGTGTCGAACGCGGCTAAGTTCACCAACAAAGGCACGGTCATCATCAACGCCTACCCGACGCAGGACGCGAACACGGGACGCGACATGATCCGCATCGACGTAACCGATTCGGGTATCGGTATCGCGGACAAAGACATTCCGCTGCTGTTTGAGGCGTTCCGTCAAGTGGACTCGTCGTTGACGCGCACCGTTGGCGGCACGGGTCTCGGTTTGCCGATTGCCAAGTCTCTGATCGAGATGCAGGACGGACAAATCATCGTTACGTCGCGGGTCAACGTCGGTTCGACGTTCAGCATCCTCATGCCGACGAACCCTCTAGAGAAGCCCGGTACGGGGCCGTTGTCCGAACTTGGCGACGGCGAAGCGCCTGACGATACATCGGCAACCGGCAATCGCACCCGCGAAGTGTCCACCACTTCGTTCTCGGATACCCTGCAAACGCCGCACGCCGCAGTCAGTAATGGCGGTGGGGAGCAGTCCGATGAAAACGGCAAGGGAAAAGGCAAGTCGAAAAAGCGCGACACGGTTCAGACGTTTGCCGTTCGCGGCGGTGCTACCGGGCCGCTGCCGCCTATGGCCATGCCGACACACCGCAAGCGTGAAATTCTGCTGATCGAGGACAACCCCGATATGGTCGATCAATACCGCCGCGCTTTGCAGCGTGAAGGTTTTGATATTCAAACGGCCACCATCCCGCTCGAAGCAACGGCCATGGCTTCCGCTATGCACCCGACGATCATCATCATGGATGTGAACTTCGCGGGTGGCAAAGGCTGGGAAATTTTGGAGCGATTGAGCAACCGCGACGATACGCGGGATATTCCGATTGTGGTTGTGTCCCTCAGCCGCGAAGAACAGCGCATCTTTGAAACGGGCGCGTTCAAGTTCATCCAACGCCCGTTCACGCCCGACGAACTGACCGAGGCCGCCCGCGAGGCTGAACAGGAAAGCAACACGGATCGCATCCTGATTATTGATGATCAGCCGGAATCGGCACGTCTGCTCAAGCAAATGCTCGACGAGTCAGGACGCTATCGTGTGTTTACGGCGGAAAGCGGCGGCGAAGGTATTTCGCTCGTTGCGCGCCGCCGCCCGAATCTGGTTATCCTCGACCTTCGTATGCCGGAGAAAGATGGCTTTGAAGTCCTAGAGGAGTTGCGTACCAACCCCGAAACGGCTAACATTCCGGTTCTCATCGTCACGGGTGACACGTTGGACGCGGAAGAACGTGACCAACTCGCCGATACTGAAGTGATGTACAAAACCAACATCACTGAAGATGAGCATCAGCAGTTCTTGAAAGGGGTTCGTACCCAACTGTCCAAAACGAACGGAGACCGGACGAATTGACGCGGGCTAATGTTAAGCATATCGAGCTAGAGTGTATCAACTGCCACACGCGGATTCAGCTAAACCGCGCAGTGTCGGGAAGCTGTCCTGCATGTGGTGAAACCATACTCGAGGCGCGATACGAACTCGGCAAAATCAACGTGCATGACTGGATGTCGGCGCTCAAACAGCGCCGTCCTAATCTGTGGCGCTATCATGAAGTGCTGCCGATCTTCGACACCGACAATATCATCAGCATGGGCGAGGGCGGAACGCCGCTCGTCAAATCGCGCACACTGGCCGCCAATCTCGGCTTGAAACATCTGTACATCAAGGACGAGCGGCAGGGGCCAACGGGCAGTTTCAAAGACCGTCAAGCCACAGTCGCTATTTCCGCGCTGCACGAGATGGGTGTCGAAGAATTGGTGGTGGCCAGCACGGGCAATGTCGCCATCGCTTACGCTGCCTACTGCGCCCGCGCCGGTATCAAGCTGTGGGCCTTCTTCCCGAGCCTCGCGCCGGTAGAAAAGCTGCGTGAGGCTGCGTTGTATGGTGCGGAAATCATCCAGATCGCGGGCAACTATGACCAGACCAAAGAGCTGGCAGCGCGCTTCGCACAATCAAAGGGCGTGTTTCTTGATCGCGGTATCAAGAGCGTGGCCGCTATCGAAGCCATGAAAACCATGGCCTACGAAATCGGTGAACAGCTTGGCCGCGAACTTGAAGGCAATGAACGCTGGCGCGCACCAGACTGGTTTATTCAGGCGGTGAGCGGCGGCATGGGCCCCATCGGCGTGGGCAAGGGCTTCCGCGAGATGTACGATTTCGGCATGATCGACAGTATGCCCGCACTCGGCGTCATTCAGTCTACAGGCTGCGCGCCGATGGTCGAAGCGTTCAGTCGCGGGCAGCGTGTTGCTACACCGATTGAGCATCCAACATCGGTGATCGTCACCCTCAGCACGGGCAATCCCGGACGCTCCTATGAACTACTCTATGATTACGTCAGCGACTACGGCGGGCATTTCATCTCCGCCAGCGACGAAGAAGCTTTTAGCGCGACACTGGTGCTGGCGCGCAACGATGGTATGTCGGTTGAGCCAGCGACAGGCGTGACCTTCGCCGGACTGTTCAAGATGGTGCAGCAGGGCGTTATCAAGCCTGACGATGTGGTGGTCGTCAACCTCTCCGGCCACACCATGCCTGTCGAGACGCAGATTCTCGGCCAGCGCTGGCTGCGCTCGGTGGACATCCCCGAACACGAGGAGCAGGCTTCGGTTGTGCCGGAAGAAGGTTTAGTGTCGGCGCTGGAGCAGATGGATTCGCACTCGCACGTCCGGCGCGTGGCCATTGTCGAGGATAACGTCGATGCGGCACGCTTGATCGCGCGAATTATCCAAGCGCGGGGCAATTACGACGTGCAGTTGGCACATGATGGCGCAAGCGGCATCCAGCTTATTCGGTCAACTAGGCCCGACCTCGTGATTCTCGACCTGATGATGCCGGACATCGACGGCTTCACGGTCATCGACACGATGAAGGCCGATCCGGCTCTGGCGAATATCCCGATTGTGGTCGTCACGGCGAAGGAACTCACGGCGCGGGAACGGGCGCGGCTCGGTACACAGGTGAATATGCTGCTGCAAAAGGGTTCGTTTATTGACGAGGACTTCATCACCGGCCTCGTCAGCGAACTCGACTGATATTTTCGTAGGGCAGGTCTGAGAGGGTGTTGAGAAACTTACTATCGTGCTTCTAACCCCTCATCCCCTGCCCCTTCTCCCACAAGGGGCGAAGGGGAAAGGCAGCCTCTGGAAGTCCCTCGCCCTTTATGGGAGAGGGATTTAGGGTGAGGGTGTCAGGCAGCAGTACGACTTATTCAACACGCTCTCAGACCTGCCCCTACAATGGCGCTCTGTCACATTTCGGTAGGGATCATGATCCGCCCCTACAAGTGACCTTTCAAACCTTCCCGAAACTCTAACGAATAACCTCATAAGTTTATGCAAAGTTAGTGGATTCTCGTGTTATATTAACCTTGTGTCTTTATGCTTCCGCAACCGTTCGTGTAAAGAAGGCAGTCCAATGAGCGCAGCCGTTCTCGAACGCACCATCCTGTACATTGAAGATGACCCGTCAAGCCGACGCCTCGTAGAACGGATGCTGCTGCACGCGGGCTACCGGGTTTTGGTGGCGGAATGCGGCTTAGAAGGCATCGACATCGCACGGCGCGAAATACCTGACCTGATCCTCACCGACATTAATCTGCCTGATTTGAGCGGGCGCGAACTCACGACGATGCTGCGCGGCGACGAACGTTTTCGCACGACGCCGATTGTCGCGCTTACAGCGCAGGGCAGCGAAGAACGTGATATGACCCTAGCGGCGGGTATCACGGGCTACCTCACCAAACCCGTTGACATCGACAGCCTATCCAAAACGGTTGAATACTATCTCGGCGGCGGGCACGATAAGGTCGAAACCGAGAAGATGTCGCAGGCGCGCAACCTCTACATTCAAGAGATTGTGCGGCGGCTGGAAATTCGTATCCGCGAACTCGAAAGCGCCAACAAGGCTCTTACCCGGCTAGACCGCATCAAGGATACGTTTATTCAGCTAACCGCTCACGAACTGCGAACGCCGTTGACTGTCGTCAGCGGCTACGGCGGGCTGCTAGAGGCCACACCCTCGATCAAGGCGCTGATGGATACGGATGACAGCGCTAAAACGGTCATTACGGGCTTAGTCTCATCCATTGACCGGATGCAGAACGTCATCAACGAAATCATGACCATCAGCCGCATCATGACCAACCAGATCGACCTCTCCATCAAGCACGTTAATTTGAAAACGGTCATTCCCGAAGTGATCGCCAGCTTTCAGGATGCCACTCAAAAGCGCCGCCTGACCATCCACTTCGACCCGACTAACGCGCCCGATAATATGCGCGCCGACATCGAACTGCTGCGCTTGGCGCTCAACAACTTGATCGGCAACGCCATCAAATATACGCCCGACGGCGGCAGCATCACGGTCTCAGCAAAAATTGATGAAGAAACTCATCAGGCGCGCATCAGCATCAAGGACTGCGGTATTGGCATTAGCAAGGAAGAACAGAAGACCATCTTCGAGCGCTTCCATACGGCCAGCAATACCCTGCTGCATTCGACTAGCAAAACGGCATTCGGCGGTGGCGGTCTGGGCTTAGGGCTGGCGGTGTGCAAGGGCATCGTACTGGCCCACAGTGGCAGCATCTGGGTGGAAAGCGCGGGACGTGACCATGAAAAGCTCCCCGGCAGCGAGTTTATCATGCTGCTGCCGATGACCACGCAAAACCCCGCGCAGGGTAAGGTGTGGGGCTAACCACCGATGCAGAGATTCTTTGCCATTCGCCACGGCGTTACCGCGCAAGGGGTTGCTATCGCCTTGTCGACGCCGATCTTTCTGGGCATGGCCCCGATCTTCGGCAAGCTGGCCTATGCGGAAGGCGCTGACCCGTTCACCGTCGCGGCCACACGCACGATTGTCGCGGTGGTGCTGCTGTGGATGGTCTATCTGATCTTCTTCCGCAAGTTCATTTACATCTATCCGGCGGGGTTGCTAGGCTGCATCGTCGTCGGCGTGGTCAATGGCATCGGTTCGCTGTTTTACTATGGTGGGCTTGGGCTGCTGGATGCGTCGTTGGTGCAGTTACTCAACGGCATGTATCTGGTGTTCGCAGTGTTGATGTCGGCTATCGGCGGCGAACGCATCACATGGCGCATGTCTGCCCGTGTGGGATTGGCGCTGCTGGCGCTGGTCATCCTCACTGGATTCCATGAAAAACCTGTCGATTGGCTCGGCGTCGGGCTGATGCTCGGCAGCGCCTTGATGTTCGCTGGAACGGTCAGCCTCAGCCAATATGTGCTGTACGAAATGCCTTCGCCAACGGCAACGCTGTATATCGTGAGTACGATGGGTATTGTAGTAGCGATGGTGTGGTTTGCGACGGGCTTGGAAGTATCCGCTGCCACCGTTCAAAGCGCCGCATGGCCCATTTTACTGCTCGGTGTCACCACCGCCGCGTCCCGATTATCGTTGTTCGCGGGCGTCAAGTTTTTGGGCAGCTTGCAAACGTCTATCCTTGCCATCGCAGAAATCGGTGTGGCGTTAGCGCTGGCGTTCTTTGTGCTTGGTGAACGGCTGTCAGCGATGCAGTTGCTTGGCGTGGCCGCGCTGGCCGGCAGTTTGCTGCTGGTGCGTGTCAGTGATTTGCGCCCGCACATCCTGAACCCCGGCGCGATATTAGTGGAAAACCTCGCCAACTGGCAGTTTCAGGAGATCGCCTTTCACCGCGCTTTTGGCACGAGAGATCAGGACAACGCTTCCGAAGTGATGTCCACTGTCACCACACAGGAACTTATCGCTATCCGGCGCATGATGGGCGCGGCGGATAAAGCCACTGACCCATTCCCGATCTGGAAGAATCAAGCGATCAGCGTCAACCTCAAGGCATTACTCGACACCACCGAAACCGACGCGATCAAGAACAATGACGCGCAGGCTTTGGGCGAGTGAGTTGCTAATCTTGCCACAACGATGGTAGATGCTCGATGCGCTGCCAGCCATCGCCTTCGTGGACAGTTTCGACGGTTAAATCGGTGAAGTATTGGTCGAGGACGGCCTTGCGCTCCATATCAAGCGGTGGGCGGCAGTAATCCTCTTCTTCCCACACGCTGTACTCGCCATCGACACGCGCATTATCAAGCGAATGTTGAAGCGTTGAGCCGAACGGCTGCATCACGCGGATGTCGCCGCTGTCCAGCCAATCGCGCAGGGGTTGAAGATCGGTCTTGGGTTTGGCGCGCACCAGATAATAGGCCATCGTTAGCCACCGATTTGACTCATCACTCGCGTGAGGGGGATTACGTCGTCGGCTAAACCGTGTCCCCAAGGCTTTTGCCACACGCCGTCGAGGATGATCTGTTTGATCTCGTCGTTGTCCGCGCCAGCGCGCATCGGCGTCAGCAAATCCACTTCTTTATCGCGCAGCAGGCACAGACGCAGCACACCGTCGGCGGTCAGGCGGGCGCGGTTGCACGACGCACAGAACGGCTGCGTAATGGTGCTGATGAAACCAACTTCGCCCTTTGCGCCGGGGAACCGATACATGCGCGCTTCGCCGTCGAGGTGTCCGTCGTCCAGCAGTTCGAGCGGCATATACTCCTCAGCGATGCGGGCGCGAATCTCGGCATCGGTGACGACAGCGTTTTGCGCGAAGGCGGCTACGTCGCCAAAGGGCATCATCTCGATAAAGCGGAACTGCCAGTCGCGGTCAACGGTCAGCTTGGCGAGTTCGGTCACGTCGCCCTCGTTGAAGCCGCGCACGACGACGGCGTTCAATTTAATAGGGGTTAAGCCTGCGCGCTCTGAGGCTTCGATACCGGCCCATACTTCGTCTAAATGTCCCCAACGGGTGATCTTGTGGAACTTATCAGGATCGAGCGTGTCGATGGAGATGTTGACGCGCTGCAATCCGGCATCCGCGAGGGGCTGGGCCAGCTTACCAAGCAGGATACCGTTGGTGGTCATCGACAGGCTGTTCACGCCGGGTGTGCTGGCGATACCTGCTACGATCTCGACAACGTTCTGGCGGATGGTGGGTTCGCCGCCAGTCAGACGGAACTTGTTGAAGCCGAGTTCGGTGAAGACGCGCACCAGCCGCAGCAGTTCGTCATCTTGCAGCAAGGTTTCTTTGGGGCGGAAAACCATGTTTTCCGGCATACAGTAAACGCAGCGCAAGTTACATTTGTCGGTCAGCGAAATACGCAGGTAATTGATGCTGCGTCCAAAACGGTCTAGTGCCAAGGCGGTCACTCTCCCAAAAATAGTTTCAAGCGATCCACTCTTTATCCCAATAAAACCACAAAAATATTTCTTTTTCGTATCTTGATGCTTGGCTCTTCATGAGTATCGTAGCTTCGATACTTCATAACACTTGTTCTAATCAGTGTACAGTAAAGTGCAATTTTTCTCAACTTGGTCTGTTTTATTGTGGCGATCAGCTAATCAGCTTTCAGCCTGTCAGCTTTTAGCGATTGGTCGCTGGTTTTTAGTCCCGAACCTCGTACCTCGATCCTTTTTGTTGGTGCTTTGTACCCTGTACTCTGTACTTGCTCTCACTCACTACTCATGACTTCCACTTGTCAAAGCTGACATCGGGACTAAAATAGACCGCTTGTCTGGGAAGTGGCGCATACCCAGTGTAATTCGGCGTAACTACTGCCGGATTTCGGTGTTTGAGTAAAGCGTTTGCCACTCAATCACCCTCATATGCGAAGGTGTCCGTTGAGTGTGGAGGGCGTAATGCCTGACCTTTCTATTGTGATTGTGGGTTTATTGGTTGCGGTTTTAGCGTTTGTGACAATGTTCCTCGCCATAACCTCGCAGATGTTTCGGTCTTCCCGTAAAAAAGAAATTGAAACTCCATGGCGCGAATTCGCAGCGCTGCATAATTTGAAGTATGAAGAGTGCGATGACCCTGTGAATCCGGGTCGGATTTGCGGCCAATACCATGAGCGCTGGATTGAACTCAGCGCATACAGCGATGACCGCGATGGCTTTCTGGCGCTGTACATGGGGCTAACCGTGGCAATGCACAACACCGCTGCTTCGTCGCTGACGCTGCGCCAGCTTCATCCGCCGACGCGGCCACAGGTGACGACCCGCAACTGGATGTTGAGTAAACTCCCATTTCGCAATCCAGAAATTGTGATCGCTCCGCCGGAAGTTCGCGGTGATGCAGACCGCCGTTTCCTGATGATGAGCAGCCCCGAAGACTACACCATGCGGCTGTTCAACTTCAACATCGCGCTGCATAAGAGCATCGCCAAACTGCACCCAACCGCTATGACCCTGACGCTGGATAAGCAGCTTCAGTTCGATCAGTTGGGCATCGAACGGGACGCGGAATACATGGCGTTCCTGCTCGATTTGATGTGCAATCTGGCAGATACGGTTGAAAAACTCAACGAGGCGCAGCGTCAACGCCGGACGTGGGAAAAGACGCAGCCCCAACGACAGCGCCCCGCCGCCGTCGCCGTTGGACAGCGCCAGCTTTATCCATTCCCGTAGAATTATAACCGCCTTCTAGTCGGGGCTTTCATGCCCCGGCTAGGTTACAATTGAGCGCATGACTCAGCCTTCACATTTACGAACCTCTCTCGCACACGTCGCCGTTTATGGCTTCTATCTGGCGGTGGCTGCGATCATCACATGGCCGCTGCTGACCGTGCTGGCGGAACGCTATCTCGGTCATGCGTTCGCGGACTCCTACGAATACGCCCGACATATCTGGTGGATCAATCACGCGCTGCGAAACGGCGAACCGCTGTTTTTTCAGCCGTTGCTCGCTTATCCCGCTGGCTTGAACGGCGCGTGGCTGTGGGGCAATCCCTTGCAGTCGTTTCCGGCGTGGCTGTTCGCGTTCGTGATGCCGCTGCCTGCGGCGTTCAATGTGTCTTTTTTGCTGACGCTGGCGCTCAACGGTTGGGCGCTGCACTGGCTGATGTGGAAGCTGACCGGCCAACGCGGGCCGGCGCTGTTAGCGGGGCTGATCTTCATGGCCACGCCGACGTTTCAAGGACATATAGCCGCCGCGCATATCGGCTTGCTGACGCTGTGGCCGACGCCCTTCTACATCTATGCGCTGCTAAGACTGCGCGAGACACGTCAACGGCGCTGGATAGCGCTTGGGGCGCTGTGGTTGGTGGTTGGCATGTGGGGCAACCTGCTGCTGCTGGCGTTCGTGCTGCTGCCGATTACGGCGCTGTTGGGGCTGACACTGCTGCTTCGCCGCGAGTGGGGGCCGCTGCTTCGGCTGATGGTGGTCGGCTTGATCGGCGGCGCGCTGGCGTTGATCTTCATCGTTCCGGTTGCAGTCGAACAGTTGAACACGCCATACTATGCGCGAGAAAGCGGTTCGCTGCGTTACAGCGCCGATCTGCTCTCCATTATCACGCCTTCGTTTCAGCACCCGTTTTTTGGACAGTTCGAATATATACATCGTATTCTCGGCCTAGAACCGTTCGAGAAGGCGGGCTATGTCGGCATTATCGCGTCGCTGCTGGCTGTGATCGGTGTCTGGAAAACGCGCACGGCGCGATGGTGGCTGCTGCTGGCAGGGGTCGCATGGGTGCTGTCACTGGGCCCGCTGCTGATCGCGCTGGATGAACCCGTGATGCTGCAAACGAGCGGCTACAGCAGCTTCGTGCCGCTGCCGTGGGCGCTGCTGGAAAATATCCCGCTGCTGAATATCGCCCGCACTCCGGCGCGTTTCAATTTCGTCTTAGCGTTGGCTCTAGCGCTGATGGCCGGCTATGGCGCGGCCTATCTGTGGGGGCGATTCAACCGCCGCTTGCTGTGGTTGCTGCTCGTTCCGGTGATGGCCGGCGTGTTGTGGGAGTATCAACTGTTCTGGCCGATGCCCACCATTCGCGGCGAAGTGCCGGACGAGATCGCGGCGCTATCCGAACGAGACGACGTTCGCGCCGTGTTCGACATTCCTTGGCAGCATTTGTTGGTCGATAAAGAAGCGCTGTTCCTGCAAACCGGGCATGGACTCCCGATCATCGCCGGACACGTCACACGGCGCACACCTGTTAATCCCGCCATGCTGACGATATTGCAATCGACGCTGGACGCAGCGCTGCTCGATGCGGCGGGGGTGGATGTCATCATTCTGCATAAGCAGTGGACGGAAGACGATGGTGCGCTGGAAGCATTCGCCCGTGAACGTCTGGGCGAACCGTTCTTCGAGAATGATCGTTTCGCCGCCTTCAACGCGCCAGAGTCACAGGGTGAGCCGGAGTTTACATGTGTCGGCGGAAATGCGGGCGA
>Ga0163150_10009073_pt1 | contig 11110 bp, 7 predicted proteins | sample OliLakLV19P2IB_FD_148628 | JGI IMG/M metagenome (GOLD analysis project Ga0163150, IMG submission 148628) | Freshwater microbial mat bacterial communities from Lake Vanda, McMurdo Dry Valleys, Antarctica - Oligotrophic Lake LV.19.P2.IB | ecosystem: Environmental > Aquatic > Freshwater > Lake >...
TCGCGAAGGCAAGCCGTACGAAAGCCGTTTTTGGCCGAATGCCGGCCACGGACTGGGGGCCGGAGCCAACGATACGCAACAGGAATTTTTCGAACGGGTTTTGCAACCCGACCGCAGATAGCGTCGTTGTGATTGTCTAAAACATCTGGTGTTCCGCAATGATTTGAAGAGGCATGAACGATCCGTTCGCTAGCCTTCCGTCACCTCGCAAGTGCCCTGGACGGGTTGCCAATTGCAAAGACTGACGGAAGACGGAAAGCTGTATTGCAGTAGATTGCGGCAGAGATGCAAAATGAGTCGCACCCTCTTTTTTTCAGCCCGCCTTGCTTTTGGCATTGGATCACCCAAACAGGTCAGGAACTTTCGGGTTAAGGACGGTTTCTTTTTGCCCTCGGCAGTAATAAAGATTTCCGGTTCAACACAGATGGTGCGGGTCAATGCGTCGCAGATTGCACATTCATTGGCGGCTTCTGGTTGCAGGGTCGTGGCATTCGAAATATCGTAGTACTCCAGACAGACCACCTCAGTTTCTCCACCCGGCTTTTTGAATTGATGAACTTGAAACAAATATGCGCCGTCTTGTTGGGGCTGGCATTGCCGCTGGGTATGACCGGTTCTGGTTCCAGTATTGCTGTGGCGGATGTTTTGACCATCATGCCGATGGGGGACTCCATCACGGGAGGCTTTCACGGACCTGTCGAATTGCGGGGAAGCTACCGGTTGGAGATGGAAAGGTCTTTCCTGGCCAGCAATTTCCAGTACGATTTTGTCGGCAATTACTTCACCGCTCTTGACGGTTTGATTGATGGTCACCACCAGGGGGTGGGAGGGTACGGCATTGAGCAAATGGTCGCGCAATACGGGAGCGTGGTGGCAAGCTTTCAGCCAAACGTCGTGCTGCTGCTGGCCGGCACCAACAACCACCTCGATCCTCCCGATTACGAAAATTTTGTGACGAGATACACGAACCTGGTCGACATGATCCAGACGAACTCGCCGAACAGCCTGATTGTTTTCTCGACTTTGCCGAAATTTGGATATCACCGCCCGCAGTCGTTTTACTGGACGACGGAATTTGTTGATTATCGCAACAACGTTCTGTTTCCGGTGATGAATGCAGCCATTTACAATCTGGCAGCCAACCGGTCCGGAGTTGACGTCGTCGACCTGTATTCAATTCTCGATCCGGCCACCGACATCCTGGACGATGATGGCATCCATCCCAACCGCCTGGGGCATGAAAAACTGGGGGGACTGTTTGCTTCCCGGATCTACGCTATCCCCGAACCGGGCATGTTGGGTTTGGGGGTACTGGTTGCCTGTTCGGTGATGTTTTATCGCAATCCCAAGATGGCCAAGCTGGCCAAACAGATGCATTGACCATGTCGAACGTATTTCGCGACTGTTTGTCCCGGCAGTTGGAGACTTCCTGGTCGCTTGCCAGCTACCATCTTGACGCCCTCCCGGATGTCGAGTGCCTATGGCGACCGGCCGCGACCGGCCTGCATGTTTGCCGGGGCGAAGATGACAAATGGCAGGCACAGATTGGCCGGAACATGAGGGATATGACCTTGGGCCACCCAGCATTGCATGGCTGACCTGGCACATTATTTTCTGGTGGTTGATGGTCCTGGATCACTCGTTCAGCCAGGGCACCCTGTCCCGTGAACAGGTGAAGTGGCCAGGGGATGTGGATGGCGTGCGCAAGTTGATTGATGATTTGCACGGGCGTTGGGTTTCCCGTCTTGGCGAATTGACCGACGGGGACCTGAAATCCGACGCCCGAACGAAATGGCCAGTTCAAAACCGGCCCTTTGGAGACATTGTAGCGTCGGTCAACATCGAGCTTATGAAGAATGCCGCAGAGATTGGATACGTCCGGTTCCTCTATGCGGCCAGGCAAAAATAATTGCCCGCATCGGGATTGCGATCAGGTCCTGGGATCGAGAATCTCAACGAGGACCGGGTCGCCTGGTTCGACTGGCATTCCCGACCGGTCAGCGGCAGAAATCCAAATCGTCACGGGCGTTACGGGAATGGTTTCCCGTTCCAGTTCAAAGGTACCGCAACCGTCCGGCAGCCGGCTGGAGCCGAGAAGCTGACCGCCAGAAATCTTTTGAATGGTCCCGCGGTCGCGCGACAATTCCCCTTCCTGGTCCAGGTACTTCAGCCGGTGGGGGGCTAGCCGGATACCTGTGCAATGCACCTGTTCCAGTGGATTGGCGTCCAATGCCCAGGCATCGAGTTCGTTTCCATTTTGGATCAACAAGTCCCAATGATCGGAACGACCAAGTCCGCTTCCCGCCTTGTGAAACAACAAGACCCAGCGTGGCAGTGACCCCGAATCAGTCACTTTGCCGACCCTGTTCCAAAAGAGTTTCCACTTTGGCCAATACCTCCCGTTTCATCCGGTCCAGAACCATTTCCAGAGATAATCCGGTCGTATCGATCAGAATGGCGTCATCTGCCGGAACCAGCGGCCCCGCCTGGCGTGTTGAATCACGGTGGTCCCGGACCGCCTGCTGACCCAGCACCTCCTCAAAGGTTATGTCCAGTCCCCGTTTACGAAGCTCATCCTCTCTCCGTCGGGCCCGACATACCGGAGAGGCAGTCAAAAAGAATTTGCAAATGGCGTCCGGAAAAACGACGGTTCCCTGATCGCGCCCTTCGCAAACATAGTCGCCACGGGCGGCGATCCGTCGCTGGGCCTGAACCATCAACTGGCGGACCTCGGGAACTTGTGCGATGGCAGAAGAGGCCGACGAGACTTCGGGTGATCGAACCAGCGCTGAAATATCCTGGCCATTGACCGTGATCAGTTCCTGGTCAATCTCCAGCCGTGTCCGCCTCGCGATGGCGATCACGTTGGGCAGGTCATCGACGGTAGTGCCGGATTGCAATACGGCCCAGGCCAGCGCGCGATACATAGCACCCGTGTCCAGAAACCGGTATCCGATTTCCCTGGCGAGCCGGCGGGCGGTCGTGCTTTTTCCAGCCCCCGAGGGGCCGTCAATTGTGACAATCATTGGTTCCAGTAAACGGCCAGTGAAAGATACTGCCAAACACGATACGCAAAGACCACTTTGCCATCAACAATTTGAGGGGTGCCTACCCGTTTTCCTGCAAAATCCTGCAACTCGACTCGCTGGGGAATCGTGGCAAACCGGATCGACAATTCACCTGCCTTTCCCTGCGACTCCCGAAACCGGAACAGTAACCCCACGAAACCGGTATCCTGGTCGGCAACAGTTGCGGAATCGTTCCAATGCAAAGTCGACTTGCCCCAGCCAACGATTCGGAAATCGTGATCGGGAAAAGTCGCAGGGCGGGAAATAACCAGCGGCCCGCCCAACAATCCGATCGCGGTTTCCAGAGGATGCGGGACATCCAGTCCGATCCCCAGCCGGTACGAAGTCGCTTCGCAACTCCCGGCTGATTCCGGCAAAAGCGTATCCATGATATTCAGTTCCGACTGCCGATGCCAGGTATTGCCTCCCGTAAAAAGCGAGATTCGGTCATCACCCGATTCTATTTCGGTGCATAGGGGTGACGTAAAAAACTCGCGACAACATCGTGTTCGGGCTTCCTGCAAATACCGGTAACGACTGGACGATTCATCGATCCAGGCCAATCGCGAGCAAACGGAGTTGTTCCAAAGACTGCCATGAAACGATTGCAGCGGAACAATGCTGACATCGATAACGACAAATGGCTGTTCGCGCGACAGCGAAACCTGTTGTTCGAAATGGGCGACCGCCTGATCCTGCCAGACCAGCCGGCCCCGGGCGATTGACCGGACAGTAATCCGGCCAATCTCCTCGATCTCAACCGAGTCGGCTTGCATCGACGCATATCTCTGACCATTCCCAGCCTGGCCGCTCTTGGGCATCCGGACTGCCAGCCGTTGTGACGCGACTGAATGGCGTTGCCCCGACCGCTGGATCGTGGCGATGCCCCCTGTTTTCGGGCTGATATCGACCGACAAAAGCCCGTTACGCAACTGCAAACCGTCAACCATTCGTCGCTGGCGACCGGTGCCGGACGGTTTCAATCCGGAATCCGGACCCAGGCCCAGTCCGACAAATCCGGAAGGAGGAGCGCGTACCAATAGTCCGGTATCGCCAGGTGTCTGATGTACCAGCCGCACCGGAGCAGATTTGCTGGTCGATTCCAAATCGGCATTCCTTTGACCGGGACTCGGGATGGCAATCATCAGAGTAGCGGAATGGATGGATGGATGAATGAGAAGGTCTGGATTGCCGGTCCCCGCAAGCTCTGCCCGCATAGCTGACAGTTCCTGGTCGATGGCGTTCACCGTTGCCCGATCGAGTTGACCCTTGCCCAGTTCCCGGTCGATCAGGGACGCGGTTACTTCGAGTCGTTCCAGGGCGACCCGGTATTTCGAGTCGACCAGTGACAGCAGCGCGGCTGATTTTTTCAGCTGGAGGCAATCGAGTGTCTGCCTCCAATAGTTTTGAAGCGCCGTTGCCAGGCGCAAAGCGGGATTGCGTGGTTTCAGCGTTGAGCGGAAATCACAGTCGTCGGCTTCGGATGTTTCCCCCCACGTTTGGGTCGCGAGAGTCTCCACAGCCTTGCCAAGCGACCGGAAACGCCCCATCAGGTTTCCGTAATTCATCGACCGGGAAAGATCCTGAAAACTTTCTGACTGGTTTCCCGGCCAATAGCCAATCAGGATGTGGGCGTAATGCCAGGAGTCGATCATTTCCCCGATCGCCGCTCCCAGCCGTAACATGCTTGCCGAACGGCTGGCGTCCAGAGGTTTTCCCGCAATTGCCGGAAGCGTTTCGCCTCCTGGGGACTGCCAGAGTGCATTGGGAGCAGACATTTCGGGAGCCGGTTCGGCGTCAAAAACCGCGTGAAGGGCCAGTTTGCATCCCAGATGGGCCGCGATTTCCGGATCGATCGGGCTCAGCCCGGACGTCCGGCGCGCGAACACTTCCGGACCCGAACCCAACAGGTGTTTCAGGTTTTTCTGCCCTTCGTACATGTTGCGAACGGCCGTCGCCGTATGGCATTGAAGGGTCGGCAATTCCTGTTGGCCTGGAGAAACGATCGAAAGTTGCCCGACCTCCAGCTTTTCGATCACCCGCTCCAGAACCTTTTGGGGAACTGATTCCGGATTCTGCAGGTCGGCGGCAGATGCGAGCAGGTTCACCGGACCGTCTCCAGCCAGTTCCTCCAGAAGCAATTTGCCGTTCTGCACAGGTCGGGCAAGCAGTACCCGATAGAGGTTGGCGTCGCTGGGATAAAAACGGTTGCGTTCCTCCAGCAGCAAATCAAAACACTTTTGCAGTCGCGACCGGATTTCCGGTGAATCAGGGTTGGAAGCGAACAGGGCGGCCGCTGCGATCAGTGACTCCCCGAAGCTGTTTTCGTCCAGGCTGCCGGCGTAACGAATCTGTCGGGTTAACAGATGGAGTTGAAGCCAGCAGAATCCCAACGAATAAAAATCGCTGACATATCCCGGGATCGGATCCGGATCGGGTTCCATGCCCAACGGACCGGACAATTCCCGCCGGGAGCTGCCGGTCAAGACAAATTCAGATTGGGAATCGAGGAATTCCCGCCCGGCATCATCGAGTTTGTTTAGGGAAAATGCCGGAATGGAAATGCACGACCCTGGCGGAATTTCCGTGGCTTTGTCAGCGCGCCAAAAAGCGGGTGTTACCTGAAACCGGTTGATCAGCGTCGGATGCCAAAGGGAGGTCCAGCAGGCCAGCAGACTGGCTGCCGAAGATTCCGGCATCTCCAGCGGGAAATCTTCCCAGGAATGGCAGGGCCATAACGCCAACAGTTGGGGCTTGGACATTTTTTGTGGCGGTTACGGCAACCTGGATTCGGGTAATAGCGGTTGTGACGGTCCAGTCATCGATCCTGGAAATCAAAAAAGGGTTGAAAAAACAGTACAAAATTTGACATTTCCCGTCCAGGACGGATAGACTGGTAAGTGGAGAGGATATCTGCCACGTCGGTTCCCTGAAAGCCACTTCCGGTCAGGGAATACGAACCAGACTCATGCCACAATTGGATTGCCAAATCGGAAACCGTATTTGAGAGGCATTGACGGTTGCAGCTGGTTTTCTGACAACTTGGAAAGCGGATGGCCTTCGGGTTGTTCGTAGGCCGTTGGTTGCGCCCCGATTCGATCAATTTTGGCAATTCAGAATGCCGGATGGCCCGAGTCACCGGGCAAGCAATGTTTGTTTGGATGTCATAACGATGGCGAACCAGTAATCAACCAGGAACAGGAGCGGGACTAGTGGCCAGGAAAAGCGCTGTTTGGGGAATTGACATCGGCGTATGCGCTATCAAGGCGTTGCGCTGTGTGCCGGGAAACGTTCCTGGAGAGTTGATTGCGGACAAGTACGACTACATCGAATACCCCAAGATGCTGAACCAGCCGGAGGTGGACGCCGACGAGCAGGTTCAGGACGCCTTGAAACAGTTTCTGGCACGAAATGAAATCATTGGGGACCGGGTCGCCGTCAGTGTGCCGGGCCAGTCGGGTTTGAGCCGTTTTTTCCGTCCTCCACCGGTGGACCAGAAAACACTGCCGGACATTGTCAAATATGAAGTCAAGCAGCAGATTCCGTTTCCGATCGAGGACGTTATCTGGGACTGGCAAAAACTGGGTGGCGTCGAGGTGGACGGCCGGCTGATTGATGCCGAGGTTGGCCTGTTTGCCATGAAACGGGATGGCGTCTTTCGGGCTTTGAAGCCATTTAACGATGCTGGCATCAACGTGGACATAGTCCAGTTGTCACCGTTGGCCGTTTACAATTTTGCCTGTCACGAGATTTTCAAAAAGACGGTAGGGAAGGATCCCCAGGAGCCGTCGCTCGAAGGTTCTTCTGCCAAGTCGGTGGTCGTCATGTCGATTGGCACGGATACCACTGACCTGATTGTCACGAACGGTTCGAGGTTGTGGCTAAGGAATATCCCGGTTGGTGGTAACCATTTTACCAAGCAGCTTTCGCGCGACCTCAAACTGACGCATGCCAAGGCGGAACAGCTCAAAAAGAACATTCGCCAGTCGGAAGATCCGCGTCAGCTGTTACAGGCGATGCGGCCGGTTTTCAATGATTTGGTCAATGAGGTCCAGCGGTCCATCACGTTTTTCCGCAGTCTCGACAAGACGGCGGAAATCAACCAGATGGTTCTGCTGGGCAATACGGCCCAACTGCCCGGATTGAAGCAATACCTCGGAAGCCAGCTGGAGATCGACATGGCCAAGGTGGACAGTTTCCACCGGTTGCAGGGCCCGGGTGTAGTGGATCAGGGGCCCTTCCAGGAAAACATGCTTTCGTTCGCACCGGCCTACGGTTTGTGTTTGCAGGCGGCCAACAGGGGCCGCATGAGGACCAACCTGTTGCCCCGTGAAATTCAGGTGGCGAGGATTGTCGAAGCCAAAAAGCCGTGGGTCTTGTCGGCAGTCAGTTTTCTGATGCTGGGCGCGGCAGTCGGCCTGTTTTTTGCCTCCACAGCCTGGTATCGGGTCAGTGAAAGTTATACTTTTGGCGGGAAGTCCTGGGAGTCGAGCATTTCGGAAGTGGATGCCAGCGTCCAGCGCAGCAAGTCCCTGATCACGTCCGATGATGATCAAAAGCAGAAGCTGCAGAATATTCTGAAGATTTCGGCCGAGCTGACCTCGGCGTCCAAGGAGAAAACGACCTGGATCGAGCTGTATTCAGCGATCGGGCAATGGCTTCCGAAGGATCCGCGTTATACCGGGACTCCGGTGGATCCAAAGGAAATTCCGTTCCGGGACCGGAAGACGATTTACGTTGACTATGTCGAAACGGCACTCTTTAACAATCTGTCGGTTTGGGATTCCCTGGTTCGACCGATTCACAACAAGATGATCTTTGATGAAGTCTCCCAGGAAACGAATGGAGCTGCAACAGCGGCCCCGGGAGGCGCGGTCGTTGCCCCTGGTGCTGCCGAACCGGCTGCAGTTGTCGGGCCGGGCTGGGTCATCGAAATCCGTGCCCATCATTTTCACAACAGTGAAGAGCAGGTCCGGAATATCATGGGCGGATTTCAATTCGTAATCAAATCGCTGGTCAACAATATTATGAATGGGAAGATCGTGTTGCCTGGCGACGAAGCGCTAGGTGGAGGCGAATTTATCTATTCGGACCTGGGCGTCGGTTTGCCGACCGTGGTCGCGACCAAAGATACCCCGGTGGAAGTGGACATTGTGGCCACGCTGAATGCCGGTGGAGCTGCAGCGACCGGATCCAGCGACGTGACGGAAACAGTCAAGCGGTACGATTTTGCGATCCAGTTTGCCTGGCAGCCGAAAACGGCCAGCGAACGGATCGCGGCACGGAAAAAGCGGCTGGACGCTAAGGCCGCAGCCCAGTTGGCGGCCCAGCAGACCGCCGCCGCTGCAGCGGCGACTCCCGAGGGAAAGCCGCCGCAGTAACCGGTTTCAGTTCAGGATTGGTTGATTTGGATTTCGATACAGGATGGGATAATCGTGGAACAACTTGCAAATATTTTTTCGCACGTCATCAAGTTTCGCTTCTGGTACATCAGCGTCGTCAGCTGCCTGGCGCTGTTGGCGAACTGGTACATGATGAACGATGCGTTGGGTACTGCCCGCAAGGACCGGACCGGCAAGATTGAAGGAAAGGTCCGGGACATCAAAGGTGTTCTGGATTATTCGACTGCCGTTGGCGAAGGGGTCGATCCCGTCAAGGTCCATCCCAATGAGACGACCGAAAAGGGAATGAAAGCGGAGATCGGAAAGGCAGTGGCCCAGCTGATCGAAGCCTGGAAACTCCGGCGGCAGGCCCAGGAAAAAATCCTCGTTTGGCCCAAAGAGATCATCGGCAGTGACCGGTTTGTGGAGAAGTTCAGCCAGTACGATCCTCCCGAGAAGTTTCCCACCATCACTTCCAACTCTGAAATTGATGGTTATTGCCTGCTGTATTTTCAGCAAATCCAGAAGCGGATGGATGGCATTTGTGACCTGATTCGATCCGAATGGCCTTTTGTCACATCATCCGAATCCGATTCGGCTCTTCCACCTGCGGCGGCGTCTCAAACCCCGGCGCCTACCGCGATGCCAGGACCAGGCACGCAGGGAGTCGGTGGAGGCCAGGATGAAGGGCGTGGTGGCCAGGAGACTGGTGGTGCTGGTGAACCGCCTGCGACCCCTGCTACTCCAAAAAAGGAACTTCAACTGGCCAAAGCGGTTACGGTCACATGGGACCAGAACAACCAGCTTGTGTGGTACAGCAAGTTGCGGGATTTTCGTGGAAGGGACGGATCGCGAACCGATTATCCCACTGGGTACCAGGTACTGGCATTGCAACAGGATTTGTGGCTGTTGGAGGCAATGTTCAAGGTGATCGCCGATGTCAATGGCGAGACGTTGGCAAATGATCTGGCAAAAATCGAACAGATCCACCATGTTTTTTTTGGCCGCGAAGCACGTGCTCAATTGGGCAAAATCATGGTTCCCGATGCCCGCCTGAGTGGAGGAGTTGCGGCAGGACCTGTAATTGAACCGGCCGGACCGCAACCGGCAGGTGATGCGGGTGTCCCATTCAACCCCAGCATTCCGCCGGAGTTTACCCTGTTAAGCCCGTTCCATGGAAAATATGTCGACGCCAATTTCCAGCCATTGGAAGTCAGCCGGATTCACAATGCCCTGGCCAGTGTTGCACCTCCGGCGACTGACCTGGAACTGATTGTTGCCAAGCGGATTCCGTTCCGGATTGCCATGAGAATGAGTGAGAAGGCCATCCCGGATTTTATCGCCGCTTGTGGAAACTCGCCGTTTGAATTTGAAATTGCCCAGCTGCGGATCAATCGCCATGAGAATACCGATGGGGCCCAGTCTGCCGGCGGTACGACCAGTGGATCTCCCTTCCGGCAGGGAGGTGGTGAAACCGAACTCAACGCCACCCGTCGGGCTGGCAGCAAAGCTCCGGAGGTAAGGGTCAACGATGATGTCGATGTCGAGTTTTACGGCATCGTGCGGATTTATAATCCTGTTGATGAGGCCCGGATCTACGCGATTGCCGGAATAGAACCTGCGGCTGCCAATTGAACGAACGCCGCAGTGGCCAGACAAAAAATTTGAATAACCTGATTTTGTCCTATTGGATTTTGGTGCGAACATGAAAATGCCCGATCTGAGCAAACAGTCCATCCAGACCTTTTTGCTGAACCACACGGAGAAACTGGTCATCGGACTTTGCCTTGCAGGACTGGTTGTACTCGCCTGGACCGGATTTCGGCTTCCATCCTTCGATACCGAATCGCCGGCTGGCCTTTCGGCCAAGGCCAGTGATCAGGCGATGAACTATATGGCTGCCGACGGATGGCCAGCTGTCGCCCCCTATCGCAAGGCGAATTTGGATGCCGTTGCCGAAGTACAAAAGGACCAGGGAACCCGGCTGGACGTTTCCACTTTTTCCCTGCCCGTTGTTGGCGGACCGTTGGTTAAGATCCCGGGCCTGCGAGGGCTGCCTGAAGTCATCGATCCGGTGGATCCCCGTGTGGTGGCATTTCATGCTCCGGTGTTTATCCGGCCGGACAGGAAAGTCTCGAAACTTGATTTGCTGGGTGCACCCGGCGAAGCGGCGCCAGCTGCCGAAGGGGGTGCCCTCGAAGGTGGCCGTGGCGGAAACCGTGGCGGCGGCGCTGGTGAGGCGGGTCAGGCCGGTGAGGGTGGAGGTCGTGGTGGTGGCGAAGCGGGTGCAGCTGCTCCGCCCCCGGCCGAAACGACGGAACCCAAGATCCCCGGAAATTCCGTTTCGCCAGTCATGGCAGAGGAAATGGCCGGTGTCCGATCCGGACTTTTGCCCGCGGGAACGGAAACTTTTCTTCTGAACATTGTTCAGGTCTCGGCAACGGTTTCAATGGCCGAACAGAACCTGAAATTCCGTGAAGCATTGGAATCGGCCCGTGGTTTTTACCCCGCTCGGGACCGCGCATGGTATTACATGCCGCAGGTGGAACGGCAGGAAGAAGGAAGCGACCAGTGGCTGGACATCACGGAAAAAATCGTCAATGAGATTCCCGCCCAATATGGTGCAGGGGCACCGGAAATTGCGGCTCCTGGAATCTATTC
>Ga0163150_10009076_pt1 | contig 11106 bp, 23 predicted proteins | sample OliLakLV19P2IB_FD_148628 | JGI IMG/M metagenome (GOLD analysis project Ga0163150, IMG submission 148628) | Freshwater microbial mat bacterial communities from Lake Vanda, McMurdo Dry Valleys, Antarctica - Oligotrophic Lake LV.19.P2.IB | ecosystem: Environmental > Aquatic > Freshwater > Lake >...
CATCGCGTGTCGCATAGGCACGCGATGGGGTGGGCGTAATACCCGCCGCCGCCTGCGCCGCAAGGTATCCACCAAGCCCTCACCACAAAGTGTGACGGGAAGTCCTTCGGGCGCCGGTAGATGACGAACTGCCAGAGGTTGGATTCGCGGAGTGCGCCGACTTTCATGCCACCCTCCCGCATCGGCAGCAGTCAGGACAGGTGGAGCAGCGGACGCAAATGCTCGCCTCGGGCCACTTCGAGCGGCACCACCCACAACGGCCGCGTTTCGCGGGCGCGCCACGTACCCCATTTAGGGTACGCACGATCTCCCCCGCGCGGGGGATGGGATTGCTAGCGTCGCGGTGAGAGGCTATGTTGGCCGCGCTCGGGAACCGCCCGGACGCGGGCTCTCTCGTCGAGGAATCACGATTCGTGCGCACAACTTTCGCACAACTTATAAATTCGTTCGTGCGTGAAATTGCGTGACTTGGGTTCAGTGACACCGAGTCACGAGCTATAATATAGTTCGGTGTAAGTTGTGAGAATGTGAGTGGAAGCGTGGTCGGGGCGGCCGGATTCGAACCGACGACCTCTTGCTCCCGAAGCAAGCGCGCTAAGCGAGACGCTCCAATTCCCCCGTCGAGAAAACGCCTTCCAACGTTCTCATTCACACCTCCTTCACACCGAAGCGTTCGTAAATAGGCCCCAGGAGGTAACGCTGAGTAACCCGGGGTAATCGAAGCTCGTCGCGGAAAACTTCTGCGTTTTCGGGGAAGTAGTTGAGATCTAACAGTGGGCGCCACAGGACTCGAACCTGTGACCTCTGCCTTGTGAAGTGGAAGATTTCCGTCGAAAAAAGCGAGTAATTTCGCATCGCGTCTCATGCGCTGGCCTCCTTTCCCACTGTCTTCCCACCGCCTGGAAACTCCATCTCGAGCTGCACTGCGCCCGCTACGTCGCGCGTGTGATCGGCCCTGCTGTGGAGGTAGACCCGCTGGATCGTGGCGAGCGAGACGCCCGCGTATTCCGAGACCGCCACCGGGTCCTTACGCTTCACGAGAAGCGCTTCGGTAAGGGCTGAATGCCTGAGGTCGTGCCAGCGGGCCCGCCCCTTGATGCCGGCCCGACGCTTCGCTCTGACCCAGGCGGTCTTGTTGTCGTGCATCGGCCGGCGTGAGTCCCTTGGGGACGGAAAGACGAATACGGGCTGCTCGCCGTCGGCCGTCATCCGGCGGTACCTCTCTCTAAGCCGGATAAGCGCGCCGGGGCTCATGATGAATGACCTCCCTTTACCGGTCTTTGAGCCCGTCTTTACCTGAGACGCGTAGAGCGTGATCTTTCCCGTCTTCAGATTCACCTGGCTCCAAGGCAAATAGAGGACCTCACGCAGGCGCATCATGCACTCGTACGAGAGGATGAACTGGTCCTTGAGATCGTTGCCGCGTCGGCAAACCTTGAGCCCCGCGTACGGCACCTTGCTTTTGGGGAGGTCTTCTTTATCGGGCGCGGTAAAGCCGAGATTCCAAAGCGACTGGAGCTCGTCCTTCGTGTAAACGCGTCCGCCGCACTCCTCGTCCGTTTTCGGATCTGGGTTCTCGAAGCGCACCGAATGGGTTGCCCACTTAAGCTCGTTGTGCGCCTTATTGAAGAGGAGGTTCATGTGCTTCGAGTAATCGGAGAAGGTCTTCCGAAACGAGCGTACTCGCTTTTTGCCGCGGGTAACGAGCTTCCCGTTCGCTTTCATCTCGTTCACCCAATCGCGAAGATCCTGCGGCACCACCGTGTTCACGTCGCGATCGCCGAAACGCTCTCGGATCTCGCCCAAGTAGATGCGCTGATGGTCTTGGGTCTTCGACCGCATCTTCGGCGTGTACTCCTTCAAGATCCAGTCGACCACCTCGGCTACCGTACGGCCGCGCTTTCTTTGGCCAAAGACATGATCGTCGGGGATACCAAGATGCCTGTTCTTCCACCTCTGCATCGCGATGTCGCGTGCAGTGATGGCACGGCCGATCGTCGTCTCACCGAGCGGCTCGAAGAGCTCGGGGATTCCAAGCTTCTTGAATTTCCGTCTCACGTAAGCCATACCCGTCGGTCGGTACCAAAAAAGCCAGGGGACCCGTTCACCTTTCTTATTCATTACCGGTTCGAACGCCGATCTCCGCGCTATGCGAACGACCGGGGCCGCTTGCGCTATCTGCTGCTCCATCAGCAACCTCCATCTGTAACGGCCTTCGGTTCATCCACTCCCGGAACTCTTTCGCCGGGTAAAGAACTTTCCTGCCGACCTTTTTGAACGGCGGGTGATTCTTCCCGATGCTGCGATTCTTCTTGAGCGTGCCGGGACGCATGTTCAAGATCTCTGCCATTCTCTCTTCCGAGTAAAACTCGTCACCACGAGCTCCTCCCCCGGCTCTGTCTGCGGCTTTCATTTTCTCCCTCTTTCGCCGGCGGCGCCGTTATCGGCGACCTTGTCGAAGCGCCACCGGCGATCAGCAAATTTTCGAAAACAATTTAACGGTTCCCCAAGCTCCAACGACCAGCATCAAGCAAGTGACGCAGGTTTCTATGACCGTCTTCAAATTTGGTCCGATCTCGATCATGAGCCGTCCTCCTCTTCCGCTTTCACGTGCACCACCTTTTCAATCGAGCGCCCAATCGCTTCAACGCGCGATTCCGCGTCGATGGTTCGCGCTTTGGCCGTCTTGTAAAGGAACTCGAGCGCCCCCTTGTCGGCTTTGTCGCCCTTGTCCCGCTCCTCGATAAAGTGCCGCCACGCCTCGATCGCTCGGCGCTGCTGCGTCAGTGCGAACTGGATGTCCGAGTTCATACCCACCTCTCAACAAGCGGCGCCCAAAACGCTACCGAACTTCGTTTTCTCGTCGACACTCTGCGGACCGAGCCTTCTCCCCTCGGGAATAAGAGCCCTAGCTTCCTCGATCGTTCCCCTCACCGCGACGAGCCCCGCGCACGGCCGCATCCCGCCGGGCTTTGGATTCGCCCAACGCATGCGCACGGCGAATTTCGTCTCCGTCCAGCCGACGTGTCGCACGCGCCACTCGAATATCTCGTACTCGAACATGCTCATGCGCGGGTATACCGCCTCTTTTTTCTTCTTCAGGCAGGGGTGCCGCTCCGGAGACGTTGCCAAGTCCAAGGAGTCTCGTGCTCCGGAGCGGCTTGTGGTGGTTCGGGTGCTCCGGGGTCGCAGCTTCTGCACTTCTCGACTCAGAACACCATGAAGAATTTCAAAACTCATACGTCACGCGTTCCCCCTCGGCCGACGGACCTGTTTCGTTACGACGATTCTTCCGATGCCGCCGTCTTTGAGCTTCACCGTGTCGCACTCGGAGAGGCGCATGCGGATGAGCTCATTCGCGCGGCGGATGAATTGGTTCACGCACATCGCACCGTACGTTTTGGCGAGGACCCTAAAGTCCTCGGCCCCGTAATCGAGAGACGTCAGCTGCTCGTCGTTCGGCCCGAGAGGCGTAAGGTCTTTCATGAAGTCGTTCATCGCGCGGCCTTCGCTTCCTTGTCGTCGTCTAAAATCCATTCGAGAAACGAATAGAGGCTTGAGACGAGGGCCAATATGGCGACGATCACAAGCGCCGCCAGGGCGCCGGCCGCGTAGAAGGGCGCGCGTAGAATTCTTCGGGTCCACTTCTCGAAGGCATTGCGATCTCTGGACGAAAATAACCATTCCGCCGCAGAGACCGCGAGAACGAGCGTCACCAAAACTGCCCCGAAGGCGGCGTAGAGCGGCGCGCGGAACACCCATTTGACGGCCGTCTCGGCGCGCCTGCGCAAATTTTTCCCCATTCCCCATGTCCCCCATGAAAAAAAATCAACCCGATGCCTGAGCCGTCATGCCGCGTTCCTCCTCATCGGCTCGAGCAGCTGCCTCAAGCTACACCCGAGAACCACCGCCATCCGCCGCGCGAGGAGCCTGCCGGGACGAAGCCCCGCGAGGACACCCTTCATGTAGTCCTCGGTGATCTTGCACTCGCTGGCGAACTTCTTCAGAGAAAGCTTCTTCGCCCCCATACGCTCGAGTACGACCGTCGCGCGCACGCGCGGCCGGTCGGGCCGCGATCGTTCCCACTTGATGCGCGATCTATAAGCCATGGTTTTTCGCTCCTTCGCCGAGCTTCGGGAGCGAGGTGACGCCACCGAACGCGATTCCTCCGCCGAGCGATTCCAGCGTGGGAATCCCGCCAAACTCCACGAGCACCCGAACGACGTTCGCAAAGTTCTTGTCGTCAAGGCAGCTCACAAGATCCATCACACGGACTGATGTGGTGCGCTCCTTGTCTTCGCAGGGGTAGTTCCAGATATCGAGAGCCACGCGCGCGAGAAGCTTTTCCCCGCTCGACATGGCACCGATGATCTTGCGCATCTCCTCGAGCGGCAGAAGCGTCTCTGGTTTCGTCGGATGAAAAATCCTCTCGAGAAGCCCGGGGCACCCGCTTAGCAGCCGAGCAAGCCGCCTCCTGTCCTCCCTCTCTGCATTTTTCCACTCGATCACGGCTTTCCTTTCCGGCCTCCGACCGGCTTTTTTGGCAACACGAATCCCGCACGGCTATTGAAGCTGTTTGACGCTTTGTGTAATTGTCGATAAAACCCGTACCTGGCTTAGCTTCCCACTGCGGCTCGATCGAGCAGAGGTGAGGTCGCCGCCGTTTCATTTTTCAAGCGAGCGATCGTCCTTCGGACCTTGCTCAACGTCGACTTACGCACTTGGCTCGGGTCGGCGTCGATTCTGTAGAGGCTCGTAGTGGAAAGACCCGACGCCCGCGCGACAGCGGTCAACGTCAGACCCAGATCAGAAATCTCTTTGCGTAGGCTTCCCGGGTTGTTCATGCGCCTCTTTGTATCAATAGAGATGACCAAACTGCAACAACAGTTTGCACCTTTGTACAGACTTTTCAGGGGGGCTTTATGCCTACCCTCGCTGACGCTATCAAGAAGAACTTGAAACCATTGCGGAAAGCCAAAGGCTTCCGGACCCAAGAGGAACTCTCGGCCGCGTCCGGCGTGGCCCGAACGATCTGGTTCACCCAGGCGGTCCTCCTCGAGTTATTCCCGCAGGGGCTCGACCTGGCGGTGCCCAAACCCGACCAGCCATCAGGAGGCAAACGTGGGTGAAGACTTTTCGGAAGTAAAAGGTATCGACGAGCGGAAGGTAGGTAGGTAGTACGATGACAGAGGCGACAATCGGTCAGCTAGTTGGGCTGGCCCTCAGAATTCTCACACTAGGCGCGAGCGTGATAACAGCAATCGCAATTATCAGTTGGGGCGTAATTGCTCTGCCAGCAGAGGTCTGCGCGAAGCTCGGGATTGCCACATTCCGCTCAGAGCATCTAGCCGCGATCTCAATCACGGCACTCACGACGAGCGCGCTCACCTTCGTCAATCTGTGCTGCTATCTCTGGGTGCGTACCGGAAAGTTTTTTAAAGCGAGGACCCAGGAAATCAAAGATAACGAAAGCAAGCTTGTTCCGCTGCTCCGCCGTCTCAAGGGCCTCGCGCCAGCGGAAAAGGGCCTTCTCAGGGAGGCGGTCGCTCAGCATTGTCAGACGATCACGGCGCCGATGGGTGACCCAACCGCTCAGGCCCTCGTGGCAAAGGGAATTCTCCGGCAGAGCCAGGGCATCGGCTACATCACGGAGTGGACCTTCACAATCGATGACTTTGTTTTCGATGTCCTGATGGAAGCTCCGGAAGTCCTTTCCTGAAATGGGGGAGCGCGCAGGCGCGTCCCCCGAACAGAGGATGGGCTGCGTATCCCGTCCGTCTCAAAGGAAAACGACGTCGAGTCGGCGGGGCGCGCCCGGGGCGAAGCCGCTCACCTTCGAGCATCCTCTGGAAGAATGCGTCCAGCGCGTGACCGAGACCGCGCTCTCCGCCGCCAAGAAAAAAATTCCGCTGCGACATAATTCCACAACATCGCTCGCATACGATTTTTATTTTCTTTTGCGGAGGAATCATGGCCAGAGAAACGAAAGAGGAACGCCTCGTACGGGCAATGCTGCCAAATCTCACCGAGCAACTCATAGAACTCAAGCACCTGGCCGAGGCGGATGCCAAAGAGAGCGCGTTGGAGGCGTGGTGTGTTTCGCTACTCAAGGGTGTCTTGGGTTTCAGCGCGTCGAACGGCTATCTCGTCAGAGCCCAGGAATCGCGTGGAAAGTCGAGATTCGACATCATCGTTTCGAGAACCGAAAAGCCCGAGCAAATGATCCTGGTGGTCGAGGTGAAACGCCTTGGCGTCAATCTCAACCGGTCGGATCTGCGCTCGGGAAAAGCGCAGCTCAATGAGTACCTCAAGCAAGCTGGCGATGTGCGCTGGGGAATTCTGACTAACGGCTACGAGTGGGCGCTTTACGATTTCAAAAGCGATCTGGTTAACGTCACCAACATAGATATCCGTGACGACGAAGACAAAATCGCGACGACGCCCAAGTCCGTGGCCGAATGCGCCTGGGACCTTCTTGATTTTTTCCTCCGCCTTCTTCGAGGAGAAAACCTGGGAGAAGATGTCGCTAGAAGCGCAGGCGCTTTCCCCGGATTCTCTGGCGAGATGCATTTTGAAGTTCGATAACCTCCGCCAGATCACATCTCTTCTCAATGCCGAGTACTCGTCGCCGAAAAAACCGCCGAACTGATGGAATTCGGCCTGAACGACATGATGGGCACCTGGAATGACACGCTCAGAGCCCAGCTCCACCGCTACATGCGGGTGCAGAAGGGGCTTGCGAAGAGGGGTTCGCGTAAGGTGAACTCGAAATCGGCTGAGGACGGTGCTTTGGAGAAAGAAAGTGTCGCGCGAGCGAAAGAATCGACGTCGGCCGTGGAGCCTCCAACTCCCACGCAGGCCGAGACGAAGCCCACGGAAGCCGCTCCGGCGCTCACCGTGATCCCTGGAGGACTCGATACCCGCGCCACCACTGAGGCTCAAGTAGCGCCAGTCGCACAGGTTGCGATTCCTGAGAAGAAAGCCGCATAGACCGAGGGGGCTGGCTCGTACAACTTTCTCCTCCGTCCGTGCGGTATAATTGGGTCCATGACCTGCATCGTCGGCCTTGTCGCACAAGACGGAATCATCATGGGGGCGGACTCCGCCGGCGTCGCCGGATACGACGTTTCCATCCGCGCCGACGAGAAAGTTTTCTTCCGCGGCGAAATGCTCTTCGGGTTCACGACGTCGTTCCGCATGGGGCAACTCATACGTTACAAGCTCAACATCCCGGCTCATCCGAGCGGGATGAACGTTCATGAGTATTTGTCGACGCATTTCATCGATGCTCTCAGGCACTGCCTGAAAGAGGGCGGATTTGCCGAGAAGGAGAATGACGTCGAGTCGGCGGGACAGTTTCTCGTCGGTTACCGCGGGCGTCTCTTTCACATCGAGGCGGACTATCAGGTCGGCGAGCGCGTGGATCCCTTCGACGCCGTCGGGTGCGGCGCACCGATCGCGCTCGGGGCAATGCACGCGCTCTTCGCTCGAGCGTTAGCACCGGACAAAGTCATCGGGTCGGCGCTTTCTGCGGCCGCGCACCTGAACGCCGGGGTGAGGCCTCCGTTCTCGCTCCTCTTTCTTTCGGTAAAGCTCCACGCCGAGCCTCTGCAGGCGTTCATCGATCTTCGGGACGGGTGAGCCTCGCCGCTCGGAATATATCTCTGAATTGAGATATACAAACCGCCGAACAACGGCTCGATACGGTAAAATAGGGGAAGCGCCGCGCGCAACCGCGGTTGGGAGGATCTCATGGGAAAAGCCGCCACCGCAAAGAAGCCGCAAGCTCAGCCGTTGCCCGCCAGTACATCGGCGAAGAAGCTCTCCGACGAGGAGTTCCACGAGAAGATGAAGCGCGTTTTATCACTCCAGCACAAGTGCAAAAAGGTAAAGCCCGCGTACGGCGAGCTCGAACGCCTGGCCCAAGAGCTCCAGGGGGATCCCAGGCTCGGCGACGATTACGGCCTGGAGGTCGAGGACCTGCTTGCGAAGGGCGGAGGCACGTCGATGGGAAAATTCGTCGTCGTCGGCCGTTACAAATGGAAAGCACTCTCCGACGCCGCGATGAAAAAGCTCGCCGCGAAGAAAGCGGCCGCGGCGGCCGGGTAACGCGCGTGATCTACCTGGGCCTTCGCTGCGCGCGCTGCCATGTGTATATGGACCTCGAGCTGGCGGCCGGCCAGGAGATCAAAGGCTTCGTCTGCTCGAATCGCAACTGCCACTCGACCGAGCTTCTTCTCGAAGCGTTTCAGCTCACCGGCGACCGAATCATCGCGAGGACGATCTTCGATCTCGAGCTGAGGGTGAAGAACCTCGAGCGCGCCGCCTGCGGCCGCGAAACGGAAGCCGCCGGGCAACACTAGACGAACGGCCGGATGAAACCGAGAAGCTTCATCTCGCCCGCGCCGCGCAAGTCTCGCTTCTTCGCGTAGATGCCGTCCCCTTCGCGCACGATACCCGCGCCAGGGCCCGTGTTTCCGCTGATCGCTTCGACCACGATCTTGGAAATGACGAGCGAGACAATTTCGATGTGACCTTGCCGCGTCTCGCCTTTACGCCAAAGGATGAGGTCCCCGGGCTGCGGCACGCCGACGCGGCAGATGACCGGCGTTCCCTCCCAGATCTCACGAACGGACTCCGAGCGGTGAACGAGAGACAAAGCCCCCTCCCGCCAGGAGACCATCGCCATGCACATCTGAACCCAGCATGCGCACCACGCCTCCCCGCGGGCGATGCCGTCGACGACGCGCTGGAAGATCTCGACCTCGGGGCCCTTGTTGTCGCCGCCCCTTTCTTTAACCCCTATCCACCGGCGCGCCTCGAGGACGAGCTCGCGGCCGATCTCGCTCGCAGGCTTCATCGCAATGCCCTCACCGAAATCAAAGCACCCACGCCGGCGCCGATCACAACCCATCCGTACCAGGGCAGAAACGGGGGCTTTTCCTCGAGCTGCTCGTACGCGGTTTCGCGCTGGCGCTCGAGCTCCTCGATGTACTTCGTCTTCCTCACGGCGAGCTCCTTCAAGTCCTCTATCTGAATATTCTTCGCCTCGAGCGCGAGCTCGCACTTGGCGCCGATCATCTCGCACGGGTCAGTCGCCCGAGCGGGACTTGAAGCGATGAGCAGAAAGCACGTTACGAAAATCCTGCTCTTTTTCCAGCGCGTTCTTTTCATCTTGCTCCGCCTTTTGCTCGACAGACGCGATATCGTTTCTCACCTGAGAATTTTTGCACTCGTCTTTTTGCTCGGCGAGCTCGACGCGGACGCGGTGCAACTCGCGCCCGCGGCGGCGAAGAAACAGCACAAGAAGAACGCACGCGCCTATCCCCCCGGCGATAAGTGCCATCGTCATCTTCCGGGCACCGAGTTGAGATCCGCTTTGTCTTCGACCATCTTCTCCCGCTGCTTCATCACCTGGTGGGCGGTGAGCTGAAGAGAGAATAGAACGGGCGTCGAGAACAGAGCCATGACGAAAGGAGAGCCGGTCACCATCGCGCCTAAGATCGTCGAAATCGTCGTGAACACTCCAACCCACACGAGCCGCCACATACCGGCTACGTTACCGAGCGGGGTTTGGAAGAGCCGCGCGGCCACCTGAGTCAGGCCCGCCGCGAGGCCCAGCGTGCCGCCGACTTTCTCGGGGCTCGTCAGGAAGCGATACGCGTCGTACACGACGCTATCGGTGGGAAGAGTAATGGTGATGTCGGGCGTGGCCGTTGTGGCAAGGGGTGCGGGCAGCGATTCCGTGCCAAAGGTGTAAAGACCCAGGAATGCCGTTGATAAAACGGCGACGAGAGCTAGCATCAGTGAAAGTTTACGCATCACTTTTTCCTTTCGAACCTTGCGATCTGAAGAATCAGATCGAGCTTGCCGTCGATTTTCGCGATGTGCTCTTTGAGCTCACCGTGGTTTTTCCAGTAGTCTTTCTGCTCGCGCTGAACGTACGCCCGGAAGTCGGTATCGTCGGTGGAGTGGTCCTTCTGCCCCTGCTTTAGCTCCATGACCGCATCCTCGGTCCGTTGCTTGTGTTCTTTGATCTGCGCGACGAGCATCTCCGTGCGAACGAGCGCGCCGCCGGCTGTAAGAAGAACGGCGGCCGCGACAGTGACTATCTTCAATGAAATGGGCGTGTGCTCGTCGATCATCTGAGGCCTTGGGCCCTCGGCCATGTCAGCGAGCTTCGTCATTACCGCCTCCGAGAAATCGTCAGAACGCGTTCGCGTCGCAGTGAAAGACGCCCGAGCTTAACGTCCCGGTTCTACTTCGCCCCCACACGCGGGTCGCCCCCCGGCCGGAGATGCAGCGAAAGCCACTGGGCGGGATGATGGTCTCGGGGACCTGGCCCGCGGTGGGGTTTCCCCCGGATGCCGACGGCACGTTCGTGATGGCAATGTCGCCCGTCGAGCGGTTCCAGCAACAGGTCTCGTCGGCGTTCTTGATGTCGGACATGAGCAGCTGCGGCGAGGAGCCCGAGTAGGTGGGCCCCATGTTGGTCGAGCTGAGATCGATGTAGCAGTCTTTGACGAGCTGAGCCTCGGCCGCACCTATGAAAATGAACGCCAGAACGAAGAGGAGCTTTCCCATGGTACTCTCCCTTCTCCCAGCCCTCGGCGGCCCAGGAGAGCTATTTTTTGGTGACGACGCGGGCATCCTCGAAGGCCTTCACGTCCACCTCGAGGAAGAAGAACTTCGAGCCCCTGACGCCCGGCCGGAGCCGGTGCGCCTTGATCTCGCCGTTCTGGACCATTCGGTAGAGCGTCGCCTGCGAGACGCCGAGTCTTTTCTCAACATCATTGCGGCCTAAGTGTTGCTTCGCCATGCTTGGTGCTCCTGGGAAATGAATCGAATGAATTGGCTGATAACGAACGATTCAGACGATATTATAACCCCGGAAAACGCTCAGGCCGCGTCCCTTTGACACCCCATCGGCCTCATGCGCTCCGGGCTAAAGCTTATTGCCGGGCACCCTGGCACTGGATCGAAAAGCGGCTCGCGACGAGAGCTCCGGCTGAGTCGTAGCATCGAACAGGTGCTGCCGACGTCGTGGTGGAGCCGGCCAAGTTGCAACGGAAACCGCTGCCACGGATGTCGTTCGCGACGCACAAC
>Ga0163150_10009077_pt1 | contig 11106 bp, 6 predicted proteins | sample OliLakLV19P2IB_FD_148628 | JGI IMG/M metagenome (GOLD analysis project Ga0163150, IMG submission 148628) | Freshwater microbial mat bacterial communities from Lake Vanda, McMurdo Dry Valleys, Antarctica - Oligotrophic Lake LV.19.P2.IB | ecosystem: Environmental > Aquatic > Freshwater > Lake >...
CATACATAGAGTATCCAAGTCAGCAGCCCGAGCGCGGCCGTGAGCGGCCCGACGGCTAGAGCCAGATAGATCGTGCCGATCAGAATCGTCGCGACGCTGAAAGTAATCACTTGCGCTCCGCTCAGTCGGCCGGCTGGCAAAGGCCGTTCGGCGGTACGAGGCATTTGCGCGTCGGTGTCACGTTCCATCCATTGATTCAGAGCGCTCGCACTGGCCGCCACAAGCGCGGTGCCCAGCAGCGTGTGCAGCAGCAGCCAACCTTGGGGCGGACCCCAATTGGCGACGAACGCGGCCACGCAAACCGTCACGAGCACCATGCCCGCGATTTTTGGTTTGGTAAGTTCCACGTAATCGGCAACACGCGTCGTCCACGTTGACCGTTCGCCTTCGACCAGGATCATGTCGGTGCTCATCGGGCAGCCTCCATGAGCCAGGCGCTGTGGCCGGTCGCCTGCGGAGCTCGGTTGGCGAGCCGCATCGATCGCAATGCCACGAGCAAACTGGTCGCGAGAATCAGCGAACCGGTTGCCACATGAGCCGTCGTGACCCAGGCTTGCTGCCGGCTATCGGCCGAAACCACATACTCGGCCGCAAAACCAAAGTCGGTGAGCCAAATCGGCCAGCCATACTTCAACACCCAGGTGCCGGCCCCCAAACTGATTTGCAGCACCACCAAGGCAACCAGACCCAAGGCCGGCCGCGTCAGCCACCGCTCGGCACGCTGCGTCCTGAACACTTGCACGCCCAGCAACACGATGTGAACCAGCAAAGCGGCCGCGATCGCCAGATGAAACACCAGCGCCATGCGAAACTCTCCCGGCCGCGATGTCGCCGAGAGATGCCGCAATTGCGAACCCAACACGAGCTGGCAATACGCCAGAAAAGTTGTGAGCGCGGCGACTCGTTCGATTTTTCCGAGCGACGCACGGTTTTGCGCCAATGGATGTCGCCAGTTTATCGACGTGATGACGGCTAGCGCCACGGTGAACGCGAAGAACGCCGGGCCGAAGCAGCCGTGGATTTGTGCCAGTTGCGTTTCGTTGAAGAGCACCCGCATGCCGCCCAAGGCCCCTTGGAAGATCACGGCCACTAGCGCCACCCACCCCAACCATCGCACGAGCGATCGGCGCTGACACACATACGTCGAAGCGACAAATCCGATCGTGATCATGCCCACCAAAGTGCCCAGCAGACGATGGCCATGCTCGATGAACAGCTTCCAGGGCCCGGTGATCCAGGTAGTCCAGGGATACAAAAACAGGTTGTAACCGTAGGTGTTTGGCCAGTCCTCGACCGCCATGCCGGCGCCATAGGTCGTCACCAGCCCGCCGATCCAAATCATCGGGAACGTCGCGCATACTAACGCCACTGCCCAGCGATGGGGCCAAACACTTTCATGTTCGAGGGTGCTGTCGGTCACGAGGTAAACGGCTTTAGAGGGATCAGGTCCAAATCAAACAACAGACGGATGGTGCAACTACCGCAACGTTAGTGAGCCACGGCCGGCTCGGGCGACTTCGCGGGAGCATCCGTCGGATGTTTTTCCGGTGGCGGCTGGGTTTGGGGGTAGTAGTCGGTGTCGACTTCCGGCGAGCCATATTCGTACGGTCCGCGGTAGACGATCGGTTGCATATCAAAATTGCCGTGGCCCGGAGGGCTCGGAGCGAACCACTCCAGCCCATTGGCGTGCCAGGGATTTCGCCCCGCTCGCTCGCCAAAGAATATGCTCAATAAAAAGTTGGCAGCGAAAATAACCTGCGAGGCGACCATGCCGATGGCGCACCAGGTCATGAACGCGTTGAGCGGCTGCAAGTGGCGGAACGTCTCGTAGTGATAAGGATCGGCCAGTCGCCGCGGAAAGCCGACGACGCCGAGAATGTGCATCGTGAAGAACGTGCCGTTTAAGAAAATGAACGTCAGCAGGAAGTGCAGCCGGCCCCAACGATCGTTCATCATCCGGCCGAACATCTTGGGATACCAGAAATAAATCGCTCCGAAGACTCCCATCGCCGTGCCGGCAAACAGCACGTAGTGGAAATGGGCCACGATGAAATAGGTATCGTGAATGAAAATATCGACCGGCGTGGCCGCCATGAAGATGCCCGAGAGGCCGCCGATGATGAACATCGAAACGAACGACAAGGCAAACAGCATGGCCGTGGTAAAGCGGATGTTGCCGCCCCACACGGTGCCGAGCCAGTTGAAAACCTTAATGGCGCTAGGCAATGCGATCATCATGGTCGAAACCATGAAGGTCATGCCCAACCAGGGGTTCATACCCGAGACGAACATGTGATGGCCCCAAACGATGAAGCCCAACCCGGCGATGCCAGCGATCGAGTAGACCATCGGCTTATAGCCAAACAGCGGCTTGCGCGCGAAGCAACTGATGATGTCGGAAACCATGCCCATCGCGGGCAGAATCATGATGTACACAGCCGGATGAGAATAGAACCAGAACAAGTGCTGCCACAATAACGGTTGTCCGCCGCCGGAAGCCATCGGCGAGTTGTTGGCCGTCCAACCGTCGGGAATGAAGAACCCGGTGCCCAGCAAGCGGTCGGTTAACTGCATGAATCCGGCCGCGGTGAGCACGGGCAGCGCGAAGGCCTGGAGCACGGCGGTGATGAACATCGCCCAGATCGTCATCGGCAGGCGGAACATCGTCATGCCGGGAGCGCGCATCTGGATAATCGTCGTCAAGTAATTGACCGAACCCATCATCGACGAAACGCCGACGAACGTCAGCCCGATCAGCCACAGCGTCTGGCCGTCCCAGTCCGTTAGCGCCAGTGGCGGATACGAGGTCCAACCCCCTTTGGCCGCTCCACCTTCCACGAAGAAGCTCGCGCTCATCGCGATGAACGCGGGCCACATGAACCAGTAGCTAAGCATGTTCAGCGTGGGAAACGCCATGTCGTCGGCGCCGATCATCAGCGGGATCAGAAAATTTCCGAACGCACCGGCCAGGATCGGAATGATCACGAAGAAAATCATGATCGTGGCGTGCATCGTGAAAAGCACGGTGTAGAACTCGGGCGAGATCTGTCCGCCTTCGCCGGAGAACAACATCTTGCCGATCACCGGCATGTCGGACCAAGGCCAGGCGACTTGCCAACGAATGCCGAGCGCCAACAGGCCGCCGATCAAAAACCAGATCAGCGTCGAAAACAAAAACTGAATGCCGATCACCTTGTGGTCTTTGGAGAACACATAGGTGCTTAAAAAGCTGGCGTGGTGGGCCGGAGGGTGTGCGTCGGCATGGCCGTGAGTGTCAACTGTGAGGGACGTCATTCGCTGCTATCCTTTTTTTCCGCGAGCTGCGGGTCGTGCGTGGTCTCTTGTTGGCGATTTTTTTCTTCCAGCCACTTGTCAAAATCTGCTCTCGACTCGACGGTCAGGCGGCCCTTCATCTTGTAGTGGCCCCAACCGCAAAGTTCCGCGCAAACCAGGTCGAACTGGCCGATCTCGGTGGCCCGAAACCAAACCGGAATCTTCATGCCGGGCACCGCGTCTTGCTTCACGCGCACGTTAGGCAAGAAAAAACTGTGCAGCACGTCGGCGCTTTTCAAGTCGATCAAGATTTCTTCGTTGACCGGCAGGTGCAAATCGTTGACGACAAAAATATCTTTGGGGGTGCCCAACACGCCCTCGGCCTTGAGGCCCGGGTAGCGGAGCCGCCACTCGAACTGTCGAGCGGTGACTTCCAGCATGGGACGCATGTCGTCGGCCGTGCCGAAAACTCCATCGGGACCGGCCGCGGGATTGTCGATCTTCGAAGCCGCCCAGGCGTTCATCTGGTAAATGGCAATGAACAGCAGCACAGCCATCGGGACGATCGTCCAAATGATTTCCAGGCTATGGCTGCCGTGCGTGTACTTGACCGGGTTCATGTGGCCTTTGCTGTCGTAGCGCCACAGGAACCAGAACAACACGACTTCGGTGGCGACGAACACGGCGCCGGTCAACCACAGAATGAAGTAGAACAAGTGATCGATCACGTGGCCGTGTTGCGAAATGTCATGAGGCAGCCAGTGGTTGTAGAACGGCGCAACGGCGAACGATGCCACGCCCAAGACTGGCACCAACAGAAACAACAAACTCCAAAACCTTCCCACAGTGATTCTCCAGGCTAACCGTTTGGCCTGCCATGTTGGCTGGGCCGTCTAGCTTTCTTCATGCTTGGCAGTGATGAACTCGAAAAAGCTCGCGCAATTTGTTTCTCTAATAGCGTTTCTTTAATAGCGGGCCTGGCTGACCGTCGTCGGACTTTGCCGCGACGGTTTGCTGATCGCCTCGTAAGGTAGCGACCGGACATAATCGACCAGTGCCCAAATCTCGTCGGGGGTCAACGTGCCTTGCCCACCCGGCACCGTGGGGCCGACACCGGGCATCGGCACACCATTAATGCCCGCGTATAGCCGGCGATAGATATCGTAAGGAGCGCGGCCGCCCCGATAGACTCCCTGGCGCAAGTTGCGCGGCTTGATCGTGCGCACCGGAAGCGAGTCGCTGTGAAGAATCTCCGTGGTCGTGGCGATTCGCGTTTCGATCTCGCTCCGCTGCTCGCTCGTCAACTCGGTGTTGGTTTTGAGCGAGTCGCGCTCTTTGACCACGCCATCGGCAATTTCCACCAGCGGCTTGGTCCAGTCGTCGTAGTCGTTGCTCTGGCCGTCGCCCAGTGCACTTGGGCCGTGGCACTTCACGCAGTTGGCTTTCGTGCCATAAAACAATTCGCGCCCTTGTTCGACCGACTTGGCCAATTCGATGTCGGGCTTGTCGGCTGGGACGATAATCTTCTCTTGCGAAGTCTTCCAGGTTTCGGCCACCGGACCCAGAATCTCGTCGACCAAAGTGGCTCGAGTAATCTCAAGTGTTCCCTCGCTCAGGTCGGCCATCGCATTGATCAAACGAATCTCGGTCTCGCCACGCAGGCTCAAATACTTGACGTACTCGACCAGCGCCTTGATTTGTGGGTCGGGCAACAGGTCGAACGAAGGCATCGCAGTGCCCGCCACTCCCTGGCGAACGATGATTTCGAGATCGTAGTTCGTGGGCTTGTCGGGTCGCTCAGTGGATTTGAACTTGAATTTTCCCTGGCGATAGTCGCGCGGGTAGGGATTGAGCACGAGCGCCGTTGGGCCCAATCCATCGCCCGTGGTTCCGTGGCAATGTCCGCAATGGCGACGATACAGCCCGCTCTCGCGGCCAAACTGATCGCTGCGCACCGGACCGGCCGCTTGCTGAAGCTTCTTAAGATCCAAACCGGTGTCGGCCAACACGAAGGGCTCGTCGGGCGTGCCGAACATCGCATCGAGAATATTGGCGATGTCCTGTTGCTGCTTCTCAGGAATCTGCTGCTGATTCATCGCCACCATGTTCGAGTGGAACCGGGGCGGCTCGTATCGACCGCAGCCAGCGAAAAGCACCACACAGGCCAGGCAAGGCCAGTATCGCAACTTGGAGCCTATCCGAGAACCGGCGGGGACTGTCCCAATTTTGCGGTGCCCTGGGAGCAAAATGGGACTGTCCCCTTCTCCGAGACGGTTCTCGGATAGGCTCTTATTACTGAAAACATTCTTATTCATGGCAACCAACGTCGAACCAGTATTTACACGGCCAGTATTCGAAACACTTGCAAACCCACTTACGCGATTGCTACTTGCCAGGCCTTACTCAAATGCCGTCGCCCTTATTTAAATGCGGCAGCCGGCACATCGAGCGCCAGACTCAACGGCTTGTCGGCCTCGAGCTTGACCTTGAAGCGGCCCTTGTTCGACCACTTCAAATCCTTTTTGTCCAACACCAGCGCTCCAGATGGACCTGCGGCTCGCTCGTGCCAAACCTGAATTTCCACCTCCTCGCCAGCCGGCAGATTCGGAATCTCAAACGATCCGTCGGCCTTGGTCACGGTGAAGTATTTATCCTTGCGAGGAAGAAGGTAAGCGCGCATCCAAGGGTGAATGCTGCAAGCCACAGGCGCCGGAAGGGCTTCTTCTGTCGTCGGTGAATAGATAAGCGATGACCCCGTGGGCAAATTCTGATTCATCGGCAGACCCTTCGCTGGGTCGATCTTCGTGTTGTGCGCTATTGGATCGCTATTTTTGACATCGATCTTTTGGCCCACCTGGCAGCCCATGACGTGAGTCAAGAACATGCACTGCTTCTGATCGAAGACGAGCGGCGGTTCCGAGTTGTCGGCCGCCAAGGGCTTGGCCGATTCATGGACTCTCTTGGCCCGAGCGTAGAGCACGACATTGGCGATGCCGCCGTCGGAACCCACCAAGAGCGAGTTGTCGGCAATGCCCGCGCCCTTGCCGCAGACTTCGGTGTCTTTGTCGACCGTCAGTTTGCCGGGTGTGGGCGGTGTGCCGGCATACTTGAAAGTGCCGGTGAGCGTGGCCCAGCCGGTACCAGTTGCTTCGGCTGCCGCATCGCCACCGCCGGCAGCTTCCGGCGAGCCGGCCACGAGCTTCTCGCGAATGTCGAGCGCCACTTGCGTTTCGGGCTTCGGTCCGGCCGTGGCCGAACGGCTGCAGCCAGACACGGCGGCCAGCAACATGGGAGTTGTCAAAACAACGACGGCAAACAGTGTCTTATTCATACGTCTCGTTCCCAAAAAACCGCGCGAGGCAGAGTGGCGGGATTGTCAGAGCAAAGGAATTCAGTTACTTCGTTTTGAACAGTGAACCGCTAACCTTGATATCGCCCAAGTCGTTGACTCCCGGCTTGAGCTTGATCTTGAAGCGGCCTTTGGCATCGGTCTTGCCGCCCTTGAACGTGGCATTTTTCAAATGGCCCGGGTTCTCCTGCCAGGCGTGGAATTCCAACTCCGTGCCGGCCGGCAGATCTTTGATCTCAAACTTCCCCGTCTTATCGGAGACCGCCGCATACGGATCCTTGCGGACGACAAGCCAGGCGCCCATCCAGGGATGAATGTTGCAACCGACCTTTACAGGCAATGCTTCTTCGAGGGTGAACTTCTGTTCGATCGGCTCGCCGCCAGCGGCCAGAATCGGATTGATGCCCGGATTGTTGAAGGGATCGATCTTGCTGTTGTGCCCGATCGGATCGGAGTTCTTCAACTGGAGCGTCTGTGTCGTGCGGACCACGGCCACGTGCGGCTCGAACCGGCAATTCTTGTTGTCCAGTTCCACCTTGGCATTAGCGGTTGCTTCGTAGCTCGGCGCCACGGGGACGTTCTTCGTCTTGAGCATGATGATGCCGTTGGCGATCCCACCCTTTTCGTCGACTAATAGGCTTTCATCGAACAGCGGGTGGGCGGCGCAGACCTGTGGGTCTTTGTCGGCGTTGAGCTTGACCGGCGCCGGAGCTTTGCCGTCATACACAAAGCGGCCGGTGAGCGTGGCCAACTCGGCCGCCGAGGCGGCACTGGCGGCAAGCACGACGAGACAAACAAACGAACTGAATTTTAATAGCTTGAGCATGGTCACTTCTGTTCTCCTGGCCCGCCTGGCGGCGAGGCATTCTCTGGCGTGGGAAGACTGGGCGATGAGGCGTCCGGGGGCGATGAGGCTTCTGGGGTTGATGTGGGAGGCGTGCCCGGCGAATCCTGCGGGGCGGATTCTTTGCCTAAATCGATCGTGGGGGCATTGGTGTCCTGGGGCGCTCCCGGAGGTGGCGCGCCTGGCTGGCCGCAGCCGACAACGCACGGCACAACGACCGAAAGCAACGCGACATTATAAAAAACTCGACGTAGGTTGAACATGTTTGAACTCCCCTCTACTGGGCTGCCTCCCCGGCTTGGGCTCCCGCCGGCGCTCGTTCGGCGGCAGCCGGCTCGGCCGGCTTGATCAGCGGTTTGATCGAGGTTTTACCCTCCATGAAAAGGTCATAGTTCAACAGCAGATCGACCAGCGCATTAAGCTGCTCGTCGCTCGTGCCCTTGTAGAGCGCCTGGCTGACCGGCTTATCGTGTGGAATGTTGACCGGCATGCCCGTATAGGGAAGCAATCGCTTAGGATTGGCGATCCAGTCGAGCGTGAAGTTGGGCCTCAACCGTTTGTAAACCTGATCCAAATGGGGCGCCTTGGCACGTTCGCTGCCAGTCGGGTTAAAGTCACCCAGCAAATGGCATTTGGTGCAGTAATTGGCGTCGGTGACAATCTTCAGCGCGTCGTCCAAGCGATCCGGATGCTTCGCTTCGGCGGCTGCCAGGTGCGACTCGCGCGTGCGCGAATCGAAGTCGTACGGATACTCGGCGTTGTCGACAGCGGCAAAATAGTTCGCCAGCGTGCGAGCCTCCGCCGGCGACATGTTGAACTTCGGCATTCGCAATACGACGGCCGGCCGGATCGGATGAGGATCGAGCAGGAAGTCGTACAGCCATGCCGTCTGAACTTTGGTCCCTTCGTTAATCAGCGGCGGTGGCAGCCAACCCCAGGCCTCATCGGCCTTGGCATTCGGATTGACCTGTTTCTCCGCGGCTACCACAGCTGGATAGGCATAGTGCGCGAGAAACCCACCCTCTTGCGGATAGCGATGCTCGATGCGCGCCTCGGGAACCAGAATGTTCTGCAACCCGGCTTGCCGCGCTTGCCCATTGATCAGGGCATTCTCCCACAGCACAAACGAGTAGAACGCCTTGGTGTCTTTGTCGTCCGCTTCGATCGGCGTGCCTTCTTCATCGTAGCGCATCGGCTTACCGTCTTCGCCCACCAGCGGAGCTCCCACCAACGTGGCGTGCCGCAGGCCGCGAGCATCGGTTTCCAGCGAAGCCTTGATTTGTTGCGGATTGAAGTGAGCTTGCAGGAAGTTGTAGTCCGGAATCTCCGGCGGATCGGCGAAATCGCCGGGCTCATAGGCAATCTTCCAGCGATCCATGTTCAGCGAATGACAGCCTTTGCAATTGAACTTCTCGATGACCTGGCCACCTTCGACAATCGCCTCTCGCCGCGGCGTGGCCTTATAGACGTACTGAACGGCCGGCGGCTCAGCCACCAGACCAAGTATGAACGTGATCACGGCCTCGCGCTGCGCATCGTCGAGCACCGTGAACTTCGGCATTCGCAGCCGCTCGTTGTAGCCCTTGTTCTCGGTCTTCTTATAGTCGTAGCTCCGCGGCTCGCGCAGCTTTTGCCACACGAAACCTTCGCGCTGATGACCGAGCAACTTCTCCATGAAGTAGCCGGTGTCGGGATCGTAGTCTTCCACGTTGATATGCGTGTGACCGTAGGCACCCTCATCGGCTTCTTCAATTTGAGTATCGGTTTCGTTGCCGCTGGTGTGCGGTTCGAAACGGCCCGGCTTGCCGTGGCCATGTTTCATGAACTCGACGATCTGCTCGAACGCCAACTTGTCGGGCGTCTTGCGGGCCCAGTCGGCCAGGCCGGTGCCGATCGGCTTGGCGTCTTCGAAGCCTGGAATATCGTGGCAGCCAGCGCAGCCATACTTGCTAAGCGTGCGGCGGCCGACATATTGCAACTGCTTCTCGGGCGACATCTCGCCGACCAGTTCGACTTCGTCGCCTTTCAGTTCGCCGCGCAGGCTCTCGGGAATGCCCGTCTCCAGATACGTTTCGGCCTGTTTGCGAGTGAACACCGTCGACAGGTGCTCAAGGGCCAACCGCTTCAACGCCTTTTCGTCGGCATCGTCCAGCGAGCGTTCGGGAACATCCTTCGGCTCCCAACCTTGCTGAGAACCCAACAAGAACAGAGCGATGTCCGCGGCCGGATCGATCTGCGTGCCATCGGCGCCCGCGGTCGGCTCCAAGAACAAGTTGGGCATCAGCGTGCGAGCGTGGTAGTTGTTGGGGTTGCGCAACCAGGTATAGAGCCACTTGCCGCCGTCGGGATTGCCCTTGCGAGCCAGCTTGGCGCCGACGCGCGACAGATCGGGGCCTTGGTTCATCGTGGCGCCGGGAAAGTCGCTGTGTTGATGGCAAGCCAGGCAGCCGCGCGTTTCAAATAGCTGCTTGCCACGCTCGGCCGAGGCTTCTCCCGTGACCGACTTGGGCCGCGAGGCAAATTCGAACGGCTGGCTCTTGGCCAACAGGTATTCACTAGCGCCGCGGATTTCGATCGGTTCGAATTCTTTGGATAGATCCAACCCCTTGCCGTCCAAATGGTCGTACAATCCGAAGAATTGCGGCATCTTGGTGGTCGGCCGGAAATCGCTCGGCTTGCGGATCCACGAATAGAGGAATTCGAAATCGATCTTGCTGGCGACGTGCCGCAAGCTCGGCCCGACTTTGCGCAACTTGCCTGGCGACTCAACGTCGTCGAGCAGATTCACCAGCCGCTTGGTAACCGAGGGCTGGCCGGGCAACGTTTCTTCGCTCTTGAGCGATTCTGACAACGAATGTCGCGCCGCGTCGCTGGTCGGATCGGCAACCAGTTGCTTGGCCCAGCCACGTTGCTGTTCGGTCAATTGGGGAATCATCAACAGGGCTTCGCCGGCGGCGGCGTAGTTGGGCTCGGTGCGCAGATCGGGTCCGATGCGCTTGTTCGGGCCGTCAAAGCCATTGATATCGTGGCAGCCAAAGCAGCCAACTTCCTTGATCAAGTGATAGCCTTCGACCAGCTTCGGCGCCGGCGGATCGGGAAACTTCTCACTGACCTCGAGCTCCGCCACGTCATGGTGGCACTTCAAGCACAGGCTCTCGGCGAATCGCTTCGGATAGATCGGATAGATCCAATGGTGGTTATCGAACCAACCATAATCTCGCTTCCAGCGACTCGCCTGCAGCGGATCGTTCGGGCTATGCGATGCCCATTTGAACGAAGTCGCGCTCCCCTGCCCGTCGTGGCAAATCGTGCAACCGACGCCGGCCATGGCGTGCGGGCTCAACGAACCAACGAACAAATCGAGTCGCGGATGGCTGGAGAATGGCTGGGGAAAACCGCGCCGCACCCGCAGGTTCAGTGGCTTGCCCCACTCGACCGTTTCGAGCAAATAATTGTAGGCGGCAGCCTTATCGAGAATCTTGGTGCCGTTGACGGCATCGATGCGATCGCCGACTTCGAGTTGAGCTTTGGCCGAGGCCGTCTCGGGCCGCACCACACTGACCATAGCCTCGTCGGCCTTGAACAATCCCTTTTCCGACAATTGCAGACCGTAAACCTCTTTGAGCAATTGCGTATAAAG
>Ga0163150_10009078_pt1 | contig 11105 bp, 7 predicted proteins | sample OliLakLV19P2IB_FD_148628 | JGI IMG/M metagenome (GOLD analysis project Ga0163150, IMG submission 148628) | Freshwater microbial mat bacterial communities from Lake Vanda, McMurdo Dry Valleys, Antarctica - Oligotrophic Lake LV.19.P2.IB | ecosystem: Environmental > Aquatic > Freshwater > Lake >...
CCGCCTCCTGGCCGCCGCCGGCGCCTGCTGGAGCCCCCGTCGGCGCTCCCTCGGCGGTGGAAGAGGAGCGCTACTTCAGGAAGGGCCTGGGCCTGCGCGCCGAGGTGCGCGACCAAGTGCACTCCGAGTTCCACTCCGGTCTGGTGGCGCGCTTCCGGGAGGCCGGCTTCACGCTGCGCTTCGCAACGACCACCTTCCGGCTGGCCCGCGAGTTCGGCTTCTGCTACGGGGTCGAGCGCGCGGTGGACTACGCCTACGAGACGCTCATGCGCTTCCCCGGGCGGCGCATCGTGCTCACGGGCGAGATCATCCACAACCCTGGCGTGAACCAGCGGCTGCGCGACCTGGGCCTCAAGTTCCTGGGCGACCCGGAGGTGCCCGACATCGCGGCCCTGCGGCCCGACGATGTCGTGCTGCTGCCGGCCTTCGGGGTGAGCGCGCCCCAGTTCGACGCGTTGCGCCGGACCGGCGCCGTGGTGGTGGACACCACCTGCGGCAGCGTGCTCAACGTGTGGAAGAACGTCGAGCGCTACGCCCGCGACGGCTTCACCTCGCTGGTTCACGGCAAGGTGAGCCACGAGGAGACGCGGGCCACCGTGAGCCGCGTGCTGTTGACCCCCGGCGGGCACTATCTGGTGGTCTACGACCTCGCAGAGGCGCGTCTGGTGGCCGACTACGTCCTCAGCCGCCCCGCCCTGGGCTCGTCCTCCGGCGGGGACCGCCGTGCGGAATTCCTCAAGCGCTTCGCTGCCGCCGCCTCGCCCGGGTTCGACCCCGACCGCGACCTCGAGCGCATCGGCGTCGCCAATCAGACCACGATGCTCTCGAGCGAATCGCTGGCCATCGCCCGGCTCGTCGGCGAGGCTCTGGGCCAGCGCCACGGCCCCGCGGAGGGGGCCGCTCGCTTCCGCTCCTTCGACACCATCTGCTCGGCCACGCAGGATCGCCAAGATGCGTTGGCGACCCTCATCGCCGAGGAGCCCGGCCTCCTGATCGTCATCGGCGGCTACAACTCCTCGAACACCGGGCATCTCGTCGAGATGGCGCACGGCCGCGTGCCGGCCTTCCACATCGAGGGTCCCCGCTGCCTCCTGAGCGCCGAGCGCATCCGGCACAAGCCTGTGGGCCAGGCGGCGCCCGCCAGCGGGACCGAGATCGAGAGCACGGGCTGGCTGCCCCCCGGCCCCCTGACCATCGGGCTCACGGCGGGAGCAAGCACCCCCGACGTGGTCATCGGCGCCGTGGTGGAGCGCATCCTGGAGCTGCGCGGCACGCCGCTTTCGCCCCCGGCCGCCACCACCTCCGCGTGCCCCCCCAGGGAGCCGGCGTGAGGGTCCGCACCCTTCATCCGTTCGACCTCCCGCCGGCCGACGGGATCCGCCTGCAGCGCTGGCTGGCCGACAAGGTCGTCAGCCGCGGCTCGCTGCGGCGCCGCTTGAAGCTGGTGGCCGGTGCCGACTGCTCGCCCAGCCCCGATGGCCACCTGCACGCGGTGGTGGTCTTGTGCGAGGCCCCCGACTGGCGGGTGGTGGAGGAGGCCAGCGCCTCGGCCAAGCCCTTCCTGCCCTACGTGCCGGGCTTGCTCTCCTTCCGCGAGACGCCGCTGATCCTCGAGGCGCTGCGCAAGCTGCGCACGCCCCCCGACGCCCTGCTGGTGGACGGCCACGGGCGCCTCCATCCCCGGCGCATGGGCATCGCCTCGCACATCGGGCTGCACATCGACGTGCCCACCATCGGCGTGGGCAAGAGCCTGCTGGTGGGCGTGCACGGCAAGCCCGGCCCCAAGGCCGGCGAGTGGGTGGCCGTGACCGACCGTGGCGAGCGCCTGGGCGTGGCGCTCACCACCAAAGCGCGCGCCAAGCCCATCTACGTGAGCGTGGGTCACGGCATCGGCCTGCTGCCCGCCGCGCGCATTGCGCTCGCCTGCTCGGTCCGCCACCGACTGCCCGAGCCGATCCGCCAGGCCGACCTGCGCAGCCGCCGGCTCGCACGCGCCGCGGCCTTGGCGCAAACATGAGCCGGCGGCGGGGCCGCGCAGCGCACCCGGCCCCGTCGCGCGGCTAGGAGGCCAGCGTCGCGCTGGCGGCGGGCACTGCGGCGGGCACTGCGGGCTGCACTGCGGCGGGCACTGCGGCGGGCACCGTGCTGGGAGCGGCGCCGCTATCGGACGCGGAACCGGGAGCCCGGCTGAGCGCGCCCTCAGGCCGGCCACCCTCCAGCGTGCCGCCCTGGAGCGTGCCCCGAGCGAGCACGCGCACCTCGACGCGCCGAGCGCCCACGTAGCGCGTGAGCAGCCCGTCGAAGTCGGGCGTGAGCGTGGTGCGGTTGGACAGCAGGTTGAGGGACAAGAACCCGCTCACCGGATCGCTGTGGCAGGTGAGGTGCGACTCCACCAGCGCGACCATGCCGGTGACGGCCCCAGCCGGCGACATGAGCTGCCACACGGCCTGGCCGACGGGGTGCAGGCCCACAGAACGGATCACGTTCGCGAACAGCGACGTGAGCGCTTCGCGCCCCGTCTCGCCCGCGATGCGGTTCAGGGGGCAGTCGTAGGCGTCAACGATCCACTCTCGGCCTTGAGGCATCGCGCGGAAACCTACGTCACCGGGGGGACGGTCGCAAGCACGGAACGGCGTGTCTGGGCTCTCGGCAGAGTGCATTCCCACCTCCTCGACCATCCGGGCACTGCGACTTGACCCTGCGAGGGCCCGCATCAGTCCTTCAGCCGGGGGTCGAGGGCGTCGCGTAGCGCGTCCACGAACAGGTTCACGCACAGGACCAGGCCGAAGAGCATGACCGTAGCCGCCGTGAGCTGCCACCACTTCGTCGGCTCGCTCAGGAGCTCGAGCTTGGCCTGGTCGATCATGCGCCCCCACGAGGCCTCGCCCGGCTCCACTCCCACTCCCAGGAAGGTCAACACGACCTCGTACTTGATGGCGCCAATGAAGAGCAGGCTGAAGGAGATCAGGACCAGGTGCAGGACGTTGGGGAAGACGTGACGGAAGATGATGCGCCGGGTGGGCACGCCCAGGGCGCGGGCCGCCGTGACGTAGTCGAGGTCGCGCTGGCGGATGAACTCCCCGCGCACCTGCCGGCAGACCCCGGTCCACGAGGTGAGCCCGATCACCAGGATGATCGAGAACAGGCCCAACGACAGGCCCATGCTCTGTTTCAAGAAGGAGGCGTTGTAGGTGTCGCGCAGGCCTTCGTTGGTCTTGATCACGTAGGCGGCGGCCACCACGAGCAGGATCTCGGGGATGCTTTCCAGGGTCGTGTAGAGCCACACGATCAGGTCGTCCACCCAGCGGCCGAAGAAGCCCGCCAAGGCGCCCAGCACGCTGCCGATGACGCACGAGACGACGGCGGCGAAGGTACCGATCCACAGCGCGACGGCCGTGCCGCGCAACGCCATCGCGCCCACGCTGTGGCCGATGTAGTCGGTGCCGAAGAACCACGGGCCGGCGAAGTAGCCCGGCTCCTCGTAGACGGCCTCCTTGTCAGCCTGGTCGTAGCCCTGGGCGATCCAGCCAGCCTGCGCGGCGATCCCCACCATCAGGTAGAGCGCCAGGCCGATCCAGGCCAACAGCGCCACGCGCTTGCGCTTGATCCGCCGGCGTGCCTCGTGCCAAGGACCGTAGGACTCGGCAGGCTTGCGCACAGTGCCGTTCCAGCGCGGCACCTCGTCGGAGGCGAAGCCCAGGTAACGCACGCCCTGCTCGAGGTGCTGCCGCCAGCGCCGGGCCCCCTCGGGCAGCCCGCGTTCCGGGTGCTGCCCGTGCCGCAGCCCGCGGGCCAGCAGGGCCAGGAGCTGCCACCCGGAGCCGGCCACGACGTAGAGCAGCGCCAGGGGCCAGGAGATCACGCGAGCCACGGCCGAGAGCAGCGCTCCCCGGCGCTGCGCAGGGAGCTTCACCTCGTGGACGAGGGCTGCCTCTGCCGTGCTCACTTGAGCCTCACGCGCGGATCGACCAGCGCGTAGCACAGGTCGGTGATCAGGTTGAAGATCACCAGCAGGATGGCGCTGATCACCACCATCGCCTTGATGACCGGCAGGTCGTTCTGGTTGACGGCGTCGATGGTCATCGAGCCCAGACCCGGGATGCCGAAGAAGCGCTCGATCAAGAGGCTGCCCAGCATCAGGAAGGGGATGGTCACGATCACGCGCGTGATGAGCGGGATCATGCCGTTCTTGAAGACGTGCTTGAACAGGATGCGTCTGGTGGAGAGGCCCTTGGCGGCCGCCGTGCGCACGTAGTCCTTGCGCATCTCCTCGAGCATCACCGTGCGGTAGAAGCGCACCTCGCCACCCAGGGCCAGCGCCACCCAGATCAAGATCGGCAGCGCGAGCGTGGCCAGGCCCGCCAACCCCGGCTGGTAGCCGAAGACGGGGAACATGTTCCACTCGTGGGCCAGGAAGTACTGCCCGAAGAGGATGTAGGAGAGCGCCGGCACGCTCATCATGGCTACGGTCACGATCACCGTCGTGATATCGGCGATGCTGTTGCGGTAGTACGCGCAGAAGAGCGCCAGGCAGACGGCCAACAGCATCTCGATCAAGAAGGCCGGCACCGCCAGCATGAGGCTCGGGCCCACGCCGTCGCCGAGCATCTCCAGCACCCGACGGCCCTTCTGCAGGCGCCACGACTCGCCGAAGTCCCAGTTGACGAGCTGCTCGAGGTACTTGCCGTACTGCACGAGGAGCGGCTTGTCGGTGCCCAGGCGCGCGCTTTCCTTGGCGATGCGCGCCTTGATCTCCTCGGCCGTGCCCCCCTTGGTGCCCACCAGCACCTCGGCCGCGTTGGGGCAGACCACGTGGAACAGCACGAACGTGATCAACGTGACGCCCAGCAGCACGGGGATGGCGTGCAGCAGGCGGCGAAGGATGTAGACGCCCACGCGGCTACCAGCCCTTCACCTGGCGACGAGCCGCCAGGAGCGTCAAGCCGACGAGCAAGGCCACCAGTCCGAGCGTGAGGATCGAGGGCCACCAGCTGACGGGGTTCCAGCTCGCGGTCATCTCGCGCCGCTTGGCCGCGTCCACGGAGGAGTACTTGTAGCTCTTGAGCGAGATGTCGTTGTAGCGATAGCCCCCGAGCCAGGGCTGCAGCAGCGTCCACTGCTCGCGCCGGTAGCGGAAGATCCACACGGCATCGTCCACGACGATGCGCTCGAGCCTGCGGTAGAGGTCCGTGCGCTCGGGCCCGGGCCGCAGCGCGATGGCTTGCTCGTAGAGGGCGTCATACTCGGCGTTGGCGTAGTTCGACGAGTTGCTCCCCGGCGAGCGGTTGGGTCCGTAGTAGAGCTGCAGGAAATTTTGCGCTTCTGGGTAGTCGGCGCCCCAGGAAAGGCCCACCATCTGGTACTTCGACTCGCGTTGGCGGCGGATCTGCTCCTGCCAGGAGGCCTTGTAAGCCTCTACCTTGAGGCCGACGGCCTGCATGTCGGCCTGGAACGCCACGAAGAACTGCTCGTCAGTGGAGTCGTCGGTGACGTCCACGTAGATCGTGGGTACGCCCTGGCCGCCCGGCATGCCCCCGTCAGCCAGCACCTTGCGTGCTCGCTCGCGCGCCTGCTCCATCGTCTCGTCGCCTCTCCGCTTCCAGGGGTTACGGAAGGTGGGATCGTGCTCCGGGAACTCCCGGAGCACGGGGCCCTCCACGCGCGACACGCGTCGGTTGTAGAGGTGGACGCGCGCCCACTCCTCGTCGAGGGCCAGGCTCATGGCGCGCCGGAGCGCCCGCCCCTTCTCGCCCGCCTTGACCCCCACCACGGCGTCGTCGAAGTTGAAGCAGTCGTAGATCACCTCGATGCGCGGGTCGCGTTCCAACCGCACCCCGTGGTCAGCCAGAAGCCCCTTGAGCTGCTCGGTCTTGAGGTCCACCGCGGTGTCGAAGTTCTCCTTCGGGATGCCGGCCCGGTCGAGATGCCCGGAGACGAAGTACAGCCACATCGGCGTGTCTTCCTTGATCACGGTGGCGACCACGCGCTCGTTCAAAGGCAGGCGCCGGCCGGCCATGGAGAGGCGACCCTTCTCGGCGTCGCCCGGCGCACCGTCGGTGGGGTAGAGGTCCTCGCGGTAGCCCGGGTTCTTGACCAGCACCATGCGCTGCCCGCGCTCGTAGGACTCCAGCAGGTACGGCCCGGTGCTCACGGGATGCTCGCGGAAGGCCCGACCGTAGTGCTGCACGGCCTCCGGCGGGTAGATGCTGAAGTAGGCCATCGCCATCACCCAGGTGAGCTCGCGGTAGGGCCGCGTGAGCTTGATCACGAAGGTGTGGGGATCGGGCGCCAACAACCCTGCGACCTCGGGATAGCCGTCCTGCGCCGTGTACACGCCCGGGTCCTTGCGTCCCCGCGCTTTCTCGCTGGCCGCCATGAAGTCGTCCAGGCCGACGATGTAGCCCTCGATCAGCCAGGTCCCGGGGCTATGGACGTTGGCGTCCAGCATGCGCTTGAAGCAGAAGACCGCGTCAGAGGCCAGCATCTCGCGGCCCTTGCCGCCGGTGGACTTGAAGCACGGGTCGTCGTGATACCGCACGCCCTTCTTGAGCCGCACCGTGACGGTGAGCTCGTCCGCGCTCACCTCGGGCATCGACTCGGCCAGGCAGGGCACGAGCTCGAAGGGGCGCTTCAAGTTGTGGTACTCGTAGAGCTGGTCGAAGAAGTTGTAGACGCAGGTGTTGCTGATCTCCTCGTCGGCCTGCGTCGGATCGAAGCCCTTCATCTCGCTGATCAGGACCACCCGCAGCGTGCCCTCCGTCGGCTGCCCGGCGTAGGGATCCGCCCCGCAGCCTCCCAGGGTTGCCGCCGCGAGGACGAGCACGGCGAGCACGGCGTGGGTGCGGGTCACGGGGCGAGACCTTACTCGGCCGCCGCCCCTCGTTCCATCCCTCTCAGCGTCCCGGTGCTCCGGCCCCGGCCGACGGCTTCGGCGTCCCAACGCGGCAGGTCTTGAAGGTCTTGGGCACGAGATCGTTGTAGCGAGACCCCGTCAACCAAGGCTGCAGGAGCGTCCACTGCACCCGCCGGTAGCGGAAGATCCAGGGGCAGTCCTCCACGACGAGGCGCTCGATGCGGCGGAACAGGGCCGTACGCTCGGGGCCCTCGGGCAGGTGCGCGGACTGCCGGTAGAGGACGTCCACCTCCGGATTGGCGTAGTTGGCCGAGTTCACACCGGGCGCGCGGTTGGGACCGAAGAAGAGCTGCAGGAAGTTCTGAGCCGCGGGGTAGTCCGCGCCCCACGACAAGCCCACCACCTGGTAGCTCGACTCGCGTTGGCGCTTGATCTGCTCCTGCCAGGTGGACGGGTAGGCCCGCAGCCGCAGACCGATCGTCCGCATGTCCGCTTGGAAGGCCTTGAAGAACTCCTCGTCTACCGATGTCGCCACGACATCGACCTCGATCTCCGGCACCCCAGCCCCCTCCGGCATGCCGGCGTCGGCAAGCACCTGGCGCGCCCGCTGGCGCGCCTGCCCCATCGTCTCGTCCGCCCCGCGCTGCCAGGGGTTGTGGAAGCCGGGATCGTGCTCGGGGAACTCCGCGAGGAGAGGTCCTTGCACCAGCACGACGCGGCCGTTGTAAAGGTGCTCCGTGGCCCACTGGCGGTCCACTGCCAGGCTCATCGCCCGTCGCAGCGCGCGCCCCTTCTCCCCTGCCTTCGCCCCCACGACCGGGTCGTTGAAGTTGAAGACATCGTAGATGATCTCGAGGCGCGGCTGGCGCTCCAGCCGCACGCCGCGCCGCGTAAGCGCGGGGGCTAGATCGCCGGTGGCGGGGTCCACGGCCTCCTGCAGGAACGCCTTCGGCACGCTGCTGCGATCGAGCCCACCCGCGAGGAACCGGCTCCAGAGCGCACCGTCCTCACGGAGAGCCTCCACCACGACCCGGTCGTTGAGCGGGAGCCGCTGGCCGGGGAGGGACTCCGCCCCGGGGCCGAGGTCGCCGGCCCCGGCGATGTCGGGGCAGAGGTCCTCGCGGTAGCCGGCGCACTTGACGAGCACCATCCGCTCCGGGGCGAACGACTCCACGCGGTAGGGTCCCGTGGTGACCGCGTGCTCCCGGAACGCGACCCCGTACCGGCCCACGGCCTCGGGGGGGTAGATCGAGAGCGCCGGCATGGCCAGCAGCCAACCCAGCTCGGGGAACGGCTCGGTGAGCCCGATCACGAGGGTGCGCGCGTCGGCGACGGTAAGACCGGGCACCTCTGGATACCCAGCCTGCCAGCCGTAGTCGGTCCGATGCGGATCGGCACGCTTGCCCTCGGACGCACGCCGGAAGGCATCGAGCCCGCGCACGCGGCCCTCCAGCAGCCACGTCCAGGGGCTGCGCACGTGGGCGTCCATCAGCCGCAGGAGACAGAACGCGACGTCGGCCGCCACCACCTCGCGCCCCAGGCCGCCCTTGAAGCAAACGTCGTCCTGAAAGCGCACGCCGGGCTTGAGGCGCAGGGTGACCATCAGGCCGTCAGGGCTGATCTCGGGTAGAGATGCCGCCAAGCACGGTCTCAGCTCGTAGGGCCGGTTCCACGGATGATGCTCGAAGAGCTGGTCGTAAACATTGACCACGCAGGTGGCCGAGCTCTCTTCGTCCGCCTGCGTCGGATCCAGTCCCTTGATCTCGCCCCAGACCGCCACGCGCAGCTCGCCCGGGCGCTCGGGTCCCGGGGGGACCTTCTCCTCGCAGGCGGGCAGGAGAAACGCACACGTGCACACCAGGAGGGCGAGGCGCCAGCGCATGCCGCCCAATCTACCCTGCGCGCGCCCCCTACGCGCGCTGGCGGGGGTCGAGGGCGTCGCGCAGCGCGTCGCCAACCACGTTGAAGCAGATGACGGCGGCCACGATGCACAGGCCCGGAAAGGTTGCAATCCAAGGCGCGTCCGCCAAGACGCCGCGGCCGTCGTCCACGATATTGCCCCAGGTTGCGACCGGGGGCTTGACCCCCAGGGCCAGGAAGGAGAGCGCCGCCTCCACGAGGATCGTCTCGCCCACGCGCAGCGTCGCGGAGACGATCACCGGCGCCATGGCATTGGGGAGCAGGTGGCGGAACATGATGCGGGGGCGCGAGAAGCCCAGGGCGCGGGCGGCGGTGGCGTAGTCGAGCGCCTTCAAGCGCAGGAATTCGGCTCGCACGAGCCGCGAGACGCCCATCCAGCCCGTCAAGCCCAACACGAGCACCACCGTCCAGATGCCCGCACCCTCGTAGACCGTGATGATCAGCATCAGCAGCAAGAGGCGCGGGAAGGCGAGCAGGATGTCCACGAAGCGCATGATGGCGGTGTCCACCCAGCCGCCCACGTAGCCGGCGATGGCCCCGAAGAAGATGCCCAGGCCCACGGCCAGCGCCATGGCCAGGAAGCCGATCGAGAGCGAGATGCGGCTGCCGTAGATCAGACGCGAGAGCAGATCGCGGCCGGTCGTGTCGGTCCCCAGCAGGTAGCGCTCCTCGCGCACCAGGATCTCGGCCCCGCCCACGGACACGCGCTCGACGCTGCTTGCGCCGCGGAACCAACCGCGCGGCGGCACACCCGCGTCGGCCAGCGCCATCGTGCCGGGCAGCGTCGCCCGCGGGCCACGATCGAGCACGAGATTGGTGCCCTCGAGCCGCCAGCCCAGGCACCAGCGCTCGCCGCGCTTGATGTCGCCCAACGCAAACACGCGCGCCCCGGGCGGGAGGTTCTGCAGCACCACCGTGTCGCGCGGTGGTGGATAGAGGGGCTCGAAGGGTGCCAGCACCGGGCACAGGCACGCGACGGCGTAGATCAGGGCCAGGATCCCCAGCCCGAAGGAGCCCGCCGGCCGCCGACGGAACTCGCGCCAGGCCAGCGCCCAGGTCCCCATGCCCTCGCGCGGCCGCGGCGACACGCGCTCTCTCAGGCTCCGGTGTGCGCCCAGCACCAGCAGGACAGGAATGGCCGCCAGGAGCAGCAGCGCGACAACGTTCTCGGCCGACCACGTCCCCAGGAGCTCCCCGAGGCGCTCCCACCGGCCGACGATCACGAGCGCCCACAGCGCCGCGAACAGCAGCAGGGGCACGCCGCCCCGCACGCCCCGGCGCAGGTGCCCCAGCCCGGGCAGCAGCGACTCGCTCAGGTGCACGGCGCTCATGAAAGCCGCACCCGGGGGTCGACGTAGGCGTAGAGGATGTCGGCCAACAGGCTGCCCACGACCACCATCACCGTGGCGATCAGCGTGATGCCAGTCACCACGGAGACGTCACGGCCTTGGATGGCCGTGATGGCCTCGCGTCCCATCCCGGGCCAGGAGAAGACCTGCTCGGTGATCACCGAACCGGAGACGAGGAAGGGCAGGCTCAGCCCCAGCAACGTGATGGTCGGCAGCAGCGCATTTCGGAAAGCGTGCCTCCAGATCACGGAGCGCTCGGTGAGCCCCTTGGCCCGGGCCGTGCGCACGTAGTCCTGGTTGAGCACCTCCAGCATGGCGCTGCGCTGGTAGCGGGCCGTGGCGGCGGCACCGCCCAGGCCCAGGACGATCACGGGCATCACCAGGTGAGAAAGCAGGTCGAGCAGGTCGGTGCGCCCTTCGCCGTGCATCCCGGAGACGGGCAACCAGCCCAGCCGCACGGAGAGCAGCAGCTGCAGCATGACCGCCAGCCAGAAGCCGGGCATGGAGTAGATGAACAGCGTGCCGAAGGTGAGCTCGCGGTCCAGCAGGCTGCCTCGGCGCACCGCGGAGAGCACGCCAAGCAGCACTCCCACGACGAACTGCACCAGCAACGCCGCGGTGGCCAGGATCAGGGTGTGCAGCAGCGGCTTGCGCAGGTGCTGCCACACGGGCGTCTTGTTCAGGATCGAGGTGCCCAGGTCGAAGGTGAGACCGCCGCTCGCCAACGGCTCGGGCGGCACCGCCAGGGTGACGGGGGTGGCGGTGAACGCGTCCTCGTAGGTGTAGGCGTCGGAGGGCACGGGGAGGGGGCCGTAGACGCCGTCCGCGCCGCGCCGCAGCACGATCGGCTCGCCCCCGGCCCGCTGCAGGGTGAGCGTGTCGGGCGCCGGCGCCGTCCGCGCAGGGAGCGCTGAGACCTTCCCGTCCTCCACGCGCACCGCCAGGCCCGCGGCGTCGATGCGCGTGGGCGTGTCGCCCACGAC
>Ga0163150_10009082_pt1 | contig 11104 bp, 14 predicted proteins | sample OliLakLV19P2IB_FD_148628 | JGI IMG/M metagenome (GOLD analysis project Ga0163150, IMG submission 148628) | Freshwater microbial mat bacterial communities from Lake Vanda, McMurdo Dry Valleys, Antarctica - Oligotrophic Lake LV.19.P2.IB | ecosystem: Environmental > Aquatic > Freshwater > Lake >...
CAGTGCAGCAGCTGCGGGGCGCCCGTGGATCTCGAACACGATGCGGCATGCCGCTACTGCCGCGCACCGGTCGCCATCCTGGACACCGAGGCCGTCGCCCGCACGTTGCGCGAACTCGACCAGGCCGCGGCACAGCGGGCAGCCGTCAGCAACCCCGGCGCGGCCGCCGCGGCGGTCATTGAATCCGCGCGCTTCGAACGGGCGATGGCAGCGGAGAGCCGCCATGCCGACCTGGCGCTGGGAGTCGACGTTGTCGGCGTGGGCCTGGCGATGCTGAGCGCGCTGGTGGCCCGATAAAGCCGGTTTCCCCGCACCGCTGCAACTGGCCTGCCCCGATGGCCCGCGTTAACATGACCGGTCAACGAACTCCGGAGTCCGTCACCATGAACCGCACGCATTCGATGGCGCTTGTCGCGCTCTTCGCCGCCGGCGCAGCCACTGCCCAGACCGCCGTTCCTGCAGCAGCGCCTTCTGCCGCCCCCGCTGCCGCGCCTGCTGCCGCCCCGTCCGCCGCCAACTGTCCGAAGCCGGACGCCCACCCGGGTCGGCTCGCGTCGGATAACCAGCGCCGCGGCTGGGGCAAGGAAGTCACCGCATGGGAAACCTGCATGAAGAAATACGTGGCCGAGGTCTCGGCCAAGGCAGACGAAGCGGTCAAGACCGCCAATGCCGCAGTGGCGCGCTCCAATGCCGCCATCAACGAATACAACGTGATCGTCAAGGACCTGCAGGCGCAGCAGGACGCCTCGGTCAAGTAGTCGGCACGCGAAGACGTTCCGGCGTTTGCCGGCGTGGAGGCCGGCGCGGCTGGCAGCTAGGGACTGGGGATCCGATCGACGCGCGCTACGACGCCATCGAGGCACGTGACCGTCGTGCGTTCCCGATCGCCGGGCGCGGGTTCCCATACCTGCCGCGTCACGCGCTTGGCCAAGCCTTCATCCAGTTCCTCGAAGGTTGACGCCGGCGCGCCCGCTTCGGCCACCAGGTCGGCGCACCGGCGCGACACGTGGAAGTTCTGCCGCACGCTCGACTCGGTATCGGGCGGCGCGGCCGGACCGTCCTGCAGATCCATGTTCATCCATGCCACCACACCTTTGTTGAAACCGAGCGCCGTGTTGAGGTCGCTGCGACGGTAGTGCCAGACCTCCGCGGCCTTTTCATCGGCGCGTCCCGGGCGCATCTCCTGTGGATTGCCGTAGGCCTGGATGACGTAAGCCCGGGGCATGCCGACGATCACTTCCTTCCGTTTCGCGCGGGTTGCCCATTCGGCGTCGTTTCCATCGCCCTGCAGGCTGCCGGAGTCGCGCTGGATATCCATCCGCGTGGCCTTCTGCGCCTCCGGACATGGCAACTGCTGGTAGGTCGTTCGACCGGCTTTGTCGACGCACTTGTAGACCTGCGCCGACACCGGCAATGCCAACACCAGAAGTCCGGCCGCCAGGCACTGCGCCCATGCGGGCGCCCTTCGCACGTCCGGCGTCTTCATTTGACGAGGATCCTCTCGACGTCGGCCACCTTGCCGCCGATGCAACTGAAGCTCGTCCGCATCTGCGGGTCGCCGGGCTGTGGTTCGAAGACGTAGCGATTGCCGGCACCCGCCCCGGGCAGGGATTCCTGCCGGTCGGCCGAGCCGATTTCCGCAAATACATGCTCGCAGTAGCGGCCCGCAATGACGAACCGGCGATTTTGCGGCCCGCGCGTCGTGGCCTCGCCGGAGGCCGTGGCACCCGCGGGCCTGACGGCGGCCGGCAATGGCTCGTCGCGCTGCCAGGCCACGTTGGACCCGGCAAAGCCGATCAACGTGACGCCATCCCGGGTGCCGTAGCGCCAGACCTCGGTGGCGTTGTCGCTGGCTTTCCCGGGACGGATTTCGATGGGCGCGCCCCGGGCGCGTAACACCCAGCGCTTCGGCATACCGGGCACCACCTTGGCGTCCTTGGCGGCGGCCTCCCACGCGGCGGCATCGTCGCGCGATTCGGCCTTGGGCAACGCGATGGCGCGTCCCGCCTGCCCGCCCGTGCACGCCGAATCCTGATAGGTGATGTTGCCATCGGCGTCGACACACTTGATCACCGACTGCGCCAGCACGCACCCGGCGCTGGCCAGCAGCGCCAGCGCAGTCAAGCCGGTGACGGTGGACACCAGCCGGCGGCGGAAGCCCGATTTCATTGCGCTATGATGCCTCATCATGCCGATCATGCGCATCCCGGGGCCGGCCGGCACGCCACTGTCGCGCGCGCCGCGCTGACCGCCGCCGGAACATCGACGATGCCCGCCCGCGCCATCGCCGCGGCAAGCCCTCCCGCCGGCGACGCGTCCGCGGATGACGCCGCCCATGCGATCGCGCTGGCGCTGCGCGAAGGCTTCGACCGGCACTACGTCCTCTTCCGCGACTGCGCGCAGGCCGCCAAGCGCCACTTCGAGGCGGCCAACTGGCGCGCGCTGCGCCATGTGGCGCGCGATCGCATCGACTACTACGACCGGCGGGTGCTGGAAACAGTCGAGAGGATCGAGGGCGAATTCAAGCTGGCCGGACTCGAGGGCCATCGCGCCGACGCGCTGTGGGAACGGGTGAAGCTGCACTACATCGGCCTGTTGATCGACCACAAGCAGCCGGAGTGTGCGGAGACCTTCTTCAACTCCGTGTCCTGCAAGATCCTGCATCGCACCTACTTTCACAACAAGTTCATCTTCGTGCGGCCGGCCGTCTCGACGCAACACATCGAAGCCGATCCGCCCACCTACCGCAGCTACTATCCGCTGGAGCAAGGACTGCGCCACGCGCTGATCGACATCGTGCTCGACTTCCGGCTCGAGACGCGCTTCGCCGATTTCCGCCGCGACCTGCAGCATCTGCTCGCGGCGTTCCGCGCCCGCACGCCCCGCCCGATCCGGCTTGAGGCCAACCACCAGATCCAGGTGCTGTCGACGCTATTCTTTCGCGACCAGACGGCTTATGTCGTGGGCCGCATCGTGAATGGCACCCACAACATCCCCTTCGCCGTGGCATTGAAGCACGGCCCCGACGGCCTGCTCTACGTCGACGCGCTGCTGCAGGATGACATCGAGCTGGCGCTGCTGTTCTCCGCCAACCGCACGTACTTCCTGGTCGACATGGAGGTTCCTTCCGCCTGCGTCGATTTCCTGCATGCGTCGCTCAACGACAAGACGCCCTCCGAGCTCTACACGATGGTGGGCCTGCAGAAGCACGGCAAGGCGCTTTTCTACCGCGACTTTCTGCACCACCTCGCGCATTCGCGCGACCGCTTTATCAGTGCGCCGGGCATCAAGGGGCTCGTGATGTCGGTGTTCACGCTGCCGTCCTATCCGTATGTATTCAAGCTGATCAAGGACCGCATCGCCGCCACGAAGGAGACGAATCGCGCGAAGGTGAAGCAGAAGTACGCGCTGGTGAAGCACCACGATCGCGCCGGGCGCATGACTGACATCCTCGAGTATTCGGACGTAGCGTTCCCGCGCGCGCGATTCGCCCCAGAATTGCTGGAGGAATTGCGGCATGTCGCGCCCTCGCAGATCGAGGAGGACGGCGACCGGATCATCGTCCGCCATCTCTACATCGAGCGTCGGATGACCCCGCTCAACATCTATCTCGAACGCGCCGACGACGCCGAGCGTACCCACGCGATCCGCGAATACGGCGAGGCCATCCGCGAGCTTGCCACCGTCAACATCTTCGCCGGCGACCTGCTGTTCAAGAACTTCGGCGTCACCCGCTACGGCCGCGTCGTGTTCTACGATTACGACGAGATCGAATACCTGGTCGATTGCCGGTTCCGGACCATTCCGCCGCCGCCGCCGGGCTTTGACGAGATGTCAGGCGACGTCTGGTACCCGGTATCGCAGCAGGACGTGTTTCCGGAGGAGTTCGCGACGTTCCTGCTCACCGACTCGCGAGTCCGGGCCGCGTTTCTTGCCGGGCATGCTGACCTCATCACCGCCCGATGGTGGCAGGACGCCCAGGCCATCGTGCGGCGCGGCGAGCTGGCCGAGGTGTTGTCGTATCCGCCTGCCGCCCGCTTTGCGCCGCCAACAGCGGGTTGAGCTGCCCCGGCCGCCATCCGTCGACAACCGCTCGGCGGGCGGGCTTGACCGACCTTCGGCTGCGCCTTCCTGCACCACGCGCCAAAGACCATACTCGACCGCTCGGCGGGTGGCGCGACGAAAGTTGCGCGCGCCCGCTCGGAGTGATCAGCCACCGCCGCAACGCACGGCACTTGGAAAATAAAGGGGAGACGCGGTGGTTGCCAGTGCTTTTGAACTCTTCCGCATCGGCCCCGGTCCGTCGTCGATCCATGTGCTGGGCCCGCACCGTGCCGCTCAGCGCTTTGTCCATGAAATCGCGGCCGACGGCGTGCTGCCGAAGGTCCATCGGGTTGAAGTGGAGCTCTACGGCGGCCTGGCGTTCAGCGGGCGCGACTTCCACACCGATCGCGCCATCATGGCAGGGCTGACCGGCCTCCTGCCCGAACGCTGTGACAGCATTATTCTGGCGCGCAGTGCGGACCGCATCGCGACCGAGCAGCAGCTGCTGCTGGCCAACGGCCCCACCGTCAACTTTGCCGCGCACCGCGATCTGCGGTTTGTCGTCGACCGCGCCGTCGCCTATGACGGCAACGCGATGCGCTTCGTCGTCAGCGATCGCTACGGCGAGGTGCTGGCATCCCGCGTGTATTTCTCCACCGGCCACGGGCACATCGTCGGTGAGAACGACCGGCCCGCCGCCGCCACGATCCGCCTGCCCTATCGATTCGTGTCGGCCGACGCGTTGCTGGAGGCGTGTTCGTCGCAGGGCAAGCGCGTCGCCGACCTCGCGCGCGCCAACGAATGCATCCGGCGCTCGCCGGACGAGGTCCGCGTCGCCCTGCTGCACGTCGCGATGGTGATGCGTGCCGCGCTGCAACGCGGACTCACGACCGAGGGCGTGCTGCCGAGCGGCAACCGGCGCACGGCGCCATCGTGGTCGGCCGCGATGCGCGACAGCGATGCCGCCGAGGCGGGGCATGGCGCGCTGGCGCAGCGGGCGGCGCTCTACGCAACCGCGGTGGCCGAAGAAAATGCAGCGGGCGGGCGCGTAGTCACCGCCCCTTCGTCCGGATCGGCCGGCCCGGTGGCCGCGCTGCTGCAGCTCTGGTTCGACAGCACCCCGCTCAAGTACGAGGATGGCGTCGTCGACTTCCTGCTGGTCAGCACCGCAATCGGCGGCATGCTGCGCGGCGCCGGTGTCACCCATGTCGGATGTCAGAGCGAAATTGGTGTCGCGGCAGCAATGGCCGCCGCGGGCTATGCGTCGGTGCTCGGCGCAAGCGATGCGCAGATCGTGCATGCGGCGGAACTGGCGCTGCGGCCGCACCTTGGCCTCACGTGCGATCCGGCGGCGGGACGCATCGAGGATCCGTGCATCGAGCGTAACGCGTTGGCGGCGTCCCGTGCCTGTGCCGCAGCGCTGGCGGCAGTGCGGGCCCCGTCCCCCCGGAACGGGATCGACGCCACGATCAGGGCGATGGTGGCGTCAGGACAGGCCATGGCGTCGCGCCACAAATCGACGTCGCTCGCGGGTGTCGCGGTCAACGTTGCCGAGTGCTGACGCGGCACGGCATGCCGCCGTGACGCCGCGATGCTATCCTCGCGCATCACGAATCCGCCGGAGCGATGCGCATGGTGTTCCCGTTGTCCCGCCTATCCTGGGTGCCGCTCGTGGCGGCGCTGGCGCTGACGGGTTGCGAGAACCCGCAGAAGAAGAAGGACGAGGAAGCTTCCAAGAATACCTTCGCCTGCCAGATGAACGGCGAGCGGCTGGTGCTGCGCTTCGCCGACGGCGAGGCGCGGATGCTGATGCCCAGTGCGCAGCGCATCACGCTCTACCAGATCCCGACGGCATCCGGCGTCCGCTACAGCAACGGCACGCTCGAGCTTCGCGGCAAGGGGACCGACCTGCAGCTGGTGCAGGATGGCACCACCATCGTGCTCAAGGATTGCGAACCCTACGCCGTGCTGCCGCCGCCTGCCAAGTGAGCAGCAAACGAACCCTTCGCCTGATTCGACCGATTCGGTGAACGCACCGCTGCGCGTAGGCGTCATCGGCGCCGGCGCGATGGGCGGCGGGGTCGTGGCCAGCCTGCGCCGCGCCGGCTTTGTCACGCACGTGCGCGACATCCGGCCGGAGGCCATGGCAGCGGCCGTGGCCCTCGGTGCGCAACCTCACGACTCCGCAGCGGCACTTGCCGCGGCCTGCGACGTCGTGATCGTCGTTGTCGTGGACTCGGACCAGGTGGATGCGGTGCTCTTCGGCGCCGACGGCGTCACGGCGATGCTCGCGCCGGGTGCCATCGTGATGCTGGCCTCCACCCTCGATCCCGACGACGTAGCCGGCTTCGCCGCGCGGCTCTTCGTCGCAGGTGCAGTGTGCATCGATGCCCCGGTGTCCGGCGGACCGCGTCGCGCCACGGACGGCACGATGACGATGATGATCGCCGGCGCGGCCAACGCGCTGGCGCGCTGTGCGCCGGTGCTGGCAGCCATTGCCGGCAAGGTATTCGAGGTCGGCGCCGTGCCCGGCATGGCGGCCAAGTTCAAGATCGTCAACAACCTGCTGGCCGCCGTCAATCTGGCGGCGGGGGCCGAGGCGCTGGCGCTGGCCGCGGCGGCGGGACTTGACGTCCGGACGGTGGTCGACGTCATCAACGCGAGCTCGGGAGGCAGCTGGATCTTCGCCGACCGGATGCCGCGGGCGCTGGACGGCGACTACGCACCCCGGGCCGCCGCGAAGATCCTGGCCAAGGACGTGGGCATTGCCGCGTCGTTTGCTGCGCGCCACCACGTTGACACACCCTTCGCACTGGCAGCACAGGCCACGTTCCGGGACGCCGTCGCCACCGGCCATGGCGAACTGGATGACGCCATTGTCTATGCGTGCGCCCGGCGCAAGGCATTGCCGGACGAGCCCCTGGGTTAGCTCCGCGTAATGCCGTCACCCGTCACCGCGACTACAATCGCAACTGGATCCCGCCGATCCGACCCCTCACCCCCCGATACTGGAACCATGATGGCAATACCCACGCTTCAATCCATGCGCCGCCGCGTTGCCGCCGCGGCCTTTGCCACCATGCTGGCCTTGGTCGCCGCACCCACGATCGCGCAGGCGCCGAAGGACACCCCGGTCGTACCGCCAGGCATGGCCGTCGCCACGTTCGCCGGCGGCTGCTTCTGGTGCATGGAGCCGCCCTACGACAAGCTCGAAGGCGTGCTGAGCACGACGTCGGGCTACATGGGTGGCGCGGTGAAGAACCCCACCTACGGCGCTGTGTCGAACGGCACCACCGGCCACACCGAGGTAGTGCAGGTCGTCTACGACCCCGGCAAGGTCAAGTACGAGAAGCTGCTCGAAGTGTTCTGGCGCAACATCGACCCCACAGTCACCAACCGCCAGTTCTGCGACGTCGGCAGCCAGTACCGTTCCTCCATCTTCACGCACACCGCCGAGCAGAAGTCACTGGCCGATAATTCGAAGGCGCTGCTGCAGATGACGAAGCCGTTCAAGGAGTCGATCGTGACCCCGGTCGTGGTGGCCACGGATTTCTGGCCCGCCGAGGAATACCACCAGGACTACTACGTCAAGAACCCCGTCCGCTACAGCTATTACCGCACCGGATGCGGCCGCGATGCGCGGTTGAAGGACCTGTGGGGCAGCAGTGCCAAGTAGCCGGTCAGATCAGCCCGAGGCTGCTGGCCGCGGCGCCGCCCAGCGTCGACGCGGCGATCAAAAGTACCAGCGAGATGCCGACGAACTCCGCCTGATGTCCCGGTTTGACCTGCAGCACCTTGTGCACGCCAAGCCAGTACAGGAACAGCGAGTGCGATAGCCCCAGGAGTCCCACCAGCGCCATCACGGGCAGGAACAGCGTGGCGCCCGCCAGCAGCATCGGCACCGCGCCGAAGGTCGCGACCTTCAGCGCCACGCGAAAATCGCGCGCGCTGCCGTAGAGCGGGGCCAGCAGCACGAAGATGCCGGCCAGCGCGAACACCGAGGAGACCGATGCCACCAGCGTGGTGGCAGCCGCAGTGAAGGCCTCGTTCACGGGCACCAGGAACCCCATCTCCTCGTCCCACGTGACATTGAAGCTGCGGATGCCGATGTAGGTGCTGATCGGCGCCAGCAGCGCCAGCGGCAGGATGAAGTGGCGGACCAACACATCGATCGTCGGGTCTTCCGCCGCGATGCGATCCCACTCCGCAGTCGGTTGCAACACGATGCGGGCCATGCGCTTCAATGCATTCATGCACCGAGTATAGACGCGTCGGATTGACGCCCCCGAAGCGGCGGCGCGATACTCCGGCCGCGGCAACGGCAGGCCGCCTGGAGGTGCACCGTGGAAATGAAACGATTGGCGGGCGGCAACCTGCGCGCCGCCGGATTCGACGAGCGCAATCGCAAGCTCGTGGTGGAGCTGACCGCCGGGACCTTCGAATACAGCGGCGTGACCGCAGAAACATGGCGGCGCTTCTCGACGGCATCGTCGCCGTGGAGCTTCTTCCGCGACAATATCGAGGAAGAGTACGCTGCCAAGCGCGTACGCTGAAGCGCGCAGGCGCGGACCCGGAATATCGCTCCGGATCCGCGCGTGGGTCTTACTGAATCGTGAGCTTGCGGCCCGCGATCGTTACCTTTTTGGTCAGCGTCAGTTCCAGCACGCCGGCGTCGACCTTGGCATGGCTGGCCGCTTCATCGAGCTCGACCGGCAGCGTGAACGTGCGCACCAGTGGACCGGCAAAGCGCTCGTTGCGCAATGCACGTTCGCCTTCCGCCACTTCGGTCGACGGCTTTGTATTCGCCGCGATCGTGACCGTGTTGCCTTCGATCGTGACGTCGATCGCATCCTTCGCCACGCCCGGAACTTCGGCGTACACGACGTAGCTGTCGCCTTTCTCGATCACATCGATCCGGATGGTCGCAGCACCGTGGCGCGCCGCGCGGACCGGCCGGAAGAATCCGCGCACCAACTCGTCGAAACCTGCGTCCGCGAACGGACCAACCACTTGCACCGTGTTCATTTGACGACTCCTCTGTTGAGCAATGGGTGGCGCGAATCGGAGGTGGCCCTGGGGTCACGCCTTCGCCGCACCGGCACTCGAAAAATGGGGGAACGGCGGACGCTTTCAAGGGGTTGAAACGCTCCAATGCGGCCCGATGTACGGCGGTCCCGCCGGCGAGCGAGGTCTTGCCCACGGCGACCCAAACCCGCGTGGAGGCGCCTCGCCCCGCGCCCGGCCGCAGCCAACAGCAGGCGCGCCAACTGCAACGGCGGCGACTCCACCAGAGGCACCCTGCGCCATCGGTTAGAATCGTGAGCACGCCGTACCCCCATCCGCATGCCAGCGCGGAATCCACGCAACAACACTTCCAGGAATGCCATGCCGACGATGACTTACCGGCGCTTGGGCCGCTGCGGCCTCAAGGTCAGCGCCCTCTCCTTCGGCTCGTGGGTCACCTACGGCAACCAACTCGGCAACGACCTCGCACGCGAGTGCATGGCCGCCGCCTACGACGGCGGCGTCAATTTCTTCGACAACGCCGAGGTCTACGCCAAGGGCGAGTCCGAAACGATCATGGGCGTCGCGCTCAAGAAGCTCAACTGGTGCCGCGCATCCTACATCGTGTCCACCAAGTTCTACTGGGGCCTGCGCGACGGCCCCAACGAGAAGAACACACTCAATCGCAAATACCTGATGCAGGCCATCGACGGTTCGCTGGCGAGGCTCCAGATGGACTATGTCGACCTCGTGTTCTGCCACCGGCCCGATGCCGACACACCGCTCGAGGAAACGGTCCACGCGATGTCCGACATGATCACCGCCGGCAAGGCGCTCTACTGGGGCACCTCCGAGTGGAGTGCCGCCGAGATCGCCGCCGCGTGGCACATCGCCGACAAGCATCACCTGCACAAACCGGTGATGGAGCAACCGCAGTACAACATGCTGCACCGGGACCGTGTCGAGCACGAATACGCGCGGCTCTACACCGACCTCGGCATCGGTACCACGATCTGGAGCCCGCTCGGCTCCGGCCTCCTCACTGGCAAGTACAACGACGGCATTCCGCCTGATTCCCGCGGCACGTTGAAGGGTTTCGAATGGTTGGCGGAACGCCTGACGCAACCGCAGCAGATCGCAACCGTGCGCAAGCTCGCGCCGATCGCAAAGGACTTGAACTGCACGATGGCGCAGATGGCGCTGGCGTGGTGCCTCAAAAACCCGCAGGTGTCCACCGTGATCACCGGTGCCAGCCGCGTCGCGCAGGTGCACGAGAACCTGGGGGCGCTCGATGTCGTGCCGAAACTCGATGCCCCCGTGATGGCGCGCATCGCGGCCGTGCTGGCGCAGTAACGCCGCAAGGAGACACCGCACGATGTCCGCTCCCGTAGCCCTGATCACTGCCGCCAGCAAAGGCATGGGTGCCGCCTGCGCGCGCGAACTCGCGCTCAGTGACGCCGATTGGCATACCGGCCTCGACATGCTGCTGCGCAACACCGGGCTCACCCGCTCCGCATGACCCATGGGTTCCACACGACGACTGCTGCCGCTGCTGGCGTTGACGGTGGCCCCTGCCGCGATGGCCGCGCTCTTCGGTAGCCTCTTCGCCGGCACGATGCCCGCGGACCTGGGGGTCCACGACGGCCGCCTGAAGGCGTGCCCCGACCAGCCCAATTGCGTCAACAGCCAGGCTACCGATGCTGGACACGCGATCGCACCGCTGGCCTTCCGGGGCGATGCCGCAGCCGCAATGAAGGCCTTGGCCGCCATCGTCGCCGCAACCCCCGGCGCCACCGTCGTCAAGGCACACGACCCCTACCTGCAGGCCACCTTCGCGACACCCGCGATGGGATTCGTCGACGATGTCGAATTTCATGCCGACGCGGCCCGCAAGGTGATCGATGTGCGCTCGGCCTCACGCCTCGGCCACAGCGATCTCGGCGCCAATCGCAAGCGTGTCGAGGAGCTGCGGCGCGCCTTCGCAGCGGTCAACCCATGACCGCGCCGCGCCTCCCCAAGCGCGAGAACCGGGGCGCGCAGCGCGAAGGTGCAACTT
>Ga0163150_10009083_pt1 | contig 11103 bp, 10 predicted proteins | sample OliLakLV19P2IB_FD_148628 | JGI IMG/M metagenome (GOLD analysis project Ga0163150, IMG submission 148628) | Freshwater microbial mat bacterial communities from Lake Vanda, McMurdo Dry Valleys, Antarctica - Oligotrophic Lake LV.19.P2.IB | ecosystem: Environmental > Aquatic > Freshwater > Lake >...
CGGGACATCCAACCACCTGGCCGGCGAGCTGTTCAAGAGCATGACCGGCACGTTCATGGTCCACATCCCGTACAAGGGCAGCGCGCCCGCGCTGAACGACCTGATTGCGGGACAGGTGCAGCTGATGTACGACCTGGTGCTCACCGCGGCGCCCCATGTGAAGTCCGGCGCGGTTCGCGCGCTGGCGGTCACCGGCCGCGAGCGCTCGGCGGCCTTGCCGGGCGTGCCGACCGTGGCCGAATCCGGCGTGCCGGGCTATGAGGTCACCGCATGGTTCGGATTCTTCGCGCCGGCCGGAACACCCGTCGCGGTCGTGAATACGCTGAATGCGGAAACAGTCAGGGCGATGCGCCTGCAGGACCTGCGCGACCGGCTCGGCAGCCAGGGCGCCGAACCGATCACCAGCACGCCCGAGCAGTTCTCGGGCTACGTGAGGGACGAGCTCACCAAATGGACGCGGGTGGTGAAGGCGTCGGGGATGAAGGCGGACTAAACGCTGCACAGCGGTCTCTGGATGGAACGATCGATCTTGCGCAACTAGATCTGCCGGCGCATCTTCGTGATCTTCAACGGCGCCTGGATGAGGCCAAACGTGCTGCCGACGCCACCGCACAGGCACTGCTCGAACTCACGGAGAAGCGGGGTACGAAAACGGGGCATTCTCAACGAGACCAAGAGACTGCCACTGCCACCTACGACAAGGCGCCACGAATTAATCAAGGCAACCGCGTAGAGCACGACATCGATGGCCTGAACAGAATCCTGCGCGCGTGTCCGGAATTCACCGGTGGCGAGAATGTCGCTGCTCCGGCCCGCGATCAGAAAGATGTCCGTAACGAAATCGGGCTCGTCAAGTTTCCGCCAACATTGCTCATCGCTGGGGCAATTCAGGTGGCCATTGATGGCTGCAACATTGCGGTGGATTCTGCCTACTTTGGCTTCCTCCTTCGGCGATCACCGGATTTTCTTGCGCGCCTGCAGTCGTCGCACTTCTGACCGTCGAGAACCTCACGACTTTTCGTGAAATGGTCGCGAGGCGTCACGAGACTCCATGCACGATTCTGCTATACACCGGCGGCATGCCGAGTCCCTCGTGGAAGCGTGTCTATCGTCTCCTGCTGTTGTCGCTTCCGAGCGATGCCCGGATTTTTCATTGGGGAGCCATTGACGCGGGCGGGTTTCGTATTGCAGATCATTTGGCGGGTTGCGTTGATGACGCAAGGCGGCGCCTCGAACTGCACGGCATGGCTCCGGAAGCACATGGGGTTCCTCACCATGGTCACCAATGCCGATCTCTGGCAGTTCTATTCATTCGGGTTTCTCGAAGAACAATCACATCAAATACGACTTTTCCAGAACAGCAGTCGGCGCTATGGTGTCCGGGTCTTCAACTCCAACAGGAGATGGGCACTATGCGGTTCGAGATGCAGTCGCGCGGTTTCGTGCTCAGCGATGCCCTGCGCGAGTACACCGGGCGACGTCTGAAGTTTGCCTTGGTCCGCGCCGGGGGGCGCATACGGCGAGTGATGGTGTGTCTTTCGGATGTCAATGGCCCGCGCGGCGGGATTGATAAGCGCTGCCGTATTCAGGTGACCATGAACGGGCTTGCCGCAGTGGTGATCGAGGACACCGAGGCTGATCTTTATCTCGCCATCGATCGCGCGGCCGACCGGGCCGGGCGAAGCATCGCGCGCCGGTTAGCTCGCAGCCACGAGCATCTTCCCGCCGAACCCGACTTCATTGAATCGGCAGTTCCAGACGAGCCGGACCAGCCCACTTCTTCAACGCAACAGGAGGCGCGCAAATGAACTCGCGCAACCAGACTCAGCTGATCCGCGCCGCCAAAAGTGCCGATCTTTCAGTTGAATCCGCTATCTCGAGTAACAGGGTAGTGCGCAACACCTACCTGCTGCTGTCCCTCACTCTGTTATTCAGCGCGCTCACCGCCGGGGCGTCGATGGCCCTGAATCTGCCTGCTGGGATTCACGAACAGCAATGAGTAGCGGCGCATAAGCGCGCGCTGGACAGGTCCGATTCGTCCTCAAACTAGATTGCGTGTCGGCACCCGTTCCGGGGTGTCGCACAGCATCAAACCTTTTGGTTAAAGGAGAAAAGCATGGCAATCTCGAAACGACACCGGATACTGATCGCGACTGACGGGTCGCCGTCGGCTCAGGCTGCGCTCGCGACGGCAGTCAAGTTTCCATGGTCTGCATCCGCGCGAGCGCGCGCCGTGGTCGCGCGCCCGGATTGGCTTACCGGGAGTTCGGCCGACGCTCGCGCAGTTCTTGTGTCCATCGCTGAAGCGGCGGCGGACCCCGTCGGGGCGGCCGACAGCGCCCGCCGTGCACTCACACCGCGCTGGGGCAAAGCCGAGGTTGTCAGTCTGGACGAGCGCCCAGTTGATGCGATCCTCGCGGAGGCGCGGCGCTTCAACGCGAGCGTTATCGTGGTGGGTTGGCGCGGCCATGGCACGTTTCAGCGACTGCTTGCAGGCAGCGTTTCGCGCACTGTGGCCGCGCAGGCAAAGTGTCCCGTGCTCGTCGTGCGCGAAGCACCGCGTGCAGTGCGCCGAGTTGTGCTTGGATTCGACGGCTGTCCCAACGCCAAACGCGCGCTCGATTTTCTGTGCTCGCTCGAACCGAAGCCCGGCAGTCGTGTCGTACTCGTTAACGTCGTCGAACCGGTTTCAGTACCGGCGTCCGTTGCGCGTCTCCCTGCCTCGCTGCGAGGACACATTCGGCACCAAGCGAGTGCTCTGAACGAAGAGCGGCACCGGAAGGCGCAGGAAACGGTTGAAGCAGCCATTCCTCGGCTGATTCGCCATGGCTGGGCGGTAAAAGGCGAAGTGCGGGTCGGTGCACCTCTCGCAAACGTGCTTGGCGCAGCCGACGATCATCGCGCAGACGTCCTGGTCCTGGGCGCGCGCGCAACCAGCGGTATCGAACGGGCGCTCTTGGGAAGCGTCGCAAACGGAGCTATGAATCGCTCGAGCGTGCCGGTGCTACTCGTGCGCTGACAGGGCGGCCTAAAAGATAAGGCAATAACTATGAGCAAGAAAACCCCCGAAAAGGAATCGAATGGGCGCACGCAGACAATGTCGAAAGAGGCTTACAAGGGCAATCTGCACAAGCTCCAGAGCGAACTTGTCAAGCTGCAGCGCCACGTCATCGAATCCAATGACAAGATCCTGATCATTCTGGAAGGCCGGGACGGGTCGGGGAAGGACGGCACGATCAAGCGCATCGTCCAGCATTTGAGTCCGCGCGAAACCCGTGTCGTTGCCCTCGGCAAGCCGTCGGATCGAGACCGTACAGCGTGGTACTTCCAACGTTACGTCCCTTATTTGCCGGTGGCCCAGGAACTGGTGCTCTTTAACCGCAGTTGGTACAACCGCGCCGGCGTCGAGCAGGTAATGGGCTTCTGTACCAAGGCTGAACATGAAGAATTCATGGGCTCGGTTTCGAACTTCGAGCACATGCTGGTCCGCTCAGGCGTCAGCCTCTTCAAGTATTACCTCGATATCAGTAAAGCCGAGCAGAAGAAACGCCTCAAAGACCGTAGAACGGATCCTCTCAAGCGGTGGAAAGTCAGCCCGATCGACGAGCAGGCGCTCGAGAATTGGCAGCAGTACAGCGCGGCGCGCAATGAGATGCTGGCGCGCTCGCACAACCCGATGGCACCGTGGACTCTGGTGCGCGCCAACGACAAGCGCCGGGCGCGGCTCAATATCATTAAGGATGTACTTGGCCGCCTTCACTACGCGGACAAGGATAAGCGGCTGACGCGACCGGACGCGCAGATCGTATTCCCATACGACACCGCAAATCTGCAAAACGGCCAGTTGGCGAAATAGCCGCGGACGAAACTAGACAACTTGAAGACGAACACATTTAGGAGGCAAGTGTCATGCGCAACATGAAAGCTGCCGTTTTCGTCGCGCCGGGACGGATTGTCCTCGACGAGAAACCTGTGCCGGCCGTAGGGCCGGGCGATGCCTTGATCCGCATAACCACGACGACCATTTGCGGCACCGACGTTCATATCCTCAAAGGCGAGTACCCGGTCGTCCCGGGCCTCATCGTCGGGCATGAGCCGGTCGGTGTCATCGATGCCTTGGGGCCGGGTGTCGCTGGATACACCATCGGGCAACGGGTCATCGTCGGCGCGATCACGCCTTGCGGCCAGTGCCACCCCTGTCTCGACGGTCACCAGGCTCAATGCGGCGGCAAAGCGATGGGCGGCTGGCGCTTCGGCAATACCATCGATGGCGCCCAGGCGGAATATTTGTTGGTGCCTCACGCCGCAGCGAACCTCACGCCTGTGCCAGACGGACTCACGGATGAACAGGTATTGATGTGCCCGGACATCATGAGCACGGGCTTTGGCGGGGCCGAAAACGGGCAGATCAAAATTGGCGATACGGTGGCGGTGTTCGCGCAAGGGCCGATCGGGCTGTGCGCGACCGCCGGGGCAAAACTCAAGGGCGCGACCCGCATCATCGTAGTGGACGGCATTCCGGAACGCCTGGAAATGGCCAGACGAATGGGCGCCGATATCACGATCAATTACAGGAACGCGGACCCGGTCGCTGAGATCATGCGGCTCACGGAGGGTCGTGGCGTGGATGTCGCCATTGAAGCGCTGGGCACCCAACAAACCTTTGAAAGCTGCCTGCGGGTGCTCAAACCGGGCGGAGTACTTTCAAGCCTGGGAGTCTATTCCGGGAAATTGTCTTTGCCGGTCGATGCGTTTGCCGCGGGACTTGGCGACCACAAGATCGTGACGACGCTTTGCCCTGGCGGCAAAGAACGGATGCGAAGACTCATGAGTGTGGTGGCCTCTGGCCGCGTGGATCTAGGATCTCTGGTCACGCACCGCTTCAAATTGGACCAGATCGAGGAAGCCTATGACCTGTTCGCCAACCAGCGCGGCGGCGTTCTGAAAGTGGCAATTACGCCCTAGCCATAGTTTGATTCACGCACTGTCCCAGCACCCAACTCGTTAGCTTAACGGAGTATCCGATGGAACAACTGAGGGAACAACTGAGCGCACCACAGTTAAGATTCCCATATATTGTCAACTGATAAAGGGGCTGTTAGTTAGGGCGTATTGGCGATATTGCGGGCAATGGGGCGAGCCACTGGGATGACGAAAGAATATTCGTGTTTCTGGAGGCTCTGCCGAGAGCGGTGGCGAAACTGGCCTTCGTCGTCTTGAGCGCAACCGGAAAATCCTTTGATGCCGTGCCCGGCGCACGCTGTCATGTTAGTGACCGAGTCAGCGAAGTACCATGCGTTCAGGTCGAATTAACCGCCCTCTGCGGCCGAACGGTTCATACCGTCTCGGTATTGCACCGGAGTGTCGCCGGATGGGAGGTTTCCGCAGACGACGCGGTCGATGACTGGGGACTTTTCGCTGAACTGCAGATGCTGGTGAGGACTGGGAAGTGAACAGTAGCATTTCAGGCGGGTCCGCACAGCGGACCCGCCTGATCGGCAGCACGGGAAGCCGTCTTGGCCAACCCGATGTCGACGATGCTCGTTCTCAACAGTGCGGTTGATGGGAGGTGCCGTTGCGGGAGGTCTTTGGCGAGTTTGCCCTGCTGTTGCTGATCTGCGCTCTGGCCGGCGCCGTCTTCGTGCGATTGCGCCAGCCAGTGCTGATCGCCTATATCGTCGTGGGCATTGCGGTGGGTCCCGCCGGCTTCGGCCTCGTGATGGCACACGACCAGATCGACCTGCTCGCGCAGGTGGGTGTGGCGGTGCTGCTGTTCGCAGTGGGGCTGAAGCTGGACCTGCACCACATCCGCCACATCGGACCAGTGGCGCTGGCCACGGGGCTAGGGCAATTGGCCTTTACCATCGTGATTGGCTTCGCGCTGATCCTGGCGCTGGGCAAGGGCGTGATGGAAGCCCTGTACGTGGCTGTGGCGCTGACGTTCTCCAGCACCATCATCATAGTCAAGCTGCTATCGGACAAGCGCGAGCTCGACAGCCTGCACGGCCGCATCGCGGTGGGCTTCCTGATCGTTCAGGACCTGGCGGTGGTGATCGCCATGATGACCATGAGTGCCCTGCGCGGCAGCGGCGAGACCGGCGGCGACGAAGGCTGGTGGACGGTGCTGCTTTCGTTATCCTGGCGTCTGGCCGCCGCAGCCGTGACCTTGTTCGTGCTGATGCGCTGGGTGCTGCCTGCGGTCGTGGCCGCGATGGCGCGCTCACAGGAGTTGCTGCTGGTCTTTGCCATCGCCTGGGGCGTGGTTCTGGCCACCCTGGGCGAGTGGGCTGGCTTCAGTAAGGAGGCGGGCGCCTTCTTGGCCGGGTTCTCGCTGGCTTCCACACCCTACAGAGAGGCGATGAATGCGCGACTGACCGGCATCCGCGACTTCCTGCTGTTGTTCTTTTTCATCGATCTCGGCGCCAAGCTCGATTTCTCGACGCTAGGTGCCGAGGTCGGTCCGGCGGTGGTGCTGTCGCTGTTCGTCCTGATCGGCAATCCGCTGATCGTGATGGCCATCATGGGCTACATGGGCTACCGCCGACGCACCGGCTTCCTGGCCGGCCTGACGGTGGCGCAGATAAGCGAATTCTCCATCGTGTTCGTCGCCATGGGCATCACGCTGGGGCATGTGGGTGTGCAGGCGCTGGGGCTGACCACCCTGGTGGGCCTGGTGACGATCACCGTGTCGACCTACATGATCCTATACGCCCAGACGCTGTACGAGCGGCTCGCGCCGTGGTTGAGGATCTTCGAGCGCGATCATCCATTCCGCGAAGTGGCGGCGGAATCACAGAACGCAGGCACGCGATCAGCCCAGGTCATCGTCTTCGGCCTCGGCCGATACGGCAGCCGCCTGTTCGAGCAGTTGCGCGACGATGGCGTCGAGGCCATTGGCGTCGACTTCGACCCCGAGGCGGTGCGTGAGCTGCAGGGCCGGGGCTTGCCCGTGCATTTCGGCGACGGCGAGGACCCGGACTTCCTCGAGTCGCTGCCGCTGCGGCAGGCGCGCTGGGTGATCACGACCTTTCCGCAATGGGAGTCCAACCGCGCGCTGCTGCATGCGCTGCAGGCGGTGCACTATCGCGGCCGGGTGGTCGGCGCGGTGCGTGATGCCGCCCACGGGCGCGCGCTGGCCGAAGCTGGCGTTGACCAGATCCTCAATCCCTTCGACGACGCGGCCGACCATGCTGCGGCGCGCCTGGCGCGAGATATCCGTGAACGGGAGACCACCCCATGACGCCCACGACCCATCTGGGCCCCGTCCTCGCCCCCACCGACCTCTCCGCGCCCGCCCGCCATGCCGCCGATCGTGCCGCACGCCTGGCGCACGAGACCGGCGCGGCGCTGACGCTGATGCACGTGCTGGCCGAAGGCAGCACCGATGTGCTGGTCTCGACGGCGTGTGAGGCATGACGTGGCCCTCGGGTTCGCTGCTGCGCCTGCTCGGCTGCATGGCGCTGGCAGCGCTGGTGTACCGGAGCGCGCCGCCGCCTGACGCCCTGCGCACCGGCCTGGCACTGTTCGTGCTGATCGGCGGCCTGTGGATGACGCAGGCCCTGCACCTGAGCGTCACCGCACTACTGGTGCCGTTGCTGGCCGTGCTGGCGGGCCTGATGGACCTGCGCACGGCGCTGGCGTCGTTTGCGCACCCGATCATCTTCCTGTTCCTCGGCGGCTTTGCGCTGGCCGGCATCGGCTTTGCCGACTGGATGCGCTTCGGTGTGCCGCTGGTGCTGTTGTTACTGCCGCTCATGGTCGGGGTGCTCTTCCTCTTGCTTCGCCCCAGCTTCGCGGGCCGCTGCCTGCCGCCCGCCGAGCCGTCACCTTCGATGCCCTGGACCTGTTCGCGGCGCCTCACCCTGCTCATCTTCGGTCTCACGGCCGCAGGCTGGATCGGCGCGGCGCCTCTCTCGCGGGCGCTGGGCATCACAGCCGACATCGACAGCGCCGTCGCGTTGGTTGCGATCGTCGCGCTGGTGGCCGGCGGGGCCATCGAATGGCCAGACATCGAATCCCGGACGCAGTGGGGCGTGCTGCTGCTGTTCGGCGGCGGGTTGGCGCTGAGGGAGGTGATGGGGGTGAGCGGCGCCAGCCGCTTCCTGGCCGGCGCATCGCGGTGTCAGCGTCCTGCGCCTTCATGCTGCCGGTGGCCACACCGCCGAACGCGATCGTCTTCGCCACCGAACAGGTGCCGCAGGCCACCATGATGCGCTGCGGCCTGGTGCTGAACCTCGTGTGCATCGTGGTGATCACGGCGGTGGCAGCCGCGGTGTATCGGTGATGGCCGCGCAGACCCTGGGCCAGAACCTCGGCCTGATGGCCGGCGGGCTGGGCCTGTTCCTGCTCGGCATGGGCCTGATGACCGATGGCCTCAAGCTGGCCGCCGGCCCGGCCCTGCACCGCATCCTGGCCGGCGCCACGCGCACGCGCGCCCACGCGTTGGGTTCCGGAATACTGGTCACGGCGCTCGTGCAGTCGTCCAGCGCGGTCACCGTGGCGGCGATTGGCTTCGTCAACGCGGGCCTGCTGGCGCTCGGGCCGGCGCTGTGGGTGCTGTTTGGCGCCAATCTCGGCACGACGATGACCGGCTGGATCGTCGCGCTGGTCGGTCTCAAGTTCAAGGTCGAGGCGCTCGCGATGCCGCTGGCGGGCCTGGGCGCGCTGCTGCGGCTGACGGGCGAAGGTAGACGCAGCGGCGCCATCGGCACCGCGCTGGCCGGCTTCGGCCTTCTGTTCATGGGCATCGCCCTTCTGCAGCAAGCCTTTGCCGGCCTGGCCGGCCAGATCAGCCTGCCGCAGGGTGAAGGGCCGCTGGTGGTGCTGGCGCAACTCGGAATCGGCTTGCTGATGACGGTGCTGATGCAGTCGTCCAGCGCGGCCATGGCGATCACCCTCACCGCGGCGCAGGGCGGGCTGATCGGTCTGCAAGGTGCGGCGGCGGTGGTCATCGGCGCCAACATCGGGACCACCGTGACGGCGCTGCTGGCCGCCATCGGCGCGACGCCGAACGCCCGCCGTGCCGCGTCGGCGCACGTCGTCTTCAACCTGCTCACGGGTGTGGTCGCGCTGCTGCTCCTGCCGTGGCTTATCGTCGCCCTGGGCCAGGCGCGCGAGGCGTTGGGCCTGCCGCCGGATCCCGCGGCCAAGCTGGCCCTGTTCCACACCACGTTCAACCTGCTCGGCGTGCTGCTGATGTGGCCCCTGGCGGAGCGGCTCACACGCTGGCTGCAGCAGCGCTTTCGAGCCCGCGAGGAAGACGAGGCACAACCGCAGTTCATTGACGACACCGTGCTCGCCGTACCCACGCTGGCACTCGACGCCCTGGCGCGCGAAGTGGCCCGTGCCGGCCAGGTGGCCGTGCGCATGACTCGCGCCGCGCTGTCCGGCGCCGATGCGGACACGCTGAAGACAGACCACACGATCCTCGCGAGCCTGGACGCCGCCATCGAGCGCTTCGTCGAGCGCCTGCGCAGCGCATCGATGTCGCAGGTCGCGAGCGCCCGACTCGCCGAGCTGCTGCGCATCCAGCGCTACCATGAGGCGGGTGCGGAACAGGTCATGGCTGCCGCCGCGCTGTCGCCGCTGGGACCGGCCGATGCCCGCCTGGCCTCGGCCGCAAAGGCGTTTGCCGCGGCGTCCACCGCGCTACTGGCGCGTTGCGATCCGACCGCCCCGACGGATGTGGCCGGCCTGGACGCCGATCTGCGCACGATGGAGGCTCGCTACGAGGACCTCAAGGCCGACCTGCTCGCCGCCGGTGCCGACGCTCGTCTGGGGCTGACCGAGATGGAACAGGCCTTGCGCCGCGGCAGCGCGCTGCGGCGTGCCGTCCAGCAGCTTCACAAGTCGCGGCGACGCCTCGCCGATGGAGAAGAAGCTTGAGATTGACCATCATCGGCGTGGCGCAGGAGTGCATTCACGAGAGATAGCTGGGTGCTATGGTGGGGTAATCATGGGTTGCTTCGGGTACCAGAAACGGACAGGACTTGTGGGGGGACTGACAATGGCAGCGATCATCGAGTCTTCGAGCGCATTTCTCGCGGCGGGCATCGCCCTGAAAGCACGCCGGAGTCGAAGCGCTAGGGCTGACAACCTTGCTTGGTTTGGCAATCAGTAGCCTTTCTTACTGTCTGATCAAAGACATTCATCCTGAGGAGGTCAAGCAATAATGTCACTCAATCAGCTACTCGTGGCCACCGATCTTTCGTCGTCCTCTCTTCACGCCGTAGACCGGGGCTTCCTCATCGCCAGCAAGGGTGGGGTGAAGTACGCCGTATTACATGCGCTTGGATTGGACGTCCTTGCGCCATTGCGTGAGTACCTTGGTGCCGACGCCTCGACCGTGTCCCAAAGAATCTCCGACGCAATGCGCGCTGAGCTCACCCGGATTCTGGAGGATCCGTCGCGCAACCTGGGCGTATGCGCCCATCTCGAACTCGTGGCCGCCACGGCTGCAACTTCTGTTCCGAACTACGCCGATGCCATCGACGCCGATTTGATTCTGGTGGGCGCCCATGGAAAGGGATTCCTGCAGAGATTTTTGCTCGGCTCCACAGTGTCCCGACTGCTGCGTACTAGCAAACGGCCGTTGCTGGTCGTAAAGGAGCCTTGCCGGGCCTCCTATAGACGAATTTTGGTGGCCGTGGATTTTTCGCTGGCGTCCGTTCGTGCGATACAAATGGCGAAAGAAGTCAGCGCTGACGCCGACCTGATTCTGCTTCACGTCTTCGACGTGCGATTCGAAGGGAAACTGCGGATTGCGGGAGTCAGCGACGACGTAATTCATCGGTACCGGATCGAAGCTCGTGAACGCGCTTTGAAGCAGTTGTACAACACGGCAAAAGCGGCTGAAGTTTCTATCGCCGATTATGAGGCCGTGGTGCGACATGGCGATGCCAACCGGAGAATCCTGACCGAGGAGGAAACGCGTGACTGCGACCTTATTGTCATGGGCAAGCATGGAACCAACTTCGCAGAGGAGTTGCTGCTTGGAAGCGTCACAATGCAGGTTTTGGCCGAGTCGCGCTCCGATGTGCTCGTCGTCGTGGACAAGCATGCGCCGAATGATGCCGGTGTTCGCGCGTAATCCCTTTCATCCGG
>Ga0163150_10009086_pt1 | contig 11100 bp, 10 predicted proteins | sample OliLakLV19P2IB_FD_148628 | JGI IMG/M metagenome (GOLD analysis project Ga0163150, IMG submission 148628) | Freshwater microbial mat bacterial communities from Lake Vanda, McMurdo Dry Valleys, Antarctica - Oligotrophic Lake LV.19.P2.IB | ecosystem: Environmental > Aquatic > Freshwater > Lake >...
CCTGCTCGCTTCTCACGCGCGGGACTCGAAGGATCGCGTACCATCCGCCCTCCACGTCGAGCAGTTCGAGCGTGCCCTCGGCTTTGAGAAATGCAAGGTTGGCTCGCGTCCGTTCGTTGATCTGCACCTGGATCTCATGGTGGACCGCCATCAGCGCCGGCAGGGCCACCTGTACCGGCGTACCGACGGACAGGTAAGTATCGGCGATCAACTCGAGCCTCTCAAACGCATCGGCTTCGCTGACCACCATCCAGCCGAGTTTCATCTGCGGCAGGCCGACGATCTTCGAGAGCCCGCTCAGCGCGAAGCAGCGTTCCAAGCCGGCTACCATCGGCACGCGTGTTGGATCGTCGCCGAGCGCGTAGTCCGAGAAGACTTCGTCCGAGATCAACGAGAGCTTGTGTTCGGCGCGGATCTCGCGGAGTTCGTCCAGTTCGGCGCACTTCAGGTACGAGCCCGTCGGATTGTTCGGGTTCACCAGCACGATCGCCCGCGTCCGCGGAGTGATCAGCGTTCGCAGCGCCGCCATGTCGATGTGCCAGCCGTGATCGTAGAACAGCGGATACTGCCGGACGTTGACGGACTCGAGGCGCGCCAGATACTCGAACAGCGGATAGGAGGGTCGCGGCGTCAGCACTTCGTCGCCGGGATCGGCGAGCAGCTTGAACAGGTACGCGTAGGCTTCGCTGGTGGAGGCTGTGAGCAGAATTTGCTCGGGGTCCACGTTCACTCCGCGCTCGGCGTAGTAGTCCGCCACTACTTCACGCGCCGGCATCAGGCCCGCCGGCGTGGGCTCGTAGCGCATGGCTCGCTCGTCGGCGAAGGCGCTCGCGATGGCGGCTGTCGGATATACGATGCCGGCCGCCGTGGGGTTTGACTCGGTAAGGTCGAGGATCGCATCGCCCGCGCGGCGCTTCTCGTCGAGCAACTCGGCGATCGGGTTCGGCCGGATGCTCCAGTCGAGCCGCGACGAGTACATCAGACGGTCGCGGCCTCGGTGATGGTGAGAGTGCCGCGGTCGGCGTCGAGTTCGGCCATCACGCCCTCGGGCAGCGTGAGTTGGTCATCCGTGTGGCCGATCGTCAGGCCGCTCAGCACCGGGATGTTGAGCTTGCCGAAGAATTGGAACACCACTTCGTTGGTGGTGAAGGTGCCGTCGCTGAACGATGGTTTGAAGTCCTTGGCGCGGCAGTCGCTGCATTCGCCCCAGACGATCCCGGCCGCCTGCTGGAGCTTGCCGGCGAGCCGCAGTTGAGTCAGCATGCGGTCGATCGAGTATGGCTGTTCATCCACGTCTTCGATGAACAGGATCTTGCCTCGCGTGTCGATCTCGTACGGCGTGCCCATGGTCGCGGCGATCAGCGACAGGTTGCCGCCCATCAGAGGGCCGCGCGCCTTGCCCGGCCGGATCGCGTGCAGGTGATGCCGCGGCCGCAGCAAGTTCGTCTCGGTTGGATTGCTGAGCTCGCCGATCGGCTTCGTGTCGAAGAGGGCCTTGCGGTATGCAGCCTGAGTGAAGTCGGTAAACCCGGACACCGGCACCGGTCCATGGAATGTCACGAGGCCCGTGTTCTTATGGATGGCCAGGTGCAGCGTGGTGATGTCGCTATAGCCGACGAACACCTTGGGGTTGGCCTGGATCAGTTTGTAGTCGATCTTGTCCAGGAGATGTCCGGCGCTGTAGCCGCCGCGCACGCAGAAGACGCCTTTCACTGACCGGTCGGCGAACATCGCGTGCAGGTCGTCCACGCGCTCCTCTACCGTGCCGCCGGCGTAGCCCCATTTCTTGCCGACGTTCTTACCCCACTTCGGCTCGAGCCCGAAGTGCCGCATGGTGCGCTCGGCGGTCTCGAGCCGCTCTGGATCCGAGACGAATGTCGCCGGTGTAATGAGCCCTACGGTGTCGCCTTTCGCCAGCGCCTTCGGCTTGATCAATCCCCGCGCGGGTGCCTGCGCAAAGGCCAGCCCCGCACTCAAAGCGCCCGCCAATTGTCTCCTGTTCATTCCTCACCATCGTATACTTTCGGTTGATGACGCCGTCTCCCGATCACCTGAAAGAGTTGGAGATCACCCCGCGCGGGTTGAAGCAGCGGCTCGATGCCGGTGAGAAGATTCACCTCGTCGATTGCCGCGAGCCTTACGAGTACCAGTTGGCCCATATCGACGGCTGCGAACTGATCCCGATGCGTAGCGTCCCCGCCAACTTGCCGCACCTTAAAGGAAAAGCGGAAGAGTCGCCGGTGGTGGTCTACTGCCATCACGGCATGCGCAGCCTGCAGGTAGTGAACTGGCTCCGCGAGCAGGGCGTCGCCTGTCAGAGCATGTCCGGCGGCATAGACCAGTGGAGTTCCGAGATCGATCCCGCCATCCCGCGCTATTCCTGATGAAATACAAGCCGCGCGCCGGAGTCTACCAAGCGGTATGAAATATCGCGTCGCCTTCATCGAACGTACGGATGCCGGGGGAAACCCCACCGAGAAGCCCACCGAGTACGTGGCCCTCGAGCTCGCCGATGGTGTCGTGCTTGACCAGGTGTTCGTCGAACGCGTTGAGCCCGATGCGCTTCATGGCCAGGACACCATGGAGGAGGATGACGACTTCGAGAGCATCGGCACCGAAGTCTGGGAGTACGACATCGCCGATGGCCGCGATCAGGACTTCATCGACGCCCTGAAGAACTCACGGGTGGTGATCGAGTACGACGCTCTGGACGACCTCGACACGATCGTACCCGACAAGCCTGCGTAAACAAATGTAACTTACGCGACCGTCGTGTAAGCCGCAGGGGGACACCTCTCGTCATGAACAGCGAGGAGTGAGACACTCACATGAACAACTTGATTCGATTCTGCTCTGTGGCCGCATTGGCCACAGGCCTTATGTTCGCCCAGGCCCCTGGCCAGCAGGGCCGCTCCGGCGGTGGGCGGGGAGCGCATCGCGCGATGCGGCAACTGGACCTTTCTGAAGGCCAGAAGACCCAGGCAAAGGAAATCTTCAAAGCAACGGCAACCGAAGCCCGTCCGGTGGCCCAACAACTCCGGCAGGCTCGCGAGCAACTTTCAACCGATATTAAGGCTGGCGCGCCCGAGGCGACTATTACACAGGATGCCAATGCCATTGGCGCGGCGACGGCTCAGCTCGCGGTGATCCGCGCCAAGTCGCAGCAAAAATTCTACTCGATTCTCACGGGGGACCAGAAGGCCAAGCTCGACAGCCTGAAGGAACGTCGGGGCAATCGACGAGCCCGCGGTTCAAGCGCTGAATAGTGGTTCGGCCGATAATAGATCGAAACGATGAAGAGCATCGTGGAAGGCCTGTTATCGGCCGCTTTCCTTTAGCCGTCGGACGCGGCGCGGCGCCTGGCGAGCGTTCCGGCAACGAAGCTCCTGACCACCGAGGAGATAACCCACCACAAATGGTTATTCGATCGCAGCCATCGCAGAATCTCTGGATTGAGCAGAAGCTCCGCTCCGTGAAAGGAGCCGTCGAATGAGAGGGTTCAGTTTGAGCGACGATGAGTTGATCGGCACTGCGTGCGTTCTGGTTGCCGCAGGTTGCTTTTACGGCGCATATCGGGCGTTTCACCCGGTGCCGCGGTGGTGGCTCCTCGGGATCATGGCGGTGCTCGCTGGAGTGTTCGCGAGCTTCTGGGCTTATATCTTCTTCTTCTGGAAGATGAACCGGCTCTTCTGAAGCGGCTCGTCCTCTAACGAGTGCTCTTGCAGGGCGGGGCTGGAAGCTGAGCTGTTGGCATCGGCGCCATCGACGCCTCCGGCTTCACTGTCTTCATCGTGTACACCGTATGTTCAGAGACCGCCATCTCGACGAGCGTCACCGAGCAGGTCGCCGCCTCGGCAAAAGGCAGAGGCGCTTCGAGTAGAATCACCCGAGCTTGCGCCGGTACCCGTGGCGTCCTGAAGACTCGTTCAATCGCGCGCTGCATGGGTGTTGCGACGGCGGGCGGCTGGCCGCTCAAGGTTTGAGCCAGGAGAATCAGGGAGGGCAGGATCATCGGGAACCTCCGAAGCTCCAGTATAATTCCAACGGTTATCCGCGGGAACAAAGGCGACGTTCGGAGCGTAAGGGTAACCAGGGGAGTGAGTATGAATCCGCATCAATTGCCGCTGGCCGCAGTTCCGGTGATGCTCATGCTTGCGGGCTGCCATGTGAACGTGGGAGACCGTGGACCCGCCCAGCGCGAGTCGATTAGCATAGCGCGCGACAAGGCCGAGATGGTGCGTACCGAACTGCGCATCGGCGTCGGCGAGTTGAGGCTCGAAGGCGGCGCAGCCAAGCTGATAGAGGGCGAGTTTACGTTCGCTCCCGCTTCATGGCGACCCGTGGTGGACTACAAGAACACCGGCGTCCGCGGTTTGTTGAAGGTTGAACAGCCAACCGGCAATATGGCCGGCCACAACGAGAATCGCTGGGAACTCCGCCTGAACAACGACGTCGCTACCGACCTCGCCATTCACTTCGGCGCCGGTGAAGGGCGCCTGAACATCGGCGATTTGAACCTGCGCAGTCTCGAAATCGAGATGGGCGTTGGCGAGATCAACGTCGATCTTCGCGGCAAACCGAAGCGCGGCTACGACGTGAACATCCGCGGTGGTGTCGGTCAGGCCACTGTTTACCTGCCACCCGATGTGGGCATCTATGCCGTGGCCAAGGGCGGCATTGGCGGCATCAAAGTTCGCGGCCTTCGCCAGGAGGGCGACCACTGGGTGAACGACGCCTGGGACAAGGCCGGCACAAAGATTCGCCTCGATATCAAGGGCGGCATCGGCGAGATCAACGTGATTGCCGAATGAACCAGGGCGTTACTGGAGGTGGTTGAAGCCGCGCCACTCCGAGACCCGCGATCGACGGCTGCCGGTAAGCACGGCGGCCACTCGCCAGCGGCCCGGCTGTGCTCCCACGAAATCGATGGTCCACTCGGTGGCTTTCGTTCCATGGGACGTAAGCGTATTCCATTGTGAGCCGCCGAGGAGGGCTTGGACGTGAACCACGTAGGCGACCGCTCCTTCCACCGGCGTCCAACTCACGGGAGTGAATCTTGGAAAGATGTTGAACACCGCTCCGTCGGCGGGGGCGAGCGGCGTGGGCGCCTGCACTCTCGGATCCTCCAGCAGCCCCACGGCGAACGAGTCCGGATCATCCTGACGACCTTTCGCATGTTTCAGAAATTTCGCGGGAACGGGCAGTCGCCACGCTCCGCGGCCGTAGGTGCCCACCGTGAGCAATCGATCGTTGTGATGATAGACGATGTCGGAGATCACCACTTGAGGCAGGTTGCCGTGAATGTGAAGCCAACGCCGATCCTGTCGAACGTACACTCCGGCATCACCGGCGACGAAGAGACGGTAGGGCTCGATGGTCTCCCACGCCCCTGAGTTGAAAACCACGTTCGGCAGAGCGCCGGCGTCGATGTCTTTCCAGCTAGAGCCGAGATCTTCCGACAGGAACACTCGCGAGTACCGCACGGTGGGCGGTTCCCTACGAAGGCCGCCCTGAAGCCTGGCGCCGGCGAGGCCCGCGGCGCCGACGGCAATGGCAAGAGTGCGAGGTTGATGAGGGTGGATCAGGATGCGCGTGATGATGCGGCGCGGTATCTCGCCGCCGGCGATGTTCTGGGTCCATGTGAGGCCGCGGTCAACGCTGCGGTAGAGGCCGCCGCGGGTTGTGCCCACGACAATCACGTTAAGGTCGTGCGGTGAGATCGCGATGGCGGACACCACCGATCCGTCGAACGATGCAGTGACAGGCTGCCAGGCGCGGCCATCATTATCGGTGGCCCAGAGGCGATTCGAACAACCCCACAGACGCTTCACTCCCGGCTCCCCCGTGGGATCGAGCGCGAGCACGGCGAAGCTGCGTTGGAGGCGTTCACCCTCGGGCATGTTGGCCGGCCTCACGGGCTTCCAACCGTCCTCGGTCCACGGGGCGTTTCCGCGATGCCGGTAGATGAAGAACTCCTGGGCCGAGCCAAAGACGCGGCGGGCGTCCATGGGATCAAAAGCGATGGTGGCGCCGTCGCCGGGAAGCGCCCGCACGAACTCGCCTTCCTTGCCGCCGACGCCGGTGATCAGCGTTCCATTATCCTGGGTGCCGCCGCCGAATATACGACTGTCTGAAGGCGCCACGTCGAGGCTATAGAACATGGCGGTGACCATGCCGCGTGAACGGTCGCTCCACGTCTCTCCCCAATTGTTGCTGACTGCCACTCCGCCGTCGTTGCCCGAGTAGATCCACCCACCGCCGGGCATCACCAGCGCATGATGATCGTCGTGGACGTAGTTGCGCTTGGAGAAGTCGTTTCGGGTGATCGTGCGCCAGTGGCGGCCGGCGTTGCGAGTTCGATGCAGCTTCATGCCGCCCCACACCACGATCTCAGGATTCTCGGGATGAACGGCGATGGTGCTGTTATAGGACATCAGCCGCTCTTCGGGGAAGCGCTCCCCCGCGACGTTCTTCCAGGTTTCGCCACCGTCGATAGTGCGGAAGACGCCAAGCAGTCGACGGCTGCGATTGGATGCGAGCGCGTAGATCACGTTGGGGTCGGAAGGCGCCATCGCGAGGGTGGTACGGCCGAAGTTATCGCCGGAAGGAAGGCCGTTGGTGAGTTGAGTCCACGTCTTTCCAGCATCCCTGCTTTGCCAGATGCCGTTGTCGGATCCGCGAGGTTCGACGGCGGTATAGATGATGCCGGGGTCTGTGGGATGGAACAGAACCGAGTAGCAGTTATAGCCGCGGTTCCCCCAGCGCAGGCATGGCAGCAGGCCTTTGAATTTGTCATAGAGGTAGAGGCCGGCGGGCATGTTGTCATCATGCGAGACGCTGCAAAGAGCGATACCCCCATTGAGGTCGAAGGCCACTTGTCCGACGCGCCGAGGGATGAGCCGGGCGTCTTCCTGCAATGAAACTTTCCTTGTTGTTACGGCAGGTGTGAACAAAGGATTCCAGGTGATTCCCTCGTCGCGAGAAACAAAGACACCGCTTCCGGGATAGTTATCGGGTGAGAGGTTGGCTTCACCAGTAGCCGCGACGAGTTCAACGGAGTCGCCAAAACTGCGAATGGCGAGAGCGCCGATGTTGTGATTGATGAAGCGTCCCCAGCAAGGCTCCCACGTTCTGCCGCGATCGTCACTGACCCACACGCCGCCGGCGGCGGAACCGGCGAACAGCTTCTTTGGATTTCGAGGGTCGGCGACGAGCGACGTGACGCGTCCCGCGATGTTGAACGGGCCGAGCGGCTGCCATTGATGGGCGGCATGCAGGTCGAGTTTCCGCCGCGCGGCCCAGCACTTCTCCAGTTCGATTGGCGGTGCGTCCCGCAGAGGGTACGACGCACGCTCGTAGAACCAGGCGGCACGATCCTTGTGGGTGGTGGCCGCGCTATGCGCGGGTGGTTTCGGGGTCTGCATAGAAGCGCAAAGGCCGCTTCCGGCGGCGCCAAACGAAAGAGGAACTCAACGGACTTGGCCGCCGGGAGCGAGTCCGTCTTGCGCGTGTTCCTCACAAGTGCACAGGTCGCGAAGGCGCGGCGCCAAACGTTAGAGAAACGCGCCGTCCCGTAGCGCCGTAGCGAGTCCGTTGTGCGCGTGTTTCTCAAAGAAGAAAAGGCCGATGCAGGCGGAACAACGTCCGGCCGGCACCGGCCTAAACCTTGGATTAGGATCGATCCAGACTAGCTGGTGGGAAAGTCTGGAGGAGTGCCGGTGGGAGTGGGCAAGGACTTCTTCCGGGTTGCCTTCTTGACAGCTTTCTTAGGCGCAGCCTTGGGGGCGGCCTTCTTCACTGCTTTCTTCGGTGCGGCTTTCTTGGGTGCTGCTTTTTTAGGAGCAGCCTTCTTGGGAACATATTTCACAGCCTTCTTCGGTGCGGCTTTTTTAGGCGCAGCCTTCTTAGGTGCTACCTTCTTAGCCGGCGTTTTTTTTGTGGCCATATCGGATTCTCCCTATCAAAATTCCCGTTGTCGGGTTCACCATTTTAAGCCGAATCGTTCAAAAAACCAATCATCATCTCGCACTCGCCGACTTCTTATTTCAAGGCGACGCGCCGCAATATCGGAATCGGCGATCAGCGCGAGGGCTTCGCCGTACCCGGGATACTCTCGAAGCGCGGCAACCACCTTGCCCAATCGTTCGGGGTTGAGGTGCACGAATGCGAGGCGCAGGCGATTGAACAGATACTCGGGCCAACCGACGCGATAAGGGGATCGCTTGCGGAACTTGTGCTTCACCAGCGTCTCGGGCGTGACCATCAGGTCGTACCCCATCAACCAGAAGCGCACGCAGCCTTCGTTGTCGACGTTGCCCCGCTGCAACTGTCCCTCGTCCCATCCCCCGGTAGCTTCGATGACATCGCGGCGAGTCGCGAAACAGCAGCCTGGGATGATCGGCATGGCGGCGGGGCCGTGGATCCTGAGGCCCCACTTCACCTCGAGTTCAACGTTTTTGAACGTCAGTCCGCAGCCGAACATTGTCGTGCGGCGAAGGTCAGTGATGGCCGGCGCGGCTCCTCCGATGCGCGGGTTGTCGAGTAGTTCGCAGAGAGGCCTCCACCAGAACGGTTGAAGGCGAATGTGGGCATCGGCGTAGACAACGATGTCACCCTTGGTGAGGCTGGCTCCGAAGTTGCGAGCGCGGGCAACGCCGTAACCTTTCACTCTCCCGAGACGGACGCGGCCGCGGCGCTTCGCGAGATGATCGGCGGAACCATCGGTGGAGCCATCGTCGACGATGACGATCTCGCCGCGGTCTGGCAGAGTGTCCTCGAGGTTTTCGATGGTGCGGCGGAGTTCGTCGCCCTCGTTGCGGCTGATGACGACAACGCCGATGCGCCTATTTGGCACGTTGCGACTCCCGCAACCAGATGTTGCCGGTTCGTTCTCCAAGGGACAACGTGAGCCAGTTGGCGCCAACGGAGAGACCGCAGAGGTAGTTCATGTTTCCGAACGAGCTCAGAGACCGGCGTGCGTTATGGAAATGCTGAACCGCGAATGCCTCGCCGAGCGGCTTCTTGGATGCGGGATCCAGCCGGCGGGCCCACACGCAGCGGAAGCCGTCGCTATCCGAGACAAAGTAGACGAGTCCGCCGCCGGGCGCCCATGCAGGATCACGCGAAAGGTGTTTGTCATCGGTAACAGCGATCCACTCGGACTGCGGCAGGGGGCGGCCCGCGTTGACTGGCACTATCGACACCTGCGAGGTCCCCGCCGCATTACGAAGGGAGTGGAAGGCGATCCAGCGGCTGTCCTGGGAGAACTGGCCGCTCGAGAGGATCACGCCAGGATCAGGCTGTAAAGCAAGCTTGATGGTTTTCATCTGGGGATCGAGCAGCAGCAAATCTTCGTTCTCGAAGGGCTCGTAGGTGACGGAGGAGCCGTCGTTGGATACGCCCATGAGGCTTCCACATTTTGCGCAGAGGCGAGTGACGGCGCCACCGGTGGTAGCGATGGTCAATATTTCGGCATCGTTATTGCTATAGGCCACGAGGCTGCCATCGCCGGAAATGCGTGGGACAGCTAGTGCAGAGGCGCTGGAGGCGAGGGTCCGCTCACGCCCGGTGGCCATCTCGCGGGTTCTCACCGCCCAGAGTCCGTTCAAGCGCGCGGCATAGGCAATGCGCGTGCCGTCGAAGGTGATAGAGGGCGACCACTCGCTGGTAGGATTCTCCGTGATCCGGCGCATCTCGCCGCGGGGGGCGCCTCGTTCCGCATCGATGGGTAAGGCCCAGACGTCGAAGTTGAGTTCTTCATCGGTGAAAGCGAGACGGTTGGTTTTGGTGTCATGCGACCACGCTGCTTCGAGGGTGCGGCCCGTGGTTGCCGTGAGAGGGCGCGCGGCGCCGGTGACCTTACCATCGGCGCCGAGATCGATTTCCCACAGGTTTGCCACGTCGCCATACGAGGCCGCGAAGATCACCTGGAATCCGTTGTCTTCTTTCCATGCGAGAGCGGTGGGCTTGAGTTGGGGCAAGATGCGGACACGGCCGAGGTTCTGATCGCGGAGGTGTTTTTGAGCGCCGGTTTCGCGGGGTGCTCCGCCCTGGATGGGCAGGATCCACCATTCAAGGGCGCCCGGTGACCTGGTGGCGGCATCCCTGCGTCCGAGCACCATCAGTTCATCACCGCGAGGGGACCAGATGGGATTGACGGCGGAAGCCATCTCAGGGTGAACCTCGCGGGGTTGTCCTCCGGCGGCATCGATGACGAAGACATGGGCGGAACCGGGCTGATAGACGCCACCGGCTCCGGTCCAGTAAGCGATGGTCTTGCCATCGGGCGAGAATTTAGGGTTGCGGCCGCCGACAGCGATGAGCATGGGCTCGCCGCCGAAAGCGGGGACGATGTAGATGCCACCCGAGTCCTTCTCGGAACGGTAGACGACGCGAGTGCCATCGGGTGAGAGGTCGGGATCGGTTTCGTCGGCGGGATCGTGGGTGAGGCGGATGGGATCCCGGCCACCGATCTGTTGGAGCCAGATATCCAAATTGGCTTCCTTGGAGCGGTCCGAAGCGAAGGCGAGAAGCTTGCCGTCGCGGGAGAGCGCGGGGAAAGCGCTGAGTCCACTGTCGGTGGTGAGCACGCGGAGGAGAGGCTGCTGTTCCGCGGCCGGCGACCGGGGGTTGAAATAGCGCAGGACGCCGAAGGTAACGAAAGCGCCGAGGGCGAGGGCGGCCGCCAGCAAGGGCCAAATGAAGCGGTGGGTAGCGCCGGCGATGGCGGGAGCGGGGTCAGACTGGGTATCCAGATCGATCGCGAGATCGTCAAGAAGCAGTTTGATGTCGGCCGCGTTCTGCCAGCGGTCGGCCGGCTTTTTCTGGAGGCACCGGCCGACGAGGCGTGCGAGCGGAGGAGGCACGGAGGCGGGCAGATCCCGGATGGGCGGTTGCTTATGGAGGACAGCCGCGAGCGTGCCGATCTTGGATTCCTCCTGGAAAGCGCGGCGGCCCGTGAGCATCTCATAGAGCACCGAGCCAAAGGAGAAGATATCGGACCGGCCGTCAAGCGGTTTGCCTTCGGCCTGTTCGGGCGACATATAGGACACTGTGCCGAGAACGCGGCCTTCCTCCGTCATGGGCATCTCGACGGTGGTG
>Ga0163150_10009088_pt1 | contig 11099 bp, 9 predicted proteins | sample OliLakLV19P2IB_FD_148628 | JGI IMG/M metagenome (GOLD analysis project Ga0163150, IMG submission 148628) | Freshwater microbial mat bacterial communities from Lake Vanda, McMurdo Dry Valleys, Antarctica - Oligotrophic Lake LV.19.P2.IB | ecosystem: Environmental > Aquatic > Freshwater > Lake >...
GTATTTAATATAAGTAATCAAACAATTTACTTCTTCACAAACACAGTTCGCTCAATCCTCGCACTCTGCCCAAACTTACTCGTCGCTGTAACAGAAATAGTATTAGTAGACCCAGATAACTTAACCTCTTCCCGAAACTTCCCGTCCGCATCAGTCCCCACTTCTTGATCATTAACAAAAACCTTCACTTCAGGATCACTTTGCCCTTCAACAACAACTGCTGGAATATCAACAGTTTGCTGATCTTGCGGACTCACAACAGTCAAATTCGGAGCTCCAACAAATTGTCTGTATTCAACCCAAAGATACGCAAAGAAACTTAAAACAATAATCACAACAACCGACCCAATAAGCATTGATGGGGTAACCGAAAACTTTTTCTTTTTTGCAGGCTTCTTTAAACTCTCCATTACAACCGGTTGATGCTTTTTAGCTTCAAAATCTCTTCTAAATAATGCCAATAATTTACTCACCTCTAAACCCAAAAACTTACCATAATTTTTTATAAACCCTTGAATAAATGTGGCTGGAGGCAATTTATCAAAATCATCTCGCTCCAGTGCTTCTAACATTTCTACCCGGATTTTAATGTGACGTTCTACATCTTCTAAAGTGAGCAATTTATTTTCTCGAGTCTCTTTTAATATTTGTCCAACAGTCCGCATACCTGCAATTATACTCAAAATGGCATAAGGTCACAAACCCAAGCGCTTTGGAGGGATTCTGTTTGTATATTATTGACCCAGTTGACGCAGAAGTTTTCACATTTGATAATTACTCCATGTCCTACCAACCAAACAATGTGCATCCAATGCAAACTGCTGTTCCACCAAAAGGTGATGAGCAAAAAGGTGAGAAATATGTAGTCGATCTTATTCGCTTAATCGACCAAGGTAAGGTTCAAGTAAACAAAACAGATCTCTCTCAATTCAACCCCTCTTCACTCCAAAATCATTACCGACTTGATTTAGATGATTTCCAAATTGAAATCTCACATTCAACCCATCTTGAAACAGGCGCAAATTCTTTTGTTATTATTTTCAACAACTTACGCAATATCGCCGATGGAAATACTGAAAAAGCAATTCTTGCCTATATCCATTTAACTGAAGAACAATATCGCAGATTCCATAGTACAGCTGAGGAACAAATAGAAAAATTAAAAAAGATTGAAGATGAAAAGAAGTTTATTGATGCAGTCAGACCACTTGATGACAGACTTGCAGCTCTTGATTCTTCAAATAAGGACATTTTTTCAGAAAAACTAGCTGAAGCAAAACACTATCAGCAAGAATCACATACGGAAACAACAGATGAAATGCCACAAACAACAGCGAGTTATGCACCTGTTATTGAAGAAATTCCAACAGACGGAACAGATCCATGGGCAGATGCTCAGAACATGCATGAAAATGCTGAAACAGAAAAACCAGCTGCAGAACACCAACAACTCGGAACATACCCTTCTTCAGGCTATTAATTCAATCTATAAATTATAAAACGAGCTGATTAATACGCAGTCTCTGCTGTGTCTGCACCAGAAACGGCCGCTTTCCCACGATTAAAATATTCATCTGCATTTCGAATAAGTACTTCTCGAGGTTTTGCCCCATCTCCAACACCGATAATACCCGCTGTTTCTAATTCATCAATAATACGAGCAGCTCTAGCATATCCTACCCGTAACCTTCGCTGTAGCAAGGATGCTGAGGCTTTATCATATTGCACCACAGTTCTAACCGCCTCCTCAAACATATCATCCTGATCTGCATCACTCGTACTATTATTCAGTGCAGCCCCAGACCCTTTGGAAATCTTTCCCACAGGCATAGTTAATACTTCATCAGCATATTGTGGATCAATACCAAGCTCTTTCAAATATTTAACAGTATTCGCAATCTCAGAATCAGATAAGAACACACCTTGTACACGCACAGGCTTAGAAGAAGCTGGATCTAAAAAGAGCATGTCACCCTTACCAAGCAATTTTTCAGCACCAGGTGTATCGATAATAACCCGTGAGTCAACCATTGATGAAACGTTCAAAGCAATACGCGCAGGAATATTCGCCTTCATCAAACCAGTAATAACATCTACAGAAGGTCGTTGTGTCGCCATAATCAAATGAATACCCACTGCACGGGCAAGCTGGGCAATACGAGTGATCGCATCTTCAACCTCAACAGGTGCAAACATCATAAGGTCCGCCAATTCATCAATAAAAATACAAATATATGGTAACGCCTGAAAACCAGACATATCATTATAGCCTTGAATATTTCGCACACCTACTGATTGGAATAATTTATATCTACGATCCATCTCAGCAGTTGCCCACTTTAATGATGAAAGAATTTTATCTGGCTCAACAATAACTGGAGCAAGTAAATGTGGAATCCCGTTATAGACACTAAACTCAACACGTTTAGGATCAATCATCAATAACTTCAATTCATCAGGTGAATTTCTATAAAGTAATGAAGTAATAAATGAATGCATTAAGAAAGACTTACCTGAACCGGTAGTACCTGCTACAAGTACGTGAGGCATTTTATCTAATTCGATAATTCGTGAATGAGAACCAGTGTCTTTTCCAAGAGTCACTGCAAGCTTTGATTTATGTTTTTTCATCTCATCAGAAGCAACAACAGATTTCATCATTACAATTTCAGAAGATAAGTTTGGAACCTCAATACCAACTAAAGATTTTCCCGGAATTGGTGCTTCAATACGTACAGTTCCAGTTCTAGTAGCCAAAGCCAAAGCAATATCATGTTGTAAATTAGAAATCTTTGCAATCTTTGTACCAGATGCAATATCCAACGCATACTGAGTAACAGCAGGTCCACCATTTACCTCAGCAACTCGCGCCTGAATTCCAAAAGACTCAAGCATTCGCTCAATTACGGCTGCATTCTTTTTAACATCTCCCCTGTCAGCTGGTGCGCCACCCTTATCAGACAATAATCCAAGTGGTGGATACTTCCACACTCGTGTTTGCCCCGCCATATTTTGCACAATCGTTTCAGCAGCCACAGCATCCTTAGCCACAACTTTATTTGGAATACGCGGTATTTGTGCATCAATACCAGAAATTTTCATAGAACCCGCTACAGCCGTATCATCATCATTATTTCGTTTGAAAACACCACCAATATTTCCCACTTTGGCTGTAGACTTAACTGCATTAGCAGTAACTGTCGCACCCTTACCCATAAACTGCCCAATCTGCTCCATTGACGCATTGAGTAAAACCACAAGACCAGCTGCAAAAACACCAACTAAAACAAGAAATGCCCCAATTGGTGTAATCAAATTACGAAGTTCTCGCCAAATCACAAATCCAACCGCTCCACCAGCTGATTCAGAAATAAGTCCCGAAAATCCAGCTAAAGCCACCACCATCGTGATAAACCCAACCAACACATTAAGCTGCGCAATACGCCACTTAACCTTATGTAATACAAGTCCAGTTAAAATAAAAATAAATGGGGTAAAAAGTGCAGTCCACCCAATCAAATCAGTTAAAAAAGCCCGCCAAAAAGCAAGCACAGGTGTTTCATAAACAAGGGAAACTGCAGAAATTCCTGCAAGGACAAAAGAAATAATAGTTGCCACAGCAATAACCGTTTTAGGTTTTAGCTTCATCTTTGGCATTGAATAGACAGATTTTCTTCTAGGCATAAGTAGACAGATAAGCTTAATTACACTATATTTCGTATAAACTAAGCTTACTTATTATGAATTAACGGAGGAAGAATCGCAACAGAACTTCCCCCAAAATTCATATACCTATACAGTATAGCACATACATGCAACCCATAGTAATATAGTTTTTCTTCGAACAAAGTGAGAAGCTACAATATTAAATAAATACAATATAGAATCTTCTAAGCTACACCCCAAGGGTACTAGCTATTACATAGCGGCGCATTCAAAGAAATTTAAACTTCTACAATCATTGGCAAAATAAGTGGATTCCTTTTAATTTCATGATAAAACAACTTCTCTAACACCTCTTCAATCCGGTGTCTAATATATCGCCAATCCCTGTGAATATCACCACTCTGTCTCTTCTCAAAAAGTCCTTTAATCATCTCTTCTGCAGATTCCATCAAATCCTGCTCATCATCCCCAAAACTAAATCCGCGAGAAATAACATCAACATTTCCAGCTAATTGTCCAGAAGCTTTTTCAACAGGCACTACCACAATCACCACACCCTCTTCACTCATAATCTGACGATCTTTCAATACTATGGATCCAACATCTCCAATTTCTAAACCATCAACATACACATTCGATAATGGAATCTTACCTTTAATTTGGACTTTTTCTTTTGTAATTTCTAAGATTTCTCCATCTTCTGGTAACATAATTCGATCAGGAGAATAACCCATAATTTGCATCATATCTGAGAACACTCGCATATGACGGTATTGACCACCAATTGGTAATAAATATTTAGGCTTCGCTAAGTTCACCATTATCTTTAACTCTTCTGCTGCCGCATGCCCAGAAACATGCAAATCAGATGTCATAGATGAATAAATAACTTTACATCCTACTTTATTTAGCTGATCAATCAAATCATATTGAGCAAGTTCAGAGCCAGGTATTGGATCCGCAGAAAAGACCACAGTATCTCCAGATTTAAACTGAATAAATTTATGATCATTATTTGCAACCCGAGATAATGCAGACCCAGGCTGACCTTGTGATCCTGCAATAATCAAAATTACTTTATCATGCGGAAAACGCTTCACTTCCTCCATTGGAATTACCATTCCAGCCGGCACATCCAAATAACCCAAATTCCTAGCAACCTCAAAATTATTAATTACTGATCGACCTGCTAAAGCTATCTTTCTCCCAGCTCTTCCAGCCACATTAATTGCCTGTTGTACGCGAGTTATATTTGAAGAAGTCATAGTGATCACCATCATTCCTTTTGTTGAAGCCTCAATACTCTCAAAAGTCCCCTCAATTGACCGCTCTGACAACGTATACCCCGGCTTGTCAGCCCGCAAACAATCAATACTCATATACAACACTCCTTGGTTACCAATTGCAGCTAATTTGCCGACATCCGGAATTTGACCATTAACAGGTGTCCAGTCAATCTTAAAATCAGCTTGATGAATAAGCGTTCCTATAGGAGTATGTAAAACGATACCTGTTGAATCTGGGATAGAATGTGAAACTTGATAGAACTCAATTTCAAAAGCCCCTAATTTTATTTTTGCATCAATAGAGAGCTCTTTAATTTGATCTTTCGGTAATTTGTGTTCAGTAAATTTAGAGCGCATCATCCCACAGGTCAGTTTTTGTGAATAAATAGGTACATTACCGAGTTGTGGCCAAAGATACGGAAGCCCACCTAAGTGATCCTCATGTCCATGCGAAATAATAATTCCCCGAATCTTAGACAACTTATCTTTCAAATAAGAGATATCAGGAATAACTAAATCAACCCCCAGCATTCCTTCTGTCGGAAATCCAATACCACAATCAATAATTACGATGTCATCTTTATACTCATACACAAACATATTACGTGTCACATTCGCGGATCCCCCTAAAGCCAAAACTTTAATCGCATCTTTATTGTTGGTATCTTTCATCACGAATTGTTCTTTGTATGGCTTAAAGTTAGTAAAAGTATGACGCTGATCCTTTTCATCACGCCTATTATTTTGTCGTTGATTACGATTCTGTTGTGGGGAAAATGAATCCTGACGGTTTGACTGTTGCTCAGTAAGCTTTACTTCCTCCTGACCAATAAAATCACCTACCGCCTTTTCAACTGGAGACACTGCTGTTTCTTCAGGCTGTGCAAAATCTTTCTCCGTACTAAATGGAAAACTCTTCTTAACCGTAGAAAACGGCTTTGTATTTAACTTTGGTTTAAATGATTTAATATTCATATATTTTTTTCCCTTGTCATCCCGCTGGCTTCGCGCCTTCACTTGTTTCGGGATCTCCATTTCTCTAATATCTCTATGTTGTAAGCAACCTTACCCAGGCAAAAATTCACCCAAGTTTGTTGAGTTTATCATATAAGGCCCAGGATTTCCTTCAACCACTTTCCGGGCAATTTTTCCCACCATCACATCTAAATTCCTTTTCAGCGATCTAATACCGCCATCAAATCCTAAAGGCCGCACAATAAGCGTCCATAAGTTAGGATCAAATTGTACCATTTTTGGATCAAGTCCCGCATTCTTCAATGCATCTGGCAAAATATAATCCCTCGCAATAACCATTTTTTGCTCATCAGAATAAAACGGCATTTCAATAAGCTCAAGTCGGTCCATAACCGCTGTCGCAATGTTTCCAGTATTATTAGCTGTTGCTACAAACAAAATCTGCGATAGATCAAAGGGAAAACTGACATAATGATCTAAGAATGCAAAATTTTGACCAGGATCCAAAAGCTCAACTAACACACCCATGATGTCGTTACGCGCTTCAGCCGTAACGCGGTCTAATTCATCAAGCAATACAACAGGATTCTTAACTTGCGCTCGTCTTACTGCTTTCATTATAAGCCCAGCCTCAGCTTCTGCTTTCATCCGTGACTCACCACGAAGTTGTAATGCAGAACCCAAACCTCCAAACGGAATACGAATAATTGGTCTCCCCAATGCTTCTGCAATCGAATAAGCAATCGTCGTTTTTCCAGATCCTACCAGCCCCACAAACGCCAAGATTGGTTGCCGAGCAACCTTCCCCAGTCGTTTATTCAAAATCATAATAGACAAGTATTCTAAAATACGCCCTTTAATAGGTTCTAAACCATGATGGTTTTTATCCAATACTTGTTTAGCATGATTTAAATCCAAAATATCTTCACCAGACTTACTCCACGGTAAATCACAAACAAAATTCACATAAGCAATTTGCCGATCAACCTCAACACTAAATTGATTTGATTTGATTAACAGCTCAATCCGTGATAACTCCTGTTGCAATTTATCAACCACATCAGCAGGCAAAGCTGCATTTAATATCTTCTGATGTAATTGAGTAATATTTTGGACAGTCGGATTCAATTTATTTTCCCTTTAATTAAACGTCAGCCTGGAGAGAGTTCCATGAACTCTCGATTAATCCCAAGGATCTGTTTAAACTTACTTTAACACTATCTTACCTTCTACACTCTTTCCTTTAATATGCATATCTATTGTAGCTATTTTATCAGATAAAGAAAACAACTCACTCTCAATCTTTCGTGAAAGATTTAGTTTTCCTGATGCAGTTGCATAAGATACTAGTGATGAAGGCTTTTCCATATATACAGAAGCAGTAGTTTGTCCTCCTGTATAACGCAAAGTGCCACCATCTGTTGCAAAAGAAATTTCCTCACCACCACCGCCAGAAGGCATAAAATTAAAACTACTCCCAGTAAGTTGAATAGTATTACCATTTAGATGAACATCACTTTTAAGCGGTAAATAAGGACGAATGCTATTCATACTTTCCTCATCTAAGCCCATCCCAATGCCTTCTTGCCAAGCATTATTCACGCCCAACTTTTCAGATAATACTAAGAATTGCGGCTTATCTTGTTCAATCAATTTAAATTTCACCTTCAAAGTATCGCCTTCCTGGTAAAGTTCAACCGAACTTGATGAACGCAAATCAACAGACTGAAATGGTTTCTTAATTAAATCAACCATCCCTTGTGCTAAAACAGGATTTAAGATCACAAATAATGCAATCGTTCCTGCAATAAAGATAGCAATACTACCAAATATAAAAATAGGTAAATGAATTGAGGATAAAATTTTCTTCATTACTGAAGTGTACCACTTTTAACGTCGATTTCGATCTCGTCCGCCACCAAATTCTCGTCTTCCGCCTCGGTCTCCACCGCCTCCGCTGCCACCAAATCCGCCTCTGCCACCACCGCCTCGTGGCTTTCCTTCAGATTCAGGTTTAATATCATCTCCAAAAAGCATTGATAATCCAATTTTACCCATCGCATCAACAGAAGTAACTCGTACTTTAACCTCTTGTCCTTCTTTTACTACATCTTCAGGCTTTTCGACTCGTTCTACTGCCATTTGTGAAACATGTACAAGTCCATCTTTTCCAGGAAGGATTTCAACAAAAGCTCCAAATGCCGCAAGTCGAACTACTTTTCCAGTAAATTCTTCACCGACAGTAATTTCTCTAAACATCCCCTCAATTGCAGCCATTGCAGCTTCAATTGCTGAGTCATCCATTGATGAAACCATTACCATTCCATCATCTTGAATATCAATTTGCGCACCAGTTTTAGCAATAATTCCATTAATCGTTTTGCCACCAGAACCAATAAGCATTCCAATTTGTTCAGGCTTAATATTTGTAGTTCGAATCTTTGGTGCATATTGTGAAAGTTGTACATCTTTAGGTGCAACTTTTTGCATTTCAGCTAAGATAAATTCTCGTGCAACTTTTCCTTGACGAATTGCCTCTTTGCAAATTTCAAGCGTAAGTCCTTGTAACTTAGTATCCATTTGAATACCAGTAATACCATTTTTTGTTCCAGCAATTTTAAAATCCATTTCTCCATAGAAATCTTCAGTTGCTTGCATATCAGTAATTACTTGGAATTTAGAAATATCTTGTTTTAGATCATCAGTATGCTCAGACAAAAGTCCAAGTGCAATACCAGCGACTGGTTCAATCGGAACTCCAGCATTAAGCATAGCTAAAGATGAAGCAGAAATTGCAGCTTGTGATGTAGAAGCATTTGCTCCTAAAATTTCAGACACAACTCGGATTGCATAAGGAAACTCTTCGTCACTTGGCAATACATTTCGCATAGATTTTTCACCTAATTCTCCATGACCAATATCTCGACGGGATGGTGATCCAATTCTTTTTACTTCACCAGAAGAGAATGGATTAATACCCATATTATAGTGATGCATGAATCGCTTTGTGCCTTCACCCTCCATACCCTCTAATGTTTGAGCATTTGAAAGTGGGCCAAGTGTTGCAATCGATAATACTTGTGATTCACCGCGTTGAAAAATTGCTGATCCATGAGTTCGTGGTAATACGCCAGTTTCAATAAATAAATCTCGCACTTCTGCCATTCCCCTTCCATCAACACGTTTTCCTTGATTGATAACGATATCATTCATTATGGCTTTTGCTGTTTTTTCATAGAGCCCAGCTATTTGTTGTGGAGTAAGTTGCTCTGCATACTTTTCAGCAAGTTCTGCTTTAATTTCATCTTCAATATCAGAATGGAATGTTCGGATCGTATCATTAAGCGCAGCTTCTACTTTTGCATGCGTAAATTCTTTTGCTTCTTTTACAATCTTTTCATCAACACCATCAAATAATCCAACAACTGGTTGTTTTGTTTTTCCAGCTTCTTTAACGAATGCATTAATAAGTTCGATTATTGGTTGATTAGCTTCAAATCCTTTTTCGATTGCACTATAAACAACATCATCCTCAACTTGTTTTGCTTCAGCTTCAACCATTGCAATCTTAGATGAAGTAGCAGCCACAGTTAAATCAAGATTTAGAAGCGACCTATCTTCCATATCAGCATTAACAATAAGTTTTCCATCACTTTCAGCAATTCTAACTACCCCAATTGGACCATTCCAAGGCACAGAAGACATAGATAATGCAGCTGAAGCTCCAATGAATCCAACCATAGCCGGATCATTAATTGCATCAAAAGACAAAACAGTAATAATTACTTGTACTTCAGCGCGGAAATCTCTCGGAAATAGTGGTCTTATTGACCGGTCAATAGCTCGTCCAGATAAAATAGACTTTTCAGAAGGTCGTCCTTCTCGTTTGATAAATTTTTGGGGAGTAATTCGTCCACCTGCATAATGTTTTTCAACATATTCTACAGAAAGTGGGAAATAACCAGGATCATTTACTAATTTTTTAGAAACGACAGTCGCAAGAACTACTGTATCTCCAACAGTTGCCACAACAGCCGCATCAGCTTGTGGTGCAAGCTTGCCTGTTTCTAATTTATATTTTTTACCGTGAATATCGGCTTCTTTTACTATCAATTTGTGTGTAATCATTTTTTTCTTTTTGCCAAACAACGTAATTATTAACTAAATTATAAATAAAGTTAAACGTTTTAAGACTTAAAATTTGTGAGGAGGAAATCGTGTAACTGGAGTCAATTAATACCTAATTAACTGCAATTTGCAATCTCCAATCCTCTTACCTAAAAAGTATTGTACTCTTTTTTAATTCACAAAGCAAATTCATGGAAAAATGTCATCCTGAACTTGTTTCAGGATCTCTTAACGTGAAAGACCAAGTTTCTCAATAACTGCTTTGTAACGATCTGCATCTTTCTTCAAAAGATATTGAAGTAGACGCCTTCGCTTGTTAACCATTGATAATAATCCTCTTCGAGAGTGTACATCAGATGGGTGTTGCTGTAAGTGTCCTGTTAAATTTTTAATTTGTTCAGTGAGTAAAGCAGCTTGTACTTCTGGAGAGCCAGTGTCTCCTTTATGTGTAGCGAATTTATCAATTATGTTTTGTTTTACTGTTGCATCAAGTGGCATAAGTATTTTACCACTCCGTAGTTTTATACGAAGGGTGGCATCCTTTCTACATTCAGGAATAACATTGGTACCAAAAAGTAATTCCTAGGAAAACGGTTCCTACCGACATTCCTTAATAACTTTGCAATAATAGCAAATAACCCAACCAGATGCAAGGCTTAGTGCATCAGCATAAAGTTGCGCCCTATACACCCTTTATCGGGATCAGATTCTAGCATCATGCGAACTAAGCGTGAACAGGGAGTAAATTCAAATCGACGTAAATATTTTTCCCTATTTATAGGTTCTAATTCATGCTTAAGTCTTCGTGCATATTCTCGATCTTCTCCATCAACAATAGTTCCTTCAATATCTCGCTTTATAGCTTTTAAATATTCTTTGAATGTTTCAATCATAGGATAAATACTTTCAGAAATCATATCTAATTACCTGATTTATAGATCTTTGGTACGAGCCAATCTGGCGCAGGATTAGCTATTTCAGGATTACCAGAATTTACTCCTTCACCCATTGGACGTTCTTCAGCTGATGGCAATGGTTGATTTT
>Ga0163150_10009093_pt1 | contig 11096 bp, 8 predicted proteins | sample OliLakLV19P2IB_FD_148628 | JGI IMG/M metagenome (GOLD analysis project Ga0163150, IMG submission 148628) | Freshwater microbial mat bacterial communities from Lake Vanda, McMurdo Dry Valleys, Antarctica - Oligotrophic Lake LV.19.P2.IB | ecosystem: Environmental > Aquatic > Freshwater > Lake >...
ACTGTCTTCTTCGGCTTCGACATGGTGCTGCCGGATCGGGGTGAGCGTACGTGGCCGTCGACAGCGTCACCAACGGTGCCGGTCGGCATGGACCTCCTGCTGCGCGTTACGAACAGCACCGCGCAGATGCTCGTGCAGAAGGGCTACAATCCGTACCGTATCATCGAGCCGGGGAAGAAACTGCGCGGCACACCGAAGCCGCTCGGGCTGCCGGTTGATCCGCCGCCCGGCATGTTCCAGGGGCGTTATGAGATGCGGTTGGGCCGACCGTTCAGGCCTGTTGCGTCGGGCGCCGGCTGGGAGCAGCTCCTGGTTGCACCGAATCGACGCAAGTTCGGCAGTGATTCGACGGAGTATGCGGCGATCGTGTATGATCGCGGGCAGCTGCGCCAGGGCAATGCGCCCGATGGCCTGTGGCAGCGCGAGACAACCGCGGGCGTGATCGAGGTGCGCATCCCGTGGGGACTGCTGAACGTGACCGATCCGAGCACGCGTCGAGTGCTTCTCGATAAACCGGGAGCGCGCACTGGCACTGCGTTCGGTACAACCAACGTGAACGATATTGGCATTGTCGCCGCATCTGTCAGCAACGGCAGCTGGCAGAGCTGGCCTGCCTCGAGTGATCCAGTGAAACGTTATGCATGGCCGACGTGGGAAGAGCCGCGCTCGCGCGAACGCGTGCGGCCGGTATTCAATGCAATGAAGCAAGCCTTCATTGATGCAACTCGAATTGCGGCAGGTCGAGAACGATAATGCGATTTGGATTCCTGTTGGTGGTGCTCCTGCTGGGCGCCTCGCGCGCTTCGGCGCAGACCGATGAGGCGGATGCGGCGTGGCGCGCCGGTGACACCGGTCGCGCAGAACAGCTCTACGAGGCCCGGCTCGCAAGCAACCCTGACGATGTCCTTGCACTCCACCGTCTCGCGCTCATGCGCGGATGGAAGAATCGCTTCGATGACAGTATCGCGTTGTTCGACCGGTTGTTGCGTGTGGACCCCACAAACACAACTGCCCGCGTCGATCGCGCGCGCGTGATGGCGTGGCGCGGCCAGCCGGAGCGGGCGATGGCAGTGATCGACTCCGTCCTTGTAACGACTCCGGATTTCCTGCCGGCACTGCAGGCGCGCGCGCAGTTCGCCTCGTGGGCAGGGCGGTTCGGCGAGGCACTCCTGACGTATGATCGCATACTCGCCGTCGCACCTGAGGTGAACACCACGCAGTATGATCGCGCGCGTGTGCTGGCCTGGGCCGCACGCACGGACGAAGCGGAATCCGCATATGAGCGGATGCTCGAGCGCGATCCGAAGGACGTCCAGGCCCTACTCGGTCTCGCCACTATACGCTCATGGGCGGGCGACACGCGCGCGGGCGAACAACTGTATCAGCGCGTGCTGGCCATTGATGCGCGAAACCTGGATGCGTTGCGCGGACGCGCGCGCGCCGCGACGTACGACGGCAAGCTTCCGCTCGGCGAAGCCCGCTGGCATGAGGCGCTCGCCGTCGCGCCCAGCGACGCCGAGGCGCTGGCGGGTCTTGCGCAGACGCTGCGGTGGCAAGGTCGTGACGCAGCGGCACTCGAGTATATCCGGCGTGCACTGACTTCGAATCCTGCAGATGCGACCGCGCGTGAGCAGCTGCGCGAGGTCGACGTCGCAATGCAGCCGCGCATCGCGCCCACTCTCACGTACGAGCGTGATTCCGACGGCAACCGGATCACCTCGTTCAATGCGGGGGCTGCATATCGGCCGCAGCCGCGCCTGGAACTGCGTGTCGATGGATACCTGCGTGACGCACAGCAGGTGACCGGTGTGGAAGCGAGCCAGAACGCGTTCGGCGGGGCTGTCACTTTGTGGACGCAGGTGGAGCCTGGCTGGTCCATCGCCGGAACGTTGGGCGCATCGTCGAGCAACATCGATGACGCCAAGGTAACCCCAACGTACGGCTTGACAGTCGCCACACCGGCACGGTACACGACGGTTGCGACCTTGAGCGCACGCAGGTCTGCGGTGGATGCAACGGCGCTGCTCGTTCAACGACAGGTCACAAGCGATGAATTGTCGGCCACCGCCGCAAGGACCCTTCCGTGGCTCGTGCGACTGCGTGTCAATGCATCCGTCGCACGCTTCGAGGGCGCTGTCTCGGGCGAGGGCAACACCCGAACGGCCGGGGGACTCTCGCTCAGCCGGCGCGTGCATCCTGCCGTAACCATAATCGCGCAGGCGCGTACGTTCGCATTCGAGCGCAACGACATCTCCGATGGCTACTTCTCGCCGCTCTTCTACGGCATCGCCGAGTTGTCCGCACAGTGGCAGCGGGAGCGCGGTGCATGGGGGTATAACGTCGAGGTTGCACCTGGACTCCAGCGCATTGGCCGCGACGGCGATGTGGCCGGAACCGCACGCGGGGCCGCCGGTTTCTCGTGGTCGGCACGGCCCGGACAGTCTATCGGTGTGACCTTGAACCTCGCCAACGCGGGACTGGCCTCACTCTCGCCAACTACCGCAGGCGGCTACCGCTACGCAGCGCTTTCGCTCACATCGCGCTGGGGCTTCTAGGCGTTGCGCGTCATCAGCGCTGACGAAGTCGAGGCCGCGCTCACCTTCCCGGAGCTCATCGATACCATCCGCACTGCGTTTGCCGCACCCGCAACGATTCCGCCTCGCTCGGTCTTCCGCATTGGCGCCGATGACGACGATCGCAACGCATTCGGCGTGCTGCCCGGCTGGACCGCGGATGTGATCGGCCTGAAAGCGTTCACATACCTTCCTGACAATGTCGTTGCCGGCAGGAAGATGATCCATGCGACGATCCTGCTGTTCGACGCGCGCACTGGCGAGCCGTCGGCCGTGGTCGATGGCACGAGCGTGACGTACTGGCGCACTGCCGCCGTTTCCGCCGCAGCCGCCAGTTTCATGGCGCGCACGGACGCCAGCCGGCTCCTGCTGTGCGGCACGGGCAACCTCGCGCCGTACATGGCGCGTGCGCATGCTGCCGCGAGGCCGATCACGTCGATTGCCGTGTGGGGACGCGACCCTGACAAAACGCAGCGTATCCAGGACGAGCTCGCAACCCACCTGCCGGATGCAGATGTGACCGTAGCACGCGACCTCGAGGCCGCAGCGCGCAGCGCCGACATCATCACGTGCGCGACTGCTTCGCACGAACCGTTTTTGCGCGGCGAGTGGATCGAGCCCGGCACACATGTGGACCTGGTTGGAAATCACGAACGGCACGGCCGCGAGTGCGACTCGGACCTCATCGTTCGCGCGCGTGTGTTCGCCGACAGCGCCGTCAACGTTCTCGGTGAGGCGGGTGAACTGCTGATCCCCATTGCAGAAGGGCGTATCACGGCACAGCACCTGGCCGGGGAGCTTGCGGACCTGTGCACGAGGCGCGCTACGGGACGCGAAAACTACGCTCAGGTCACATGCTTCAAGTCGGTAGGGATGGCGCTGGGCGACCTGGCTACCGCGCGTCACGTCGCGCTGAGCGCGGCGGCGCAACAATAGGCTCAGGGTCTCGAAAGGCGCTCTTCGTAGATCCGCTGTATCTCCTCAAACGTACGATCCCACGAAAACTCGGCCTCGATGCGCGTGCGCGCGTTCAATCCCATCTGCCGCCACGCGCTGCGCGGCGTCTGCATGATTCGGTCGGCCATCGCGCGCGGTGAGTAGGGCTCGACAAGGAAGCCGTCTCCGTCTCGTACCCTGTCCACCATTGCACCGGCGCGCACTCCTACGACGGGCAGTCCGCAGGCCTGCGCTTCGATGACCGACAGCCCGAACGTCTCATGAGCCATTGCGGACACGTAGATGTCGCACGACGCCAGCGTGCGCGCGATCTGCGCGCGATCATTCATGAACGGGAGCACATGCACGCGACCGACTTCCCGGGCGCGCTGCTCGAGCGTTTCACGCATTACGCCATCGCCTGCGAGGACCAGCTGCGCGCGGAAGTCTGTCGGCAGCAGCGCGAACGCCTCGAGCACGAGGTCCGCCCGCTTCTCGGAATCGAAGCGGCCAGTGTAAATCATGATCAGCGCATCATCGTCGGCACCGAACTCTTTCCGGAGCCGTACGTCGCGGACTGCGGGAGTGAACATTTCGAGGTCAACGCCAAGCGGAACGACGTGCGTATCCACAATGCCGATCTCATGCAGGCGCTTCTGCCCGATGGGTGAGATTGCGAATGCAATGTCGCACCGAAGGTAGAGTGCGCGCATGTATCGCTCGGTCACACGCCGCGCCACATGCGCAACGCGCGCACCGAGCCGGCGGGCAACGGGCGTCTCCACGTACGCGATGGCCACGTCCGTCATGAAGAACGCGCTCACGATCCCGCCGTGCCGACGCCGATGGAGCAGCGCGGTCCAGGGCAGATTGTAGGTGCAGTGCGTTTCGACGACGTCCGGCATCTCGTGCTCGAGGATGCGCAGCACCTTGTCGCTGCGAAGCAGCAGGCGGTAGACGTCGGAGCCGGGGACAAAGGGCGATGCGACTGTGTGAACCGTGATCGAGCCATCCCGTGTGACACTGTCCGTCGCGCCCGGGATAATCAGCACATGCGAAAGGCCATAGCGCCGGTACCAGTCACGCTGCGCGTGCAGGAACGTTCGCATCCCACCGACAGTCGGCGCGTACGATTGTGTGACGCCACAGACCTTCACGAACGCGGCTTTTTCATGCGCGCGGCATGCGCGAACCGCGGATCATGGCATAGCATCGTCGCCGGACTCGAGCGCGGCGCCAGCCGCGGTGCCCACGATCTGCAGGATATTCGAGAAGCGGGGATCGTCGCGCAGCGAATCCATAACAGGCCGCACGCCAATCCACACCAGGTCTGCCGAGCGCGCTTCCACGGCGCGTTCGAGCGCATCCAGCGCCTTGTCCTTCTCGCCGAATGCGGCGTGCGCGTACGCATACAGCACCGGCGACACGTACTCCGCAGACTCCAACCCATGAAGCACGACGCGCGCATCGTCGATGTCTCCCGTGCGCGCGAGTGCGCACGCGAGTGCGGCCCGGCTTTCCGGCGTTCCACTCGACAGGTCGATGGCCGCCTGCAACGGCCCGAGTGCGTCCTGCGGGCGGCCCGACGCGTCGTGGGTCAGCCCCAGGAACATGTGCGCGAGTGGGAAACCCGGGAACCGCCGCACCACGCGCTGCAGTTCCTTCACAGCGCGCGGATAATCGCGCTCGAAGAACGAGATGATGCCGGCATTGGTCAACACGGCGGGAGACAGAGGGTCGAGCTCGCGCGCATGCTCAAGTGCAGCGCGCGCCTCCGTAAAGCGCGAGGCCGCCGCGAGCAGGTTAGCATACCACTGGTGCGCTGTCGGGTAACGCGGGTTGGCCTCGATCGCGCGCACAAACATGACTTCCGCGAGCGGCCAGTTCCAGTCGAAATGAAGCCGCACGGCAGCGAGCGGCGTGAGCGCCTCCGACAGGTCGGACTCGATCAGCAGCGCGCGCTCGGCTGACTCGCGCGCGAGCGGCATGACCGTGTGCGGCGGCGCGAGGCCATACATTCCCTGCGTCACGTACGCTTCGGCCAGCGCCGACCAGGCAAGCGCGAAATCCGGATCGGTTTCGACCGCCTCCCGCAGCGCCAGCACGCCATGGTGCATGCCGCGCTCCGTCCGCTCCTTCCAGAGATGCCGCCCGCGCAGGTAGGCATCGTACGCCTCGAGCCGCTGCGTGGGACCTCGTGCCAACGTCGCTGCCTGCGCAGTCGTTAGCTCCGCCTTCAATGCCGTTGCAATCCGTCCGGCGACATCCGACTGAATCGCGAAGATGTCGTTCATCTCGCGATCGTACGTTTCCGCCCACAACTGCTCGTCGGTGCGCGCGAGCACGAGCTTGGCCACGATGCGGATGCGCGGACCAGCGCGCCGAATGCTCCCTTCCAGCACATGCGCGACACCCAGCTCTCCCGCGATCTGCGGAATCGCACGCGTCGTCTTGCGATACTGCATCGATGATGTCCGCGAGATCACATGCAGTCCTTCCACACGCGACAGCGCCGCAATGATGTCCTCCGTCACTCCATCACTGAAGTAATCGCCATCCGGCGATCCGTTCAGGTCCGTGAACGGCAGCACAGCCAGGGAATTGCCGCGCGCCTCGATCGAGGCACGTCCTTCGGTGCGCAGTACGCCATCGGGCGTGATGTCGAAATACCACGCGAGGACGAACACGATGGGTGCCGCAATCAGCAGGGCATACAGCGTGTTGCGCGCCGCGGTGTCACCGAAATTCAGTGTCGGGGTGAGAATGTCCACGAGCTGGAGGACGGCAAAAGCGGCAGCGGCGTACCAGACGGCGACGCGGAATACGCGCCGCCGTCCAAGCTCACCGATGAATACACCAATGTCACGGCGAGATAACATGAACCTTCAGGAGCTGGATGGACCGACCTTCAAGCGCATCAAAGGTTGTACCGCCGCGCTCGCGAGTCAATGTCACAGGCGCAGCAGGCGTGCGGGCTCCCAGCCGGTGCCGGGACGGTGGTTCCCGCCCCGCCCGATAGCTATCCTTAGCTCGGCACTGAAGCTGGGCCGGCTGTTCGGGCTGCCCGTGGAGCGGGTCATCAAGCTGGAATCGGACGATTCGTCAACTGGAAGGAGCGGAAATGATTTCGGCACAGTATACGGAGCGTCTGCCACGCCCGCGCGAGGAGGTGTTCGACTTCATGACGGACAGTCGCAACGCGCCTCGCTGGATGGCGCTCGTGAATCGTCTCGAGGTTCCGGGTGATGGCTCGCTGCAGCACGGGGGCAGCTTCATGATCGTGCTGGAGATGGGCGATCGCGAGACGAAGGTGTTGTCGCACGTCACGGTTGTGGAGCGTCCACGTTCGCTTGGCTGGTGGAATGTGGTTCAGGGCCTGCGCACTGATTTTCTCTGGCGACTGGAGCCCGATGGCACCGGCACACAAGCGACGCTGTCCGCGCGCGTTCGTCCTGTGACGCTGGGCGGCTGGATCCTGCTGCCATTCGTGATGCGAGACGTGCCGCTGCGGATAAGGGAGCGAGTGGAAAGGCTGCGCGTTGCGCTGTCGGCCGCCTAACGCGTTGTAATTCGCCGGGCAAGCCGTCGCGCGAGTCCCATGATGGTGAGGACGGTCGGCCTGCCGAGAGCTTCCGGAAAGACACTCGCGTCGCACACGTGCAGGTTTGCGACAGCGGTCTCGAGGTCAACATCCGTCACATCGCCAATGCGCGCGGTTGCGCAGGGATGCGTGCCGCGCAGCGGTGTGCGGATCAGCGTGTCCTGCGCACAGCCCGCTGCAATCAGGATCCTGCGCGCGGTTTCTTCCGCGCGATCGAGGCGCGCAGCATCTCCGGGCGCGAGCCTCCTGGAAACGCGGCCTCGCGCATCGATGCCGCCGCTGAGTTCATCACGCAACTTCACCATGACGCCGAGCGTACGTCCCCAGCGTGGCCATGTTGCCGGCCAGCGCGCGCCTTTGACGGCCATGATGATCGGATACATCAGCCAGGGGTCGATGAGCGTGGAGTACATCACATCGAGCTCGGCGTCGGTGCTGCTCCAGGTCATCGGCGGATCGTCACCCATCCCCGCCTCGTCGCTGCTGCCATACACCATCATCGTGGTGTCCATGGCCATGCCGCGTCCCGCGTCGATGCCCGCAGTGCGCAACAGCAGCGGCGTACCAATGCCGCCGGCGGCAATGATGACATGTTGTGCCCGCACCAGGAATTTCTCGCGACGTCGCCCGCGCAATCCACTCAGTCCGATCGCAACTCCGTCTTCGACCAGGATCTTCGTCACGCGTGAGCTCTGCCACAACAGCGCGCCGGCAGCTACGGCGTCATCGACGAACTCTGCAGCGTTCCACTTGGCGCTGCAGCGGCAGCCGAGCAGGCAGTGTGCACCGCAGTCGAAACGCTGTGCGCGCGCGGGCCGCATGAACTTGTCCTGCGGCTGCCAGTCCAGGCCGATGCTGTTCGCAGCGTCTGCAAGCCGTGTCGACGCCGCACCGCGCAGCGCGGGCTCGAGAGGGCGAACCTCGAGCTCCGCAGCAAACGCTGCTGAATCCGCCTCGACATCGACACCGAAACGATTGCGCAGCCACTCGGGCGGCGGAGCAGCGCAGCCTGCATACATCGATGTTGCGCCGCCCAGCATGAGCGGACGGATGATCTGCATGCCCTCGCGCGTGAACAGCAGCGCGTTGCGGTCCGCATACATCATCGCGCCGGCGTACGTGCCATAGAGCGGGCTGCCGCGCCAGTCCCGGCCGCGTTCCACGATCAGAACGCTCTTCCCCGCCCTCGCCAGTTCGCGGGCAACGGTTGCGCCGCCAGGGCCGGAGCCGGCAACAACGACATCGACCGAAACCGTGTTCATGTCGGAGCAGTCCGCCTTGATAGCAACGGAAAGAGTATCGCGGCCAGCCCGGCAGGAACGTAGAACGTGAACATGCGCCACGCAGCGGTCGCGATGCCGATCACGCCCGGAGGAAGCAGTGTCGAGTACACGGCGGTGAAGGCGAGCTCTGCTGCGCCTGTGGCGCCGGGTGTCGGTATGAACGACATGATGGTGAACACGACCCATTGCAGGAGCCAGAAGAGAACCGGGTCGAACGGGAACCCGAGGAAGAGTGCAAGCGCGGAGATTACCGAGTAGCGCGCGCCCCACTGCACAGCCGTGAGGAGGAGTGAGAACGCGAGCAGGCGCTTGCCGCGCCGCGCAATGACACGGAACACGGCGCGCGCTTCACGCCAGGTCCGGCGTACTTTCTTTCGGGCCTTCTCCCAGCGTCTGTGGGTCCAGCTGCGCACACGCTCGCCGCCATGGCCACGCAGCACACTGCCGAGCAGGATCCTGACGAGCAGCACGACGACGATGATCACTGCGATAACAGGTCCGACATTGTCACGCAGCACATGCACGCTGTTCGTCACCACCGGCAGCCGCCAGCTGTTGCTGATGATGATTGCAGCCGGCAGCGCGAAGAGGAAGAAGACGCCTTCCTCGAGTTTCGGCAGCAGCACCAGCGATGCAGCGGCGCCCGGCTTGATTCCGTGTCGCAGCATCATTCCCCATTTGAAGCCCTCTCCACCCACGGCAGTGGGCGCAACGGCGCCGCCGAGGTCGACAACGAGAATCATCCGCAGGACATCCCGCAGCGGTATGCGATAACCGAGGAAGCGCGTCCAGATGAACAAGCGCACGGTGTTCGTGAGCCATGGTGTGAGTGCGAGCGCGAGCGCGGCGAGCAGGTAGGTGCGCGGCAGCTCGTGCAGTGAAGCGAGCAGCTCGCGGTCCGTCGCGAGCAGCGTATACGCGAGGTTGCCCAGCACGCCGATCGGCAGCAGCAGCAGCGCAATGCGGAACGCGCGCCGTGCGGCGGCCGAAGCGGGCGCCTGCAGCGGCGTGACCTGATCCGTGATGGGGTTCACGCCCAGCGTCGCTCGCGCGCGCGCGGTTCGCCTGCGATCGTTTCGTACTCCTGCAACAGCACGGCGTTGACCGCATCCCAGCTGCGGTCGAGCGCGCGCTGCCTTCCAGACTTGCCCATTGTCTCGCGAAGTGCGGGATCGAGCAGCAGCTTTTCGACGTGGTCGGCGATGTGCTCCGCATCGTGCGCACGAGCCACGAATCCGCTTCGTCCGGGTTCGATCACACCCGGCGGGCCTCCGCGATCCACGACCACACACGGAACACCCGATGCCATCGCTTCCTGCACGACGTTCGCAAACGTTTCGGTGGTGGACGGGAACACGAAAACGTCGCCGGACGCATACCAGCGGGCCAGGTCGGCGCCGGAGCTGTGACCCGCGAAGTGCGCGTGTGGCAGATCACGCTCCAGCTCCTTCCGCATCGGGCCATCCCCGACAATGACCAGGCGGTACTTCAGGCCGCGCCCGCGCAGCACACGATCCGCCGCAACAAGATCGGCCATGTCCTTCTCCTTGACGAGCCGGCTGACCAGCAGCACGATCGGCACGTCGTCGGAAGCGCCCAGCTCGGCGCGCAGTGCTGTATCCCTCCAGCGCGGCGCGAACAGACGCGTGTCGACACCGCGCGACCAGAGCCGCACGTTCTTTACGCCGTTTTCCGTAAGCTCGTCGACCATGGATGGCGATGGCGCAAACGTCGCATTGCAGCGGCTGTAGAACCAGCGCAGGATACTCCAGCCTACCTTCTCCAGAGGGCTGACACGGTAATACGAGAAGTAGGATACGAAATGGGTGTGGAACGTCGCCACGACCGGAATTCCGCGCTTGTGCGCATAGGTCTGTGCCCATACTGCCATCGGCGTCGGACTCGCGACATGAACGATGTCGGGGGCGAACGCATCCATTTCCTGCGTTATCGTCCGTCCGCCCGGAATGCTGATCTTGTAATCGCGGTATAGCGGGAAGCGGAAGGAGCGCACCGCGCGCACACGGGTCGCCCACGGTATATTCGATGGAGGCACGAACGGCGCGTAGACACGGAACTCAATGCCGTGCGAATCGAGAGAGTCGAAGAGATGCCCCAGCGTATGGGACACACCATCGACCAGCGGGAGCATGCTCTCTGTGAAGTATGCTATTCGCATCCGCTCGGTCCTTGACGGCGGCAGATCCGGCCGTCAATTCGTTTACATTGCAATTATCGGGCGAACAGGCGTGATCATGCTGGTGCGGGTTCGTGGTGTGCGCAAGGCGTACGAGGACGGCAGAGTGCGGCACGACGTGCTCGCGGGTGTCGACCTGGATGTTCAGACGGGGGAGCTGGTCGCGCTGCTCGGTCCGAGCGGCTCGGGCAAGTCGACGCTGCTCAATGTGGTCGCCGGGATCGACTCGCCGGATGCGGGCACCGTTGAAGTGGCCGGCCAGCCGCTGACGGCATTGAGCGAGCGGGATCGGACGCTGCTGCGACGGCGTGAGATCGGGTTCGTCTTCCAGTTCTTCAATCTCGTCCCGACCTTGACGGTGCTCGAGAATGTGCAGCTCCCTCTCGAGCTGGTCGGCCGTGCGCGCACCGGCGCCCATTCGCTGCTGGAGCGCGTGGGTCTCGGTGACCGCGGCGCGTCCTTTCCCGATGAGCTGTCCGGCGGCGAGCAGCAGCGCGTCGCAATTG
>Ga0163150_10009094_pt1 | contig 11094 bp, 9 predicted proteins | sample OliLakLV19P2IB_FD_148628 | JGI IMG/M metagenome (GOLD analysis project Ga0163150, IMG submission 148628) | Freshwater microbial mat bacterial communities from Lake Vanda, McMurdo Dry Valleys, Antarctica - Oligotrophic Lake LV.19.P2.IB | ecosystem: Environmental > Aquatic > Freshwater > Lake >...
GTCATCAACCCCGCCACCGGCGAGGTCATCGCGCACACCGACCTCGATTCCCGCCGCAGCGCCGAGGCCGCCATCGATGCCGCCCGCGAGGCCTTCCCCGCATGGTCCGCCACGCCCGTCGGCGACCGTTGCCAGTTCCTCTTCCGCTACAAGCAGGTTCTCGAAGAGCACTTCGACGAGCTTGCCAGCCTCATCGTGCAGGAGCACGGCAAGACGATGGCCGAGGCCAAGGGCGATGTTCGCCGCGGCATCGACTGCGTCGAATATGCCTGCGGCGCGCCGAGCCTGATGATGGGCCGCACGCTCCCGCAAATCGCCGTCTCCTCCTCGTTCTGCCGCACCGAAGACAAGTCCGGCGTCGGCATCGACTCCAGTGTCGATCGCGTTCCATTGGGCGTCTGCGTCGGCATCACGCCCTTCAACTTTCCCGTCATGGTCCCGCTCTGGATGTGGCCCATGGCCATCGCCTGCGGCAACACCTTCATCCTCAAGCCCAGCGAAAAAGTCCCGCTCAGCGCCGTACGCGAAGTCGAACTCGCCCACAAAGCCGGCCTCCCCCCCGGCGTCCTCAACCTCGTCACCGGCGGCCCAAGCGTCGTCGATTTCCTCATCACCCACGACGACGTCCGCGCCGTCAGCTTCGTCGGCTCCACCAAAGTTGCCCATCACATCTACCAGACCGCCACCGCGGCCGGCAAACGCGCGCAGTGCATGGGCGGCGCCAAAAACTCCATGGTCATCATGCCCGATGCCAATCAGGATGCCGCCATCGAAGGCGTCGTCGGCTCCGCATTCGGCAACAGCGGCCAGCGATGCCTCGCCGGAAGCGTCGCCATCCTCGTCGGCGACACGCCGGACTGGTTCGTCCCCAAACTCGCCGCCGCGGCCGCCAAACTCAACGTCGGCCCCGGCGATGCCCCCGGTGTCCACATGGGCCCCGTCATCGACAAAGCCAGCCAACAACGCATCGAAGGCTTTATCGACGGTGGCGAAGCCGACGGCGCGACCCGAATCACCCCCCCCACTCCTCACTCTTCACATCCCACTCCTCACCCTCCCACCGGCTGCTTCGTCCAACCAACCATCTTCGACCACGTCCGCCCCGGCATGCGCCTGTTCGACGAAGAGATCTTCGGTCCCGTCCTCAGCCTCGTCCGCGAGCCCACCCTCGACGCGGCCATCGCCACCATCAACCGCTCGCGCTACGGCAACATGGCCGTCATCTTCACCAGCAGCGGCTACCACGCGCGGCGGTTCAAGACGCACACGCAGGTCGGCATGATCGGCATCAACGTCGGTGTCCCCGCGCCCATGGCGGTGTTCCCCTTCGCGGGCTGGAAGCAGAGCTTCTTCGGCGATCTGCACGCCAACGGCGAGGATGCGGTCAAGTTTTATACGGAGAGCAAGGTGGTGGTAGCGAGGTGGATGTGAGGAGAAGTGATCGGTGACCAGTCATGAGCGGGTGCCGTGGCTGAGCCGCTTTGGGATTTGCCACGACGACAACCGGCGACGCCCGAACGGGGCAAGGCCGCCCGATTGCACCGGAAACAAAAATTGCGTCGCGGCCGGGCGGCCTTACCCCGGCACCTTACACCCGAAACCCCCCCAGCCGATCCCAGTCAGTATGGCCGCTTTCCCCGGATGACGACCGAGAATCGGTTTTCACCCTTTCCATTCTTTACGGGTCCATCGGAAGCCTCGTACGCGATCTTCGTCGCGTGTGCGTCTGCCACGAGCCTCGCTATGTGTAGGCCAAGCCCACTGCCAGCAGCGGTAGCATTGGAACCACGAAATCCCTTATCGAAGATCCATGGCCATTCTTTGCGCGGCACAAGCGTTCCAGTTGACGCAACCACGACAGCGACCGACTCGTCCAATTGATCTTCAAATCGCAACTCCACAATCGAATTGGGATCCGCATATTTGATGGCATTATCCATCAACACCAGTGGAATAATGCCAAAGGATTCTCTGATTTCTGCTTTGTTGATACTCTTTCCCGTTAGCTTTATCTGGATACCCCGCTTGTTCGCCCGTGCCTCCAGTATCTTGGCACAGGAAAAGAACACGCCATGGACTCCCCTCCATGAAGGCTTCCCAAACGTGGCCGCATCTGGATTCGCCACCATGTCGGTGTACTGCAACAGTGCGATCAGTAGTCTGCACGCATGGTAAATCGTTTTGAGCTGCTTGGGTGCCGTTTCAACTTGCTCGTCCATCGAGTATCCGGAATACTGCTGGATCCACTCCTCTGCGGTGTGCAAAATGCCGCCAATGAGCGACTTTACGTCGTGCAATGCAGCCACAGCACTTGCAGCGTTCTCGCGAACTGCAAGCTCGTATTGGTCAATCGCCGTCCACGCGCGATAAACCCAGGCTTCACACTCGTCCGCTTTGAGCTTGCGACTGTCTTTGATTGCCTTCTTGAACTGTGGCGACGCCGTGCTGGAAAAAGTTTCGAGAACTCCATTGATGCGAATGGGGATTCCTCCAACTTCGGCAGTCGCAACCGAGTAGCCGTGCGGGCATGTAAAATATCGAATCTGCTTCCCACCGAGACTCGTCGAGTATTCGGCGCATACTCGTTCCTCGCACTTAAAGCGGCAGAATTCGCACTGTGCCATCTGCGTGCCGTCCGACAGTTCTCCGTCTGGCGATATTGTCGGATACGGCATGAACAACAGGATGGGGTGCTGCGCTTTGCTCATGTCATTGCCGCGATACGCCCAATCTTGGCGACGATCGAGATGATGGACACGATATTCTCAGTTGGCCCCAGAATGCGCTTGATGCGATCTTGAACGTCCGGTGCCTTCTTCCGAATGGCGCGTATGAGTTCGCGTTCCAGCTTTTCGATCTTGACGCGTGCGACTCCGTCCTGCTCCAATAGCTGCCGCAATCCACCCCAGTAGTGCCCAGTGCTCATGGTATTTTTTATAAGTTCATCAATCGTTTCTTTCCACATAATCGCGGTAGCTGGCTTCGGTACATATTGATCTGCTAGTTTGAAGAACGGAATCTGAGCGGATCGGTGTGCTTGTCCGCTATATGCGACAATGACTTGCGAAGGGTTTACTCGCTTGACGTGGGTAAGTACCGCAACGCCTTCTTTGTCTGCGTCAAGCTCGGCTCCAACGCCGCCGATGTCGAGCACGATAATGTCGAAGAATCCCGATTCAAGCTTCGCCAGATCCTGCACGTCGTGCCAATGGTCTACCGAATACCCCTGTTTCTTAAGGAACTCGAAGGGAAACTCGTTGGACTGGTCGTCGATCACCAGAACCCTTGTGCGCTTCATCAGTTCGTCGAACGCGAGGCGTGGATTGATGTCGTGAATTGTCTTGCGGCTGAAGATACCCAAGGGAGTCTCCATAGTTGAGAGAGAGAGCGAGTGTTGTGATTTTGATGATACACACAAGGGCGGCTGGCAGCGACCAAGCCCGGCTGCCCCCAACCACCGACCGTTGCTCTGAGCGATCGTTGTGCCTCCGCCCTTCCCAGATGGGTTGTGGCCGGGCCTTGCGACCCCTCGGGGAGCCGACGGGGTGCCCAATCTGTCCGCCGAAGGCGCTTCCATCATGTTGGACTTCCGGGTTCGTGAGGCCCCGCCCCCTTAGCCATTCATTCCGACAGGCTGGTGGCACTCCCCAACGCCCGACCGCCGTGCCACGATCCGCCTGCTCTGAGGCGGGCCGTGCCGACCACCCCGGCGGCCACACTCGCCGACCATCGCACCAGCATCCGCATCCTCGTTCCCCGCCCGACAAATCACGGCCGCTCAAACAACTCCACGGTCTCCCTCTTCCTCTAAAATCTAAAAACGTCAAGTTCGAAATACCTTTTTGACCCATCCCGGCCCTGACCGCCGGCCACCCGACACTCGGCGCGATCACCCCCTTCTATACACTCCCCCATGGACTACTGATCCATCATCACCATCGAGCCCGCCAAGCGCAACGGCAAGCCCTGCATCCGCGGCATGCGCATCACCGTCGGTGACATCCTCGGTTGGCTCGCCGCGGGCATGTCCCGCGAACAGATCCGCAAGGACTTTCCCGAACTCACCGATGACGACATCCGCGCCGCCCTCGCCTTCATCCGCACCCACCCGATTCCCAACCTCCCTACACTGACCCCGTCGCCTCGCACACGCCCATGGCTTCACCCGCTACGAAAAAGAACACCCGCACACATCGCCTCCGCGCGCTGCTGCTTGCGGGCACTTTGGCCATGTCTCTTGTCGGCTGCGTCGATGGCGGAAATGACTGGGGCGGCTACGAATCGCGCCGCTGCGCTCCCGTCCGGGGCGATCGGTCAGGTCTCAGCGGGAGCGATCCTTTTATTCTCGTGGTGTTTGGCAGCGTCCTTCTGATCCAAGCCATCTGGAGCGCGTGCACGCGAGAGTGACGCAGCCTGTCCGCTTCGGCAGGCCGCGCCCGAACATGATCGACCTCCTCAAATCCATTCTCAGCGCCCAGCTCTCCGCCACACTCGCGATGCTCGGCAACTGCATTCACGGGTGCCCCGAGCAGCAATGGGACACACGGATCGCCAAGTATCCGTTCTGGATGGTCGCCTACCACACGCTCTGCTACGTCGATGTCTACCTCTCGCCGAATGACGCCGCGTGGCAACCCCACCCGACCCTCCACCCCCGCGGCCGCGACGAACTCGAAACCGAATACCCCAGCCGCCGCTTCGACAAACCCGAGCTTGTCGAATACCTCGCCCTCGGCCGCCGCAAGATGCATGACACGATCGCCGCCGAGACCCCCGAATCCCTCTCTGGATCTTCCGGCTTTCCCCACCTCCCGTTCACGCGCGCCGAACTCCACCTCTACAACCTCCGTCACATCCAGCACCACACCTGCCAGCTCTCGGCGTTTCTTCGCCGCGTGGGTGTCGACACGCGGTGGGTGAAGACAGGCCGGCAAGATTTCGCATCCTGATCTTCGCCGCGCGCTGCTCGCCCCTACCTTCCGCGTCCCCGGTTCCATTGCCAACCCCACAGGCGCCCCGTCCACTCACCGTCTCCCGCAACCTCCAGCACGCTCTTAGGCAAGACCCGACACCCTGCTCCGCCCTTGCCTCGCGCCGCATCCGGCCTCCGCATCCGCTGGACCTACGCAATCAGCATCGTCCTCCTCCACGCCGCGGCCGTCCTCGCGGCCTTTCCTTATTTCTTCTCGTGGACCGCCGTCGCCCTCTGCGCGGCCGGCCTCTACATCTTCGGCACGCTCGGCATCAACCTCGGCTTCCATCGCCTGCTGACCCACCGCAGCTTCACCTGCCCGCGCTGGCTCGAACGCTTCGTCGCGCTGCTCGGCGTCTGCTGCCTGCAGGAAGCCCCCGCGCGCTGGGTCGCCATCCACCGCAAGCACCACCAGCACGCCGACGAAGAGCCCGACCCCCACAGCCCGCTGGTCACATTTCTCTGGGGCCACGTCGGCTGGCTCATCATCGAGAACCGCGACTCCGACACCTTCCACCTGCTGCAGCGCTACTCGCGCGACCTGGTCACGCAGCCGTTCTATCTCAGGCTCGAGGGCCGGCTCCGCTGGTTCTGGATCTACGTCGTTCACCTGCTGCTCTTCGCCGCGGCCGGACTCGCCATCGGCCGCATCATCCATCCAGATTGGCCCGCCGCTATCCGCTTCGCCGCGGGCATCCTGGTATGGGGCGTGGTCGTCCGCACGGTACTCGTCTGGCACATCACCTGGAGCGTCAACTCGCTCAGCCACCTCTGGGGCTATCGCACTTTCAAGAACACCGGCGAGAACAGCCGCAACAACTGGTTCGTCGCCCTCATCTCCAACGGCGAGGGCTGGCACAACAACCACCACGGCGACCAGCGCTCGGCCGCGCACGGCCACAAGTGGTGGGAGCTCGACATCACCTACCTCACCATTCGCGCCCTCGCGGCCGTCGGACTCGCCAAAGACATCATGCGCCACGACCGGCACGCGGAATCGGAGGCGTCCGCTTCGCTCAAAGATTCCCCCGCCGCGCCTGCTCCGTCTCCAGCGCCTCAAACAACGCCTTGAAATTGCCCTTGCCGAAGCTCTGCGAGCCGCGGCGGCAGATGATCTCGAAGAAGAGCGTCGGTCGGTCCTGCAGCGGCTTGGTGAACAGTTGCAGCAGGTAGCCTTCGTCGTCGGCATCGACGAGAATCCCCAGGTCGCGCACGCGCTGGTGATCTTCCTTGACGGCCGAGTGGCCGTTGGAGGTGAGCATGCTGTTGACGCGGCCCCAGACCGCCTCGTAATAGGTATCCGGCAGCATGAGAAAATCGACGCCGCGAGACCGCAGCGCCGCGATCGAGTGCAGCTCATCATCCGTCCGAAGCGCCAGATGCTGCACGCCCGGCGTGTTGTTGTGCCAGTCGAGATATTCCTCGACCTGAGACTTGCGCTTGCCGGGCGCGGGCTCGTTGATCGGCATCTTGATCAGGTTGTTGCCGCTGGCCATCACCTTCGACATGAGCGCCGAATACTCCGTCGAGATGTCCTTGTCGTCGAAGTGCTTGAACATCGTGAACTCGAGCACGTTCTCATAGAACGCGACCCAATGGTTCATCTTGCCATACTCGACGTTGCCGACGAGGTGATCGACGTACTTCAGGCCGCACGGATTCTTGCGGTTGTAATCGTTGATGGCGAGCAGGCTGGAACCGGGGCCGAGTTGCGGGGCGCACCCGGCCACCGAAGAGCCACCGCTCTGCGGAGCAGTTCCACCACCAGTGGCTCCACCATCGATCCTCTTGAAGCGCGGCGCGAACACCCCGCCCTGCTTCACCTTGGTCAGGTCGTATCCGCCGCTGCGACTGACGAAGCTGTGCTGACAGCGCCCATAGGTTTTCACGCTCGCCGTCGTCACCGTGCCGTGCTCATCGCGCACCGTGCGCGGCTCGCCGCCCGTCGCCACCACGCCCCCGTTCTTGATCGCCCGGTCGAACGCCTTCTCCGCGTCAAACACCGTGAACGCCACATCCTTCACGCCGTCGCCGTACATCGCCACTTCCATGCTCGCCGGGTGCTCGGCCGTCAGGCCGGTCGTCAACAAGAATCGGATGTTCCCCTGCGTGAGCAGGTAAGTCGCGGCATCGCGCACGCCGGTGGTCAGGTCGCACACCTGCTCGATCTGAAACCCGAAGCAGTGCGCATAGAAGAACGCCGCCTGCTTGGCGTTGCCCACATAAAACCGAACGTGGTCCACATCGATGAGCTGCAACGGATCGGTGGTCTTGACCGAAAGCATGGACGGCGCAACCGGACGGACAGGGGCGGTGGTCATGGCGGCAAGGCTCCGGAAAGGGTGGTCTTCCAATAGTACGGGGCTTGCCGCCGCGCGACACCATTCGTTCGCAAAGCCCGCTTCAGCCTCGACGCACCCCGCAATAGCTGCCCGCACGCACCGTTCAACCATCACCGTGAAACTCAAAGGACCACCCTCCATGCTCTCACGCTCCCCACTGCTCGCCCTCGCGGCCATCGCCCCGGCCGCCGCCGCATTCGCCGAACCCGCGTACGACTTCTCCACCGTCACCTCGCTGGCCGCGGGCTCGGTCGTGGGACAGAACGTCGCGAGCCCAGTTCGCGGCTTCGAGCTGCTTCTTCTGAAGGATGGTCGGCAGGTCTACGACCAGTCATTCGGACTTTGGTCCATCGGGCGCATCGCCGCGGCCGACAGCGCCACCAAAACGCTCTCCGGCGGGCTCATCATGTCGCTGGTCGATTCCAGCCCTCAACCCTTCGCCCTCTCGACGCGACTGAGCCACTACATTCCGGCCTTCTCCGGTGCCAAGTCCGTCATCACCATCGCCCAGTGTTTCTCCCACACCTCCGGGCTGGCGAGTTCCAACGTCAACGCCGACCCCACCGTCACACTGCAGCAAGCCGCGCTCGAAATCGCCGCCGACCCGTTGGCCTCTGCGCCCGGCTCAACATTCTCATACGGCGGCACATCCATGCACGCCGCCGGAGCGGCCGCGGAACTCGCCGGTGGCCTGGCCTGGAACACGCTCTTTGCCGAGCGTATCGCCGGTCCGCTCGGCCTTACCGCCACGCGCTTTGCCCTGACAACCCCCACCAACCCGCGCATTGCCGGCGGCTGCCAGAGCACCGCGGCCGAGTTTGCCCGCTTTATGGAGATGCTGCGGCGCGGCGGCCTCCACGGCGACACTCGCATTCTCTCGCAAGCGGCTGTTCAGGCGATGTTCACGCGCCAATCGCCCGTCGGCGTGCCGGTCGCCAACAGCCCGCTCAACGGGTCATCCGATTACGGGGTCGGCGTCTGGCTCGACCAGCGCGACAGCGAAGGCGACCTGATCGGAGCCGTAGCCGCGGGTGCGCGCGGCTTCTCCTGCTGGATCGACTTCGACGACGGCATGGTGGGCTGCTTCGCGACCGATCTCACCACGTCCGGCAACATCCTCAACCTCTGCTACCTCATCCGCGAGGCCGCCCGGAACGCGGTCCGCTCCAGCATCCGCTGCCCCGGCGACTTCAACCAGAACGGCGCGACCACGGTGCAGGACATCTTCGATTTCCTGGCCGCATTTTTCGCCTCCGAGCCGAGCGCCGACCTGAACGAGGTCGGCGGCGTGAGCATTCAGGATCTGTTCGACTTCCTCGCGGGGTACTTCGGAGGGTGTGCGTGACCTCGGCCAGAAGAGCGCCTTGGTGATACGTTCTAACCCGCGCCCTGACCCGACCGCTTCCGCAGCGTCCGGTGCGGGTCAACGCCCCCCAGAGGAGTCGATGCAATGCAACGCTTTCGACGGTTTTTGTCCACGCTTCCCATTTTCGTTTTGACCACGGTCAGCCTCGCTTGCCCGCGCACGATCGACCAACTGCCGTGGGATGGGCGGGATGGCGCGGCCTCGCAGAACGCCGGTGGCTCGTTTTCCAATGCGGTTCGCGGTGCCGACGACTTCCACTTCCCGGTCGGCTCGGGTGCCCTATGGCGCGTGAGCGAGGTTCGGGCTCAGTTGCTGCTCAACTGGACTCCCTCGCTCGCCAGTTTCGGGATGCAGGTGTTCAGCGACACCGGCGTCGGTGCCGATCGCAGACCCAACGTCCTGCTCTTCACCCGAACCACCGCCACATCGATCATCGACTTCGGCACGGCGTTCGGAAGCTATCGTCGATACGAAGTTCTTTTCCAGATTCCCCAAGGCTCACTCTCTCTGCCAGCAGGCCAGTTTCACTGGCTGTCGATGTACGGGACGGGCGCAATTCCAACGGGCGGCTCGACCTTTCTTGCGACCGCCGGCAACGGCATCGTGAGCGGCGCAATCGCCCGCGCCAATCTGGCGTTTCCCGCAGGCCCTTGGCAACGGCTCGACCAATGCTGCACCGGTGCGACCGACCTGGCAATTCGGGTTCTTGCGGACCAGTCGTTCAGCGCGGATTTCAACTGCTCCGGCACTCCCACCGTTCAAGATGTCTTCGACTTCCTTGCCGCGTTCTTTGCCAATAACCTCGCCGCAGACTTCGACCAGAGCGGCGCGCTCACCGTCCAGGATCTGTTCTCGTTCCTCGAAGCTTACTTCGCGGGGTGAGGTACACTTCCGGCCATATGCCCGCCACGACGCAACTCGATCCAGACGCGACACGGACCCGACTGACCGCGACCCGCGAACGCCTCGCGGCCGTTGGACAATCGCACGTTCTCAGGTTTATCGACGGTCTCGACCCGCGCGCGCAGGCATCGCTGCTCGCACAGATCGACGCACTCGATCTGAATGCGCTCCCCCGCCTCATCGATCGCTACGTCAAGAACAAGCCGCAGTTCCCGCTGCCCGAAGCGATCCGGCCCGCGCCGTACTTCGCCAACTCTGGTGGCACTGCTCCCTGCTCTGAGGGAGCAGTGTCCACGTTCGACTGGAATCCCATTGCCGCCCAGGCCCGCGGCCAATCCCTGCTCCGCGCCAACCAGGTCGCCGCGTTCGTCGTCGCGGGCGGACAAGGCTCGCGGCTCGGTTACGAAGGCCCCAAGGGCTGCTTCCCCGCGGGCGCGGTCACTCGCAAGCCGATGTTCGCCCTGTTCGCCGATGCCATCCTCGGTGCCAAAGACCGCTACGGCATCAGCGTACCGTGGTACATCATGACCAGCCCGCTCAACCACACGCAAACCGAGCAGTTCTTCGCGGTCAACGACTTCTTCGGTCTGACCAAATCGGATGTGATGTTCTTCCAACAGGGCGTGATGCCGAGTTTCTGCGCCGCGACCGGACGGATGCTGATGGCCGCGCCCGGTGAGATCGCCACCAACCCCGACGGGCACGGCGGCTCGCTGACCGCGTTGCACCACGGCGGGGCACTGGCCGACATGCGCCGGCGAGGCATCGAGACGATCAGCTATTTCCAGGTAGACAACCCGATCGTGAACCTGCTCGATCCCATCTTCATCGGCCTGCACTCAGACCCGGCTGCGAGCAGCGCCGAGATGTCGAGCAAGATGGTCGCCAAAACCGACGCGGCCGAAAAAGTCGGTGTATTCTGCGTTTCGGGTGCGGGGCCGCGGAAAGGCCGCGTCGAGGTGGTGGAGTATTCAGACCTGCCTGCGGAACTCGCGAGCGCGAGCAACGTCGACGGCTCGCTGAAGTACAACGCCGGCTCCATCGCGGTTCACATCCTCGGCATCGGCTTTGTCGAGAAGCTCAACACCGATGCCCGGTTCGAGCTGCCGTATCACCGCGCCGACAAGAAGATTCCCTGCTGCGACTTTGACACGGGCGCGCCGCTCAACCCCGCAGCCAACAACGGTGTCAAGCTGGAACGCTTCGTCTTCGACGCCCTCCCGCTGTGCGAGAAGAGTGTCGTCCTCGAAACCGACCGGATGGAGGAGTTCGCCCCGATCAAGAACGCGAGCGGTGGCGACTCGCCCGAGAGCAGCTCGCGCATCCAGACCGTGAGGGCTGCGCGGTGGCTGGAGGCCGCGGGGGTTGCGGTACCGCGGATGCCTGACGGCTCGCCGGATTGCACGCTGGAAATTTCGCCGCGGACCGCAAGCACGGCGGCGGAGCTGAAGTCGGCGAGGCTTCCCAAGGCGATTGAACGCGGGGCAAAGACCGCCCTGTGAGACGGGGGC
>Ga0163150_10009102_pt1 | contig 11086 bp, 10 predicted proteins | sample OliLakLV19P2IB_FD_148628 | JGI IMG/M metagenome (GOLD analysis project Ga0163150, IMG submission 148628) | Freshwater microbial mat bacterial communities from Lake Vanda, McMurdo Dry Valleys, Antarctica - Oligotrophic Lake LV.19.P2.IB | ecosystem: Environmental > Aquatic > Freshwater > Lake >...
GGGTATTAGCAGCGCTAGGATGACCAGGCCCCAAAAGGGGCCATGGACGGCCAGGCAGGCTGCGGCGTCGAGAATCACTAGCGAGAAAATGCAACTCTTGACGGCGGATTGCACCATCGGCGGCCGCGGGTCGCCCACTGCCAGCAGACAGCGCCAGCCGATGAGCACGCCGATCACGGTCCAAAACAAAAACCACCGCTCGGGCACATGAATCTCCGGCCACTCCTGACCCGTCGACCAGTGCGGCAGCGACGCCACCAGCGCGATGCCCGATAACAACACGGCGACCGCCATTGCCAGTTGCGGCCGATTGCTCTGGCGGGCTTCGGTGCGCGCAAACCAGGTGACGCCGACAATGTAAAGTCCGATGCCGCCGGCCACGACGTAGTTCACGCTTTGCCAGGCGTCGGCCGACGCGCTCATTCCCAACAGCACATTGAGCATCCGGCACGCGCCCATCGCCAACGGCCCGGCGGGTGTTTTCTTAAGCACGGCGTCATAGGCCACGATGCACGCGGCCAACAGCGTCGCGGTTCCGCCAGGCCGAAGCGTGCCGGTCAGGCCCGAGACCGCCCAGCCCAAGCCGGCGCCGGCAATGATCATTGTCCAGCCCAACAGCCGAGCGTTATTGTCGCTCACGCGGCCGGACGGAATCGGGCGAAAAGGCCGCTCACGCGTGTCTTGCTCCTGATCGAAATAATCGTTCAGCACCATGCCGGCCAGGTACATCAAGCTCGACGCGGCGAGCAGCAACACGAACTGCGGCCACGGCTCGAGCGAGGTGTGCGTCAGCAGAAAGCCGAGCAGGATGTCGGCCATGGCCGTAAACACGTTCGGCAAACGCAAAAGCTGCAAATAGGCGCGCATGGAGGGCTTGTCCGCCTTACAGCCGGGGGCTCACTTGTTCAGTCCGAGTTTGGCCAGTAGCGCCGTCATATATCGGTGGGCCTCGCGGGCCGCTTCGTCCGGGCTGTCGATGTAAGGATAGAGCTCGACCGTCAACCAGCCATCGTAACCCGTGGCGGCGATCGCGCTGACCGTGGCTTCGAAATCGATCACCCCGCGGCCGGGAATCAAATGGCGGTGGACGCGCGTGTCGGCGATGTCCTCGAAGTGATAGTGACGCGTGTGCGGCGCCATCCGCGCGACCCAGTCTTGCGGGTCTTCCTTGACGCAAAACGCGTGGCCGACGTCGAAGTTCAACCCCACCCAGGGCGAGTCGATCCGCGTCATGAACTCCAGATATTGCCCGAACTTTTCGATCATCAAATCCGGCTCGGGCTCGATCAGCAGCTTGATCTTGAGCTTCTCGGCCACTTCGACGCAGGGCATCAGCTCTTCATAGAAAATCTCCGCCCCCTGCTGCCAGGTTTGACCCGGCGCCAGCCGCCCGCCGGGCTCGGTGGTGATGCACGGCGCGCCGAGCTCCTGGGCCAGCTTCAAGGCCCGCTTGGTGTGTTCGCGGCGGATGGCCCGATAGTGCGGATCGGGATCGGTCCAGCCGGGATACCAATAGGGCTGCCGCGGATCGGCAATGGCGTTCATCATGAACGCGTTGATGTTCGAGATCTCGAGCCGGTGTTTTTCAAGCTGCTTGCGAATCGAAACCTTGCGCTCTTCCAGCAAGCCGGCCGGCCAGGCGTGCGGCACGTCGGCCAGGATTTCGATGCCCTGGTACCCCAAACTGGCGATCTTTTCGATCGTGTCTTCGATCGAGAAGTGCATGTACGCATTGGAACTAAACGCAAGCTTCATGGAATCGCGGAATCTGGAGTGGAGGGAAAGAGCAGGTTCGCCCAGCGGCAAACCATCGATTGTACTCTGGGGGGGAGAGTCACGAAACCGCTGGCGTGGGACGGGAAGTATGCGGTGGCAATGGAAAAAAGGCCGGCCGCGAACCAAATTATGCCGCCCCAAAAACGTCGTGATCCAAACAACGTGTTGGCCGAACGATGTCGCGTCTCACCATTTTGTGGGCCAAAGGCCCACAATTGGTAACAACGTACTCACTGCGCATCCGTCGCCGTTCTAACCGGCTCTTCCGCCGTTCGCATTGGCCGCGGCAATGGTGTGCCTTGCTCTGCGTTCTTGATCTTCACGATCATGGACCCGTGGTTTTCGGCTAGGGAGTTCCACTGGTCGTGGCAGCGGAGATAGAGTTGGCCTTCGCTGGGGGCTGTGAAAGTTCCGTAGGCGCCGAGTGCGAAAGGTTCGCTCAGGAAAAAATCCTTCATGATCACGCCTTCGAGCCGGCCGCTGCCGTCGGGCGATCCGTCGGCCGTGGTGTCGGGGGCGTCTTTACTGGCGCGCCAGAGTCCGCTGGCGGAGTAGTCGTATTTTTGATCGGCGGCGACGGTGACGCCCGAGGGCTGCCAGCCGCGCGCGGCGGCGATGCGTGCGGAAATCGGCGTGCCGGCGCTAGGCGGTTTGAACTTTCGCCGCCAATCCCAACTGCACAGGTCCACGCGATAACCGTCTTCCAGGTGCCGCACGAAGAACCGATATTCGAAAGCGATCTCGTTTGCCATGGCGCCAAACGAATCGGCGAAGCTCACCTTCTGATCGGTCAGAAACCCGAGGCCCAACGCTCGAAACCGTGATGAATAGTTGGGATTGTTTTCCAGCAAGTGGCACAGCGCCCAGCGCCAGGCGTAGTTCTGCCACGAGTCGCCGGTGCGGCCGGGCGAACGATCGGAAAGGATTTCGCTCAGCGGTTTGGCTCGGGTCGAGCGAATGTAGTCAATGATGGCCGGGTGGCAATGGACGCTCGCGTCGTTCGGGCGCCAGAACTGCCCCATCTCGGCCATGCCCTCTGAGTACCACAGCGGGCCGGTACGGCCAAACGTCTGGCCGCAGTAGGCATGCACGGCTTCGTGCTGCGGCGTGCCATGTTCGGCAACGGCATACACCACGGCCTTGGCGGCCACCGTCTTGTTGCCGCGCGTCAGGGTCTCGACCTGCGTGACGCCGGCCCCCTGTTCGATCTTGGCCAGCCCGGCCGGGTCCAACGAGCCCGCGGGCCAGACGTTGAGATCTTTGACCACAAAGCACTCAATGATGCCAACCGGCGGATGCCCCCAATACTTCGAGATCAGCCCGAGCATCAACTCCAACCGGCCCAGCAGGTCATGGCCTTCCTTGGCGGTCAGATCGGTGTGGAGCAGAAAATGGGGCGACTTGAAATCGGCCGGCTTGCGAATCGGCGTTTTCGGCGCTGGCACGGCGACGGAAACATCCGACGGCTTGGGCAATTCGACGGCATCTTTTTTCTTACTGGGTGGCGCGGCCAGCGTTGCCGTTGCCATGCCGAACGTCTGCCAAGCCAGCAACAGAAAACATGGGATCGCGCGAAATCGTCGCATGGGCAGGCTTGTCGCACTATCGAGTTGAAGAACCCGTCGAATGCATGGCAGATGGCCACCTCCATTGTACGTCGCCCAGAACGAACGGCCAACGAACCGCTTTTTCGGGTAGTGCATCAGTCTGAAATTGGAATTCAAGGCCAAAGCTGGCCTCGCTGCGGATAAGCATCATGCGGATTGTCGGTCTCGCGAAATTCGGAGTCAGGGAGAGCGACCGGACGACCAGAGTTAATAATCTCTGCTTGCCATCTCGAAAATCGCTGATTGCCAAGCGCGGACTTCTTGGCCGCATAACGAGCATCGTTGACTTGAGTGGCGATCCACGAAATGCCGGCAGCGATTGCAACCAGCCAGAGCATTCCGCCCAGCGAGAACTGAAACCAGTGGCGTCGAGCCTTTGGGCCTTCGCTCATAGCGCAATTATAGGGCGGGAAGACGGGCAGTCTGAAATTGGTTTTCGAAAAAACGTTAGCCTACTTGAGGCCATCTCTCCCACCAGCGATCCTCAACTACTCGGTCGCTTGGGCCCCTGTATTTCCATTGGACGGCTTCTTCAATCGTCAACTTGCGAAGTCCGCAATGTGCGATGCTGCAATTGCATGGCGTCCCGTCCACTAACGAGATGCCAGATATGCCATCCATGTCATCAACAGTATTGGCTTCCGTGCATAGACAGGGGTGGTAGCGGCAATCCTCGAACAAATCCCCCGGCAGCAATTCTCCGGACTGGCTGACTGGCTGTGGCATATTGCGATTATACAGCAGGGAGCGGGGCGCAAAAAAAAGCTGGCGACCAAAGAGACTTGCCCCCAGGTCGCCAGCACGTCCAACCGTCACTTCATTACCGGACCGCTCCGCTTTGAGTCGAGTCCGGAGGAATTCACGTCCTATTCACCCTTGTAGGTGATCTTGAAGGTGCCTTGATAACGATCGAAGATCGTAACGTAGGCAGTGCCGGTGTTGTCTTCAACGTCTTTGACTTCGAGAGCCAGCGGCTGCGTGCCCGGGCCGGCGCCTTCGCCAATGCGAATGTCCAACAGGGGCTTGGCATCAGTGCCGTAAGCATAGAGGTGCCAAACGTCGTCATCGACGGTGTGGCGAGCGGCCAAGGTCAAATAGCTGATCTTGCGCTCGGTGCCGTCCTGGCCGTCAATCTTCAGCTCGTGGAGCTTCGACTGTTCAACCGGCTTGCCATCGACCAACGGGAGATACCCGGTCGACATGAACAAGTGACCCAAGGGCGCGCCTGGATCGCTGTTGGCCGCTTCGTTCTCGGGCTTGATGTCCTTGTGCGGAATCAGAATCAGACCGACTTGCTCCTTGTGAACGCCACAAGCCTTTTCCGGATCGGCTTCGACCTTGACTTGCAGCTTCTCGAGCTTCTCGGCGGCCGGAATCAGGGCCTGGGCAAACGCCTGGCAGATTTGCGGATCCAAGATTTCCAAATCTTCGGCCACAGCCGAAGTCGTTCCCAAAGCGCACGCCACCAAAGCAGCAATGCTCAAAACAACCTTCTTCATACGAACCCCCTCCGTCGAACGGAATTACGGTGATGATTTGGTGCGTGCTAATTCCGGCGAAATGACCGGCCTATGCGACCAAACGTGGACTCTAAACAGAATACTCCCGGGCAGATTGGCCGCAAGTGATTTATGCTGAAAATGAGAAATTTTGCGATTCGAAAGGTCCCGCCGACCCCAAATCGTTCGAGCACGTCCCAAATAAGTGCAGATATTCCGCCTGCATCAGCCTAACCGCAAATCTACCCCGAAAGTGATAGCGAGGTTTCAACGGGTATTCGAGATTCCGAGCGCGGTATTGGTTAACGCGACAAATTGTCGGCGGCACACCCAAATTTGGTTCGGCCAAGGGCCTAACTACTGGCGCTGCGATAACTGAGCATGGCGCGGCTAAAGATGGCGCGCGAGCCCCACAGCACTCCGGCGGTCGCAAGCAGGGCAAACAACGCCAGCGGCCAACTCTGGTCGGCTAGCGGCATGGCCATCAACCGGGCCGGCACGTTGACCACGATCAACAGCGGAATTACGAAAGTAAAAGCCCACCGCAGGGGCGTGCCCACGGTGCCGCGATAAATCTCCATCGGATATCGCGAGAAATTCGTAATGTAAAACCAGAATTCATAAAGTGTCTGGTTTCGCCCCAGCCACACGCTAGTCGCCGCCAGCGTGATCATCAGGCTATAGAGAATCGCCACGCCGCAGAGAACATAAACGGGATAGAGCAGCACTTGCACCAGCGACGGCAGCTCGGGCAGGTTCACGAGCGAGTAGGCCAACAGCCCGGCGGCGAATAACAGGTTCGACAGCGACGAGAAATCGATCTTTTGCAGCGAGATCAGAAACTGCGTGTCGATCGGCTTGAGCAGTGCGAAGTCCAAGCCGCCGGTGCGAATCAGTTCGCTGAACTCTTCGATGTTGGGCATGAAGAATGCCTGGACGATGCTGTTGACGAACAGCGTCGTGGCCAGAAAGACCAGAAACTCGTACTTGCCCCAGCCCGTGTTTTCGCCGATGGAGGAGGTGAACTGAAAGATCAGCAGGTAGTAGCCCAGGTTCATCGCCATCCACGAGACCGACGTGATGCACTGGATGATGAAGTTGGCGCGAAACGTCATGTCGCGCACCAGGCTATTGCGCGCGAACGTGAGAAACACGAGGCCATAGGACGGGCGCACCCGGCCGGTCGTAGTCGGTTCCGTCAGTTCGAGTTGCGAGCGGTCATCGCGCATGCCGATGTGCTTCCTGTTTAGCCGCCATAACCGCTATAGCGTTTGACGCCGAGGTGAAAGGTCACACGGCTGGCGATGATGAAGAAAACGACCCACGCCAATTGAATCGTCAGCCCCCAAACCAGCGCCGCGCCTTGGATTTTTCCCAAGAACACCGCGGCCGGAAAATACGCCAGGTATTGCAAGGGAATGGCACGCACGATCGTGCCCCAGTAACCCGGCAGCATGTCGATCGGGAACATGTGCCCGGAAAAAAAGAAATTGAACAGCATGTAGATGAACAGGAGCGAGCTCACTTCTAAAAACCAGAAGCCGAGCATGCCGAGCGTGGCCTCCATGAAGAAACCGAGCAGAAACGACATCACCAGCGAAGCCACGAACGCCAGCAGAATATGAGGCTCGGGCCAGCCAGAGAAAAAATCGCGGCAAAGGAAGAACACCAACGCGAACGGCCCGATCGCCACGACGTAATAGACGAGCTTGTGGGCGATGCGAGACAACAGCAGAAAGCCAATCAGATCGACCGGTTGGACCAGGAATTTCTTGATTTCGCCGTTGCGAATTTGCAGCGCGATGTTCGACGCCAGCCCGGGCATGCTCGAAAACGCGCGGCTGATTTGCGTCAGCAGGTAATAGGCCATCATCTCGTGATACGAATAACCGGCCACGCTGGCTCGCCCGGTCGCGGCGCCGACCGCTTCGAAAATCGCGCCCCACAGAAATACCTGCGTCACAAGCGGCAGGAAACGCATCAGCGTGCCGAGCGCAAAATCGCCCCGATAGACCAGCCGCTCTTCGATCGAAGTGCGCAGGATGATCCACCAGGTCCACAGTGATTGCAGCAGCGTCACCGGCGGTGGCGCCGCGTGCGCGTCGATCTCTGCGCTCGGGGTTCCGCTGGGTTCCATGCTGGCAATTCCCGGTCTACGTTGGGGACGCTACGCTTACGACTTCACGGGTTCGGCTTCGGCGCGTTCGGAAGCCAGCGAAAACATTTCGGCGATGACCTCTTCGAGCGGAGGGTCTTCGACGCTCACGTCTTCCACGGTGTTTTGCGCCAAGATCGCGGCCAGCGCGTCGGCGATGCCGTTGCGGTCGACGCGCAGCTTGACTTTGGGGGCCTGCTCTTCCAACACCTGGCCGTATCGCGACAACCCGTGGGGCAGCGTGTCGCCGGGAAACACGAGCGTAATGATTTTGTGGCCGCTAAAGCGGTCGATGATGCCGCTGAGCGAGCCGTCGTACATGATCTGCCCGTGGGCGATGATCACCACGCGGCGGCAGAGCGCGGCCACGTCCTTCATATAGTGGCTGGTCAGCAGCACGGTCATTTTCCGCTGCTGCTGATAGTGTCGCAGAAACGACTGGATGTTGTGCTGGGCCACCACGTCCAAGCCGATCGTCGGCTCGTCCAAGAACAGCACTTCGGGCGAGTGCAGGAGCGCCGCGATCAGCTCCATCTTCATCCGCTCGCCGAGCGAAAGCTCGCGGACCGGCTGGCCTAAAAGCTGGCCCACTTGAAGCAGGTCGACCAGCTCGTCGCGCCGCCGCTCGAACTCGCCCGGGGCGATGCCGTAAATCTGCTGATGCAGCCGAAACGATTCCTGGGCGGGCAGGTCCCACCAGAGTTGATTCTTCTGTCCCATCACCAGGGCAAAGCGGCGGCGATAGGCGTTTTCGCGCCGCCAAGGCACGTGCCCCATCACGCGGGCCGTGCCGCCGGTCGGATTGATGACTCCGGACAGCAATTTGAGCGTAGTCGTCTTGCCGGCCCCGTTCGGCCCGAGAAAAGCAACGAACTCGCCCGACTCGACCCGCAAGTCGATGCCCCGCACGGCCTCGACGTCTTTATAGGTGCGTTGAAACAAGCCCCGCATCGAGGCTAGCAATCCTTCACGCTTCTGATAAATGCGATAGGACTTCGCCAGCCCTTCGATTTCAATAATGGCCATAAGTGAAGCGATTATAGGAGTTGTCGCCAAACGGGGAAAGCGCCGTTGGCGAGCGAACGGCAAGGATTGCTGGCTCGGCCATTCGGAGGGTTTTACATTGCAGCATGCTGCCGAGGATCGCCTTCGTGCAGCGAGCGCCGTAAATTGATGGAATCGGAAACCGGAAAAGGCTAGCCACCGAGGACCCCGAGGACACAGAGAGCACAGTTATGCAAGGCCATGACGAGCTGACAGAGCAGATAATTGGCGCGGCGATCGAAGTGCATCGCGTGCTGGGGCCGGGGCTGCTTGAGTCGATTTACGAGGGCGCCTTGGCCGCAGAGCTAGAGCTGCGGAGTATCCCTTTCCAGCGACAAGTCGAAGTGGATGTGGTCTACAAAGGCTATATCCTTAAGGGACAACGTCTCGATCTGCTCGTGGCAAGTTCGGTCGTTGTAGAAACAAAATCCGTAACAAAGCTCCCCGACGTCGCCGTCGCGCAAGTCCTATCGTACTTGAAGGCAACACGATTACAGCGCGGTTTGCTACTCAACTTTGGCTGCGCTCGAATGGTGGATGGCGTGAAACGGGTTTCTCTGTGATCTCGGTGGCCTCGGTGGCAAAATACCGCCCAAAGCAAGCACTTCGCACCCCTCGGGCTCGCGTTGTCCGCTTTCACCTGCTGCGTTATAATCCCCGCGCTCTGTTTGTAACTTGATATGGATAACCAGGATCAGGAGATCGAGCCACGCTAGGGGCACGCATTGGAATTGGGCATGACACGCACCGGCTTGCGCCGGGGGGGCCGCTACGGCTGGGCGGGATCGACATTCCTTTCCACTTGCAGGCCGTGGGGCACAGCGATGCCGACGTTCTGTTGCACGCCGTTACCGACGCATTGTTGGGCGCGGCCGCCTTGGGGGACATCGGCGAGCTGTTTCCGGATACAGACCCAGCCAACAAAGGGCGCGACTCGGGCGAGATGCTCCAGGCCGCTTGCCAGTTGATTGCCAGGCAAGGTTTTGGGATCGTGAACGTCGATTGCATCGTGTTTGCCCAGCAGCCGAAATTGGCGGACTATAAACAGAATATTCGCGAGCGGATCGGCAGCCTGCTGGGCGTACCCCCGGACCACGTTGGAATCAAAGCCAAGACCGGCGAAATGGTCGGACCCGTTGGACGGCAAGAGGCGATCATGGCCCAGTGCGTGGCCCTGCTCGAACTTCGCAGAACGAATTGAACCTGAAGCACACATTCCTCGCCGGCAGCGAAACGCCATCGCTTTCGGCCTGACAGTAACACCCGCAGGGAATTGAGAATGCTCACGGCTAAACCCACCTCCCACGCCCCGATCCAGAGCGAGCCTCGGATGACGATTCGAGTTTTCAACACCCTGACGAAGAACAAAGAGCCGTTCGAAACGGTCAAGCCCTCGCAGGTCGGCATCTATCTCTGCGGTCCGACCGTCTACAAGCCGAGCCACATCGGCCACATGGTCGGGCCGGTGATCTTCGACGCCGTCAAACGCTATCTGACCTACTCGGGCTACAAGGTCACGCTGGTCATCAACATTACCGACGTCGACGACAAGCTGATCAACGAGTCGCAGGCCCGCAAAATGACGATGGCCGCTCTGGCCGAGGAAATGACCGCCGACTACAAGCGCAACCTGGCCACGATGGGAGTCGACACGGTCGATCACTTCCCCAAGGCCACCGAGAACATGGACGAGATCATCAAGATCACGGCCGCGCTGATCGACAAAGGCTTCGCGTATGAGTCGGAGGGAGACGTCTATTTCGACGTGGCCCGCGATCCGCAATATGGCAAGCTGAGCAATCGCGACGTGTCGAGCATGCTGGGCGAAGGGGGCGAGATGGCCGAGCGCAAGCGATCGCCGGCGGACTTCGCACTTTGGAAAAGCGCCAAGCCTGGCGAACCGTCGTGGACGAGCCCCTGGGGCAAGGGCCGACCGGGCTGGCACATCGAGTGCTCCGCCATGGCCCGCAAGCTGTTGGGCGAGACTTTCGACATTCACGGCGGCGGGCTGGACCTGGTGTTTCCCCATCACGAGAACGAAATCGCCCAGAGCGAATGCTGCCACGGCAAGCCGCTGGCCAAATACTGGATGCACAACGGCCTGATGCAATCGTCGAGTGAAGTCGGCAAAGTCGGCGGCCGCGCCACGCGCGAAGCCGCTCCGGCCGACCAGAAGACGCAAGAAGCCGGCAAGCTCGGCAAGAGCAAAGGCGCGGCGCCCTTCACGGAGCTGCTCAAACGGCACGCACCCGAGACGATCCGCTTTTTTCTGCTGTCGACCCACTATCGTCGGCCGATCGACTTCAGTGACGAACGGATCGAAGAAGTCGGTACTGGGCTGGAGCAGTTCTATCGGTTCTTCAAACGCTATGACCGGATCGCCGGCGAAAGCTTTTATGATCTGCCGTCCCCGACGCTACGCGGCCAGGGCGACTTCGACGCCGGCTCCGATGCCACCCGCGCGCAGATTGCGGAGCATCGCCGCAGCTTTTTGGCAGCGATGGACGACGATTTTAATACGGGCGGCGCGGTGGGCGATTTGTTCGAGCTGGTGCGCGCTTTGAATAAATTTGCCGATGACCAGAAAATGGAAAACCAGAAGCCCAGCGCCGACCAACTGGCCACGCTGCGCCAGGGAGCGATATCGCTGCGTGAGCTGGGCGGCACGCTGGGATTGTTTCGTCAGGCATCGGCCAAGCCGACGCTGGGCGACAATGAACTGGTCGGCAAACTGATGAGCCTCATCATCGAGCTGCGCGCGGCGGCGCGAGTCAAAAAGGATTTCGCCACGGCCGATCGCATTCGCCAGGCGCTGACCGAGGCCGGCGTCACGCTCGAAGACCGGCCCGGCGGCACCGAATGGACTGCCAAATGAACGAGCCCGCCTCGGTTCGCGTGCTGGGCATCGACCCCGGCTTGAACATTACCGGATACGGGCTGCTGGAAGTTGCTCGCGGCAGCGTGAAGGTTTGCGAGGCGGGCGTGGTGCGTGGCCGCACCAAGGG
>Ga0163150_10009103_pt1 | contig 11084 bp, 7 predicted proteins | sample OliLakLV19P2IB_FD_148628 | JGI IMG/M metagenome (GOLD analysis project Ga0163150, IMG submission 148628) | Freshwater microbial mat bacterial communities from Lake Vanda, McMurdo Dry Valleys, Antarctica - Oligotrophic Lake LV.19.P2.IB | ecosystem: Environmental > Aquatic > Freshwater > Lake >...
CCGGAGTGATGTGGCGTGAACACCTACATCGTGACGGAGGCTCGCGCTATTTTTCAAGCCTGCTAGCGTCCAAAACCGCTAGCAAAAAGTGCGAAAGTTGAACTTAGTGCTGCGACCCATTTTGCGCACTTCGCACGGCCGGGCAAGGGCAATCCTGCATGCGGAATCCTTTGGCTGCTATACTTGCCACGGTCAATCGCCTGTTCCCATTGCAGAGCCCACACTCCGGCCCCTCCCCACGGAGAGGGAATTCAACCATGAGCGAACCCATCATCACTGTTTCGGGCCTGCGGGGCGTCGTGGGCGAGAGTCTCACGCCGGCGGTCGCCGAACGGTACACGGCTTCGTTTGCCGCATTGGCGCCGCCAGGCCCCATTATCATCACGCGCGACGGCCGCGAGAGTGGCCCCCAACTGGCCGCGGCCATCCAAAATGGCCTGCACGCGCAAGGTCGCGATACGATTGACGCCGGCGTTGCCGCCACGCCCACTACGGGCGTGCTGGTTCGGCAGTTTTCTGCAGCAGGCGGAATTCAGATTTCCGCGAGCCACAATCCGCGCGAGTACAACGGCATCAAGCTGTTTTCGGCGGAAGGCCGCGTGCTGCCGGCCGCGGCCGGTCAGGCCGTGCTCGACCACTACCGCGCTGCTACCGAGTCAGAGCCCGACAACAGCCCTCGCCATCGCTCCGGCAAGTCCATTCCGTGTTCGGACACCACGTTGCGGCACGCCTCGCTGGTGCTGGCCGCGGTTGACGCGTCGCGAATCCGCAAACGCCGCTTCCGCGTCCTGCTTGACTCGAACCATGGCGCCGGCAGCGTGCTGGGTCGCCGGCTGCTGGAGGAATTGGGCTGCGATGTGACGGTGCTGGGCGGTCAGCCCGACGGCCAGTTCGAGCACCTGCCGGAACCCACGGCCGAGAATCTTGCCGGCGTGCTGTCGACCGTCCGCGATTGCCGCGCCCAGATCGGCTTCTGCCAGGACCCCGACGCCGATCGGCTGGCCGTCGTCGACGAATCAGGCCGGTACCTGGGCGAAGAGTACACGCTGGCCATGTGCGTCGACCACGTGCTTCGCTCGCGGCCAGGGCCGGTCGTGACCAACTGCTCGACCAGCCGGGTGTCCGAGGACCTGGCCGCGCGCTACGGCGTGCCGTTCTTTCGCTCGGCGGTGGGCGAGGCCAACGTCGTCGAGGTCATGCAGGCGCACGCGGCAGTGCTGGGGGGCGAGGGCAACGGCGGCGTGATCGACCCGCGCGTCGTGCTGGTGCGCGATAGCTTTCTGGGCATGGCGCTATTGCTCGACGCGATGGCCGCGCGACAACTGCCGGTGAGCCAATTAGCCGATGAGTTACCGCGGTACGAGATCGTGAAAACGAAGATCTCGCTCGCACCAGCCAAGATCGCTACAGCGCTGTCGGCCCTCGAAAAACACTTTGCCGATGCCAAGTGCGATCGCTTAGACGGACTGCGGCTCGACTGGCCCGGCAAATGGCTCCTGGTCCGCGCCAGCAACACCGAACCGATCGTCCGCGCGATTGCCGAAGCCCAAACCGCGGCCGAAGCGCAGCGCCTCTGCGACGAAGCAGCGCGGGTGTTGGCCGGCGTGTAGTGTGCAGAATATGGCTCGGTTAATGCACCACGCGGAAGCTACTTCGCCCAATGCCTCGCAGGGACGATGAGAGACTCGAACCCCCGACATCCACGGTGTAAACGGCAAGCTGCCGAACGCGGAAAACAGCTAAACCCTGGGAGTTTCGCGATTCTATCGCTGATTTGACTGTTGCAAGCCATTGCGAGAAGCTCCGAGATATAGCGGTATTCGACACGTCGCGCGGAGCGCAAAAAGGTAGATGCCGTTTTGCGCTAAGATGGGGCACCTGCTAGAATGCAGCAATGGAAGCGACCCTATACCGCCGCCGCTGGCAAATTGCATTGTTCGCCTGGGTGCTGCTAGCGCTGGCGGCCGCGATAGTCGTATTTCGGAATGCTGGTTTGGAAAAACGCCCGGGACTTTGGTTCGATCTGACCGCAGCCTTGCCGCCGGTAGCCGCGGTTGGGGCTTTATACCTCAGTTGGAAGCAGCGACGACGAGATTTACCGCTACGGTCTTAGATCGCTACCGCACGGACCCGCGACCTGCGCGGAGATCCTTCCCGCCACGTCCTCGACGTTGTCCTCAAACACCATCAAGGTTTGCACGGGCGAGTACCGAGAGTGCCGCTGGACATCCGCTACGTTGCCGTTCGAGACGTGCAGCGCTGGGTGATGCTGGAATCACGCCTGCGTTTGGTGCGCAGGGGGGGCCGACTACCCCGCCCGGCAGAAACAAGTTGCACCACAACTACCCAAGACCTATGATCGCGGCATCAGCCATCGAGACGACCGCAATGCCTTGTTGTCGCGAGCGTTCATTAGCTTTAAGGGTGCAGCAATGGCAATTCTCGTCACTCGATCCATGCGGGTGAAACGCACATCCACGGCGATCTGGTCACGGTCAGCAAATTTGCGAATTGCGCTCGTCGGATTGGTAGCGGCAACCTGGACCGCCAATCCCGCAATTGCACAAAATCGGACAGATACGCCGGCAAGCTCCCTTCCGACTGCTGCAGCTGGCCCGAAGGCAAAGGGCCAAGATTCAGTGACGGCCGCGCCGCCGTCCACAACCGCACCGGATCCTGCGAACGAGGCTGCGATAGAGACGAGAGTCCGCGAATTGATCTATGTTCTCCGTCTGCATCGAGTCTTTGAACGTACGGACGAATGGGGGGCGGCGATCCGAGAGCTAGTCGAGATCGGACCACCGGCGCTTCCCGAACTGCTCCTTGAGTTGAAGAACTCGGAACGCAACGCGACGATCCGGGGACTCTTGTTCACGCTTCGAGCGATCGACGCCCCACGGGCTCTTACGATCGTAGTTGAAGCGCTACCCAAGGCGAAGAGGCTCTCGGGAAGCGGTTCGGATTGCGGAGTCCAATTCGCAAATCCTGAATTGCAGAAGTTCATGAAGCAGCATGAGAACTACCAAGATACTTCGGACTCCGTCTCCTACGGTCGCCCGATCAACGAGATCATGTCGACCCTGCACAAGCTGGCCAGACAACCGCTGCCTGATCTCACGAAACAAGTTCCTCGATCCTGGACCGTCGGTCATTGGCAAGATTGGTGGAACAAACCAGGGCGATCAAAACTCGCGGAAATCCACCTGCCATCGCGAAAGGAGGATCTTGTCGAACGTGATGGTGTTCGTCGTTTTGGACCATTGTTTCCAGTCGGCCCCGATCAGCGGCTAGGCGCGGTCGTAGATGTCACGCTAGTCAATAGCGCATGCGCCGACGCCCTTTCGTGCCTGGACCTCGAAACAGGCCGGCTCTACGAGAATCTCGAAGGCTTGCATTACGGACTTGGTGAGACGTACGGCCGGCTTGATTCCCTGAAATGGCAACTCAAACATGGAATCGATCTGACCGCGCACGACTGTCCCGACATGCACATATGGCTTGTCGAGAATGACCGTTGGGATGCGCTAAACTCTGAAGTGCGGTCCAAATCGCCATTCGACGTAGGACGTGAAGCCGCATTTCTAACGCCATTTGATAAAAGTCCCACGGATCTCAAACCGGATCGAGTCGGTACGTTCCTCTTCACCACGCGTGAGGGAAGCCGTGGTGCTTTGCGTGTGTATCCTATGGAACAAGGTAGCCCAAGCCGAAGGCTTAGCTACCGGTTTTGGAATCGCGATGCCGTTAAGCCTCACACGGGCCTCGATCGGCTTCCCCGAGGCAAGGGCGAATGGCAGCCCGCCAAGATCGTCATTTTGAAAGAACCCGGATTTGACAAGCAATGCTTGTACGACTTCGAGAAAGCGACGATCGATGTGCTGCCTTCGTCGATCTCGTCGCCCGGTCCGTTGCCCGACATTGAAGCATTGCTGAAACGGGGCGGCATTTTGAGAAATGATCGCATCGCGGCATGGGCGCGCGAACGGGGGATCGATCTTGCCACGAGTCGCTCTGGAGTCGGCTTTGGCTCTCCGCCCAGCGATGATGTACTTAAGAATCTACATAACGGTCAGATTGCGCAGCTAATGCTTCTCGACGCGCGGGATGCTTTGGTAACTGCAGAGGCATTCAGTAGCCTCACACTGGCGCATGCAAAGGACATTCTGGCTCGGAATCCGTCGTCGTTTCAGTTGACACACATGAGTCCGCCACTAAGCGCCAATGCGTCGCCAGCAACGTATTTGTTCGAGACAAAGTCGGGGCTGATCGGACTTCTCCAAATATTGAAGGTTGGAGAAAGGCTGTCTTCGATTAGCTTTCGGTACGAATTGGCACACACTCCGGTGAAGCCTTCCGCCGACCAACAGTGATGAGCATTTCCTTCAGAGTGTCGCACCATCGATTCGGAGCTCAACGAATGAGATTCTGGGTACACGCCGCCGTTGCGGTCACTGCCAGTTGCATTTTGGCCGCAGCAGCAACGGCTGAGGCGCCGAAGTCGAAGAACTACGTCCTTTTTCCCATCAAGACCGACTTGCAACGGGCGCTCTTGTTTTCCACGCGAGCAGATGCGTATGCGCAATTTGACGTGGCAGAAATGGTCACCGAAGGAAAGTTGGATATGTCTCGGATTGATGGCGAGTCCCTTGCTAAGGAATTGGCGGCCTTGGCACATGGGATCGGCAAGCCAAAACCGAACCTGCAGCTCTACTTCCGCTACGCTGGTGTCGCGCTCGATCCCGAGCCGACGAAGACGATGGAAGACGCGATCACGGCCGTATGCCGGGTGGCGGGGTTCGCCAAGGTCGGGCAAGGGACGACCGGTGAGGGGGGAACCTGGCAAGACAAAGTGGCCAAGTTCGCGGGTCTTGAGGAGGATGGCGACGCAATGGAATCGCCGATTGAGGACGAGTTCCTGCGCGCGTACCCGGTTCGTACCAGACTGTCGCGCTTTCTACTTGGCGACGTTGAGTACGATTGTGTCCTAGAGCTGCGGCAATCGATCGATGGTCGTTTCAAAAAACTTTCCGTCGTGCCGCGCCAACTGATCAATCAACGGGTAACGGAACTCAAACTTCCGCAAAAGCGAATGTTGACGTTTCGATGTATGACAACCAGGGCTGGTAGAAAGACGGCGGAAGAATACTTTACGTCAAGAGGCAACAAGCCGGCGCTCGTCGACGCCTTTGTTAAAGAGCTGGGATTTCAACGCAGCACGTATGGTTCAACGCCGATGAGCGTCAGCCCCGAGGACCTGATTGGCAAGCAAGCTCCAGACTTCACGCTCGATGGACTCACGGGCGGGCAAATCCATCTGCAGGAACTAATTCACGGTCGAGTGGGAGTGATCGCCTTCTGGGGAGTAGCCTGCGGTGCATGCCGAGTCGAAGCCCCTCACCTCACCGAACTGGCCAATCGTTACGGGAGCAAGGGTTTATCTGTGATAGCTGTGAACGGCTACAACGAGCAAAAGGAAGACGTAGAGCGATTCGCCCGCGAAAAAGGATTGACGCACTCCATCGCATTGATGGGAAGGGCCGTCGCCGAGAAAAAGTACACGGTTGCTTCGTACCCGGTCACGTATCTAATCGACCGTACCGGCGCGATCGTCGACTATCACCTTGGCTTCGAGCCGGGGGATGAGAAGCGGTTGGCTGAAGTCGTCGTGCGGCTGCTGGCCGACGGCGGAAAAGCGGACGATCTTAAGTGACCGACGCACGCTTTTGGATACCCGATTGTCCAAAGTCCATGAGCTCTGCCGATCGAGTCGATTCCGATGCGACTCAATCCACCGCGCATGTGCCAGTCACCATTTGGCGTGCAAGTCGCCTCGCCCCATAGATCGTATAAGAATCGCACTGATCGTGATTCACCAGATAAAAGGCGATCGTCATGTCTATCGGTCATTGCATTGCTGGTGTCGTGCTTGTCGTCACTGGCGGTCTGGCTGTCAATGCGTATCAGGAGCAACCGTTGCTAGGCGGCGGTCCAGTCAAGAAAGGGCCAGCGATCGATGACCAAGAAATCAAATCAATACTTACGTAGCTCGGACCTGCGTTTGAGGAAGCTGAGCTTCGGCGGACTGAAGCTACGAAACGTGTGAACGATCTAAAAATGGAGCTTCTTCGGCTCTTGGGAGATGGCATCGATCTCACGAACGGCGGACACGGCACACTTGTACTTGCAGACAAACCACAGCCTGCACCGAACTCTCCAGAAAAAAGGCACGTCTTCGCGTACCCATTACAATGTGAAGCTCAGTCAGTAGGCACAACGACAATCCTTGCTCGGAATGCGGATTCGGAAGACACGATGACGATAAAATGTTGAAAGCCGAATTGGAGCTTGCAAACTCGCAGCGAATGAAACGACAAGACGGACTCGTCGCGTTGGCTCAGAACACGAAGTTGGCGACCGCATCCCAATCACCTTCTCCGGTTGGTCGGTATCAGTTCATCGACAGAGGACCAAACTCAACGATCGTATTTGATATCGTCGCCTCAACTCCGCGACCGCGGCAGCACTCGGTAGTAGCGGTGCCGGAGAGCACATGTGTCCGCATCGGAAATGAGATGCAATACGACCGGTTCGTTCCGCACTCCCGAACCCAGCCGGGCTGTTAACCCACCGAGTTCTACGCTGCGCCCCATGCCTCCTGCCCACCTGCTAGTGATTATGAACACGTTTTCTGGAATCCTTCTCACCGTATTCGTCACGTCCGCGGCATTCGCGGACGACAACATCCGATCCGTCACCGCACGTGGCGACATTCGCCGTACCGCCCCTCCCGCGCCGGACGCGAGCTGGGTTCCGCTCTACCAGGGCAACGGGCGGTTCGGCTGCTGCTACGGCCCCTCCGGCCTGCACCTGAATCCCGGCGTGCAGTCCGTGTTTGCGCTCCGCGGTCAGACCCACTTCACGCACCTGCGGCACTGGATTCGCGGCCGGTACAACGCCGATTATCTCCTGCCCGTCGCCCGCATCTATTGGTCCGAGGAGCCGCGCTTCGCATCAGACTACGAACAGCATCAATCATTCCATGACGGCACGGTACGCACGCGCTTCGCTTCGGACACTTTCAGCGCCACCGTCACCACCTGGTTCGACCCCGTCCATCGCGATATCGCCGGCTTTCGCATCGAAGTTGCCGGAAACGCGCCGCCCGTCGTGATCGCGCCGCCTCGCCAGTTGTCCCTGCACTACGAACAGAAGCTTCAGGCGAGCTGCGAAGGGCGCATCAGCGGCCAGATATGGCGCGGGAAGGTTCGCTGCCTCGATCGGACCACCGACATGGCCGTTCAGAGCAGCGCCGTCCTCAAGGAACACCCCGCCGGCGTGCAGGTTTCGCTTAAGCCGGGCCGCAACGACATCGTAGTCAACGTCGGAAGCGATCCGTCCGAGCTGCCGGCCGCGCAGGAATCGCTCGACGCGACGATCAAATGGTGGCACGACAAGTGGAACGCCTCCGGCTGGCTCGACTTGCCAGACGATGACGCGCAAAAAGTCTGGGTGCGCACATTGGCCTACACGCTGTACTCACACAACGACGACGGCTTCGGCTGCTCGCCTCCCACGGGCGTGTCGGGCGGCGGATGGCCCTTTCCGTTTCCGTTCGACAGCGGCTGCCGCCAGCCGCTGCTGCTCTGGACTGGCCAACTCGACGAAGCCCGCAAATGGGTCGAGTTTTGGGCGAGCGACGTGGAGGGCATGCGCGCCTACACGAAACGAATCTGGCACGTGGACGGTATGATGCTGCCGCACGTGTTCCCTTTCGGGTCGTTCAAGGACTATCACACACCCGAAGCGCCCAACGAGAACTATTATCCTATTTACCTCGCTGGGCACATGGTGCGGATCGCCGACCAGACCGCGGCGATGGTCAACGATCCGAAGTGGACCGCACGTTTTGCCCACCCGCTCATCCGCGGCGCGGCCGAGTTCTATCACAGCATCGCAAAGCTAGGCGATGACCGGCTCTGGCACTTCACGGTGATCCCGTCGCTTGGTCTCGATGAATCCGGCGGGCTGAATCAGCCAGATTACTACTCCACCTTCGTCAGCGCGGAATACAGCTTTAAGAAAGCGATCGAGCATGGTCTCGACACCGATGGATCGATGCAAAAGATCCTGCGGGATGGGATCGCTTACCCGGCCCTGCTCGCAAAACAGGGAATGTATTACTCGAACGCCGGCTCGGGCGCACGCGATTTCGGCCGCCAGAAACATCCCGATCAACTCGCGCCGCTCGTGCATCTGCCAGTTTCATCCAGGCCCAGCGAGCCGCTCGCGCTGAGCTACCGCAAACGCTATGAAATCACCGCCGATGCGAGCCAGCCCCGGTTCGCCGGGCAGACGCTCGGCGAATTCATCCTCGCCAGCGCCCGCATGCGAGACGTGGACGGCTGGCGAAAGGATTGGAGCATGGTGCAGCCCGCGCGGTACACCGATCCCGACTGGATCCAGTTCGTCGAATCGAGCGGGTCGAACCTGACCTACTATGTGACCACGCACGGCATGTTCGGCCAGGCGATTCTCGAAGCGGTCGTCTCCACCTGGTGGGGCCCGCTCGATATCGGCGCGTGCATCCCTTGGTCCGGCCAGGTCCGCTTCGGCAACATCCGAACGCCCCTGGGCGTCACCGTTTCGGGCTCGCTCCGCGACGGCAGGGGCGAAGCGCGCCTCCGCGCGTGGAGGCCCGCCACCTTCGATTGCCGCGGGCAGACCATCCGCATGGACGCCGGCCAGGTGAAGAACATCGAGCTGCGCTAGCCGCAAGCTTCGGGTTGACGATACAACTACGTCATTCTGGAGTGGGCGTGCCCCACTCAGAGCAGAATGGCGGTTGTGCCTACAGGAACGGCATCAAAGGCACGGCGAGACCGAGTGTCGGAAAAGTAAGAAGCCGACCTCCGCGTCCAAATGAGCAAGGTTTCTCGTCCGACGCGGAGTTCGCATTTTTTAAAAATCGGTGGCGGCACGCCGCGCGAATCGCGGCAACCTGAACGGCGAGGTCGCGGACGATCATCGATATTCGTTCAATCGCCTCTTACGGCTCGATCCGAAATGTGCTGGCCGCGATGTACCGCGTGCCGCCCTGGGGATGGCCGTCGTCTTTGTTGAAGTAGTAGGCGGTGAAGATCGTCCCATCGCTCAACTGGCAGCCGACGGGATAGCCCAGATCGCCCCAGTCGCCTTGTTCGTGTTTGGCTTCGTTCCACCGTTTACCGTCGTCCCGGATGATGAACTCCTCGCTCCACGTCTTTCCGCCGTCGGAGCTGACGATGCCGCCGATTCCGGTGGGCATGCGACGGCGTGCGAAGAGAACGAGGATCCGCCCATCCTTAAGTAGCACCGGCCACGGCGAACGGTACATATGTCCCTCCTGGCCGGGGTTCTTCCAGGCATCGGCGCCCTTTCCCGAGATCACGGTCGGCTGACTCCAGGTCTTGCCATGATCGTGTGAACTGACCACGGCCAGGGCGTTCCGCAGTCCCTCGACAGGGTAATAGCCCTTGGCCGACAGGTGTACCATGTAGCACTGCAGTTCGCCGCTCGGCAGCAGCAGCAGCGTTGCATAGATGAACTGTCCTTGGCGCGACAGGTCCACGATCGGTCGGCTCCGGAACTGCCACGAGATTCCCTGGTCGGTGCTGGAAAAAACCGCCGGCTCGCCTTCCGTTTCCTTGCCGTCACCCGTGAGGCCGGCCATGGCGAACGACGCCAGTAGCGTTTTCCCGTCGGGCATGCGGATGACCGGCGTGTTGTGACGCGTGATGGCGTACTTGTCGCCTTGCGGGTTCTTGATCACGCTCGGAATCTTCTCCCAGGTCTTGCCTTTGTCAGGCGAGCGAAGAAAAAAACAGCGGCGCGGCGGAGGCGTTAGTTCCCACATGTTCTGCGAGAAGAACATTGACTCCGGCTCGAACATGTCATACTGCTCGCGCTCGCCTGTGCGATCCATGACCGTCTCGGGGTGCTTGAAAAAAGCAACCCGATCGAACACGACCTGCTCGTTTTCCTCGGGCCAGGTCTTGCCGCCATCCATCGATCGCTGGAACAGACACACCGCGCGCGATTGATAGCTCACATGTCGCACGTCGTCGTAGACCTGATACTTACTGGGAGCGTGGAAATGACCCACGACGAATTCGCCGTTGCCGAAGTCCTGGAAGCCCACCATGCGAGGATGGCCGCAGTAGGTCGCTTTGTCGTAATGCAGGACGGAATGCTCCAGCTCTGTGATCCGGGGCCGGTGCGCGAGCGGTGTCCGTTGCTGGACGTTGAGGAAGTCCGAAGCAGGTGATGTTTGCGCGGCGGGGGGTGCGGAGTCCGTGATGCTGACGAGCCCGAGGACAACCGACGCCACCACACCGGTCGGAACAAATCGCATCATCTGACGCCTCCCTGAATTCATGGATTTCCCAAACACCTACAAGATAACGATTGAACTGCGTTGGCGAAACCTTCGGCCCCTCAACCGAAGTGTTCGTCCCCGCGACAAGGAATCGAACGGGGCGATTTGGGGGCCGCGCCTGATTCAGGAATTGCTTGCTTATGACTTGATATGCCTCAACGTCGGCAGCCGAGAAGCCCGCTACCACGGCCAGGTGGTTCTGGCGTTGGCTGGGTGTTGTGGACGGTGGCTGCGGCAGATAGGATCAGACGGCTGTGGGACCTGCGGCATTGCACGGGCTCCGGTGCGATATAACACGGCGAATTGACCGGCAATCCATTACAACTTGTTACGCAGGATGACACTAGTAAGGCGGACACAGTCATGGCACGTGTCTTGTTATTGTGCGTGGGGGCACTTATCGCACCGGCGACGAGTTCCGGCGGAGAAATCGGCATCCCGTTTGTCATCGCCAGCGGCGGCGCGCGTTTTCCGGATGTGGCTTACAACAGCGTCGACGGCACGTATCTGGCGGTGTGGGTCGATTACAGTGTCCAGTCGGTTCCGGTTGTCTTCGGACGTCGCGTGAGCAATACGGGAAGCTCGATTGGCAATGCTTTCCGTATTTCCGAAGTGGCCACGGGTGGGGCTTACTATCCGGCGGTCGCCTACAACGCCACGGACAATGAAT
>Ga0163150_10009106_pt1 | contig 11081 bp, 10 predicted proteins | sample OliLakLV19P2IB_FD_148628 | JGI IMG/M metagenome (GOLD analysis project Ga0163150, IMG submission 148628) | Freshwater microbial mat bacterial communities from Lake Vanda, McMurdo Dry Valleys, Antarctica - Oligotrophic Lake LV.19.P2.IB | ecosystem: Environmental > Aquatic > Freshwater > Lake >...
TTCGCCTTCACCGAGCACGATACCTGCGTCTTCGGGCGGATGGCCGACTGCCACGCCTGCATCCCCGATGACACTGAGGTTTCGCGTCACCACTTCATCCTTGAGGTGAACCCGCCGCAGGCCTGCTTGCGCGACCTTGGCAGTTTGAACGGTACTTGGATCAACGGGACGAAATGCGGCGGAAGAAAATCGGGGGAGACGCCCGAGGAGGGTGCCAAACGGAAATACCCTGAAGCCGCAGTCAAACACGGTGACCGGATCAAAGTCGGGCGGACGGAGTTGGAAGTCTCGATCGAACAGCCCAAGGAGGCGCCTCAACACCGGGCCGACCCGGCACTTGGCGACATCTCGCTCCTTTCACCTGCGCAGCTTGCCCGGCTCATCTTCGGCGCACCGGATTAGGCGGCGAGGCCGAAGCTGCAAATTCCCGGCTGCAAAATCGAAGCGGAGGTCGGGCGAGGGGGATTCGGCGCGGTGTATCGCGCGCGCCGCGCCGACGGCAGCGTGGTCGCGGTCAAAGTCATGCTCTCCCGCGTGGATGCGGACGACGAGGCCATCGAGAAGTTCAAACGCGAGGTCGCGGTCACGGCAAACCTTCGGCACCCGAACATCGTCCGCGTCCTGGAGAGCGGCGCGTCGGGCGCAGTCTTCTATTTCATCATGGACTTCTGCGACGGCGGCAGCGCGTGGGATTTGATGCTCAAGAACGGTGGCCGCCTTTCGGTGCCGCAGGCGAAGCCGGTCATCCTCGGCGCGCTCGAAGCCCTCGCCTACGCGCACGACCAGAGATTCGTTCACCGCGACCTCAAGCCGCAAAACATCCTGCTCTCCCGCGGTGCAGTGCGGCTCTCGGATTTCGGGTTGGCGAAGAGCTTCCAGCAAGCCGGCCTCAGCGGGTTGAGCATGACGGGCGGCTACGCCGGCACGCCAGTCTTCATGCCGCGCGAGCAGATCACCAACTTCAAATACGTGAAGCCCGTGTCGGACGTCTGGAGCATGGGCGCGACCATTTACAACATGCTCACCGGCGCGTTTCCCTATCTGTTCACGAAGGAGCGCGATCCGATAGACATCATCCTAAACGACGAAATCGTTCTGATCCGCATTCGCGACGCCACTATCCCGAAGCCACTCGCTGCCGTCATTGACGCCGCGCTTTCCCGGAAAACAAAAGACCGCCCGCAAAATGGAGCGGAACTGCTCACAGTGGCGAAGAAGGCTCCAGGCTGATATTGCCAATTAAGTCTTGCAGATTAGAAATTGATTTCTATTTTGCATATCGATGATCTCCCGCGCAATTCTCCCTCTGCTCCGTGAGCGGTTCCCGCTGGCACGGAGTCAATCCCGCATCCGTCGTCATGGAATATGCGTTCCCTCAATCAAAGGGATAGAAGAAAACAAAACCACCGACCGTGGGCTGGCGGTTTCAGGTTCTTGACGGGGCCGTCACGATCAATCTCGAAGTTAAGAACCGACGCGGCACCGTGGCGAGCAAGCCAATGAAGAAAGGTGTCTATCTCTTCGGAGACGAACCCGAAAATCCATTCCAACCCAGCGTCGAGGACGAAATCAACGTCCTCGCGATCACCGCCTATCATGCGGGTCACATTTCACAGAAAGAGGAAGCCGACCTCGTTGCCGGATATCTGAACGAATCGCCAGCGGGAGAAGTCCTCGACGCAGTCGCTCTCTATGTGACCGGCCAGGGCAGCTACGAGCGACTGTATTTTCCGAAACACCGTCCGCTCCACAAGAAGGACCTCATCCTGCGCTCGCTACATAAACCCGAGGACGTCGAGGATCACTCGCGCGTCGGGCTGCAACGATTCCCCCGCCCGCTGGAGGAGGTTTTCGCGGAATTCCAAGCGGAAGAACCATGAGACTCCACCCAACAATCCGGCTGGTTGACGATTTTCGGCGGGAAACGTATGGCGGATTATGAACTACCCCAATCCCGAGACCGTGCCTGCTGTCTGGCAGGTCGGCGATGTGATGCTCGACAAGTATGAGGTCAAGGAAGTGTTCACGGGCGGCGGAATGGGGCTCCGAACCTGGGAGTGAAAAGAAACGGCGGGCGGCACCACTCCGCACAAGCCAAACCCGCAACCTCGTGCTACACTCCGGCCATGTCCGCGCTTGACTACCCGCACATCACACACGGCACCGATAACGTAGCCCGGCTGGATCGGCTCCCGCGCATCCGCGTCGCGCAAATTGCCGCCGATCACATCGGCAACGGCTGGTCCGCTGAGGAAATCATCCGCCAATACACGCACCTCACGGCTGGCGAAGTCCACGCCGCCCTCGGCTACTACTACGATCACCGCGAAGAGATCGACGCCGAACTCGCCGCCGAGGTCGCCGAACTCGACAGTGCAGATCAAGTGGCGCCGTCGGCCCTGCGCCTTCGCCTCGTCGCCACCCGCCGCGCCGCGATGGAATGACCTCGCTCTACCTCGATGTCCACGTTCCCGCCGCCATCGCCGCGGAACTGCGACGCCGGGGCCTGGATGTCCTCACCGCGCAGGAGGACGGCGCGGCGGAGCTCGACGACGGCGACCTGCTGATTCGCGCCAGTTCGCTCGGGCGATTGCTGTTCACGCAAGACATCCGTTTCAAAGCCCTCGCAGAGGACTGGCAACGCGAAGCCCGCCCATTTGCCGGCCTCGTCTTCGGCCACCAACTCCACGGCTCCATCGGCCAATACATCCGCGATCTCGAGCTCATCGCCAAAGCCACGGACCCGGCGGACTGGCATGGGCAGGTCGAGCAACTCCCTCTGAGATGAATCGCGAGTCCAGCCCGCTGGAAGCGGTTTTCGCAGAAATCGAATCTCAGGAACCATGAGCCCCCACCGAACAAACCGCCCGGTTGACGATTTTCCGGCAAAAACGAATTGCCCGACATGAATCAGAAACAGGCATATCCATTGGCGTTCCTCCCCATGACCGGGACGCGCAGCCACTTAATCGCTGTTCCCGTGAACTGGCTCGGCCAAGCCGGCCTCAGCGGCATGAGCATGACCGGCGGAGACGCCGGCACGCCGGTCTTCATGCCGCGCGAGCAAATCACCAACTTCAAATACGTGAAGCCGGAGTCGGACGTGTGGAGCATGGGCGCGACCATCCACACTCATCATCAATCGCTTCCGATGGAGCGGAGTTTTGGGCCCAACGCGATCATCCCGCGTTATTGCTGAGCGGAAGGTGATTCCCGGAGCCGAGTGAGGCGCATTTCGATCCTGCGGGCAGCGGGATCATCCTTGGAAAAGTCATCCCTGCTAAAAGCTTGGCTGACCTCACTCGCGCCGCGACTTGGTGGGATTGTCTGTCCGGCTGAATAGCAGCGGACTTCAATAGCCTCCAGGTGGGACTTTTTATCCTTGTCTCTCTCATCATCCACGAAATCCGTCCAAGCCTTCTTGACTGCCAGTGCTCGCAGGAGCCCGAGGTCGTTGTTGGAACCCGCTCGAAGAACGCTCATCGACTCCCAGTCACCGACAAGAAGCCCAGGCAGGCGTTGGTCAAGATTGCCTGCATCGGAGAACGGAACACCATCGGTATGGCCGATGATTTCAAGCGTATCGATGTTCGATTGCCCGCCGCTGTTCCGTTTCACGATCTCATCGGCAAGTGTCTTGAAGGCATGACTATTGAGTCCCGTCGCGAAGGTTTCGCTTATCAACGCCATTCCGATGTTGAACCGGTATTCCATACTCTCTGGAATGACGATGATGGGAGGTTTGTCATTGAGCGTCTTGATTACTTGCTCCAGTCGAGAAACTTCACTCTTCAGCCGAAAAACTTCGACGGCCAAGGCAGCGGCGTCGCCACCGGGTGGAGGTTTCAGTCTCACATTCTCCTCCTCAAGTTTCCAATTTTCTTCTTCAAGGTTGGCAATCTGCTTCCTCAGTTCGGCAATAAGATCATTCACACCGCCCGGGCCCCTGAGCAACTTGATTTCCTCAACTACCTGGATGCTGTTGGCATTCAACTCCGCAATGACAAATGATGGTTTCCGTTCCAGACCGATCCTCTCTTTCAGCAGGACTTCACCGAGAAGGTTGGTAGGTTCCAGAATAGCGGTCTTCTTGATGCCGTCTCCTTGGGTTATGATGTCTCCCACTGACGGCAGTGACACAAAGATCGTAACCGCCAGGATCGCCATGGTTACAATGAACAAGGTGATGAACAGATCGCTCACACTCGGCCAATAGCCGCTGCCACTCTCCTCGTCGTGATCGATCAATTGGCGTTTTTCCTAAGGAAATCTGTTCATTGCCCCTTGCGGAGCCAGTTCCTTATCTTGGCGGTGATGCCACGCCGCTCGGTAGGATTCCTAGCTGGCTGCAGGTCTTGTTGGGAGTTGAGATTAGGTGGGACACTCGAAGGATGTGTTTGCGGAAGCGACGATGATCGTGTCGCCTTCGAGCTAATCGTGTCTGGGTCCACCCGATCCGGAAGTGGGATTTGGACGAATGAGACAGGGGCAGCAACTCCGGGAATACCAGAAGGATCTTCCGATTTATTAATGGGCACCTGATCTCCAGGACCACTCCACCCACTGTTTGATTCCGGTGCCCGACCTTTGAGCACGTCTTCCAGCCGGTTGTGGATGGCATTCACTTTCCCAATCGCTGCCTCAAGCGATGTCGAATGGCTTGCAAGTCGAGAAGAGAGGGTGGATTCAATCGCGCTGACTAGTTCCGCCGACGGGGTACTCGCGCCAGCTAGAAGCTCGCTTGCGGTCAGCTTGAGCGAGCGGATTGCTTCTTGGCATGTTTGAGCGATGTTCGCCTGTGATATCTCGATTTCGCTGCGATGCGATTCCACAAATTTTTGTAGGCGCATTTCCTGACCATCGAAAACTGTCCTCAGATCTGCACCGGCACCCTTGACTGTTGCATCGTTCAGCTCGGACGCCTTCTTGATCGCATCCGCAGATTCCTTCTGGGACTTCTCCAAGCATACGATGGCCGTGTTCATCTTTTCGGTCTGGGTTGAGATGCTCGCCAGCAACTCCTTAGTGTCCTCGCGGAACCGGTCAGCAATTTGTTGTGGAATGCTGTCGCAGGCCACCTTTAATTCGGCGATCGCTTCCCTGGCGCGGTCCGTATTGGTCGCGCTCTGCTGCCCGATCCCTTCCACAATCGTGGCTAGTTTGCCCAACTGAGTCGTGGTTTCCTGATACACCGATTTCAAATTGGCCACTCCCTGATCAAGGTTCGCGACGCTCTTGACGATTGGGGACTCCGCGCCAAGCGTTTTTTCCAGCGTCTTGGCCAGTGACTCGGAGCGTGAGTGCAGGTGTTTCGAGGCTTCCTCGCCGTGCTTGGCTGCTGTATTCAGGCACGCGATTGCGGGTTCCAGGCTGGTGACCATCGCGCTGAATTTTTCAATCGCGTTGCCAAATTCCGTGTCCCGCTTCCCCATCCCTTCGGCAAGCTGAGCAAGGCGCTCGTTTATCCCGTTGAACTGCTCAGAAAGCGTTGATACCCGGTAGCGAGGCACCACCACGGTCTGGATGAATCGATCCAACTCCCGCCCCAACTGGTGAGCCATCTTGGAGTAAACGCCACGTGCCGTGACAACAGCGATAGTGAAGCCCAAGGCCACTAGGCTGGGGAGAAAGGCATTGCCAAGCCCGCTCACCAAATTCTTGGCGGTCTCAGCGTTTGAAATCACGGCATTTTTCAAAATGTCGTGCACTGCATAGAGTGTCCCCACGATGCCGAAGATCAGCAACAAAGCGGCAATGCCGCTGGCGAGTCGCGAGCCCGGGCGAGCCTTCTCGCTACGGGCCATAAGACTGTGGAGCAACGAAATATTGACTCCCTGGTTGGCGATATGGCCAGCCCAAGCTGATACGAAGATCGTCTCAATGTGCGATTGAGATCTGATGCTGTGCCTGCGCAGCCACGCCTGTAGCAGAGTCTCATTGGCCGGGAGGGCATCTCCCCAAGCTTCGTTGGGGACCAAAGCTTCGGACACACGCCTCACTTCGGCCTTTTCGCGCCCAGCCCAATACGCCGCGTGCAAGGCGGCGAAAACACCAACTAAGCCTACAAGGCCGGTCAGGATGGTAAAGCTTACGAGCCAATTCGACATGCTGTCCTCTATGGTTTCACCACCCAGACCTCGGCGCGGCGGTTCTTGGCGTGGCCCGCCTCGGTGTCATTGGAATCGACGGGAAAATCCATGCCCAAGCCCTTCGAGTTGCTATCGACTTTGGATTTTCGCAACTCCGCCGCAATTTCATCCGCTCTTCTCTGGGAGAGCGGTCCATGCAGTTCGCGCGGGCCGGTGTTGTCGGTGAACCCGAGGATGACCACCTTATGCGTCGGGAATTCGCGTGCGATATATTTTGGGATGCGCTCCATGTCGGCTATGGCCTTGAGGTCAAGATCCGCCTTGCCGGTGGCAAATCGCAGGTTGGTGGAAATGCGGGTTGCGCTATGCACATTACCGACACCCGAGACCTCGCCCAAAACCGCGAGAATAGCGGGATTCACGTCGCCCTGGCGCAGGCGAAGATCAACGTAGCCCTGCTTTTCCACGATAGCCTGGCCATCGTCGGAAGTCATGAACTGGACAAACTCCGTCACGGCGGACTTGAGATCGGGAGGATTGGCAGCGATGATGCGGAAGGAATACGCGTAGTCCTCGGTCGCGATCGAGAACGGACTTGGCTTCAGTTCCGGCACATTCGGCGAGGGTTGCACCGCGAGGCGTTTCGCCTTTAACCCGGTGCCGTCAAGGCTGTATAGGCTGAGAACAATGCGGTCCCGGTTGTGCAGGGCCTCATCCAGTGGAGTTCGGTCAGTTTTGTCCGACGCGTTCAATCCAAACCGTTTGGCGTTCCTCTGGATCGCGGGATCCGAACCAAGAACAAAGCCGGAATTGTCCAGATCCGATTTCAGCACTTTCAGAGGATTATCTGGATGCACCAGCAGAGTGACAGCGTTCAAAGCGATCACCTCGGCCCTGGAACGGGACAACTCCGCATCCCCTCCGCCCGGGATGTCGGAAACCAGCAGGTCTATTGTACCATCGGCTAAAGCCTGTCGTCCCGCTTCCGCATCCAGACTCTCCACCACAATCTTTTCGCCGCGGGTCTGAGCGTCGAGGTAATAGTCGCCTCCCCCCGAGAGGACCGCGTCACTGCCCGCCCAACTGTTCAACAGCGGCACGAGCAAGGATTCAGCAAGGTCGGAGGGAGCCGCGATTCGCATCGTCGCGGACGAGGGGGGGAATGGAGTCGGCACCAGTGCATCCAGACTCTTTCCCACCTGCGCAAGGATTACCGGAAGCTTTTCAAGTTCCCCTGTTTCAAGTTCCCCTTTTCCTTCCGACTTTCCGGGAGTATTGGAGGCGAGGAGTTTTTGCGCCCGGCCTTTACTTCGTCGAATCCCGTCCGAGAGCTGGACGACACGCTCGGACTCGGGCGAATCGGACGAGTCAACCTGATCCTGTAGGGATTCGACCACGCCTTCCAGTTCCCGGTAGGAATTGAGTAATTGTGTTGCTTCCGCTTTTAGCGAGGCACTTCCGGCATTGAGACCGCCCCGGGATTGCCACAAATTCTGAATCGACACTTGGAGAGCTGAAAGCCTTTGGCGAAGTGACGGTACCTGCTCGGCATTCTTTTCGGCAATGGCCTTGTCAGTATCGCCTTTCAGCGCACTGATATTCCTTCGCGCCTCCTCTAAAGTCTTGGCAAAGCCGCCGGGCGGTCCCTTCGGCTTTGGCATGGCTTCGAGCTGACTCAGCCGCTCATCCAGGCGATCAACATCCGCCGCGACACCATCGATCGCTTTGCCATGGCGGCTGCACTGCCCAAGAGACAACAGAAGCATCAGGAAGATGACCAGAGCGACAAGGCCCACAGCATAACGTCCCAGATTGAATTCGGTAATGACTTCGGCAAGGGTCGCCTCCTCGCGGAACTCTAGGCACGACGGATTGTCCGAGGCACAAATCCACTGCTTGCCATTGACCAGTTTGCCAGTCAGACAGCGCTCGCATCGCCCAGTCGGATCACCGCACTTGTAGTATTTGGGAATCATTGCGAAAGACGCCTGTTGAGTTCATCCCGAACCTTGGTCCATTTGATATAGGCTAGGTCCAGAATTCCTAATTGTGCTTGCAACTCCCGGTCTTCAGCTCTGATCTCGTCTCGCAAAGCCTGTGCTTGCTCATCGGAAAGTGCGGCGACAGCCTCGACGACGGCACTGTCCACCAATTCCATACCGTTGGTATCCGCAGAGGCTTCAAACGCAGCAAGATTTCTGCCCAGTTCTTGAGGCGCAAGTGCTTCGTCTCTCTGGATGATGAGGTAGGCGCCTCGGGGATTTTCCTGGATTAGCGCTTCGGGAGGGAGTCCAATTTTCAACCGTTTTCCGAGCCACAAACTGGCACTGAGTGTGAGACGGAGTTCCTCCGCTGTCGGCTTTAGCAGAGAAGGACGCTTGTCCGTCTCTCCGTGCGGGTCGATATTGGCAAAATAGGCGATCTCCCCATCGGTATTGTGTGCCACGGAGTTGGTATAGTTGCTTTGCAGTTCGTCAACTACCGGAGCCTGCCTGACAGCCATCCAACAATAGATCACCAACAGACGAATCTGCGTGGGATCATCGTGGGTGTAGGAACCAAATTCCACCCCGCGACCCGCCGGTGTCAGGGAAGTCAGTAACTGACGCAACTCCGCCGAGAACCGGTGATTGCTTGGTAATCCGACAACCATCAAGTGTCGGGGACTTCTCAGATTTCCCGCCAACACCTGATCGGCGCGGTGGGCGACCTTCAGGCATGACGCGGCATTGTCCAGAAACTCCTGCATCTCCTGCTTGAATTGTTCGGGGTCAGCTTGATGTTTGGATTGAAGTCGGTCCATCAACGAGGAACCCAGAATGGGCCGGATCCTTTCCGCATCGAGAAACTCCTGATGGATGCTCTTAACCCGGGAAAAGCAGATCGTATCCATGCGTTCCCAGAGCACCCCCTTTTGCTCCATACTCAGGTTTGCGAGAGTTGAAAGAACGCCTCCATTGCTGCTCCTTGCCAGTTCGGAGCGCAATAGCTCGGCATTGCCGGTCATCTGGTTCCGGTCCCGCGTGGCTTCCTGGATGAAGAGTTTCAGGGAATCCAAATCAAACTCATATTTGTTGGCGTCCTCGGGCACCTTCATTCCCTGCAAACCACCCCAAAGAACATCCCTGCGATCCTGCGCTGCCTTTTCGAAGTCTCTCAGGAGAAGCACCGCATTGGCATATTTTTGCTGCAAGACGCCGATGCGACCGATCAGAGTGTCGATAAACTTGCGATCCTCCGCAGCTGCCCGTGCCGTCAGATCATCCAGATAAGTTGAGCGCAGGTCGGATAGATGGGCCTCCGCAAGTTGGTTGCGTTTTCCCATCATGGCGGAAAGCGCCGTGATCTTGTTCCATTGCAGGATTCGATCACTCAGTCGCGCTTTGATTCGCGAATTGCCCGCAACGGAATTCTCCGGCCCATCGGCGAGGGAGATGCGGAGTTCCTGTTGAATTCGGGACAACAATTGCGGAACGAGTGAAAGGCCCACAGACGAGACATTGGCGTTCCAAGCAGTGGCAATGGCCTCGTGAATGGCCGTTTCGACGTTTTCAAGCCGCGCGTTGCGTCGGGTAGAAAATACGTGGAAGGCGTTGTCCACACCGCCCTCCTGGAATGCTGAATAATAATGGGTTTCTATGGTGTCGGTCAGAACCTGAAGCATTTCCTCACCATGTCCTTTGCGAAGAGTTCCTTTGAGTATGTTGTCGGCATCCTTCTCGAAAGCCTGCTTCAGCCGGGGAAGTTCGCGCTGCGTAAGGAGTTCACTATCCATGCGTTTGTTGAGGTGGTCAACGAGGCTGGTCGCTTGCGGCATCGCGCCGGCGCGTGCGTTGCCCTGGTAACCCTCTCCGTCTTGCCAGTTCTCGTAAAGCATTTGCCGAAACGCCGAAAGATACAGTTCGTTCGCGACCAACTCCTGGATCTCCTCGACCGGAATTTCCCACCGGCGCATTCCAAGACTCCCGAAGCGGTAGCTGCGCAGGGGGCGGCGGGCGGGTTCGCCGGTAGCGGAAGCGTAGCGATCCTCACCGGTAAGGGCTTTCTGCTGGTTCTGATTCAGATCCCCGCTACAGTAGCAAAGAATTCGCTCGAACGCGGCTTCCGACAGTGTGCGAATCTGCCGCTCAAGGGAGTGATTGCGGTTCCTGTCACTTACATTGCTAGCGAGAACAATACCATTGATCGGGGTGCTTCCAGCGAACGGATTGCCTCGACGATTTCCGGCGAGCATAGTGGGTTGTAGTCGCTCCACTGCGAGGGCGTTCAGATCCCTCAAGGCCGCGTATTGGTTCTCGTAAAAGTAGCCAACATCGGCCCCTTGGGCGTTGTTGCTGGTGACATATAGATAAAGAAAGATGGGGTGTCCGTCCTCAACGTCGCTGCCAGAGAACTGCGAGCGGATCAAGGTCACCATGTCGATAATCGAACCGCTACCCGTGCCTCCGGCCAGCGAAGCAAAAATATGGAACGCACAGCTTTGATGGCGAGCGTTGGTAAGCCGCTCGACCTTTTCGTTCACTGCGGAAACCACCCTGCTGACATTGTTGGCAAAGAGAATCCTCCCGAAACGCCTGCGTTGGTTGGCTCCCTGAATGTGCGCCGCGCCCTGCATCCAGCCATCGACTATGTGGGTGTCACCGATCCAGGGAGCAATCTCGGGAATAATTGCGAGATTGTCGGCGGAGGGCAGGTTTCCACCGTCCCGAAGATACAGGGACTGGGATGGCGCCAGGGAGAGATTGACCCCCAAATGCGTCCAATACTGGCGGGCGTTGCTTACATCCTTGCTTGAGTCGATATAGAGATAATCCCACGCGACATCGATATTGTTGAGATTTGCGGCATCCTCCTCCCGTTGATGAATGACCTTCCGCAGTTCCGCCAGGCTTCTGCCGCCCTGACCACCGAGACCGATAAAGAGATGGTTTTTCATGGTATGGGAAGTTTAGACGCGAGGATTGACCTTGATATCGTTGAGCGCTGCGATGG
>Ga0163150_10009109_pt1 | contig 11079 bp, 10 predicted proteins | sample OliLakLV19P2IB_FD_148628 | JGI IMG/M metagenome (GOLD analysis project Ga0163150, IMG submission 148628) | Freshwater microbial mat bacterial communities from Lake Vanda, McMurdo Dry Valleys, Antarctica - Oligotrophic Lake LV.19.P2.IB | ecosystem: Environmental > Aquatic > Freshwater > Lake >...
TATCTCTAGTGTAAACCCATTACGTCAAGCGGATACCGAGCGTTTAACCTCCCGAGCAACCGAAGTGATGACAGCAACGATTCGCGGTAATCTTGTCGTCATAGTAATTCAAGCAGTGTTAAGTGGAATAGGATTTGCCATTTTTGGTCTGGCCTCGCCGGTACTTTTGGGAGCTTTGTATGGTTTGGCTTCGCTTATACCGGTGGTGGGAATTACCCTCGTTTGGCTTCCCGTAACTCTTTACCTCATACTATCCGGCAATCTCATAAGCGGTATTGGGATAGCCACATGGTGCATTATATCCAACCTGCTTATGGATAACGTCATCAGTCCCAAAATCGTGGCCGGAGAAACTCGCCTCCATCCTTTATTTATATTATTCGGCGTCTTGGGTGGGGTACAACTGTTCGGGCTTTTTGGCATTATCCTTGGGCCCACTATCATCGCGCTCTCCTTTATCGCTCTTGAAATGTATCGCCAGTTACTGCAGAGTGAGTCTTAAATTTCCAATTCGGTGTTAACCCCGCAGCAGTCGAATACTGCGGGATTATTTTAACACTAGCGACAGCCAACTTGAAGAATTTGCCCGACTTCGATTATGCTCGGGTTGGCGATTTTATTATCAGTTGCAATGCTTGGCCAAAGAAAAGCATTACCACAGACATTGAAAGAAATTTGCGACAGACTTTCACCTTTTACCACTGTATGACTGACAGGCGCCACAGCGGTCATAGATTTTGGTTCTACTTTTGGAATAGTTAGTTTTATTCCTACTTCGAGATTACTGGGGTTGGTACCAATAACGTCTTTATTGGCGGAATAAATATCTGACCAGTTGTAGCCAGAGGCGTACACTGATTCGGCGATGGTCCACAGTGAATCGCCTTTTTGGACTGTGTAATCTTTGGGTAGTTCCGACAGACTGGGCTTTGGTGATAATACCGTTTCATCGATCTTTACCTCTGTGTTGTCTGACGAAGTTATTCCGGTTTTGTTTACTGATTTAAAGTAATTGACCAAAAGTCCACCGACAATTATGACAACAACTATCCCCAGAAGCATCGAGACATTAGTTTCGTTAAGTTTTAAGTTCTTTAGTATATTTTTCAAAATCTTTTCATCCTCCTTTCTGGGGCAGAAATTTGGATCTTTTTGAGATTAGGATGAATATAGAGTGTACAAAATAGGATGTCAATAGTAAAATGAACTCTGTTTGGGGCTGTAGCGTAGCGGTTATCGCACCTCCTTGTCAAGGAGGGGGTCGAGGGTTCGAATCCCTTCAGCCCCGCCTTCGTCTCGCTGAAGCTCGACTACGGCGGGTGAAACCCGCTCAGGCGAGCGAAAGCGGATAGAGGTTAAACATGCAATATGTTTATATTTTGGGGTGTTCTGATAAATCACACTACGTTGGTTGTACCAATGATTTAGGAGCGCGAATTGAGCGTCACAATAAAGGTTACGTCCCAGCAACAAAGCCATTGCTATCCGTGAAATTAATCTCCTTTGAAAAGTACTTGAAGTCAGGTTCAGGAAGGGCTTTTACCATTAAGCATGAACTTTCAAAACTTTAGTTTTGGATTTAGTATAATTTACTATGCGCATGAAAGTTGACGTTGTAAATATTTTCACTGGTTTAATCGAAAGAGTTGACGTTGGTAAGCTGGAGCTCAGAGTTTCCGTGTATGGGATTTTAATTGAGGACAATGCAGTTCTAGTCAGTGTGCATCCCAAAGGTAAGGGTAAATATAATCTTCCTGGTGGTCAGCTCGAAAAAGGCGAATTAATTCAAGAGTGCTTAACTCGGGAATTTATGGAGGAGACGGGGTTGGTGGTAAAGCTTGGTAAACTTCTGACCGTGAGAGAAGGTTTAGTCAAATTTGGTGTTGATGGCCAAGCTTACCAGAGCATCTTGATATTTTACGAAGTCGAGCGCAGTGGTGGGGAATTGGGCGTCAATGTAAACCACGAAGATTCAGCAAAGTGTTTCTTTGCCACCATTAACTCCGAAACAGAAAACAAACTAATGCTAGTTTTTAAAGATCTTATAAAATCAAATCGCTAACATGCCTCTACCGCAAAAGATTTCGGCATATATTGTATTATTAATTTAGGATGAAAAAAGTCATTGCCCTATTATTTATGGTTATGGCTCTCGGTTTTATTGTGTATCAAGTTGGTCGACGCCAGCTCATCCAAAATCGTGCTTCAGGTGGGACGGCAACCATTATTTTGACTCCGAACGCGAATTCGCCAGTCAGTGTAGTTAATGGTGGCACATTTAATGTAATTGCTAGCTTAAATCCAAATAATAATGCCTTAGTTGGTGCAGACGTTGTTCTCACTTTTCCAACCAATCTATTAACTGTAACTTCAATCCAGATTCCGACAACTTTTACCAACAATACTCTTCATACTTATGCTCCAGTCAAAGCTGACGGTTTAGGTGGGTTTGATGCTACAAAAGTGGTCACCAATGCGAATTCTACCGGGAAAATAGAGGTTAGTGCCCTAGCTTTTGATTACAATCCGAGTCCTGGCCAAGTCTTGGCACCGCAATCTACGGCTGTTTCGCCATTTGTGACGGTTACTTTTACTTCGAAAGCACTGGGAAGTGGGCAAGTCAAAATTAATTATGCAATCAATTCCACGACTGATAGCAATCTGGTATCCAATTCTTCCGGAACTCCGATCGATGTCATTTCAGACAGCACGGGAACGGCTATTGATTCGACTGTAAATTTTTCAGTAGTTAGTACTCCAACCTCTACACCCGTCAATACCCCAACTGCAACACCAACGCCCGTACCCACATCGATTCCCACAGTTACCACTACTCCAGTTGCGACACCCACCCAAGGTACGACCACAGGGAATTTGAATTTCAAAATTAAATTTCAAGGGGTCAATTTGGCCAAGCCTAATAAACTAGTTCGGGTAATTTTGAGACAAGGCAACATACCTGCCTATACTTTTGACAATGTCGCAGTTGCAGCCGACGCAACGGGCATTTATAGTGGAAGTGTGAATAATATTAATTCTGGAAATTACGATGTCTTTATCAAGGGCCCTGCCCATTTGCAAAAGAAAATGACTGCCACACCACTTAGTTTGACTACGGGCACAAATGGTGTAGATTGGTCAACGGCGATTTTGATTGCTGGTGATTTTGACAACAACAACAATATTGATATTATCGACGTAGCGAGTCTTATTAATAGTTGGGTTCAATCAAGCACTCCGGTTACGACATCTACCCAGAAATATGACTACAACGAGAGTGGCTTTATTGATATACTAGATGTAGCTGGTGTTATCAACAATTGGACCGTTTCGACGGTAAGTGGTACAAACTAATGAGCAAAAATAAAATAATTGGTTACTTAGCGATTTTGATGCCAGTATTTTTATTGGCAGTGGCTTTACCCTTTTTGGTAAAACGCGTTTCTAATACTAGCGAGAGGCTGAGTAATGAATCTCAAGCGGCAAATCCTTCTGGTGGGTCTACGATGTATTTTATGCCGGTTTCAGGAAGTGTGATTCCTAATTCAAATGTGCCTGTAGATGTATATTTAAATGTTCCCAGCACACCTAGCAATTTGGGTTTTACAGCCGTAAAAGCGATATTCAATATTTCAAATTCATCATCGTTTAGTCTAGCTTCGGCGGATATTGTGCCGAGTTTTGTGTCCCCGTGGTTTTATGCACACGTGGAAGTTGTCCCGTCTGGGACTGGATTGGTGGTCACAATTGATGCTATTTATAATTCTTCAGGAAATGGAGATATTACAACTGGACCCCGCAAGTTTGCCACTCTTAATCTGAAATCTTCAACATCATTAGGTACGAGTACGATCAACATTGATTCGCAGTCTATTATATTGGCCAAGTTTAATACTTCTGATTTGTTGTCAAACGTCTTTACTCCTGCCAGTTTTTCTGTAGTGGCACCTACACCTACACCTCTTCCGACGGCTACACCTACACCTACACCTACACCTCTTCCGACGGCTACACCTACACCCATGCCTGCTACGGTGAATTTCAGCGTCATGTTCCAGCGCATCACAACTACTGCATCCCCAAAATCAGTAACCGTGACTTTGTATCAATCTGGAGTGCAAAAATATAATTTTACTAATCTTGTGACTACTTCCAATACGGCTGGTGTATATAGCGGTTCATTTACAGGAGTTTTGGCTGGAAATTACGACATTTACGTTAAAGGTCCTGTTCATCTTCGGAAGAAAGTTTCTGCAACAGTAGTGAGCTTGGTATCGGGAGCCAACACAAATAATTGGACGAATTCGATATTATTGGCAGGTGATTTGAATGGAGACAATAAGCTGGATATTAACGACGTATCGACTGAATTAAATTCATGGACTTCTCCAAACGTAATCCCTACGGCCCAAACAAAAGTATACGATGTTGATGATAATGGCGTTATTAATATTTTTGATATGGTTATGTTTATCAATAATTGGACCACCCCGATTGTAAACGGGGATTAACATTAAATTTTTATGAAGTTCTTCAATGCTGTTAAAACAAAAGGAATTATTTTACTAGCTACCATTGTCGTGCTAATAATAGGGCTCGTAATTGGGGTGAGATTGTCTAAGCAGGAAGTTAAACAGCCCAAGGCAACTGTGGGTCAAGGAGCCGCTAGTCTATCCTTTTTCTTGCCTGAGGCTGTAAATGTGGGTGAAGTATTACCGGTAATAATGAATGTGAATGCCCCAGAAACACTTGATTCCAACTCTACAGATGGGGTAGTGGCAGTTGCAGGGGTGTTTACTTTTGACAATACAATGTTGCAGCTAACAGAAAGTGACATCACATATTCATTGTCTGCACCCTGGTCGTACATTAAGCAAGTTACAATCAATGGAAACACTACAACTGTCGATGTTGAGGCGGTGTATTTTGCGACTGGTACTGACGGATATGTGGGTGCGGCATCGAGTGGAGTAAATTTTGCTAGTTTTAGTTTTGTCGCGCTCAAGCCAGGATCTGGAAGTTTGACTTGGGATGTTTCAAGAAGTGTGGTATTGGCGAGAACAACAGCCGGGGAAGATACCCCAAATGTTTTGGGTTCAGCTTTAGCTGCAGGAAATTATGTGATTAATTCCCCATCTAGTCCGACTGTTGCCCCAACAGTTGCTCCCACAAGTGGGACAAATCCTAATCCCACAGCAACTTTGACACCTACGCCTAATTCTGGTGGTGGATCTACCAATGCCTGTGGTGGTACGTGCGGCTCGCATTCAAACTGTAACGCTGGTTTATTTTGTTATGCCGGTTTTTGCCGCAACCCAAGTTGTCAAACTCAAGCCAGCTGCGTCTGCCCAAATCCAACTGCGGTTCGTCAACCTACGGCCGTGCCCACTAGAGTGCCTACTAATGCCTCACCTACGGCATATCCGACCACTACGACTGGAATTACACCTACGAGCGATAACCCATTTTTAGGAGGTACACCACGAGTGAATGATGTTCAAATTCCGGACATTACATATCAAGACACCCCGGTCGAATCGAAATCTTTCTTTGACAGTATATTGGCCAGAATTATCAGCTTTTTCAACAATCTCTTCGGATTCCGATAATAAATGAAAACCAATCGGGCGATGTCGAATTTGGAAATTGCCAAGTTGTTGCGATCGGTGGCTGCGGCCATAGGACTGTCCGAAGGAGAGAATACTAGATTTAGGATTGTGGCTTACGAACGCGCGGCAGATGCAATCGAGCACGCCAGTTCCGAGGTTAAAGATCTATGGGACAATAACGAATTAAAAACCCTCTCTGGAGTGGGCGAGGGGATTGCAGCATCGTTAGATGAATTATTTAAAACTGGCCAAGTAAAGCATTTTGAAAAGATTTTAAAACCATTCCCTCCGGCTTTGTTTGAGTTGCTACAAATTCCTGGCGTAGGCCCAAAGCGGGCTTTGAAAATTGTCACTGAACTCGGAATTTCCAAGGCCCATTCAGCTATTTCGCAGCTCGAAAAGGCAGCTAAAAAAGGCAGAATAAGAGAACTTGAGGGTATGGGAGAAGATACTGAGAAAGCTATTTTGCAAGGGATTACTGAATACCAAGGTCGGTCCAAGCGTATACAGCTGGACGTGGCTCAAACAATTGCTGATTCAATCATAGCTTGGCTGGAAAAAAGTCCTTATGTCAAACAAGCCAATACTTTAGGCAGTTTGCGGCGCCAAGTATCGACCATAGGAGACGTAGATTTGTCAGTGGCTTCGGATTACCCCAAAGAAGTAATGGAACACTTTAAGAAGTATCCGCAAAAGTCTCGGGTCCTAGAAGCTGGCGAGCATTCGGCTTCGTTAATTCTCCCCAATGATTACCAAGTAGATCTCATGGTTCAGCCTGAAGCGGCTTATGGATCTCTATTGCAGCACTTTACGGGCTCAAAGCACCACAACGTGGCCTTAAGGGAGTACGCGCTTAAGAAGGGTTGGTCTTTATCAGAATATGGGATACGGAAAGTCAGTCGTCATCCTGAACGCAGTGAAGGATCCAGTCTGGATTCTTCCCCCGCTGAGCGGGGTCAGAATGACAGGAGTCTGATCAAGTTTGATTCTGAAGAAAAGTTTTACAATTTTTTGGGGCTGGATTGGATTCCGCCAGAATTGCGCGAAGACAAAGGTGAAATTCAAATGGCAGCCAAACATCAATTACCATTGTTGGTTGAATTAAAAGATATTAAAGGGGACTTGCAAATGCATAGCAGTTTTAATGTCGAGCCCAGTCACGATTTGGGACGCGACACACTAGAGGATCTTGTGAAACAAGCTATGAAACTAAATTATCAATATATAGGCGTGACGGACCACAATCCCAGTATGAACAATCATAGTACTCAACAAATTGTGGAAATTGTTAAAAAGCGGCGTGAAAAAATTGAACACATAAATACCACTAGTAAACTAACTGTACTCAATAGTTTTGAAATTGATCTACAACCGGACGGAAAAAGAGCGATGCCAGATCAAGCAATTTATTTGCTGGATTATGCTTGTGTCAGTATTCACAGTAGTTTTCGTCAAGATCGTAAGACTACGACGGCTAGAGTCTTGCGGGGGCTAGATCACCCCAAAGTAAAATTTTGGGCCCATCCTACAGCCCGACTATTGGGAGAACGAGAAGGGGTAGATATTGACTGGGATCAGATTTTTGATTTCTGTGTCAAAAACGATAAATGGCTAGAAATTGACGGTTGGCCAAATCGTTTGGATTTACCAGATACTTTAGTACATGAAGCTATTGCGCATGGAGTAAAAATTGTTGTTGACACTGATGCACATGCGGCCGAACACTTAAATATGATGCGCTATGGAATTTCAGTGGCCAGGAGAGGTTGGGCTACCAAGGCTGATATAATCAACACATGCGATCTGCAAAGCCTCAAAAAGCTCTTGCCGTAACTTGGAATTTTTCCCCCCTGTTTGGCTCTGATACTGATCCCCAAATTGCTGAAGATTTAAAGCAGACAGAAGCGGCGGTAATGGCTTTTGTGCATCGTTGGCAAGATCGGCAAGACTATCTGGAAAATCCTGATGTTTTAGTAGAAGCCTTGAATGAGTATGATTTGTTACAAAAAGAGTTTGGTACTGCTGGTGGGGCAGGCTATTATTTCGGACTACGTGGAACTCAGGAAGAAAATAATCCACTAATTAAGGCCAAAATTAACCAAATCGAGGAACTGTCTCGCAAATTGGGTAACCAATTGCAATTTTTTGAATTGCGCCTAAGTAAGCTTACTCCCGAGCAACAACAGAAACTGTTGCGCTCGCCAAAGCTCCTAGTTTTTAAACATTACCTTGAAAGACTTTTTGCTACCGGAAAATATCTGTTATCTGAAGCCGAAGAAAAAATTATGAATCTCAAATCTAGCTCTTCGCATGCTCTTTGGGTGCGCATGACTACCAGTTTTTTGGCAAAAGAAATTCGCCACAGCAAGAACATACCCCAACTGATATCGGATTTATCTAGCACCAAAAAACCCTTGCGTGATAAAAGTGCCACCGATCTTCACGGTATATTGGTGGCCAATGTGGATGTGGCCGAAAATGAACTAAACGCAATTCTTGGTAATAAAAAAATCGATGATGAGCTACGGGGGATGACTAGGCCTGATGAATCACGGCATGTGTCTGATGATATAGATAGCAAAGTTGTAGATGCGATGATTTCGGCGGTCACGGCTAGATTTGATATCTCAGAACGCTATTATTACCTAAAAGCCAAAATTTTGGGGGTATCAAAGCTTAAATATTGGGAGCGCAATGTGCCTTATGGCAAAATCAGCAAAAAATATTCTTATACAGACAGTGTAAAGTTGGTGACTCGAGTATTTTCTCAATTGGACGCTGATTTTGTGAGAATTTTTAAGGGCTTTGTGGCCAATGGACAGCTTGATGTATATCCTCGCCAAGGTAAACGCGGTGGAGCTTTTTGTGCTGATGATTTAATCACTCATCCCACTTATATTCTTCTGAACCACACTGATTGCCTAAATGACGTTTTGACACTAGCGCACGAAATGGGACACGGCATTAACAATGAGCTAATGAAGTCGCAACGGGCACTGAACTTTGGTTCACCCTTGTCGATGGCCGAGGTGGCGAGTACTTTTATGGAAGATTTTGTGTTGCAAGAACTACTGGCCAAGTCATCGGAAACAAATAAATTGGCTTTGTACATCCAAAAACTAGATGATGAAATGAGTTCGATTTTTCGCCAAGTGGCAGCTTATAATTTTGAAAAAGAATTGCACCTGCAATTTAGTGAACAAGGGTATTTGCCAAAAGAGAAAATCGGAGAGATTTTTAAAAAACACATGCAAGCATACATGGGTAAGTACGTGGAGCAGTCCGAGGGGGCAGAAAATTATTGGGTGTATTGGTCGCATTTTAGAAGCTTTTTCTATGTCTATTCATATGCCAGTGGTTTGTTGATTTCCAAGTCATTGCAGGCCAAAGTCAAACAAGATCCGGAATTTGTTGTGGCAGTCAAAAAGATATTGGCAGCAGGTTCATCTGATGCGCCGCAAAATATATTTAAAAAACATGCCGATATCGACATTTCTGATCCCGAATTCTGGACAACTGGACTCAATGAGGTAGAATTATTACTGACACAAGCTGAAAAGCTGTGGGAGGAGGTGAAGTAATATGTCATTACCAATAATAATATTAGTAATTGTAGTCATGATCGCGCTCTATGTGTTGAGCGTCTATAACGGTTTGGCAACAATGCGTACGCGTATCCAAGCTGCTATTCAAGAGATCGGCAACCAATTGAAACGTCAGTCTGACTTGATTCCCAATTTGGAAACGTCAGTCAAGGGCTATCTTGCCCACGAGAAAGATATCCTAAAAATGCTTTCCGATGCGCGCAAAATGATTTCTGTTGGCCAAGACGCTAGTGGCAAGATTTCTGAATTACTTCCCAAACTGCAAATTGTAGTCGAAAGTAATCCTGAGATTAAAGGCTCCACTGTGGTCATGGGACTTATGGATGAGTTACGTGATACTTCAGACAAAGTTATGTATTCACGTCGGACATTGATTGATCTTACGGCTGACTACAATATTCGTTTAGTCACTTTCCCGAGTAGTGTTGTGGCTAATATGTTTGGCTTTAAATCTGAAAAAGGTTTGGAAACTCCCACCAGCGGTGAATTTTTGAAGGTATCTCAAAAAGATACCGAGACACCAAAGGTGTCAATTTAATTTTTTTGTCATTCTGACCCCGCTCAGCGGGGGAAGAATCCAGTCTGGATCTTTCGCTATGCTCAGGATGACGTGTGAATATGATCAATGTTTACGAATCAGTTGACGCCAACAAACGCAAGAGCGCCATCATAATTGGCGCTTTTGTGGTGTTTGTTGTTTTGGCCTCAGTACTTATTGCCAAGGGAATGGCCGCTTATTATGGCTATCAATCTTCGGGGTTGGAATTCACAGGGATAGCCTTGGTGATATCTGGGATTATGAGCTTTGCTTCTTATTATTGGAGCGATAGTGTGGTTTTGGGGTTGTCTGGAGCACGAGCGGCTGATCGAAAGCGCGATTTTAATTTTTATACTGTGGCCCAAAATTTAAGTATGGCCGCTGGTTTACCTATGCCCAAACTATACGTTATTGACGACACGGCCATGAATGCATTTGCCACCGGGCGTGATCCAAAACATGCTTCAATTGCGGTTACGCGTGGCATTTTAGACAAATTGGATCGCACAGAGCTCGAAGGCGTGATCGGACACGAACTGTCACATGTGGCAAATTATGATACTCGACTCATGTCGGTAGTAGTAGTTCTGGTGGGATTGGTAACACTACTCGGGGATTGGCTGTTGCGGGCGACATGGTTTGGCAAGGGGCGGCGTGATCGCAATGAAGGTAATGCAGGGGCGATTTTTATGGTCCTTGGACTAGTGTTTGCTTTGTTGTCACCGGTGGTGGCTCAACTTATCCAATTGGCGATTTCGCGTCGCCGAGAGTATTTGGCTGACGCCAGTGCCATCAAGCTGACGCGGCAACCAGGAGGGTTAATTTCGGCCTTAAAAAAATTGGGGTTGGACAAAGAGCCACTAGAAGTAGCCAACAAAGCTACCGCACATTTATATATAACCAATCCCCTAAAAAACCAAGAAGGTGGTATCAATTGGTTTGCCAGTCTTTTTAATACTCATCCACCTCTTGCCGACCGCATCAAAACCCTGGAACAAATGTCCTAGATATGAAAAAAATTATTTTAGTCTTAGTAGTGATGTTTTTGACTTCAGCGACTCAGATTTCGGCCTTTAATAAAGGGGTGATCTACTATACAGAAAATTGGTGCAATCAAGTCTCAGATCCACTCCCTCCGGGTCGGACGACGGCACAGTTTGTTGCCGGCACTAGGTATTTTGATCTCACCCAGGAAGACATCAACTTCATGCTTGACCTAAAACTGGACACGGTGATCGTGGGTTTTGGACCCGCAGGTTGGTACAATATTTCTAAAACCAGCCCCTATCAGCAAGGCCGTGATGCCACCGAATGGAATAATCCGTAT